>Ga0210386_10002019_pt1 | contig 17696 bp, 15 predicted proteins | sample IncBWH32OmetaG_FD_160091 | JGI IMG/M metagenome (GOLD analysis project Ga0210386, IMG submission 160091) | Forest soil microbial communities from Barre Woods Harvard Forest LTER site, Petersham, Massachusetts, United States - Inc-BW-H-32-O ... | reverse complement strand
AAACGACCTAGAAACAGATATGAAAAAACAAAACCCGCCACTACCTGAAGAATGGCTTCAATTGACTGGCGCCAAGTAGTCGGTGACGGTGGTCGCGCAAAAAAACAATCGGAGTAAAAAACATCATGCAGCGCAGCAACAATCGAATTCTCACCACCCACACCGGGAGCCTGCCGCGCCCGCCTGCGCTGACGAAACTCTATGCCATGCGCTCGCGGGGCGAGAGCGTCGATTCCAACGAGATCGACCAGGCCGGTCACGCCGCGTTACAGGAGATCGTTCCAAAGCAGATCGAAGCCGGAATCGACATCGGCAACAACGGCGAACAGCAGCGCGAAGGGTTCTTCCTTCATGTCCGCCACCGGATGACGGGTTTTGGCGGCTCGTGGAAGCGCTGGCCGCGCGCCGATGTCGAGGACTATCCGGTTTTCAAGCGGTCACTGGAGCAGCAGATTGCCGGCAAGGAGATGGTCAGCAACTTCGCGCCCCCGAAAGTGATCGGCGACATCAACTATATCGGCGCGTCGGAAGCGGTGCGCGAATGCACTGATTTTCGCGAGGTGCTTGAGGGTCGCAAGCGCGCCGGACAAACCGGCTTTGTCGAAGCATTCCTGACGGCCCCCTCCCCGGGCATTGTGGTGGCGGCGATCCGCAACGAACATTACGACACCGAAGACGCTTATCTCGCCGCGGTCGGCCGCGCGCTTCAAGTCGAATACGAGGCGATTGCAGGCCAAGGCTTTCTGCTTCAGCTCGACTGCCCCGATCTGGCGCTCGAGCACCACATCTCGTTTCAGCACCGCCCCATTGGCGATTTTCTCGGTTTCGTCGAGCGCGTGGTGGCGACCATCAATGTCGCGTTACGCAATATCCCACGCGAAAAAGTGCGCATGCATGTGTGCTGGGGCAATTACGAAGGACCGCACGATCGTGACGTGGCGCTGGAGACAATATTGCCGCTAATCGCCAGGATGAATGTCGGGGCGCTGGTGCTGCCCTTTGCCAATCCCCGTCACGCGCATGAAGTGCGTTGCCTGGAGGGAAAAGCAATCGCCGACGACCAGATCGTGGTCGCCGGCGTGATTGATTCAACGACGAACTTCGTCGAGCATCCCGAAGTGATCGCCGAGCGGATCGAGCGCGTCGCCCGAACCCTTGGCGATCCCGCCCGCGTCATGGCCGGGACGGATTGCGGGTTTGATACCTCAGCCGGCGCCGGGCGCGTGGCGGAAGACGTGGTGTGGGCAAAGCTCGCCGCATTGCGCGAAGGCGCCCGAATTGCATCGGGCCGGCTGTTTTGAAATACCTCACGAGCTTCTGAAAGAGCCGGTCGATTTTTAGCAATTAGCCGTTATTTATCGTCCGCGACGTTTCGGAGCACAATCTCCGATAGCCTGATCACGAGCTTGCGCAGCCGCGCATTCTCCTCAAGCAATGACACGACATCATCGTCGGCGTACTCGTCGTCGGTAAAATCATCGGGTCCAAATGAAGATCCATCAAGTTCTTGTAGTGCGTTGTGTAGCGGTTGCGCGGGTACCATGGCCAAAATCCCCAATACTTATCATTAGCCGAACATCACCCCAGTTTCATTCCACCCAAAGCGAAGGTGATGCGAATCGGGGGCGGATTTGAGACCGAAATGGGAATCTGTTGCGACGCCAAAACGCTTTCGGCGAGATGAAATCTCAAATCGCGCCAGCGAAATGCGGCCTGCCCGGATTGGACCGCATTTGCGCCGCTTCGCAGACCGATTGCTTTAGAAATTCTGAATAAAGATACCGCTGACTATCCCGCGATATGACCTTCGACCGCGTAGAACACGCATAGCCCAAGGCTCGCCCAGACGGCCGCGCTGAAATAAAGCGACATCCATGCAATTTCCTCGCGCCACTCGGAAAGGTCGTAGGTGACGACCCAGCGCGTGCTGACGTCACGAAACCCCTCCAGCGGCTTCAACCCCCTGTTACCTCTGGCAACATCCGCCCGCCAGCGCTTGAGGTACATCGGTACGTCGACGGTCATCAGGAATGCGAGATAAACCACGATGCCGACGAGGGCGCCGACAAGAATGACGCGGAGCCCACCGTCGAACTCCGGCAGCAGCCGGCAAATCCCGACGCCGGCGATGAAGAACGCCACCGCCCAGATCGAATTCTCGATGGCGTTGCCGAGATAGTTCGTGGTGACGACCGCGTGCCAGGAGAAGCATTCCGCGATCAGGATCAGCGGCACGATCACCCACGCCGCGGTCACCGCCGTCGTGGCGCCCGACATCGTCCCAAGTTGCAAGAGGATCATCGTCCATTGCGCCGCGAAACACACCTCGGCCACCGTTGCCACAGAACGGCCGACGACAACGCTCGAGAGCCAGGTATCGAACAGACAAATCCGCTGCACATCCGCGCGCGGCAACAACGAGCGGAAGGCGCAGCCGAATACATAGGCCGCGCTGAGCAGAAGCATGACCTGCATGCCCGGAATACGGCCGGAGCCGCCGGCGTCGTGAAGCTCGCGGTACATCAAAATCCAGGCCGCGATATTGACGCCGCTGACCAGCGTCAGCATCGCCCACCACCAGGACACGGGATTTGACCAAGCCAGCGAGCTTGACCGCGCTTGAAATTCCGACCGCATCGACATCTCCGTGTAACCGAACAGACATCCACTCGTATTAATTCTGTCATAAAATATGGCGAATCACGACAGGAGATTTGTGACACCCGCTCTCCTCCCGTGCCGGGGCTGCAGGGCACCAATGCCGGCTTTATGCTGCGAAGGCCGGTCGTCACAGTCGCCAATTGGTGTAAAAAGCCGCCAGCGGACACACCCAGTCACAATGAGGTCCGCCAATAGCGGTCGGCAGTGTACCGATCCATCCGGGAGGGGCTATGTGCGAGATTTGCAGGCGTGGTTTCATTGGCGGCGCGGCCGCATTGGGCGCAACGGGACTGTTTTCCTCTCCCCTGATGGCGCAGACGCCGCGCGGTGATTCCAGTTCGACCAGACTGCCCGCACGCGGCGAGTTCACCATCGCCAATGCCTATGTGATGACGATGGAGCGCGACTTCGGCGACTTCACCGGCGGCTCGGTGCATGTGAGAGACGGCGAAATTGTCGCCGTCGGCCACGGCGTGAGTGGTGGCGAAGTGATCGACGGTAGCGGCATGATCGTGATGCCCGGCCTCGTCGAGACCCATTGGCACATGTGGAACACGATTTTCCGCAGCTTTGCCGGAGACAAACCTGAAGACGGCTATTTCCCCACGGTCGCCCGTTTCGGTCAGCAGATGACGCCGGACGACATCTTCCAGAGCACGCGGCTGTCGGCGGCCGAAGCCATCAATTCCGGCATCACCTTCGTGCACTCCTGGTGTCACAATGTGCGAAGCACGGCGCACGCGGAGGCCGATATCCGGGCGCTGGCCGGCGCCGGCATCCGCGCCCGCCATTCCTGCGGCTGGCCGCAGGGTCTGCCCGATACGCAGTCGGCCGATCAGGCGCCAATCGAAACGCTCGCCAAAAACTGGAGCAGCTATTCCAACGAGGGCCTGATTTCGCTCGGCATGGGCTGGCGCGGGCAATTTCGCGCGGGCCCGATCAAGCCGGAGGTCTACCAGCCGGAGTTCGACAACGCCCGCAGGCTCGGCTTGCCGATCACGGTGCATGTCGCGGCGGCCGCGCATCGCGCGGTGAACCAGGTCGAACTGCTCTACAAGTCAAAACTCATGGGCAAGGACGTTCAGCTGGTCCATGCGCTGGCAGTTAGACCGGCAGAACTCGACATGATCGAGGAGACGGGCGCCTCGATCTCGACCTCGCCGGGCTCCGAACTGCGGATCGGCTACGGCTTTCCGCTGATCTCGGAAATATTGGCAAAGCGCATTCCAATCGGAATCTCGATCGACACCTCGGCTCTGACCGGAAGTTCCAACATGTTCGGCGTCCTGAAGCTGGCGCGCGATTCCGAAAATGCGCGAGCCGAAAGCGAATTCAAGCTGACTGCGCAAAAAGCGCTCGAACTAGGCACTATCGAGGGAGCGCGGGCGATGGGGATCGAGGACAAGGTCGGTTCGCTCAAGCCGGGAAAACGCGCCGACCTGATCATGATCAGCCCTAACGCACTCAACATGGCTGTCGTCACCGACCCGGCCCATCTCGTGCTGGAAGCCACGGGTCCGGAAAATGTCGACACCGTCGTGGTCGATGGCCGCATCCTCAAACGCGGCGGCAAGCTCGTCGCTGTCGACACAACGGAAGTGATCGCCGGCGCGCGGACGGCGCTCGCCGGGATTCGCGAGCGCGCGAAGTGGCGTTAAACCTGCCCACGGGCGCTTAAACCGCGCCCGCCTTCTGCGCATAGCCCCAGGAGGCCTTCGACAGCGGCACGGTGCGCGCGGCCGATTCCAACGCCTTCGCGCTGGCCGCGGTGCCATCGCGGATGCGTCCGGCAATGCCTTGCGTGATGCAGGCGAGCCGAAACAGGTTGTAGGAAAAATACCAGTTCAGATCGGGCACCGCGCTGCCGGTGACGTCGCAATAGATCTTCGCGGCTTGTTCGAGCGTCGGAATGTTCAGCGCCTTCAGGTCGGCATTGGCCAGACCTGGCATGGCCCACTGCATCAGGAGATACGTGAAATCGGCCATGGGATCGCCGAGCGTGGATAGCTCCCAATCCAGAACCGCGATCACCCGCGGTTCGGTTGGGTGGAAGATCATGTTGTCGAGGCGGTAATCGCCATGAACGATCGAGACGCGCTCTTGGCTCGGCACGGTGCGCGGCAGCCATTCGATCAGCTTTTCAACTTCTTCGATGCGCTGGGTTTCCGAAGCGCGATATTGCTTGGTCCAGCGATCGACCTGGCGGGCGAAATAATTGCCGGGCTTGCCGAACTCGCCAAGGCCGATTGTCTGGGGATCGTAGGTGTGGAGTTTTGCCAGCGTCTCGATCTTGTCCTTGAAGATCGCATGCCGCGCCTGCGGCGTCTGGCTCGGCAGTGTCGGATCCCAGAACACCCGCCCCTCTTCCATCGACATGATGTAGAAGGCAGCCCCGATCACGGCGTCGTCGGTGCAAAGCGCGTAGGCCTTGGCGACCGGAAAGCCCTGCTTGCCGAGCGCGGAGATGACACGGAATTCGCGATCGACCGCGTGCGCGGACGGCAACAGCTTGCCGAACGGCTTGCGCCGCATCACGTAGGAACGCGCCGGCGTGTTGAGCCGATAGGTCGGGTTCGACTGGCCGCCCTTGAATTGCAGGACGGTCAGCGGTCCCTGAAAACCTTCGACGTGCTGCGCCATCCAGTCGTGGAGGCGCACCTCATCGATCCGGTGCCGCTCCTCGACCGGCTTGGTTCCGGAAAACTCCTCGTCGTTCCTGACGCCCTCGGCCACGCTCACTATCCCTGGAAGCGCGCCCTGCGGGCGCTCTTTTATGAGTTCGGAGCGTTGGCATACTTCCGAAGTTCGAGCCTGGCAATGGCGCGGTTGTGAACTTCGTCCGGACCGTCGGCAAGACGCATGGTGCGCATCGAGGCATAGTCCCGAGCGAGCCCGGCGTCGTCGGAGACGCCCGCAGCGCCATAGGCCTGGATCGCCTGATCGATGATCTTCAGCGCCATGTTGGGCGCGGCGACCTTGATCATGGCGATTTCGAGCTGGGCGGTCTTGTTGCCGACTTTGTCCATCATGTCGGCAGCCTTCAGGCACAAGAGGCGGTTCATCTCGATGTCGGTGCGGGCTTCCGCGATCCGCTGTTCCCAGATCGAGAACTCGATGATCTTCTTGCCGAAAGCGGTGCGCGACGACAGCCGCTTCACCATCTTTTCCAGCGCCTCCTCGGCCTTGCCGATGGTGCGCATGCAGTGATGGATACGGCCGGGGCCGAGGCGGCCCTGCGCGATCTCAAATCCCCTGCCCTCGCCGAGCAGGATATTGCCGGCGGGAACGCGCACGTTCTCAAGCAGCACCTGGGCGTGGCCGTGCGGCGCATCATCGAAGCCGAACACCGGGAGCAGTTTTTCGATCGTGATGCCGGGCGTGTCGAGCGGAACCAGAATCTGCGACTGCTGCTGATGCCGCGCCGCCTTCGGGTCGGTCTTGCCCATCAGGATCGCGATCTTGCAGCGGGGATCGCCAACGCCTGACGACCACCATTTGCGGCCGTTGATGACGTAGTGATCGCCGTCGCGCTCGATACGGGTTTCGATATTGGTAGCATCGGAAGAAGCCACCGCGGGCTCGGTCATCAGGAAGGCGGAACGGATTTCGCCGTCCATCAAGGGCCGCAGCCACTTCCGCTTCTGCTCCTTACTGCCGTAGCGGATGAACACTTCCATGTTCCCGGTGTCGGGCGCCGAACAATTGAAGACTTCCGAGGCCCAGCCGATGTGGCCCATTTCCTCCGCGAGCATCGCATATTCGAGATTGCTCAGTCCCGCGCCACGGAATTCGTCGTCCTCATGCGAGGACGGCGGCATGAACATGTTCCACAGGCCTTCGGCCTTTGCCTTCTTCTTCAGTTCCTCCACGATCGGGATCACCTTCCAACGCGCTCCCTCCTCGTCCTGCTTGCGGTAGATCGGCACCGCGGGGCGGACGTGGGTATTCATGAATGACTGCACACGGCCAAGCCATTCGCGCTGGCGTTCCGACATCGTGAAGTCCATTGGCGTTCCCCGTCGTTTGATGAATTGATTGGCGGCAACTTTCTTCCCGCCACAGGTTCTCTGCAAGCTTATTTCTCGAAAGCGCCGCAAGGCGCGGGATCGATCCGTGGCGGGTGCCCGGTGGACCGTTGCGCATTGACACGGCATCGTTCAAACCATAGTTTCATACAACTGTTTGAAATGCAACACGGTCGCCACACATGCCGTCAGACCGGACCCGCGCGCTGATCCTGGATGCTGCCGAGCGGCTTTATGCCGAACGCGGCTTCGGCGATGTCACGCTGCGGGATATCGTGGCCGCCGCCGGCGTCAATCTCGCCGCGGTGAACTATCATTTCGGCTCCAAGGACGAGCTGATCGCTGAACTCTTTGTCACCCGCGGCGTCGCCACCAACCGCGCACGGCTCACTGAGCTAAAGGCGGCCGAGACGGCCGGCAACGGGCGGGCGGATATCAAGGCGATCCTGCGCGCGCTGGTCGGCCCGACCCTGCGCGGTTGCTTGGGCCCGGACAACGAACAATCGACGGCCGCGCATTTCATGATCCGCGCCTCGATTGAATCGGTGCCGCCGATCCGCCGCATCAAGAATCGCGAGATCGATCATTTGCGGAAATTCGCCGCCGCCATGCGCCGATCCCTGCCCGATTGCGACGAGGCCGATCTCTATTGGGGCCTGCACTTCGCGCTCGCGATGACGCATCAGACCATTCGCGACACTGAGCGATTGACCAAATTGTCCGAAGGCAAATGCGATCTCGATGACGTCGAGGCGTTGATCGAACGTATCGTCGACGTTTGCGCGATGACGCTGACGGGACGACCTACAACCAGGAAAAATTTGGAAGGAGTGGCCGCTCCCTTGCGCCGCGCCGAGAAGCTACGGAGCTAGACCCGTTTCAAGAGACGAGGCTCAGGACAGCCCAAGCATCGCCCGCGCTTCGGCAGGTGTGGCGACCACAGCGCCGAGGTCTTTCAGGATTTGCGCCGCATGCGCCACGAGTTCGGCGTTGCTCTTCGCCAGCACACCCTTGGATAGATAGAGGTTGTCCTCCATCCCCACACGCACATGGCCGCCGAGCAGCCAGGATTGCGCCACCATCGGAAATTCGGAACGGCCGAGGCCGAACCCGGCCCAGATCGCCCTCTCCGGCAACAGGTTGCGCGCATAGAGCATGGTTTCAGGCGACGGGTCGAAGCCGTACTTGACCCCGAGCACCAACGTGCACAACGGCGGGCCTTTCAAGGTCCCGTCCGCGATCAGGTCGCGCGCCAGATGGATATCTCCGGAGTCGAACAGTTCCAGCTCCGGCAACACCCCGGCCGCCCGCATCCGCGCCGCCATCTTGCGCACATTCGGCGGCGTATTGATCACGACCTGCCCGCCCGAATTCATCGTGTTGAGATCGAGCGTGCATATCTCGGGCTTGAGGATCTCGACATGCTCGACGCGTTTTTCCGGCGCCATCAGTGTGGTGCCGGGACCTGCGACCTTCGGGTCTTCCTCAGAAGGGACAAACCGCCCGCCCGGCCCCGTCGTCAGGTTGATCACGAGCTTCGGATTCTTCGCACGGATACGGTCCATCACGTCGCGGTAAAGGTCGATCGACATCGAGGGACGGCCGGTCTCGGGATCGCGCACATGGATGTGGGCAATCGAAGCCCCCGCCTCCGCCGCTCCCAGCGCACTGTCGGCGATCTGCTGCGGCGTGATCGGCAGGTGAGGCGACTGGTCCGGTCGGGTAATATTGCCCGTGATCGCGCAGGTGATGATGACTTTGGAGTGCGGTTGATACGCCATGGCGCGGTGCCTTTGCCGGCTTGATTGAGGTTGGCGACTGGAATAGCGCAACGGAAGGCTGGAAGCGAGCCGACCCGCCAGCATGGCGTCATGTTTTCTTCTTGGACGCGTGCGCATCGGGATCATTGGCCGGGGTTCGGACGCGCGAGGGAACGGGGAAGAAAATGCGCAGGTCGCAACAATTCTGCCGGGCAAAAATTTCCCCTGCATCGACAAATCGTGGTCGGTCCGCGGGCCAACATCTTGGAATATCGGGCACTTGAACACCGGCACACCGCTTGCTTGCGCTATCGCGCAACCTGCACCGACGAGGTACGGAGCACTCGATGTCAATCTCTTCCGTGACGGCCTTCGGACCGATCACAAGCACCATGTTCCCGCAGACCGCCGGCCCATCCGCCAGCGCCAGCGGAACCCCGTCGCAGGACAACAGCGTGGTGCAGGATTTTCTCGACTACGCCAAGATGTCCCCGGCGGAACGGATGCGCGAGAATATCCTGAAGAGCCTCGGGATGACGGAGCAGCAGTTCGAAAAGCTCTCGCCGGCGCAACAGCAGGCCGTGAATCAGAAGATCCAGCAGATCATGCTGCAACAGATTCAGCAAAACGCGGGCAAGACCGGCCAGCTTGTAAACGTCTCCGCCTGAGGTTCATGGCGCACCGCCGAAGACGCGTTAGCTAGCTGGAGTTTACGGGTCAGGCTTTCTTTTTGGCAGCCTTGCTTTTGACTGCGTTGCTTTTGGCGGTCGCTGCCTTCGCCTCAGCCGTCTTTATCTCCTCCAGCGCATTCTTCATCGCCCGCGCGTAGCTGTCGGCCGCATTCTCGGCGGTGATCTGCAGCCGCCGCGCCGCCGCGTTGGCCAGCAACATCATGTCCTTGGCGGTCTGCTTGAAGCGGGCCTTGCCGTCTTTGGTTTTGGCCTTGGCAGCCAAACCCGTCAGCCGTGCGTAACGTTTCTTGGCCTCCGCCATCAGCGCCTTGTGCTGCTGCTTTGCCATGGAGCGAATGACAATATCGAGGTCCGCTTCGGCCATTCCTTGATTCCTGAAATCCTGTCACCTGATCGCGGGCGTACGCCCGTGTTCGTATCAACCATATCGCATGGATATCCGCTAGCCGGATTCCACTAAGGCGTGGATAGATGGTTCTGGGTCGTCGTCGAACAGACCACCCGCCCCTCGACCATCACCGTCCGCTCCAGCGCGCCGCCCGCTACCAGATCGTCGATCGTATCCGCACGCGCAATCAGCAAATCGGCGCGCGCGCCCTGGCGAATGCCCCAATCGGCGCCAAGCCCGATCATCTGCGCCGGCACGGTAGAGACCATCTCGAACACCTGGCGGAGATCCGAAAGGCCGAAATGCCCGGCGAGCAAGGTCCATCGCGCGATCTCGAGGAGATCGCCGGAGCCTGAGGGAACGAACGGGTCCTGAATATTGTCGGAGGCGGCTGCGACTGGGATTCCCGCTGCCAGTAACTCCCTGACCCGCGTCAGTCCGCGCGGCGGCAGGCGGTCCGCATCGCGGCCTTGCAGGAAAAGATTGGCGGCCGGCAGTGTCACGATGCCGACGCCGGCCTCGCGCAACTCGTCGATCGTACGCTGCGCCTTGTCTGGCGTCATGGCGCTTAGGGCCGAGGAATGGCCCGCGACCACGCGGCCGGCCATGCCATAGGCCCGCGTCATCCTGGCGATTTCGCTGAACATCGCCTTGGCGGGATCGAGATGTTCGTCGATGTGCATGTCGAGCGGCAGGCCGCTGCGCTCGGCGCTATCGAACAGAAGCTTCAGAAAAGCGAGCGGCTCGGAGGAAAAGGCCGGCACGCCGCCGATGGCATCGATTCCGAGATCGATCGCCTCTCGCAGCCAGGCATCACTCTCAGGTAGCATCGAGGTGGCGCCCGATGTGACATGGCCCACGATCTGGATGCGCATGAAAGCCGCGCACTGCGCCCGCAACTCGACCATGGCTTCGACGCCACGTACGCCGGTTTGCGGATCGATATTGGTATGGCTGCGGATCGCGACGGTGCCGTGGGCGCTGCACGCCTCGACCGTTCCCCGTGCCCGCGCGATCATCTGCTCCTTGGTGATCGAAGGCGCCAGCGCGCGATAGGCGGCGGAGGCTCCCATCAGCGTGCCGGAGGGATTGTCGAGCAGCGCGCGGGTCCGCGACTTGTCGAGATGCTGGTGCATATCGACCAGGCCCGGCAGCACCAGTTGGCCGTCCAGCGAAAGAACCTCTGCATCGCCCGTAGGCAACGACGGCCCGACGTCGGCGATGCGTCCGTCGTCGCCGATCCTGATATCGAGCAGTTCCGGCGCAGCCGCGCCGTAACGCAAGACGCGGCCTCCACGGATCATCAAAGTGCGGCGCATAGAGCTATCATTCCCATCAATTCGGTTCTGGATTGCAGGCCAAACAGAAAAACCCCGCTCCATCTACGCGATGAAGCGGGGCTTTGTCTTCTAGAATGCCGCGTCAGATGATCTAGAACGAGGCGTAGGCGTTACGGAAGGCGATGGCGCCGGCCAGAGACCGCGGCCGGGTTCGAACCGCATGACCATCATTTCCGCTCTCGACGATCCATTGGCCGTTCTCCCGACCGACAATCTTCCCGACGTGATGGCTCCAAACGACAATCGTGCCCACCGAAGGACCGCCGGCGTTGCTGCCGTAGTGCGCCCAGGATCGCGCGAGGTTGTATTGGGGACCCGGATCGGCTCCGACCTGACTGCGCATATACCATCCGCACCAGGCGGCGGGCCGGCCTCCGGAACGCGCGCGCCGGTAGCTTGAGTGCTCGTAAGTCGAGTGTTCATAACCCGAGTTCGTGAAGCTCGAGTTCTCGTAGCTCGAGTTTCCAAACCCGAAAGCAAGGCTCGACGACCCAAATCCCTGAGTCCCATATCCCTGGGTATAGTGCCGGTAATGACGGCTGGAATAGTGCCGATAATGTTGATGATGAGTGCGCGCCTCTGCGCTCGATGCAAATGCAAATAGCAATGCACTCGCGGCAACGACTCTACGCATACTGTCTTCCTTCGTGTTGTTTAGGGGATAAGGATCGCCATGCGATCAAGGCCACGTGATCAGTGCTGATCACCCCGCCGCGGCCTCAACAATGGGGGTTCCCGCGGCGCATCAGAGCCAACCGCCTTTAAGGGGCGATGCGTGGCCAGAATGTGGCGAAGGAATGCAGCAATAACAATGAGATATGCTGTCATGCATGGAACATCTCCATGCGCATTTCATGCCCTGAAAGCCAACAGGCGCGGCGCGTCTATTTCAGATTGTTTTGTTTATCTCATACGCGCCATACGCGTGCGCGGTTCAATTCCAGCAATCAGAGGAACCGACCGCGTGAAGAGCCGCGCATCCTGTCGAAACCTTTAGCCAAAGCCGCAAGTCGTCAGGCTGCTTTCACGTCCTCGACAAAGCCGATGACAGCCTGCCAGAGCCGGTCCGCTTGATCGGACAATTCGTTGGAATTCTCGAGCGCAATGCGAGCATGCTCGTCGGTTTCCGCTGCCGCCTGGAGGACCCCTGCGATGTTGCTGGAAACCTCATCAGTGCCGGCCGCGGCACGTTGCACGTTGCGCGCAATCTCGGAAGTTGCGGCCCCCTGCTCCTCGACCGCGCTCGCGGTCGAGGACGCGATCTGGTTGATTTCCAGGATGACGGTTTCGATGCCCTTGATGGCCGTGGCAGCCTCCTTGGTCTCGCCCTGGATTGACGATATCTGGGCCGCGATATCCTCCGTCGCGCGCGCCGTCTGAGAGGCAAGCGTTTTGACCTCCGATGCGACGACGGCAAAGCCCTTGCCGGCATCTCCCGCGCGCGCGGCTTCGATCGTCGCGTTGAGCGCCAGCAGGTTGGTTTGTGAGGCGATGTTGTTGATCAGGTTGACCACCTCACCGATACGGTCGGCAGCCTGGGACAAGCGTTCCATCGTGGTCGTGGTCCGGCCCGCCTGCTCGGCGGCGCGGCGTGCGACGGTAGCCGAGCTTTGCGCCTGTTGACCGATCTCATGAATAGAAGCCGACAATTCCTCAGCCGCGGAGGCCACAGTCTGGACATTGATCGACGCCTGCTCGGAGGCGGCCGACACGGTGCTCGACTGGGCCTTGGTCCGTTCGGCAGCTCCGCTCATGGTCGCGGCGCCATCGTGCATTTTCTGGGCCGATTGTTTCACGCCGTCGGCGATGTCCTTGACCGCGCGCTCCAGCCGTGAGGCCAATTCTCTCAGGCCAGCCTTGCGATCCTGTTCGGTCTGCGCCGCCAGGCGGTTCTTCTCCGATTCGACCTCGGCAATCCGAACGGCGTTCGCCTTGAAGATGCCGACGGCGCGCGCCATATTGCCGATCTGGTCGCCGCGCTCGGCGCCTTCAATTTCGACGGAGAGATCACCGGCCGCTAATTGCGACATCGTTCGGGTGATCCGCTTGATCAGTGTCGAGATCGAAATCGTGATGAGGCCGGCCAGCAAAACGGCAAGCACTTCGCCCATGACCGCGGCGATCGAGCCGGCGCTCGAGGCGTCCTCGGCGATTTGGGTGGCGGTCGAAATAGCGCTCTTGCGGCTGCTTTGATTTTCGTTGCGCAAGGCTTCGGCATCGTCACCGAGCTTGATCCCGGCATTGACCATGGCCGCAAAATTTCCCTCCGTCGAGGCGGCCAGGCTGACCAGCTGATCGGAGTAACCTAGCAGTTTTTCAACCTGCGCCGGCAGCGCCGCGACGATCTTGGCGAGCGCAGGATCGGTTGGAGGCAACGCCTTTACCTCGGCCAATTCCTTAACGACCCTTTCCCGTTCTGCGGTGATGATATCCAGATCGCCCGAGGACGGCACTCCGGCATAGCGATAGGCGACGGCGCGGAGCGCCTGGAACGCCTGTTCGAGCCGTTGGGCTGCCGGACGCGCCGCTTCGCCCGCGGCCGCGAGATCAAGCGTCACTGTCGTCAACGAGTTCGTGAGCCGGGCGCCGCTGGCGTTCATCGCCTGGAGCGCCGCCTGGCGCTTCTTGATTTCCTCATCGAGCTTGTTGAACGCGGCATGGTAATTGGCGAGGCCGGTGCGCAGCATATCGCCGCGCAAACCCGCGACCTCGCTCAGCCTGTCAATGGACTTGTCGAGCGGCTCGAAAGCCGCGAGCGTTCGTGCGCGGTCCGCGGCCGAGCCGGAACGGAAATAATCGACGGCGATGGACCGCAGCAGCAGGAGATGACGGGTAAAGTCACCGACCGTGTCGGTGGCCGCCGACGCACGCTCGATGCGCGCGACGTTGTCCCGGACATCGCGAATACGAACATTATAGAAAATCGAGGTGCTTCCGATCAGCACCATCAAAAGTCCGAAACCGCCGATCAGGCGGCCATTGAGGCTGATCCGGTTTACGACAGACAGCAAAGACATTGATTTTTGCCTCATTTGCCAAACGCACGAATGGCGTCGATGTTGTCTTTGCCAAATTGCTTCTGGAATTGACCATCAAGGCTGGCGAGCGAGGCCACGAAGGCCGGCCGGTCGATATCTTCGACCACCTTCATGCCGCGGCGACGCAGCTCTTCAATGCCGCTCTTTTCGACGCGATCGATATAGGTGCGGCTGGCCCGGCTTCCGACGAGGCCGGCGGCGCGCAACGCGTCTCGATCTTCCGGCGAAAGGCGGTCGAAAACCCGCTTCGAGACAAGGAAGGCGGCCGGTGAGTAAACATGCCCGGTCAGGCACAGGTAGTGCTGAACCTTGTCGAAATTCGACGCAAGCACGGTTGCAATCGGATTTTCCTCAGCCTGGAATGCGCCGGAGGATAGGGCCGTGTAGAGTTCGGGGAAAGGCAGCGAGCCCACGGCCGCGCCGATCGCCTTGAAGCTCGCCACCATCACCTCGGACTGCGGCACGCGAAGCTTGAGGTTCTTGAGGTCTTCCGGCCGATGAACGGGGCGGTCCGCTGTCGTGAGGTGACGAAGCCCGTTCTCGCCCCAGGCGAGACCGACCAAACCCGTTGGCTCGAGCCGCGCCAGCGCCGCTTTGCCAATCTCGCCATCCAGCACGGAGCGTGCGTGAGTCAGATCGCGAAACAGGAAGGGAATATCAAAGATGCTGAGTTCGGGAGCGATCGTGGAAAATACCACCGACGATGCGAACGCCATCTCAAGCGTACCGGCGATGAGATCCTGGCACACCTCCAACTCGCCACCCGCCTCGCCTGCGGGGTACACCTCGACCCTCAGGCGGCCACCGCAATTGTGCTGGACGTAGGAAGCGAATTCCAGCGCGCCGACGCCGAACTGGGAATCCCGGGGATTGGTGATGCCTATCCGCAGTACCTGCGGCTGGATCGCCGAATAGGCGCGCTTGCTCCAAAAGCCCGAAGTCATGGCGGCCGCAGCGGCACCCGCAAGGAAATGCCGCCTTCGAATCCTGTCACGCATGTCTTTCCCCGCGAGCGAAGCAGAAATTGCCGCGATGCATAATAGATGTCGCTAGGGTAAAAAAATTGATAACGCGCCTGGAAACGCGTTGCCATGCAACCAGAAGCGCTGCCAAAAAGCTCGGCAAAGCGCCGTTGATGGAGCGGGTGAAGGGAATCGAACCCTCGTATTCAGCTTGGAAGTCGAAAACTCTAGCAACGCTTTCAAGACCGATTCTGACATTCTGCAGCCTTGCGCATGATTGAGACTACTACCGAATTCTCCGTTGTCAGAATTGACTCCCCGGTGTCAGGTGCTTGGTCTCGGGGTAAGCGAAGGCGGCAAACCGCCGGTCCGCCGGCGGCCCTGAATCCAGTCACGGCCGCTTGCGCGACGGCGGCCCAGATTCTAGAGCCATGCGAAACCTAAGAATTCTGCCGACCGCCCTCGCCTCGTGCACCATTTCGGCGGGCGCACACGCCCTCCGTAGATAGCGTCGAACCGGCCCCCATACTGGTGTGGAGATTGTGCTCAGCTGATCGACCAGCGCCCGGCGCGGGGTGATCACCAGGGCATCTTAATCAGTGTGGCTACTTTCTCGATGGCCTTCGTCTTCCAGGCCGCGAGGTAGGAAATGGCCAATTCGACGGGCCGCCGCTGTGGCGCCCACAATCCGCGCTGGGAGATTGACGGCTGCGATCGGGATGCCGCGCCTTGCAGTTACCTGGAAAGCCCCGCTCCCGATCAATAGCGCGACGGTCAGGAACGATCCCCCAGCCCACGTATTGAAAATGCGTGCGCCTCCCTGGCGGCACGATCCAAAAGAGAAGGCCCCGGTACCTCTCCGCCGGTATCGCCTTTATCTCTCGCGCAGGGCTCTAGTCATGACGGATCGCGAGACCGCACGCAAAGTGCACACCCTTTTGCTTGAAGCCCATCCGGAAGCAAGCAACGTTGATCTTGCTGAAGCCCCACACTTGGCGGAGACCGCCGGAGTGCCTTCCGATGATCTTCAATTGGAAACGTTTGTCGCCATTCGGAATGTTCGAACAGCCATCGACAACGGCGCGAGCGCAGCAGAATTGGGACCGCTACTAATGCATGCGGTCAAGGTAGCTAAGCAGTGGGCGACGACATGAGGTATTTTTATCTTGGCGTAACGTTCGTCGGGGTCGCCGTTCTGAGCTTTGGTTGCCTGCTCGCCCTCTAAAGAGTTGTTGGATGATTGTTATTTCTTAGGCCCAGCAAAGCACCGCGGGCAGAATTCATGAAGCAAAGGAATGAGGGGTGCATTGGCATAGCCCACTTTCCGGAATGCAATATCCTCACTGGCTGATGGTTGCCGGGGCCGTGCTGGTGGTCGTGGGATTTATTGGCTTTGCTTTTCAGAAAAACGCTCAGCCGCCAGAAGAGCAAGCGTTCGCGCCGCCCGAAGAGCGGCCTCTAACCGACAGGCAGCTACCCCCATCGCCACCGGTCGAGATGGACACGCGCGACTAGACGGGCCGTGCAGCAGCGGGGTGGCCGTGCTGATGCGTCATTCGGAATTCGGACAACTGTCCATGAAACAAGAAGTTGAGCATCAGGCTTTCAAAGGAATCCCCAGCCGCCGTCATTCAGTGCATCGACGGCGGACCAGGTGTTGAACAGGATCGTCGTGGCGCCTAGTGCGGTGGGTGAAAGTTCTCCGAAGCCTTTTTGAGCTCGCTAGCTAGGTCGTCTACGGCTGGCTTTAGCTTGTCATAGATCTCATCCAGTGTTCTGGCGTGCTGGATTGTAACCCGAAAACCGACTTGCGGATTGTTTGGTCCGCGATTCAGCGACAGGTCTACATTGCCGACGTAATAGCCATCTGGCTGAGGCGTTAGGACGACGTCACTGACAGTGAGTTTTGGCTCATCTGGGCTTGGCAATAAGCCGAGCCAGTCGAAAAAACCGACAGCGCAATCAAGGACGAATAGAGCGCGAGTTTGATAGACATTTCCGCCTCTCTGGAAGGTTGTTAGTTAGCCATGCTAAAAACCTCTGATGACGCCGGGAAGGCAGATTAGGACACCCACAGAAGAAGCGGTTACCATCCAACATTTTCACAATGTGATAGTCTGAGCTTCGATCTCCAGAGCCCCCAGCCCCCATCCCCGGAGATCGAACCGGCTTCGCTGCCTCCATGGCGGGGCCGGTTTTCTTTTCCCGGACACTGAAACGAAAACTGTTTCAGGTCGTAGGTTGTTTGATGGGGGGTAGAGATTTCTCAGGTCTGCCAGCCATCAGCGGCCCCGTTTGCCCACTCGTAAGCGGGGCCGTTCTGTTTGGGGCAAGCCGCCGCGTGTGGGATGACTTGGAGTCGTAGATTAGCGGTAAGGCGCGCCAACCGCGCACACTTCAAGTCGAGCTTTAATTCGCAGACGCCGCGGATTTCACCACACCAGAGTTGCTCAAGCTCTGCGAGAAACAGTGCCAATTCGGAAACAACTCGTGCTCGACTACGCCGACCAAATGCGTATGCGACCTCGACCGCCGGCAGGGCTGGAAGACCATAACTCGGGCCAAGAACCCGCAGGGGCTTCGACCAGTGCACGCCCGAGCACCGTAACTCCCATATGGCCCGCACAGTCCGAATGCTTTTGCGAATGGACCGACCGCGGCTGAGCTTCAGGGCGAATGGGTCGCTAACATGCTGAACCACGTACGCCGACGCAACTACCGGGCGGCGGTGTCGCTCTGCTGCGTGCTTCCGAGCACCTGAAGGGCCTGCGCACCAAGAACGACGACCAGAAGACCGGCGTCGAGATCGTGCGCAAAGCACTCTCCTATC
>Ga0210386_10002017_pt1 | contig 17710 bp, 16 predicted proteins | sample IncBWH32OmetaG_FD_160091 | JGI IMG/M metagenome (GOLD analysis project Ga0210386, IMG submission 160091) | Forest soil microbial communities from Barre Woods Harvard Forest LTER site, Petersham, Massachusetts, United States - Inc-BW-H-32-O ... | reverse complement strand
TGCCTCGGCGAACGGTTCAATATCGGGCCAAAGTGCCGCGAAGTGATGCGAGTTCCGCGTCGTCTGCACCGCCATCCCGTGTTCCCGCGCCAGCGTCATCAGCTCCGACCGTGCATGCGCCAAGGCGATCTGGGCAAAGCCGTTGTCGGCGTCCACCGACAGCATTGCCGTGGCGCTTCGATGCGCACGAGGTTCGGCGCGCACGTTGATCCAGCCGCACGCGATGCTGTCCACGTAGCCGCGCATACGCTGGATGCCATGGCTTCGCGTGCCATCGCGCTCCGCAGCCACAACCACGGCGGCCATCGTGCGCGCGTCATCGTCCGCCATCCCACGCGTGGTGAACACGGCGGTGACCAGGTCGGTCAATATTTCGATCGAAATGATCGTTTCCAATGATGCTCCCTTTCCTCCGGACCGGTGGCGTTCAGATGATGCCCCGCTCGCGATAGGGGTCATTACGCGCAACACGATCCCAGCCCAACCGTGCCAGATCCAGCGTCTGATATGCTCCATCCAGGATCAGCTCCCCGATCGCCCGCCCGACGCCAGGCGCATGCATCAGCCCATGCCCGGAGAACCCCGCCGCCATCAGGAAGGTCTCACACCGCCCGCTCCACGGACCGATAATCGCATTGCCATCCAGATCGTTCTGATCATACAGCCCCGCCATCACGCTGATCTCCCGCGTGCGTTCGAAGACCGGGAAACGATGTGCCAACGCGGGCCACACCACCTGCTCGAAATAGCCGTGGTCAACCTCAAAATTGAAGCTGCGCGGCTCATCGCCCGTGGGCGCGCCGCCCGTATAGCCGTTGCCCTCGGGACGGAACGCCAGTCGCTGCAAGTCCTTGACGTAAGGCAGCGGTTCGATCCGATCCTGGCATTCGAAGTAGTGCTCGAAGCGCCGCATCGGATGGATCGGCGTGGCCATCCCGATCATTTCGGACACCGTGCCGGCCCACGCCCCTGCGGCATTCACCACCCAGTCAGTCGCCAGCATCGCCCCAGACTGCAAGCGCACGCGACGTACCTGCCCATCGTCAACCTCAATGCCTACCACCGTATCCGCAACGAACGTCGCGCCCAGTGCGGCCGCCTTCTTGCGGAACCCCCACAACACGCTGTGCGGATCGAGCCACCCGTCGTCCAGCGAATGCGCCCCCACGGCCAAATCGTCCACGAACATGGACGGAAACCGCGCGCGCAGCGCATCGCGTTCCAGCAGCTCCACCCGGACGCCATGCTGCTGCTGCACCTTCACATTCAACTCCAATGCCTGCCGTCCGTCTTCGGGCACGATGAACAGGTATCCCCCATTCCGATAACCGATTTCCGCCGGCACGCCGTCCACCGCCATGTCCTCGCGAAACCGTTGGTAAAACGGAATGCTGAAGTTCGACAAAGCGATGTTCTCCGGCCCCGAGAACAGTCGTCGCACCCCTCCCGACGCACGCGGCGTGGACGCCTGGGCATAGGTCGGATCGCGCTCCACAACCGTCACCCGCGGCGGATGGGCCCGCGCGCGCAGGAAATACGCGACGCTGGCACCAATGGCGCCGCCGCCGATCACCAGCACGTCCGTCGGCTGTCCCAACACGCTCTCCCCGCCCAATGCCCAACGGGCAGGGTAACCGGTTCGCGCTGAACGACCACCCGCCCCTTCACGCCCGCGCCGTTCGGGCGTTTGATCCCCGCGCTATCCCGGAGGACGTCCCATGCAGATTACCCCCAGCGGCGAAACCCTCGGCGCTCGTATCACCGGCATTGATCTCGGCCGGCCTCTGTCCGACACCGATTTCCGCACCATCCTGTGCGCCCTCGGTACGCACGGCGTGCTGTGCTTCCCCGACCAGACGTTCGACGTCCCGGAATTCGCCGCCTTCGGCCGCCGGTTCGGCGACCTCGAGATCAACGTCGCCAATCTTTATTTCGAAGCCGGCCAGCCGGAGGTGATGGTTCTGTCCAACATGACGCGCGATGGAAAACCGGTCGGCTTGAACGACGCCGGCCAGGGCTGGCACACCGATATGTCGTACAGCCGCGACATCGCGCTGGCCAATGTCCTGCATTGCCAACATGCCCCCCGACGCAACGGCAAGGTGCTGGGTGAGACCCAGTTCCGCAATATGCACGCCGCCTATGACGATCTGCCGGACGCACTGAAGCACCAGCTGGAGGGCCGCACTGCGACGCACGACTTCGTCAAGTTCTGGGACGAGATGCGCAAGCGCCCCGGCTCGCGGCGCGGCCCGTTGACCCCAGAGCAACGCGCGAAGAAGCCACCGGTGTCGCAGCCGCTGTTCCGGCGCCATCCGATCACCGGGCGGTGGGTGCTCTACGCCAACCCGGGCTACACGATGTTCATCGATGGCATGGATCCACAGGAAAGCGGTGAGATCCTCGATTTCCTGTTCCGCCATCAGGAACGCGCCGATTATCTCCACGCGCATCACTGGACCGAGGGTGACGTGCTGATGTGGGACAACATCGGCACCGTTCACAACGCGGTGGCGGACTACACCGCCGACGAGCCGCGCTACATGCGGCGCGTGCAGGTGATGGCGACGCTCGATTATTCAACCTTGGTGGCGTGACGTGGCCGAATTCACCAATAAGCGCTTCGTCATCACCGGTGGTGCCGGTGGTATCGGGGTGGCGACCGCACGCACCATCCTCGATCACGGCGGCCACGTACTGCTCGTCGATCTGGATGCCGACCGATTGGAACAGGCGCGGAAGGTGCTGGGCGAGAACCGCGTCTTCACCACGGTCTCCGATCTCGCCACACCGGCCGACTGTGTCGCGATCATGGAAGGCGCCAAGCCGATCCATGCCCTGGTGCACCTCGCCGGTGTGTTCGAGCGCGACCCGCTGGACCCCGAGGAACACGGCGTGTGGGATCGCGCGATCGCTGCCAATCTCGCCAATGCCTATGACATGGCAGTTGCCATGCGGGGTCGCGCCGACACGCGCCACCCCGCACGCATCGTGTTTGCGAGCTCTGTCGCCTATCGGCGTGGGAGCGCTGACCGCGCCGCCTACGCGGCGGCAAAGGGCGGCATCGTCGGCCTGACCCGCGCGCTATCCCGCAAATTCGCCCCCGACGTCTTGGTGAACGCGATCGCGCCAGGTTTGATCGTGACCCGCATGTCGGAACCCATCGTCGCCGAGCGCGGGGATGCCTATCGCCAGGAAATCCCGCTCAAGCGCTACGGCCAGCCGTCCGAAGTCGCCTCGGTGATCCGTTTCCTGTGCTCAAAGGATTCGTCCTACATCACCGGCCAGACCATCACGATCGACGGCGGCATCACCAACGCGTAACGTATTTGCCCCGTCATCCCTGCGCATGCAGGAATCCAGGGCACATGATATAATTGTGTTGCCCATGGATGCTTTCCCAAGCAAGACGAATCACCGACTACCTGCCGAGAATCGTCGTCAGGGCCTGCAAGTAATGCTCGTGGCTGTTGTCGGCCGCCAGGTGCACCAACGCGTTCTCCCGCGGGGACTGCCACAATGCGGGATCGCGATACACCGCGACAATGTGCCGTGCGAACGCCTCGGGGTCGGTGCAATCCGCAGCGATCAGCCTCCTCGAACAGCCAGTGCGGCGATCGGGCGAGATACCCGCTGCGATAATAGTGGTCGAAGCCTGACTCGACGTCGCCCGCGGCAATCGCGTTGACAGTATCGGGATAGGCAGCGCGATACCACGCCTCATCGAAGAACGGGTTCAGTGAATGCCCCGCGGCCTGGCCGAGATCCAGACAATCGCGCAGGACTGCATCGAAGCCTTGCCCGGCTCGCCGTTGGCGCGAATCCGGATAGGTGGCCAAAATACCAATCCGGATAGAATACGGCCCACGGAATACCGTTGCGCTGGTGCGGCCGCAGCCGTGCCAGCGCGCCCGGATGCGCGACGATAACGTCCCCACCCGGCGGAGCGTCGTCCGCCGGACTCACGATCAACGGGAGCGGATCGTCCGCCATCGCCGCTACGATCTTCGGCGCTCGCGCAGCACAACGCCGGTGGCGGTTAGTTCGGCGATCTCATCTGGCTTGTACCCGTGCTGCGCCAACACCTCCGCGCTGTGCTCACCAAAACGTGGTGGCGTACCGCGCGTGCCGCCTGGCGTGCGGGACAGTTTGATCGGCGTGCCAAGCCCGCGATACCAATCCAGCTCCGTTACCATCTCGCGATGCGCGGTGTGCGGCGCTGCGGTCGATTCGTCCACAGGTAACACGGGACCTGCCGGCACGCCGCCGCGGATCAGCCGCAGCGCGAGTTCATTGCCATCGTACTCGGCGAAAGCCGCCGCCAGCACCTCGGTCAACGCCGCACGGTTGATGTTGCGCTTGCCGTTGTCGGCGAAGCGCGGATCCTCCGCCATCTCCGGCCGATTGATGAGCTCGCACAGCTTGCGGAACTGACCGTTGTTGCCCGAGGCGATGAAGATCTCGCAGGTGCGCGTCGGGAACTTGTCATACGGCACCAGGTTGGGATGCGGATTGCCCGTGCCGGCCGGCCGCATGCCATTCAGGAAAAAGTTGGCGGCCTGCGGATGCAGCAGCGCCATGCCGCAGTCGTACAGCGTCATGTCGAGGTACTGCCCACGACCCGACCGCGTACGTTCCTGCAGCGCCATCAGGATGCCCACCGCGGAGTAGAGTCCGGTGCCCATGTCGACGATGGCGGTACCCAGCCGCATTGGCCCCGTGGTCGCATCGCCATTCGCGCTCATCAGGCCGGTCATCGCCTGCAGAATTGCGTCGTAGCCCGGTAATCCTCCCAGCGGTCCGTCGGCGCCAAATCCGGAAATCCGGCAGTGGATCAGCTCAGGAAAGCGTTCCGCCAGCACGTCCGCATAGCCCAAGCCCCACTTCTCCATCGAGCCGGGTTTGAAGTTCTCGATGACCACGTCCGCGCCCTCTAGCAGGCGCAGCAGCACGGCCTTGCCCTCTGGCTTTGAGATGTCCAGCGCCAGTGAGCGCTTATTGCGGTTGATGCCGATGAAGTAGCTCGCGTCGCCCTCATGGAAGGGCGGGCCCCAGTCCCGCACCTCGTCCCCCTGCGGCGGCTCTATCTTGATGACCTCTGCCCCATGATCCGACAGGATCATCGTGCAGTATGGGCCCCCCAGCACCCGGGTCAGGTCGATGACCTTGATCCCGGCCAATGCGCCTGCCGAGCGTGCCAGCCCCTTGCCCTCGGTCACAGGCTTGATCGTTCCGTCCATTGGCGCGCTCACCTCCTCACCGTCTGCCCGGGGTGACCTTACGATCCTCTGACGGCCACCAAAAGGCAGACCTGCCTTCAGGATATTATACCAAGGGCGGTTGAGCCTGATCCCGCCTCGGCATGCCGGCGAAAGCATCCATGGGATTTCCCATCTTTGGCTGCCCTCTCGTCGATGCTGGCTTGCGCAGGCATGACGAGTACGGGTCAGGCTCAACCGCCCCTGGTATTATTCCTTGGGCGAGGCGCCCCACGATCCGACGCCCGCGCCCGGCGCAAACCTGCAATAATGGCGAAGCAGGGCGATCAACCCAACGCTTTCGCCAGCGCCTGCGCACTGCGGCCATTGGCGATCGTGGCACAACGGCCATCCCAGTGGATCCCGTTGACCCGTGCGAAAGCATGATCGGCATCATAGTTGTAGCAGGCCACTTGCGTGTGCCCCTTGGCCGCGACCGCCACCTTGGCGCGCCCTTCCGCGGGGAAGAACGCATCGCGATCGGCAATATGCACGATCAGCGGCTTGGTGAGCTTACCAAGATCCCCCAGCAGCCCGTCCAATCCGACGCCGTAGTAGGACACGTTGATGTCGGCATCCGATTGCCCCGCCATCATGAACGCCAGCCGGCCGCCGAGGCAGTAACCCATCGTGCCGACCTTGCCGTTTGCACCCGGCAGCGTTCGTGCCGCCGCGACGGTGGCCTTCAGGTCTTCGATCCCCTTCACCTGGTCGAACGTCTGGAACAGCTCGAACGCGCGCTTCCACTCCGCGTCGGTCTTGTCGGTGATGTCGATGCCGGGCTCGATCCGCCAGAACAAGTCGGGGCAGACGGCAATGAAGCCGATGTCGGCGACCCAGGCCGCGATGTCGCGCATTGCCTGGTTCACGCCGAAGATTTCCTGGATCAGGACGACGACGCCCGCCGGCTTCGCTTTGGGTTCGACGAGATAGGCCGCGAAGCTGCCGATGCCGTCGGTGGCCTTGACGGTGACGCTGGCCATGGCTGTCCTCCCTTGCGGTGAGGGCAGTTTAGCCAGTTGGGGTGAGGACGGGAACGGGTGCGATGTGCCGTGTCCGCGGTTCCCGACGCGCTACCGGCGCAACGAAGAAGGGGCCTCGCGGCCCCTTCTTCCGTCACCGGCACATCTGCCGATCAGATGTAGTGTTCCTCCAGCGGCCTGAAGCCGTTGAAGCTCTGACTGGCATAGGTGGTGACATAGGCCCCGGCGGACAGCAGCGCAACGCGGTCCCCGGTGCGCAGCGCCAGCGGCAGCCGGTAGTTGGACTTCTCATACATGATGTCCGCGCCATCGCAGGTCGGTCCCGCGATCGCCACCGGCCCCGTCTTGCCACCATCATGCGAGGTAGTGATGCGATACTTGATCGCCTCGCCCTCGGTCTCCGCCAGCCCACCGAAGCGGCCGATGTCGAGGTACACCCAGCGCACCGGATCCGTCTTCGACTTGCGGCTGACCAGCACCACTTCGGCCGATACCAATCCGGCGTCGCCGACCACGGACCGGCCAGGCTCGATCAGGATTTCCGGCAATGCGTTACCGAAATGATCCGTCATCGCGCGCATAATCGCATCGCCGAAGCTGTCGATCTCCGGCACCTCGTCACGATAGCGGGTCGGGAATCCGCCACCCAAATTCATCATGCGCAAATTCACGCCGGCCTCGGTCAGATCGGTGAACAGCATTGCCACCTTCCCGATCGCCACTTCGTACGCGCGCGTCGCGGTCTGCTGGCTGCCGACGTGGAACGACAGCCCATATGGGTCGAGGCCCATGTCACCGGCGCGCAGCATCAGCTCCTTCGCCGTGTCGATGCTGGTGCCGAACTTGCGCGACAGCGGCCAATCGGCGCCGTCGTTCTCTACCAGGATGCGGCAATAGACTCGCGCACCGGGCGCGTTCTCCGCCAACTTCTCCAGCTCCTCCGCTGAGTCGAACGCATAAAGGCCCACGCCCGCTTCATGCGCGCGACGGATCGCGGTCGCCTTTTTGATCGTGTTGCCGAAGCTGATCGCCTCGGCGCGCGCACCAGCGGCCAGACAGGCGCCGATCTCCTCGATGCTCGCGGCATCGAAGCTGCTGCCAAGCCGCACAAGTCGTTCCAGCACCGGATGGGCCGGATTCGCCTTCACGGCGTAGTAGATATGCGCCAGCGGTAGCGCGTGCCGAATCGCACGGAAGTTTTCTTCCACACGATCAACATCAAGCACCAAGCACGGCGTGGCCGGCTGCTGCTGCGCGACAAAACGGACGAGCTTGGGTGTCATTGCACCTGCCCCTCTGCTGAGCGCCCGCCTGAGTGAGGCGGCGGGCGGAGTTGACGAAACGGTCGAACGAACCAGCGACCAAAACGATTGCCAGAACGCTTGACGTCGTTGCGTAACCACCAAGGGCCAGAGGCACGTGCGTTGCTGCGTGGGGACCGCACATAGGCCCCCCACCCCCCCCGCGCAAGAATAAATTTCAGGTTGGGCGAAAAAACCTGCCCGCTGCCAGCACGCCGGCCTAAGCGCCACAATTCGCAAGGGATTTCGGACCGGCAACGGGTTGCGCTACGATTGGCCGCCAAGGAGTCCGTGCATGAGCGAGGGGTCTCAGCCCGTCGATCCAGCCGCCAGCTCAGCCGCCACGCCGAACCACGAAGCGCCGGCGTGGCGGCACCCGGCATGGCGGCACTGGGGCGCCATGCTGCGGGGCACACTCGCCGCCAGCGTGTCGGATCGGGTGTCGCTCACCGCCGCTGGCTGCGCGTTCTACGCCACCCTCGCGCTGTTCCCGGCGATCAGCATACTCATCTCGATCTACGGCCTGGCGTTCAATCCATGGAACGTCGAGCCGCAGCTGCGCGCGGTCCAGACGCTGCTGCCACCACCGGCGTACGAGCTGATCGCGGAACGCGTGCACCATCTGGTGGCACAGCCGCGCGCACGTCTCAGTTACGGGCTTGGCGTCAGCACGCTGATCACGTTCTGGAGCGCGGCGACAGGCACCAAGTCGGTGATCGCTGCGCTCAACCTTGCCTACGGCACGCACGAGCGGCGCAGCATCCTACGATTCCAGCTCGTCGGCTTCGGCCTCACGATGTCAGCCATCCTGGTGGCGGTGCTCGGCATTGCCGTGCTGGTATTTCTGCCCGCCTGGCTGCGTGTGCTGGGCATACTGCAGTATCACACGCGCATCGTGCTGCTGCATTTGGCTGGCTTGGCGATGCTGGTCGGCTTCGCCACCCTGTCGATCGGGCTGCTATACCGTTTCGGGCCATCCCATCGCACCGGCTCAAAGCGAAGGATCGCGCCGGGTGCCCTGCTGGCCACGATGGTGTGGTTGGCGGCGTCCGGCCTGCTCGATTTCTACATCGACCACATCGGCAGCTTCGGCGCGACCTATGGGCCGATCGGCGCCGTGATCGGCGTGATGCTCTGGTTCTTCGTGTCAGTGTACGCCGTCTTGCTGGGCGCGGAACTCAACGCCCAGCTTGAAGCGTACGGCCATCCCGGCGTCGCGATTGGCCCATAGAACGGGCTGGCCGGTCGGTCCGCCGTCTGGTAGCGCCGCGCGCAGGAGTTTGAGGACGCCGTGGCCCGCTGGGATGACGGCGACGTCACCGATGTGACCGATACCGACAACGTCTATCGCGAGATGACGCCACCCTGGCTGGCGCTCACCGCGGTGCTGTTGGGCCAGCGTCCACCGGGCTTGTCAGCCCGTTCCGCTATGCCGATCTTGGCTGCGGGTTCGGCATGACTGCGATCTTCGTCGCGGCGACCTGTCCACAGGCCGAGGTCTGGGGTTTCGATTTCAACCCGGCACATATCGAGCTGGCGCACCAATGCGCGGCCGAGGTAGGACTGACCAACATCACCTTCGTCGAGGCCTCGTTCGCGGACCTGGCGCAGCAGCCACCGTTGGACCTGCCGGCGTTCGATTTCATCGTCTCGCACGGCGTGCTGAGCTGGGTATCCGCGGCCAACCGCCAACATCTGGTCGACATGATCGGCCAGCGCCTGTGCCCCGGCGGACTGGCATATGTCTCGTCTAGCACGCAGGCAGGCTGGGCCTCGCTGGTGCCGCTGCGTGAGCTGATGCGGCTGGTGGCCTCAGCAGGCCTGAACTGCAGCGATCAGATGGTGCCCGCGGTGCTGGACTTGCTCGATCGCGCGCACCGGTGGCGCGCGCTACTTCACGTCACACCCGGACCTTAAGGCGCGGTTGAACCTTCCGCGCAAGCAGAGCCCACGTTATTTCGCCCACGAATTCCTCAATGCTGACTGGCATCCGTTGATGTTCAGTGAGGTGATGGATGCCATGCAGGAGGCATGCTGCCCGTATCTCGGCAGCGCCACCCTCGCGGAAAATTTCGACGTGGCATCGGTGCTTGGCGACATGATCCCGCTGGTCACTGCGACGCACGATCTGCGAATTCGCGAAACCCTGCGCGACTTGGGCATGGCCCGGGGATTCCGGCGCGATGTGTACCGTCGTGGCCTTGTGCAGCTGTTGCCACTCGAGCAGGCGGCCCTGCTGGAGGCGTTTCGGTTCACCCGGATCGGCCCGCTGCCGGAATGTGAGATCTCGTTCACAACGCCCGTCGGCACTCTGACGGGGCGACCGGAGATCTATATGCCACTGCTGGCCATGTTGCGTGAGCGCCCAGCCTCGATCGACGGTCTAAAGCGCATCGACCCCGCGCGGACGACCGGCGACGTGATGCAGGCCCTGACCCTGTTAATGCGGGCCGGGCATGTCCATCCGCTGCTGCCCGATCCAGCCGGTGGTCAAGTGACCGCGCGTGCGCTCAACCGCTGGATCGCGCGGGCCACTGGCGATGGCGCGGACATGCCGAGGCTCGCAGCGCCGGCGATTGGCACGCTGCTTGGCGCCGATCCGCTGGAAACCATGGTGGTCGGCCAACTGCTGGACGGTGCGGCAGACGACGCCGTGCCGCTGGCGCAGACGACGATCGCACAACTCCGCCGCAGCGGGCGCAGCCTCCAGCGCGATGGCCAACCGCTTGAGGATCCGCGGGAGATTGAGCAGCACGCGCGCAAACTGGTGCAGGATGTCCTGACCGGGTGCGGTCCTCTGCTCCGTACGTTGGGTGTGCTCGGCGACGCCGAGGCGCCTACCGCATCCCGGTGATCGACGCCGTCACAGCACGCGGATCACGCGTCGGCCATCGCCCGGCATCGACCTGCGCCAGGAAATCGCTGACGATCCGATTGAAGCCGTCCGGATCCTCCAGGTTGATGGCATGCCCGCAGTTCGGCATCACCGATAGCGCGGCGGCCGGGATCGTCTGCTTCATCAGGATACCCGGCGCGAGACAGGGCCAATCCTCGTCGCCGGTGAGGACCAGCGTCGGGATGGTCAGCGTCTTCATCTGATCGACGAGGTCATACAGCGATGGCCGCTCCCGCTGCACACCGAGCTGCGTGTTGCGTGCACCGAGGGCGGAATGTTCCGCCAGCATGTGGCGGAATTCGTCGAACCCACGCGGATCCTTATTCTCGAACTGCACGCGTGTCGGGCCGAGCGCGTATTTCGCCGCGAACACCTGCATGCCGTTTGCCTGGATGAAATCAGCGATGGTTTCCGCTTCGGCACGGAAACGGTCGCGCTGCCCAGGCTCGGCGCCATAGCCGCAGCCGGCGACCACCAGGGACAATGCCTTGGCTGGGTGACGGAAGCCGAAATGCAGCGTGGCGAACCCTCCCATCGACAGGCCGACGATGTGGGCCTTGGTGATGCCCAAGTGATCGAGCACGGCGCCGATGTCGTCGGCCGCGCGATGTTGGGAGTAGGCGCTGACATTGTCCGGTACGTCCGACGGCGGATAGCCACGCGCGTTGGTGGTGATGGCACGATAGCGCTGGCCGAAATGGCGCATCTGCGTCTCCCAGCTCCGATAGTCGCCGGCGTATTCGTGCACGAAGATGACCGGGCTGCCGGAGCCGGTCTCCTCGTAGTAGAGGCGGACCCCGTCGTCAGCGGTGGCGTGCGGCATGCTGGGCGTTCCCGTATGGCTGAGCTTCGGCCATTGTGAACGGATGCAAGGGACTGGGGAAGCGCCGCCGGCCGACATCCTGGATGCGTTGCGGCGGATGGGACTGCTGTCCGCCGAGGTGTCACCGGCTGGTGTGCCGCTGACGGGCGGCGTGTCGTCGGATATCTGGCGCATCGACCTGCCGGGTGGTCCGGTCTGCGTGAAGCGGGCGCTGGCGAAGCTGCGCGTGGCTGCGGATTGGCGGGCGCCGGTGCGCCGCAATCTCTATGAGGCGCGCTGGATGCGCCGCGCCAATGAGGCTGTGCCAGGTGCCGCGCCGGACCTGCTCGGCCAGGACACCGCCTCGGGGGCGCTGGCCATGCGGTTCCTCGACCCGGCGGACCATGAGCTGTGGAAGGCGCAATTGCACGACGGCCACGCCGATCCTGCCTTTGCTGGCGCCGTGGCGGACCGGCTGGTACGCATTCATGCGGCGACGGCCGCCAATCCGGTTGTGGCGGGGGAGTTCCCCACCGATGAGATCTTCTATGCGATCCGGCTGGAGCCGTACTTGCTGGCCACCGCGCGCGCCCATTCGGATCTGGCGCCGCGGCTTGAGGCACTGCTCGCCACGACGCAGGCCAACAAGCGTGCATTGGTGCATGGCGATGTCAGCCCCAAGAACATTCTGTGCGGTCCGGAGGGGCCGGTCTTCCTCGACGCCGAATGCGCGTGGTGGGGTGATCCGGCGTTCGATCTGGCGTTCTGTCTCAACCATCTGCTGCTGAAATGTCTGTGGACGCCGCAAGCGCGCGGTGGCTTCCTCGCGTGCTTCGACGCGATGACGCGCGCTTACCGACACGGCGTCACATGGGAGCCGCCAACGGCGTTGGAAGCCCGCGCCGCGCATCTGTTGCCGGGGTTGTTCCTGGCGCGCGTGGATGGCAAATCGCCGGTCGAGTATGTGACCGCCGAACCGGACAAGGATCGTGTACGGCGCATGGCGCGGGCGTTGCTGCGCGCGCCATCCGACCATCTTGATGACGTCCGCCAGGCCTGGACCAGGGAGCTCGCCGCATGAGTGACATCGACGCCGACACCGACATCGCCTTCGTGCACGGCCGGCGGGTGTGGGACAGCCGCGGCCGTCCGACGGTGGAGGTCGACGTGCTGCTGGAATGCGGCGCGGTCGGCCGGGCGATCGCGCCCGCTGGCGCCTCGACCGGCACACACGAGGCGCTGGAGCTGCGCGACGGCGGTGCGGCGTTCGGCGGCTACGATGTGACCAAGGCGGTGCACAACGTCAACGCAACGATTTCCCATGCCGTCATGGGCATGGATGCCACCGATCAACCCGCACTGGATCAGGTGTTGATCGAGCTCGATGGCACGCCGAACAAATCGCGCCTGGGTGCCAATGCGATTTTGGCGGTCTCGATGGCCGCCGCGCACGCGGCCGCGGCGGCGGCGGGTGAACCGCTGTATCGCTATCTGGGTGACGCCAACTCCGTAACGCTGCCGCTGCCGCAGATCCAGATCTTTGGCGGAGGTGCGCACGCCGGGCGGCGCGTCGACATTCAGGACTTCATGATCGCCTGCCCCTCGGCTGGCAGTTTTGCGGAGGCGCTGGATCGTACGGCCGAAGTTTATCGCGCCGCGGGTATGCTGATGAAACAGGCAGGCAGGCTCGCGGGTGTCGCGGATGAGGGCGGCTGGTGGCCGGAATTCGCCACCAACGAGCAGGCCCTGGAGACCTTGGTGCGTGCGATCGAGCGCGCCGGATTCACCGCCGGCAAGGACGTGGTGATCGCGCTGGACATCGCGGCGTCAGAATTCGGGCGTGGCGGCAAGTACAAGCTGGCGCTGGAGGACAAGGAACTCGACAGCGAGGGCATGATCCGGCTGCTGGTCGGGTGGCTGGATCGTTTCCCGATCGCCTCGATCGAGGATCCGCTGGCGGAAGACGACGACAGCGGATTTGCCGCATTCACGAAGCACGTCGGCACGCGCGTGCAGATCGTTGGCGACGACTACCTGGTCACCGACGCCGCGCGCGTGCGGGCGGCGGCGCAGGCGGGCGCGGCCAATACCGTTCTGATCAAACCGAACCAACGCGGCACGCTGACCGAGACCTACGCGGCCTGGCAGGTGGCCAAGGATGTCGGATACGCCGGCATCGTCTCGGCTCGCTCGGGCGAGACCGAGGACACCACGATCGTTCATCTCGCGATCGGCTGGGGTGTCGGGCAATTGAAGGTCGGCAGCTTCGCGCGCAGCGAGCGCATGGCGAAGTGGAACGAGGCCTTGCGTATCGAGGAAGCGCTTGCGGTGCGGGCGCGGTTTGCCGGCGGCGCAGTTCTGGGGCGATCGCGCTAGCAAGCAGATCATAGAGCCACGGATGAACACAGGTACACACGGATGAGCCTGCCTCCGCTGCGCGCGATGAAGCCCTCCAGTGGCAGCCGCAAAAGCAAAGGCGCTGACGCGCGTTGGCTGCATCTGTGTTTATCTGCGGCGCAAGATTTCTTTGCCTAGGCGCACGCCAGTGAACGTCCTATTCCATTACACACCAGGGCCGGATCTGACAGCGCGCCTGGCGGCGGTACCCGATCTGTGCATCACCTCCTGCCCCGAAGATGACGATGTGCTGTTGATGCGCTTGCTGCTGGATACCGAGGTGCTGTGGCACGTGCTGAAACGCTGCACCGCCGAGATGATCGCCGCTGCACCGCGCCTGAAGCTGATCCAGAAGATCGGTGTGGGTGTGAACACAATCGACCTCGACGCGGCGAAGGCGCGGGGCATTCCCGTGTGCAACCTGCCAGGCACCAACGCGCGTGCGGTCGCGGAGCTGACCTTGGCGCTGATGCTGGCCACGCTGCGCCGCGTGCCGCGCTTCGATGCCGGGTTGCGCGGTGGCGTGTGGCTGGATCCGGGTTTGCAGGATGGTATTGGCGAGCTGGGTGGCCGCATGGTCGGGCTGGTGGGTTATGGCGCGATCCCCCGCCTGCTGGCGCCGGTGCTGGTCGCCGTCGGCTGCACGGTGATCTACGCCGCGCGGCGGGACGTCCCCGACGCGGTGGGAACGCGCCGCCCATTGGAGGCGCTGCTGGCCGAAGCCGATGTGGTCAGTCTGCACCTGCCGCTGACCCGGGAGACGGCAAGCCTCATCGATACGGCTGCGCTGGCGCGCATGAAGCCGGGGGCGATCCTGATCAACACCGCGCGCGGGGGATTGGTCGATCCGGTGGCGCTCGCGGCGGCTTTGCGCGCGGGCAAGCTGGCGGGGGCGGGGCTGGATGTCTTTGCACAGGAACCGGTAGATCCCAGCGCGCCATTGTTGGGTCTGCCCAACGTGGTCCTGACGCCGCACATTGCCTGGCTCACCACGGGCACATTCGACCGAAGTTTCAGCCTTGCCGCGGAAAACTGCCGGCGGCTGGTGGCAGGGGAGCCGTTGCTGCACCGCGTGGTGTAGCCCCCGGTCCTCATGGCGTGGCTTGGCCATGGCATCCGCGGCTTCTTCGTGCCGCATGCAACGTCGTGGATACGGGCCTACACCCGGCATGACGACGGGAACGGTCAGCGCTGGCACGCGACTTGCTGGACTCCCGCCGCGCGCCGTGGACCAATCCCACGCCTACGCGACCCGGGGGCAGCATGTTTCATCTCGGATGGTTCGTCGGCCGGGGTTACTCCCCGCATCAATGGAACCAGCCTTGGAGCGGGGCCATCGGCACCGACTTCATGGAACCCGACATCTACATGGACCTCGCCCGCGCCCTGGAGCGCGCGCATTTCGACTGCCTGATCATCGAGGACGGGTCCTATATCGCCGACGCCTATCAGGGCTCGGCCGAGTATTACCTGCGCACTGGCTACTCCACGCCCAAGCACGACCCGATGCCGCTGGTGCCGCTGATCGGCTACGTGACGAAGCATCTCGGCATCATCCCCACGGTCACCACAAGCTTCTATCCGCCCTATCTCGCCGCACGCCTCAGCGCGACGCTGGACCACCTTACGCATGGCCGCCTCGGCCTCAACGTCGTCACCGCGCACAACGATCGCTCGGCGCAGAATTTCGGCTTGGATCGCCACTACGAGCACGACCACCGCTACGTGATGGCCGATGAATGGATGCAAGTGGTCAACGCGCTGTGGGACTCATGGGAACCGGGCGCGATCGTCGCAGACCCGGTCTCCGGCGTGCTCACCGATCACACCAAGGTGCAGCCGATTCATTTCGAAGGCCAATTCTACAAATGCCGCGGCCCGCTCAACACCGCGCCCGGGCCGCAGGGCCGCCCCGTCATCTGCCAGGCCGGTGGCTCCCCCGCCGGGCGTGACTTCGCTGCCAAGCACGCCGAGCTGATCATCGCCAAGGTGCGCGGTGTGGCGGCGGCGAAGCAGAACCGCGCTGATATCTCACGCCGCATGGTTCCGCATGGCCGCACGCCCATGGACTGCAAGGTGTTGTTCTGCACCTCCGTCACCATAGGCGAAACGATGCAGGAGGCATTGGACAAGCACGATCGCGTGGCGGCTGCGCTAAAGGAGTCGGTCGAGGTGAAGCTGGCCGGCATGTCGTACCTCAGCGGCATGGATTGTTCCAAGCTCGATCTGGATGCACCGCCGCCGGAGCTGAAGATCAACGCCTCGCGCACCTCGTTCGAGGCTTACGTGGCGGGCGGCGGCAAGACGCTGCGAGAGATGCTGGAGGAACCCACGGGTGGCGGTATCGACTTCGTCGGCACGCCAGACAGTATCGCCTCGGATATGCAGGCGGCGATGGAGGAGATCGGTGGGGATGGGATCCTCATTCAGGATCCGCTGACCCGCAAAGCCGTGTCGGAGATCACGGATGGTCTGGTGCCCGCGTTGAAGCGACGCGGTGTGGTGCGCACGGCATATCCCCACGCGCTGTTCCGCGACAACCTGCTGGCGTTCTGAGGAGCGATCATGCCCACCACGCGCCGCATGCACTTGGTTGCCTATCTGAAGACCGGACCTACCGCGAACCATGTCGGCGCCTGGCGGCATCCCGCGGCCAATCTGGACGACCTCTTCGAGCCCGAGCGGTACGAGCATCTCGCGCGCGTGCTGGAGGCTGGATATTTCGATTGCGGGTTCTTTGCCGACACCTTCGGTATCCCCGATCTGCACGGCAACCATTTCCGGACGTTCCTGGAGAAGGGCGGCCAGATCAGTTACCTCGATCCTCTGGTCGTCTTGCCGCTGATGGCGCGCGTTACCAAACATCTTGGCCTCGGCGCGACGCTTTCCACCACCTTCCAGACGCCGTATTACCTCGCGCGCACCCTGGCCTCACTCGACCTGCTGACCAAGGGGCGCGTGGCGTGGAACGTGGTGACCTCGGCGATGAATCTCGAGGCGCGCAATTTTGGCCTGGACGAGATACCACCCAAGGAGCTGCGCTACGAACGCGGTGACGAGGTGCTGGAGGCCTGCTGCGCGCTGTGGGATTGCTGGGACGCGGACGCGCTGGTGATGGAGCGCGAACGTGGCCTGTTCGTGGACGCATCGAAAGTGCGCTACGCCAACTACGCCGGCAAATACGTGCGCACCCGCGGGCCACTGGCGATGCCGCGCTCGCCGCAAGTGCGCCCGGTGTTCCTGCAGGCGGGCGCCTCACCGCGTGGACGCGATTTCGCCGCACGCTGGGCGGAGATGATCTTCTGCACGCCGCACACCAAGGAGGATTGCCGCGAATTCCACGATGACATCAAGCAGCGCGTGGGAGCCCATGGCCGGCCGCCACATGACTGTCGTGTGCTGCCGTCCTTCGCGGTATGTCTGGGAGAGACCGCATTGATCGCGCAGGAGAAAGCTGCGTACCTCGACTCACTGATCGATCCTGAACTGGTGTTGGCTCAGAACTCGCACCTGCTGGGTGTCGATCTCAGCGCCCATCGCACCGATGATGCGGTGCGCGCGGCGCAGGGCAATCAGGGCATCCAGGGCTCGCACGACCGTGTGCTGCAGGTGGCGCAGGCCGAGGGTGTGAGCTTCGCTGAGGCTGCCAGCAAGCCACGCAAGCTGATCACCGGTACGCCTTCGATGGTGGCCGATCATTTCGAGGACTGGTTCACCAGCCATGTCTGCGACGGCTTCATCCTGTGGCCCACCGTCTTCCCCGGCATGTTCGAGGAATTCACCCGCCTCGTTGTGCCGGAACTCCAGCGGCGCGGCCTGTTTCGCACCGAGTATCAAGGACGCACGCTGCGCGAGAACCTGAACGCCCCATAAGGACCATCGCCATGGCCGACATCGATCCCGATGACGATCCCGCCGAGCTGCCCTATCGCCGTTTCGGCATCCCACAGCTCGGATTTGCGAACTACTGGTACCCAACCATCCTGTCGCGCGAAGTGAAGAAGAAGCCGCGCGCGGTGCGTCTGTGCGGGCACGACATCGTGCTGTTCCGTGATGCGGGGAAGCTGTTCGCG
>Ga0210386_10002016_pt1 | contig 17730 bp, 16 predicted proteins | sample IncBWH32OmetaG_FD_160091 | JGI IMG/M metagenome (GOLD analysis project Ga0210386, IMG submission 160091) | Forest soil microbial communities from Barre Woods Harvard Forest LTER site, Petersham, Massachusetts, United States - Inc-BW-H-32-O ... | reverse complement strand
AAAACGGTCTCGACCGATGCGATGGCTTCATGCTGGCGGTCAGCGCTGTGATGGGCGAGCCGCTCGAATTCGGAATAGGCGAGGGCAATCTGCTTGTTGCGGGCTTCCTCGAGCGAGCGGGCGCGTTCAAGCATCAGGGGCGCTACCAGGATCAGCGCCAGCAGTGCGAGCCGCGCGCGGATTCCAGGTAGCTTGTCTAATCTCGATTTTTTGCGCTTGAAACCAAAGCCTGACATGCTAGTGCCCCACCCCGGAACTCAGCGTACAGGCAAGGATTCAAGAAGCCCTCCCCGGATTCCGTAAAAATGGAACTATCTCTAAAGCTCCTGACGCCACAGACCGAACGTCCATAACTAACGCCCATGAGCACCGAAACCTCTTCGCAGTTAACCGAACATTTACCGACCGGGCTCGCCGCTGTCGAAGAGGCGATTGCGCGGGCATGCAAGGAGGCACGCCGGGATCGCGCCTCGGTGACGCTGGTTGCGGTCTCCAAAACATTCGATGCGGATGCGATCGAGCCCGTCATCAAAGCGGGGCAATGCGTGTTCGGAGAAAACCGCGTTCAGGAAGCCAAGGCCAAGTGGCCAAGGTTACTATCGGCTTATCCCGGAATTTCCTTGCATCTGATCGGTCCGCTGCAATCCAACAAGACCAAGGAAGCCATCGCGCTGTTCGATGCGATCCACTCGGTCGATCGTCCGAGCCTTTGCGAGGCCTTGGCCAAGGAATTCCGCATCCAGACCCGGCGGCCTCAATTGTTCGTTCAGCTCAACACAGGGGAAGAGCCGCAAAAGGCCGGCATTGCGCCCGCTGACGCCGACAGCTTCATCGCCAGCTGCCGAGAGAAATACGGTCTGCCTATTTCAGGCTTGATGTGCATTCCGCCGGTCGACGATGCGCCGGCGCCGCATTTTGCACTGACTGCCAAGATCGCCGCGCGCAATGGGCTGACGAATCTGTCGATGGGGATGAGTGCGGACTTTGCGATCGCGATCCAGATGGGCGCGACCCACGTCAGAGTAGGCTCGGCGATTTTTGGACACCGCGGCTAGAGCCTATTCGGTTTCGATTGAATCAAAACCGGGCTCTAATTTTTGTTTTGACGTTTCTTCACGCGAACCGGGTTCCCACCCCCGGATCAAGTCCGAGGGCATGCTTCGCTCGGAAACGCTCGAGTGCCGCGCCGCTGAGCGCCTAGCTAAATCCCACGGAAACCTTGCCGAGCCCGCCAAAATCGGCGGCAAACAAATCGCCCGCCTGGATCGGCAGCGGCGTACAGCAGGTTCCAGTGGTGACGATCTCGCCTGCCCGCAGTGTGATCCCGAGCGCGCGCAGTTCGTTGACGCACCAGGCGAGCGCCACGCGGGGATCGCCGAGCACGTTTTTGCCGTGGCCGATATGCCGCTCGCCGCGCAGCGTAACGACCGGCCGCTCTTCGATGAGGTCGCGGGCGCGCCAATCGGCGTTGGTTGCCTCACCCAGTACAAAGCGATGTGCGCAGGCATTGTCGGCGATCAGTTGCGCCTCGCCGGCGGCGACGAAATCGACGAAACGCGAATCGGGAATTTCGATGGCCGGATGCAGCGTGCCAACGGCGTTGAGCACCTCCAGCACGGAATATGGGTTTGTCCGCGGCGGCAGGTCGTGGGCGAAACGGAAGGCGAATTCAGCCTCGCCGACACGCATCTCGTTGCCTTTCATCGGAGCGGTGCCGCCATCGGCGATGACGGTCTCGCTAAGGATACGTCCCGCGAGCGGCCCGCTGACATTGATGTGTTTCTGTCCGGCCTCGCTCGTCGCGGCGATTTTCCAGCCGAATAATTTTCGGCTCGAATGTTTCGCAAGCCCGGCCTGGATCGCGTAGCCGTCGAGGCGGTCTCGCGGACGGATTGAAGCGTCAAGGGTCTCAAGCTTGGTACCGGCGCGCCAATGATCGCTGAGCGTCTGGGCGGCAGCCTCAATTTTATCGTTGGCGAGCATCGCGCTTCCTATCTAGCCGACGATGATCTTCGTATGCGGGCCTATTTGACGCAAGAGTTGCAGCATGGCCGACTTCTTCATCGAAACGCATCCGGCGGTCGGCGAAAAATCCGGGCGCGCCAGATGAAGGAACACCGCACTGCCGCGCCCGACAATCCTGGGCTGCGTGTTGTGATCGATCTCGATGATGAAATCGTAGAGATGATCGTCGCGCCGCAGCCGGTCGCCGCCGTTATCATGGCTGAGCGTGAGCGGCCGGTTGTAGTGGCGGCTGGTAGGGTCTTCACACCAGGCGTCCCCGGAGCGGATGGCGCGAACCGGCAAAAAGGTGTGCGGTCTCGGCGTACGGTCGGCGCGCCACCACAATCGCAGTGGCCGGAAAGTCCCCTTTGGGGTTCCGCCGTCGCCCTCGCGCTTGTTGGCGATGATTCCACCCCGCCCCAAGGCGACCGGGATGGTGTGAGAGCCGGCGGTGAGCCAGCCCCGGCGAGGGTTACCGGCCGCGGCCCGGATCCTGATCGATTCCAGCGGCCCATCACGCTTTATTTTCCGGTAAGTGTCTGAAAATCGGGAATTATCCATGAGCTTACCGGGTCTTCTGATCGAGGCCATGGGACAATTCGCCCCCGCCGCATTACAGGACATTCATCTAAATGCGCGCGAATCTTGGGGTAGATTGCCTTTCGGCTTGTGAATTCGTAACAGCCGCTTACCTCATAACAAAAGCCTTGAAGTTCCCCGTTTGACCTCTACGACACGGCCCGATCTGCTCGGGTCGGCGCCGATGCCCCCAAAGGACTAAACCCATGGCCAATGCCCGCAAGATCCTGATCGTAGATGACGATACCGATCTGCGCGATACGCTGGTGGAGCAATTATCGCTACACGACGAATTCGAAGCTTCCGCCGTCGACACCGGTGCCAAAGGCGCGACCGCAGCCAAGACCGATGCCCCCGATCTCGTGCTGATGGATGTCGGACTGCCCGATACCGATGGCCGTGAAGTCGTGCGCTCCCTGCGCAAGGGTGGTTTCAAGGCCCCGATTATCATGCTCACCGGCCACGACACTGATTCGGATACGATTTTGGGACTCGAGTCCGGCGCCAATGACTACGTCGCCAAGCCGTTCCGTTTTGCGGTGCTGCTGGCGCGGATCCGGGCGCAACTCCGCCAGCATGAAGCCAGCGAAGATGCCGTGTTTTCGGTCGGTCCCTACAGTTTCCGTCCCGGCTCCAAGATGCTGACCGGCGCCAACGCCAGGAAGGTGCGGTTGACGGAAAAGGAAACGGCGATTCTCCGTTTCCTGTACCGCGCGGGCCAGTTGCCGGTTTCACGCGAAACGCTGCTGCAGGAAGTCTGGGGCTACAACTCCGGCGTCACCACGCACACGCTGGAAACGCATATCTACCGTCTGCGGCAGAAGATCGAGAAGGACGCCGCCAATCCGGAGATCCTGGTAACGGAAGCCGGTGGCTACAAGCTGGTGCCGTGATACGATTCGTCGTCACGCAGCTGGTTTTTCATGTCGATCGAGGATGATGTCGCCCTGCTGGAACGTGTCCCGACGCTTCGCGTGCTCGGGACGGCGGCATTGCGCATGCTGGCGATCGGTTCCGAACAACGCATCCTCCCGCGCGGTTCGGTGCTGTTTTCCAGCGGCGAAGATGCAGATGCCGGTTTCATCGTTCAGCGGGGTGCGTTGCGCATTGAGGATGGCGGCGCCGCGGTCGTGGCCGGTCCCGGCGCCCTGATTGGCGAGCTTGCGCTGATCAAGGCGATGCGGCGGCCATCGACCGCTACCGCGACCGAAGATTCATCGGTGATACGGGTCGCGCGCAGCCTGTTTCAGCGCGTGCTGGAAAGCGATCCCGCGGCGGCACGGCGTCTGCGTGATGAATTCGCCAAACGCACAAGCCAGATCGCTAGCGATATCCTGATGGCGGGCGCCAAACTCAGCATCTGAGACATATTCGCCCGGCCAACGCGCGGCATCAGCCCAGAAAATTCAGACGTCGAGCGTCACCGTCACGGGAACGTGGTCGGATGGCCGCTCCCAGCTACGCGCGTCGCGCGTAATGCGGAAATCGCTTACGCGATCCTTGAGCGCGCGTGAGACCCAGATGTGGTCGAGCCTTCGGCCGCGGTCGCCGACCGTCCAGTCCGCCGCCCGATAACTCCACCAAGTATAGACTTTCTCCGACAACGGAATGCGGTCGCGCGCGACGTCGATCCATTCGCCGTGGTTCTGGGCCGCCAGCAGCTTCTCGGTTTCGATTGGCGTGTGAGAGACAATCTTCAGCAACTGCTTGTGGGACCAGACGTCGTTCTCATGGGGCGCGACGTTGAGATCGCCAACCAGAATATGGTGATCCTCGCCGCGCGGATGCAGCGGCTCGCACGATTTCATTTCGTCGAGAAAGCGGAGCTTATGTTCGAATTTCGGATTGAGCACGGGATCCGGAATATCGCCGCCGGCCGGCACGTAGAAATTATGCAGCACCAGCGGTTTGGCGATCTGGGCACGTTCGCCGAACTCAACCGAGATGTGACGCGAGTCGAGCTTGTCGCAAAAGGTGCGGATGTCGGTCTTCTCGAAGGGCAATCGCGAGATCACGGCGACGCCGTGATAGCCTTTCTGGCCATTCAGGGCGATATGTTCGTAGCCGAGCCGCTTGAAACGCTTGAGTGGAAATGCGTCGTCAATGCATTTGGTTTCCTGCAAGCACAGGATATCGGGCCTCACCGACTTGATGAATCGGGCGACGAGGTCGATGCGCAAGCGCACCGAATTGATATTCCAGGTTGTCAGGGAAAGACGCATGAGGACCGGCGAGACAAACTACGTCAAAGATGACGCATGTCTGCAGCTTGCAATCAAGAACGAATTGCCTGATCCCGCTCGGAATAGTGGATTGTTCGCGGGTAGAGATCAGCCCGGCGGGAAGGTGTGATCCGTTATGTCGATCTTGAACATGCCCGGGTCGATTTTCCTGGATGTATCGAGGTTATAGACCGCGACCGTGGTGTCGTAGCCTTGCGGATCGGTCACGGTCCATTGCTTGAGCAGGCCGTCCTTGGCACCCACCATCAGCATCAGGCGACTGGTGCCGGTCAGCAGTTGTCTTTCCTCGATCGTGACGCTGATGAAGAGATCGTCGGCGGTCACGCTGACGACGTTGGTATCTTTCATCAGATCAATGCGGTCCGACAGCAGATATCGCAGCGGTGTTTGCGATAGCGGATAGAGGTCCTGGGTGGAGAGATTGCGGTCGCGCACCGCGACCATTGATCCATCGGCGACGATCGCAATCGGGTTGGGCGATTCATATTCGAAACGCACCTTGCCGGGCTTCTGGATAAAGAATTGTCCCTTGGTCTTGCTACCGTCGGGCCCGACCTGGACGAAGTTGCCGATGAGCGTTTGAAGCGACGACAAATAGGTGCTGATCTTGGCGGCCTGCGCCTTTTGCTTGTCGTCAAACGTCGCAAAAATACTCAAAGGCACATTGCGATGCGGATCGGGAATGACGGGATTGGGCGCCGCCTGTGTCGTGCCCGCTGTTGTCGTCGGTCCCTTTGGTCCGTCCGGCGCCCCGTCGCGGCCTTTCGGAGCGGCCTTGGGAACCGGAATGCTTTGTGGCGGGATCGGGGCCTGTGCGACGGCCGACGTCGAAACGATGCTGAAGGATGCCGTGACCGCAAACGCAGCCGCCGCTCGCGTGAAGGCAACGCCTTTAAAGGAAAGCGAGAATCGTGAGGCCATTCGGTTTTTCTGGTTTTCGGTCAACGCATTTCTCTGGTGGTCCGCCGCCCTTTTATCGTGCTTCGCGGCAAGGGGGCTATCGTTTTTCCGTGAAAAAAGAACGGCAAATATTGGGATTTTGGAGCACGAAACGGCTAATCAAAAGCCGCCTTCTTCTTCCTCAACGAGAATCTCGCGTTTGCCGGCATGGTTGGCCTGTCCGACGATGCCCTCAAGTTCCATCCGCTCCATCAGCGATGCCGCACGATTGTAGCCAATTTGCAGCCGGCGCTGAATATAGCTGGTCGAGGCCTTGCGGTCGCGCTTGACGATGGCCACCGCCTGCGAGAACAGGTCCCCGCCACCGTCGCTGCCCATGCCGGTGGAGTCGAATACCGCGCCGTCTTCGTCGGTGGGTTCTTCGGCCGTGACCGCCTCGAGGTATTCCGGCGATCCTTGCGTCTTCAGGTGACGCACCACCTTCTCGACCTCTTCGTCGGAGGCGAACGGGCCGTGCACGCGGCTGATGCGTCCACCGCCCGCCATGTAGAGCATGTCGCCCTGTCCGAGCAGTTGCTCGGCGCCCATTTCGCCGAGAATGGTGCGGCTGTCGATCTTCGAGGTAACCTGGAACGCGATACGGGTCGGGAAGTTCGCCTTGATCGTGCCGGTGATGACATCGACGGACGGACGTTGCGTGGCGAGGATCACATGCAGGCCGGCGGCGCGCGCCATCTGTGCGAGGCGCTGTACCGCGCCTTCGATGTCCTTGCCGGCGACCATCATCAGGTCGGCCATTTCGTCAACGATGATGACGATATAGGGCAGCGGATCGAGATCGAGCTTCTCCTCCTCGTAGATCGCCTTGCCGCTCTCTTTGTCAAAACCGGTATGCACCGTGCGCGTGAGCTCTTCGCCCTTGGCCCTGGCTTCGCCGAGGCGCGCATTGTAGCCGTCGATGTTGCGCACGCCGAGCTTGGACATCCGCTTGTAGCGCTCTTCCATCTCGCGCACCGCCCATTTGAGTGCGACCACGGCTTTCTTGGGATCGGTCACGACCGGCGTCAGCAGATGCGGAATGCCGTCATAGACCGAGAGTTCGAGCATCTTGGGATCGACCATGATCAGCCGGCACTGGTCCGGCCGCAGCCGATAGACGAGGCTGAGAATCATGGTGTTGATGGCGACCGATTTGCCGGAGCCGGTGGTGCCGGCGATCAGCATATGCGGCGTGCGGGCGAGATCGATGATGACGGGATCGCCACCGATGGTCTTGCCGAGACAAAGCGGAAGCTTTGCAACGGATTCGTTGATTTCCTTCGCGATGAGCAGCTCGCGCAGGTAAACTTTCTCGCGATGCGAGTTTGGCAATTCGATGCCGATGGCGTTGCGGCCGGGCACGACAGCGACGCGCGCCGAGAGCGCGCTCATCGAGCGCGCGATGTCGTCGGCGAGGCCAATCACGCGCGACGACTTGATGCCAGGCGCGGGCTCGAGCTCGTACAGCGTGACAACCGGACCGGGGTTGGCCTTGACGATTTCGCCGCGGACGCCGAAGTCCTGCAGCACGACTTCGAGCCGGCGCGAATTGGCTTCCAGCTCCGCCTTGGAGAGTGGTTGGCGGTCCGACGCCTTGGGCGCGCCGAGCATCGATATCGCCGGAAAATCCCATTTTTCGGATTTCCTGGCGGGCGACTTGGGTGCAGCCTTCTTGCGAGGCGCGCGCGCCGCCGGCTCTTCTTCTTCCTCCTCCTCTTCGTCCTGCTCTTCGTCGTCCTGAGGGGCGAGACTGGGAGCGGCGCGGCCGCCGAGGCTGGGCTCGTGCCGGTCGAACGACAACCCCCGCGGGGCGGGGGCGCTTGAGACCAGCCAGCGATAGGCCGCGCTGAGCAGCCAGGCCAGCCGGGCCTTGGTGCTCATCAGGGCATGCACGGCCCAACCAAGCGGGATCGAGCCGCCGTCGCCGTCCTCGGTCAGTGGCTCGTCGTCGTCCTCGATCGCGGTCGGGTCTTCGTCATCGGCGCGCGAACCGAAACCGCTGGCCACAAAGAGTGTCGCGACGGTGGCCGCACCCAAAATGAGCCCAAGCGCGAGGTTATAGAAAAAGCCGGGCGGCCCGAACACGACCGCAGGCGCGCGCACCAGCGCATCGCCGATGACACCGCCAAGCCCGGTCGGCAGCGGCCACGTTCCACCATGCGGCCAGCAGCTGAAAAATCCGGCGGCCGAACCCGTGCACAGGATCCAGCAGCCGAGCCGCAAGGCTTCGCGGTCGAAGCTGCGATGGGTCAGCATCCGCCAGCCCCACACCGCGACCGGCAGGATCAGCATGATCGCGCCGAGCCCGAGAATCTGCATCAGAAGGTCGGCGCCGATGGCCCCCGTATAGCCGGCTATGTTATGGATCGGGCGCGATGTCGCGTGGCTGAAGCTCGGGTCCTGCACCGACCATGTCATGAGCGCCGCGGCCGCGCCGCCGGCAAATGCCAGCAAGCCGAGGCCTGCGAGTTCGCGCAGGCGGCGGAGGAGCGCCTCGCGGATCGCCGCCGGCAACTGGCTCACCAAGGGAATGACGCGTTCGATCGCCGGCATGCTCATCAGTCCAGAATTTGAACCAGCCGGTGCAGCGCCTCGGCCGTTGTTTCGCTGTCCGCGACAAGCGCAAGCCGAATGAAGCCTGCGCCGGGATTACTGCCGTCCGGTTGCTGCCTCGCGAGGTAGCTGCCCGGGATCACGCGGACACCGGCATCCTTGTAAAGCTTGACGGTTACCGCTTCATCGCCGCCCTTCGCCGAGACGTCGAGCCAGACGCAGAAGCCGCCGGCGGGACGCCGATAGCCATAACGGCTGCCGAGGATCTGGTCGGCGAGGTCGAACTTGAGCCGGTAGAGCCTGCGATTTTCCTCGACATGGGCTTCGTCATTGTAGGCGGCGACCGCCACATGCTGGACCGGAACCGGGACCTGCGGCGCGGCGACGTTGCGCAGTTCATGGAAGGCGCTCAGAAATCGCTTGTCCCCGGCGGCAAAGCCGATGCGCATTCCCGGCAGGTTCGAACGCTTCGACAGCGACTGAAATGCCACCACATTGGCATAATCGACGCCGGCGCATTCGAGCATGCTGCCGGGCGCTCCTTGCGTATAGATTTCCGAATAACACTCGTCGCTGAAGATCATGAAGCCGAAACGATCGGCAAGTTTTTTCAGGCGGGTGAAGTAATCCCTGGAGGCGACGGCGCCTTGCGGATTGGCTGGCGAAGCAATGTACATCGCCACCGTGCGCGCCAATGTGGCCTCATCAAGCGTGTCGAGGTCGGGCAGAAACCCATTGGCAGGCGTGGTCGGCAGATAGATCGGCTCGCAGCCGGCGGCGCGCGCGCCGGCGCCATAGGCCGGATAGAACGGATTGGGCATCAGGATGGCCGGTCTTCCCCTGCGTTCACCGACCAGACGCACGGCGGTGAGCGCCGCGAAGAACAGCCCCTCGCGGCTGCCGCTGAGCACCAGAAGCTCGGTATCGGGATCGATGGGGCGGGGCAGGTTGAAGCGCCGGGCGAGCCAATCCGCCGCGGCGCGCCGGAACGGCTCGATGCCCTTGGCGATCGGGTAGCGGCCAAAATCGGCGATGTGCTTGGCGAGAATCGGGCCTACGAATTCAGGCACAGGATGCTGTGGCTCGCCTAACGACAGCGTTATCAACGGCTTGGCCGGCTGGTAGGGCGCCAGCAATTCGGTGACCCGCAAAAAGGGCGAGCGTTCGCTTGCCTCGTTTCCACCGCCCTGGGGCGCGCGGGATGATGCGGTCATGGCCATACTTGTCGCGCCAGCATTCGTTCAGGCCGCCGATCGCGTTTTCGAGACCGGTGGGATATGGATCAAACCACCATAGATACGGCGAGGTTAAGACGCGATTAACCATCGAGCCGGCACGAAATCCAGTTCACTGGAATGGAGAAGAAAAAAGGGGCCCCAGCTTGCGCTGGAGCCCCTCAACGGTCGGAGCATTGCCGGGTATGTGCTCAAACCGTAGTTCTGGGCACCCCCTCCGAAGAGGGAATGCCCTCGGGAGAACTCACATGTTGTAGGCGCGTTCGGTGTGGTCGGTGAGGTCGAGGCCCTCACGCTCACTTTCGACATTGATGCGCAGGCCGACGATGACATCGACGACCTTGTAGAGAATCGCCGAGCCGACGCCCGACCACACCAGCGTGGTGCAGACGCCCCAGATCTGGGAGACCATCTGCGCGCCGAACTCGTAGTCGGCAATCTTGCCGGTGGTGTAGTCCATGATGCCGCTGCCACCGAGCGCGGGGTTGACCAGGATGCCGGTGCCGAGTGCGCCGACGATCCCGCCGATGCAGTGGACGCCGAAGACGTCGAGCGAGTCGTCATAGCCGAGCGCGTTTTTGACCGCGGTGACGAAGAACAGACAGACCACGCCGACCACGAGGCCCAGCACGATCGCGCCCATCGGACCGGCATAGCCGGCCGCTGGCGTTACCGCGACGAGGCCTGCGACCGCGCCGGAGATCACGCCGAGCACCGAAGGATGACCCTTGATCATCCATTCGGCGAACATCCACGACAACGCCGCTGCCGCGGTTGCGACAAAGGAGTTGGTCATGGCGAGCGCGGCGCCGCCATTGGCTTCAAGATTCGACCCGGCGTTGAAGCCGAACCAACCGACCCAGAGCAGCGAGGCGCCGATCATGGACATGGTCAGCGAGTGGGGGGCCATCAAATCCTTGCCGTAGCCGATGCGCTTGCCGATGATCAGCGCGCCGACGAGGCCTGCAATGCCGGCATTGATGTGCACGACGGTGCCGCCAGCGAAGTCGATCGCGCCCTTCTTGAAGACCCAACCGGCGTCGGCATTGACGGCCGCCAGCTTGGCTTCCGCCGCGGCCTTTGCCGCCCCGTCGCTGCCCGCCGCGGCAATCGCCTTGACTGCATCCGAGATCGCATCCGGTCCGGCCCAGTACCAGACCATGTGGGCGATCGGAAAATAGATCAGCGTGACCCAGAGCGGAATGAACAGCGCCACCGCCGCGAACTTCATGCGTTCGGCGAATGCACCGACGATGAGGGCGGGCGTGATGGCGGCAAAGGTCATCTGGAAGCAAACGTAAACGAGCTCGGAGATGTTGGCGTCAACGCTGAAGGTGGCGGCCTTGGAATCGGGTGTCACGCCCGACAGGAAGGCTTTCGAAAAGCCACCGAAGAAGTCGGAGCCGCCGGTAAAGGCAATGCTGTAGCCGTAGAGCGCCCAGAGAACGACGACGATGCAGACCGTATAAAACACCTGCATCAGGACCGAGAGCATGTTCTTGGAACGGACAAGGCCGCCATAGAACAGTGCGAGGCCTGGAATCGTCATCAACAGCACGAGCACCGTCGAGGTGAGCATCCAGGCATTGTCGCCCTTGTTGATCGTCGGCTCGGCATAAGCCGCCGTTGCGGCGAACAGGCCGACGGTGAGGGCCGCCAATCCCGTACTGGTGGGACGCTTGAACGTCATTTTCGTATTACTCCTGATTGGAAAAAGTTGAGCGCGCCGGATTTTACAGCGCTGCGGCATCCGCCTCGCCGGTCCGGATCCGAACCGCGTTTTCGAGATTGATGACGAAAATCTTGCCGTCGCCGATCTGGCCGGTCTTGGCAGCCGACGTGATGGCCTCGATGGTCTTGTCGACCTGATCCGAGGCGACCGCGACCTCGATCTTGATCTTGGGAAGGAAGCTCACTGCATATTCGGCGCCGCGGTAGATTTCGGTGTGACCCTTCTGCCGGCCATATCCCTTGACTTCGGTAACGGTCAGGCCGTGTACGCCGATGGCGGTGAGGGCATCACGGACTTCTTCGAGCTTGAATGGCTTGATGATCGCCATAACGATTTTCATGGGTCTTAATCCCCGCTTGGACTCGGCGCTGAAGACCGAGCGATCTCGACTGAAGGTCACCACGCAGAGAAGGTCACAACGCGGGTACAGCCGACGGTGGTAGAATCAAATGCCGTGCCAGTTCCGCTGTCTGCGGAAATGTCTTTTAATACTGTGGTTTTGGCTGCCTGGTCGCTGGCCTGGAACTACGCCGTCTGGTGCAGCCTAAATGGTGGGCATTCGAGCTTATGAATTATGCACGCACGAGGCCGCGGCTCGGCCGTGCCCAGCGGGCGAGCACAGTAACGGTATTTAGATAGGTTAGAGCTACTGCAGAGCTTCGCCGTGCTGCGAAATATCGAGCCCCTCCAGCTCCTGCTGCAGCGAAACCCGCAACGGCACGAAGAGGCTGACCAATTTGAGGAGCAGATAGGTGGCACCGGCTGTCCAGCCCAGCGTGACGGCCACGCCATAAAGCTGCGCCAGCAGCAAATGCGGATTGCCCTCGAGAAGGCCGGAAGTCCCGCCGATGGAGGCGGTCGCAAAAACTCCAGTCAGCAGGATGCCGGTCATTCCGCCGATACCATGAACACCGAAGACATCGAGCGAATCGTCATATCGCAAACGGTGTTTGAGCCAGGTGCAAGCCCAGAAACACACCAGCCCGGCGATGATGCCGATCAGGATGCCGTGCCAGGGCGCGACGAATCCAGACGCCGGCGTAATCGTTCCCAGGCCAGCAACAGCGCCCGAGATCATGCCGAGCACGGACGGTTTTCGTTGAATCGACCATTCGAGGGCGCCCCAGGTCAGCGCGCCCGCGCACGCCGCAAGATGGGTCGCGGTGATCGCCATCACCGCGCGCGAGTCGGCAGCGAGGGCTGATCCACCATTGAAGCCGAACCAGCCGACCCACAACAGCCCGGTGCCGACCACCGCAAGTGAGAGATCGAACGGCGACAGATTCTCGGTGCCAAAGCCGCGGCGTTGTCCCATCACCTTGGCTGCCACCAGGCCGCCGGTCCCGGCGCTGAGGTGAACGACGAGGCCGCCGGCGAAATCAAGGACGCCCGCTTTTCCAAGAAAACCACCGCCCCATACCCAATGGGCCAGCGGAATGTAGACCAGCATGAACCAGCCGATCGAAAACAGAAGATACGCAGAGAACCGCATCCGGTCGGCGACCGAGCCTGCAACCAACGCCACCGTGATGATCGCAAACGTCATCTGGTAGAGCATGAACAGGCATTCCGGAATCGTCTTTGCCGCTGGATGCACACTGTCCATGGTGAGCCCAACGAGAAATCCGCGTTGCAGCGTGCCGAGCCAGGGGCCGTCGCCGACGAACACCAGCGAGTAACCGAAGGCGACCCAGAGAATTGAAATCAAGGCAACGGCTGCAAGGCTCTGAGCCATCGTCGCCAGCACGTTCTTCTTGCGCACCATCCCGGAATAAAACAACGCCAGCGCCGGAATCGTCATCATCAACACGAGCCCGGTTGCGACGATCATCCAGGCAGTGTCGGCTCCATTGATTTCGGATGTTGCAGCGAAAGACGGCGTTACAGGCAAAAAGACGGAAACAAGAATAATCAGCACAGCCAGCTTCGCTGCGCGACACGAATGTGCCCTCATCAGGTATTTCCCCACCCAGATAGATTTATTTCGCAAGCCCCGGCGCCGTTGCCCGGGTGCGATGACGTCCGCGAAGCTAGAGAGCGTCGCTGTCGGTTTCGCCGGTCCGTATCCGCAGCGCATGATCAATCGGCGTCACGAAGATCTTGCCGTCGCCGATCTGTCCGGTACGCGCGCTGGACGTAATCACTTCAACCGCCTTGTCGGCGATATCGGACGAGACAGCGATTTCGATCCGCAGCTTCGGCAGAAAATTCACGACGTACTCCGCGCCGCGATAGATTTCCGTGTGACCCTTCTGACGGCCGTAACCCTTGACCTCAGTAACGGTCATGCCGTGGACGCCGATGGCGGTCAGCGCCTGCCGGACCTCGTCCAGCTTGAAGGGTTTGATAATAGCGACAACAAGCTTCATGTTCAGGCCTTCATTTTCCCGGAGCTTCGAAGGTCATCAAACCGTGAGGGGAGCACGGCGCCCATCCGGTATTTCCTCCATACCGTCCCACAATAAGTTGCGGCCTGACCGAAAAACAATTGCGAAATTGTCGCTTCGGTCGATAGTTCCCTGTAGCGGCACCGCGGCCGTCTGCCAAGACCGGATCCGTCGGTTGCGCGAGCATTGGCGTCTTGACGCGTGCAAGGGGGAAAATGCCCAACCGATCCTGGTTCTACGCCAACGGCGGCCAGCAACAGGGACCGCTTCCCGAGGCTCAATTCCGCGACCTCATTGCCCGAGGCATCATTCGCGCCGACACGCTCATCTGGACCGACGGCATGTCGGGTTGGCAAAAGGCCGGCGATATTCCCGGCCTGCTTTCTCCGGCGGCGAGGCCTCCCGCCATGCCGGGCAGAGCGCCGGCGCCCGCAGGCTCGGACAGCGGATCGTTGTCGATCGATTTCGAAATTTTGGACTTTGTCCGGCAGGCGCTGCTGTTTGTGATCGGCGCGATTTTCATCGTCCCGTTGCCATGGGTTCTTGTCAGCAGTTTGAAGTGGATCATCTCGCGCACGCGAGTGCCCGGACGACCTGATCTCACCTTCACGGGCAACGCGATGACCATCGTTTGGTGGTTCCTCGGCGCTGTCGCGTTGATCATCTTGCTCAACTTCATCGGCGGCCGGATTGCCAGCATCATCTCGTTCCTGATCGAGGTCGGACTGGGCTGGCTTGCTATCAGATGGTTTTTGGCCAACCTGGCGTCGGACGGCCAGCCTTTGGGGCTCAGCTTTGCCGGCCCGTATTGGACCTATCTGGGCTGGAACTTCCTCGGCGCCCTGTCCGCCATCACCATCATCGGCTGGGCGTGGGTGTTCACGGCGCAGACCCGCTGGATCTACCGCAACATCGAAGGCACGCGACGCGAGATCGTCTTCAAGGCCACCGGCCTGGAATATCTCTGGCGCGCCGTTGTCGTTTTTTTCGGATGCGCTTTCATCATCCCGATTCCCTGGGTGGTGCGCTGGATGATGGGATGGCTCGCTTCACAGACCGTGCTGGCTGAGAGAGGCACTTACGAGGACGCCTGAGGCGGAGTTGGCTTGCGCTCGCGCAGCGATCCTTCCTGGGCGACGGACGCCACCAGCGTGCCATCCTGCTTGAAGATCATGCCGCGGGTCAGGCCGCGGCCGCCCTGCGCGCTCGGTGAGTCCTGGGCGTAGAGCAGCCATTCGTCGGCGCGAAACGGCCGGTGAAACCACATCGCGTGATCGAGGCTCGCCGCCATCATCCGCTTGTCGAACAAAGTGCGGCCGTAGCGGGCCATCGCCGCGTCCAGCAGCGAGAAATCCGACGCATAGGCCAGCGCGCACATGTGAAGCGCCGGGTCATCCGGCAACTTCGCGGCGGTGCGGATCCAGACATGGATGCGTCCGTCCTCGATCTTCTGGCCGAAATAGCGGCCGAGCTCGACCGGCCGCAACTCGATTGGCCGGTCGGATTCGTAGTAGCGACGAATGAATTCCGGCATGTCGCGGAACATCGGCTGCTTGGCTATTTCCTCGGCGGTGAGTTTCTCCGGCGCAGGCACGTCCGGCATCTTGTCCTGGTGATCGAATGCGCTGGGTTCCTCGACATGAAACGACACCATGATGGAGAAGATCGCGTGGCCATGCTGGATCGCGGTGACCCGCCGGGTCGAGTAGCTCTTGCCGTCGCGCAATCTCTCGACTTCATAGATGATCGGGATCTGCGGATCGCCCGGCAGAATGAAGTAGCAATGCAGGGAATGCGGCAACCGGCCCTCGACCGTGCGGCACGCCGCGACCAGGGCCTGCCCGATCACCTGTCCGCCGAAAACCCGCTGCCAGCTGGTTTTCGGGCTGTTGCCGCGAAACATGTTCACTTCGATCGGCTCGAGATCGAGGATGGAGATCAGGTCAATCAGGCTCTTAGACATCGGAGGCTTTCCATAAAGACCAGCCCTTGCTTATAGGGCCTGTTTCGCCCAGCTATAATAAGGTAGCAAGCCGGACCACTGGTTTCACAGGTTCGAGTAGGTCGGTCCAACATGTCCGTACAGCGAGGCATTGTCATCTGTGGCGGCGCATTGGCTGGGCTGGCGCTGGCGCTGGCGCTCCGTCAGGGCCTTGGACCCGAGCTTCCCATCGTCGTCGTTGATCCGGCGCTTGATGCCAGACCCAGCCGTGATCCACGCGCCACCGCCATCGTTGCCGCCTGCCGCCGGCTTTTCGAGGCGATCGGTGTTTGGAGCGAGGTCGCGGCCGGTGCACAGCCGATCCTGGATATGGTTGTCACCGATTCCAAACTGGAAGACGCCACGCGGCCGGTATTCCTCACGTTTTCGGGAAACGTCGAGCCGGGTGAACCGTTCGCGCACATGGTCGAGAACCGCTATCTGATCGACGCGCTGGTTCAGCGCGCGACCGCCGAGGGGATCGACCTTCGCGGTCTTGCGGTTTCCGATTTTACCGCGCGCAGCGACGGTGTCGCCGTGACGCTTTCGGACGGCAATATCATTGAAGCGAGCCTTTTGGTGGCCGCCGACGGCGCGCGCTCGAAACTGCGCGAGCGTGCCGGAATTGCCACCCACGGCTGGGATTACGATCAGTCCGGAATCGTGGTCACGGTCGGCCATGAGCGCGATCACCATGGCCGCGCTGAAGAGCATTTCCTTCCCTCGGGCCCTTTTGCGATTCTGCCGCTTTCCGGAAAACGGTCATCGCTGGTCTGGACCGAAAAACGCGCCGAGGCCGCGCGGATCACGGCACTTGGCGAACAGGAGTTTCACGGCGAACTCGAGCGGCGGTTTGGTTTGCACCTCGGCGAAGTGAAGGCGCTCGACAAGCCTCGCGCGTTTCCGCTCGGTTATTTCGTCGCGCGTTCCTTTATCGGCGATCGTCTGGCATTGGTCGGCGATGCCGCCCATGTCATCCATCCGATCGCAGGCCAAGGGCTCAATATGGGCTTGAAGGATGTGGCCGCGCTTGCCGAGGTGGTCGTCGATGCCGCCCGGCTTGGTATCGATCCTGGCCAGGCCGATGTGCTCGAGCGCTATCAACGCTGGCGGCGGTTCGACACCATGGCGATGGGCTTCGCGACCAACTCGCTCAACTTCCTGTTCTCCAACGAATCGACGCTGCTGCGCACCGTGCGCGATATTGGCTTGGGCCTGGTCGATCGCGCGCCGCCGCTGAAGGGCCTGTTCATTCGCCAGGCCGCCGGCCTTGCGGGTGAGATTCCCAGGCTCTTGAAGGGCGAAGTGCTTTAAAAGCGTTTTCGAGCGAAGCATGCCCTCGGACTTGATCCGGGGGTGGGAACCGGTTCGCGTTAAGAAAACGCGTCAAAAAAGAGCCCGGTGGATCCCATCGAAACCGAATAGGCTCTAAGAACTTTTCAGCGGGTATCGCCCGCCTGAATGAAAGCCGCGACCGCATCGAGTATCGTGACGTCGAGTGCGCGGTCCGGCTGATTGTAAGCGGCGAGATTGTCGCTGTCGTCTGTGACATCGACCAGGATATGGTTCATATCCGGCACCCAAAGCGTTTTCGCCAACGGCGAAGCGGCGGAAAGCGCGACAAAATCCAATCGCGCCACCTGCAAGTCGCGCCCGCCGCCGACGATCAATGTCGGCTTCTCGATCGATTTCAGGGGATCGATCGGATCGATAGTGAAGGCCGAGGCGAGACTGGGCTGCATCGAGGGCGCGATGGAAAGACCGCGTGGCGGCGGATCGACGATCTGTCCGGCCATGATGCTGTCGATCGCCTTCAGGATAGGATCGAGAACGTCAGGCGGAATTTGCCTTTTCTCGAGTTGCGCCTTCAAAAGGTCTCCCTGACGGCGCGCTGCGGTGACGAGAAGCACCAGGCGATCGACCTGCACCTGCCGCGTGGCGAGGATTGCCACCAGACCACCTTCGCTATGCCCGATCACCACCACGTGGCCGAATTTTCCGCTGCTGCGTAAATAATTCACCAGCGATACGGCGTCGTCGACGTAGTCCTTGAACCGAAAGTCCTCCGGCTTTCCGA
>Ga0210386_10002014_pt1 | contig 17734 bp, 12 predicted proteins | sample IncBWH32OmetaG_FD_160091 | JGI IMG/M metagenome (GOLD analysis project Ga0210386, IMG submission 160091) | Forest soil microbial communities from Barre Woods Harvard Forest LTER site, Petersham, Massachusetts, United States - Inc-BW-H-32-O ... | reverse complement strand
CTGGGATAGCTACGAGGCCATCCTCGCCGCCTGCACGGAGGCATGGCTGTTCCTCGTCACTGATCTGGCGCGCATCGAATCAATCGCACATCGTGCTTGGGCATGCGTCAATCTTTGAGTCGCCTGGCATAAAACGGACGTCCAACCTGGCATCATCGCCCTAGGAGGTTCGTGACGTCGGTGCTGTACACCCATGCAGTGTCCGACGCAGGAAACGTGTTGGGGCCTGCGACGCGGCAGCGGAGAGGGCGCCGACCAGGACCGCGCCAACCGCAAGAAAACATCGAAGACTGCCAGCCGCCATGCGCCAGCCCATCGAAATTCTCGCCCCTGCTCCAATGAATACGCCAATGCCCGGCATATTCTAATTGTAAAATTCAGCGGGAGATACATCCGCAGCGGGTGGTCGCAAGGTGATCGCCGTGACCGGATCAAGCGGTTCCGGGGGCGGATCGGTCGCGAGGACGGCGGAAGCTGGGGTCATGTCGATGCTTCTGAGTGCGGTCATCGTTTGTCGATCACCGAGAAATGTCACTCGCGTCCCCGATAGACTGGAACTGTCACCGCAGGCCCGGCGGGCGAGGTCCTTGCGAAAACGGCAGCATGGCGTGGGGCTGGGTGAGGGCGGCAGGGTCAAGCTCTGCAGCTGGCCCTTGCCGTCGCGCCACTCGCCGTCGTCGCGGTTGCCGTTCGCGCAGAGATGGCGGCAATAACCGCCACGGCTAACGCGCGCGAGAATGTTGTCAATGCAAATCGACGCGAACGAAAGGTCTGATCCGCGATTTCGGCGCTCGCGTTCACCCAGCGCGGTGCTGCCCGACCAAGGGCAGAATAGCCTCAGGCATTGTCCCCACCGACCCTTCGGCGGTCACCCCGAAGACCAACGAGACCGAACAGACCGGCAGTCAGGACCGCCAGGCTCGCGGGTTCGGGAACGGCAACGTCGGTGACCGCGATACCGGCCGGATAGCTCAGTCCCGAGACCAGCGAGGCGTTCACCGTCGCCCCCGACGTGGTGTTCTTCCCGCTCGGGCCGCTGGCGTAGTTGCTGACGAAGATGTCCGATCCGGACACCGCGATGCCGTACGTGTCGTTCAGTCCGGCGATAAGCGAGGCGTGCACCGTCGCCCCCGAGGCGGTGCTCTCCCCGATCGTGCCGCTGCCGCTGGCTGGCTGCCGGCCGAGCTTGTGCCCTACGCGGGGCGCGCCGGGCTGGAAGCACGCAGCCTGTCCCATGCCGCGCAGTTGCGCGCGCCACGGGACAGGCCGGTCGAGGAACGAGGGATGGGAGCCACACCGGCGGATCACCCGTCGGTGCGTGTCGGTTCTACGCCGCAGCGCTGATCGGTGTCGGCGTCTTCATCCGCTGCGCGGCGATCTGCGCCTTCATCGCCTTCTGCAGCTTCTCGAACGCCCGCACCTCGATCTGCCGCACCCGCTCACGCGAGATATTGTATTCCTTCGACAGATCCTCGAGCGTCGTCGGATTGTCCTTCAGCCGGCGCTCTTCGAGGATGTGGCGTTCCCGCGCGTTCAGCGTCTTCAACGCGGTCGCCAGCAAGGCCTTGCGCCCGCTGAGTTCCTGCTGCTCGCCGATCGCGCTTTCCTGGCTTTCCGACTCGTCGACCAGCCAGTCCTGCCATTCACCCTCACTGTCGGCCCGCACCGGGGCGTTCAGGCTGTGATCGGGCGCCGCCAACCGGCGGTTCATGTTGATCACGTCCTGCTCCGGCACGCCGAGCACGGTGGCGATCTTCTCCACCTGCTCGGGCTTCAGGTCGCCCTCGTCGATCGCCTGCATCTGGCCCTTCAGCCGGCGCAGATTGAAGAACAGCTTCTTCTGTGCCGCGGTCGTGCCCATCTTTACCAGCGACCAGCTATGCAGAATGTATTCCTGGATCGCCGCGCGAATCCACCACATCGCGTAGGTGGCCAGGCGGAACCCGCGGTCCGGATCGAACCGCTTCACCGCTTGCATCATGCCAACATTGCCCTCGCTGATCAGCTCGCCGACCGGCAAGCCGTAGCCGCGATAGCCCATCGCTATCTTTGCAACGAGTCGCAGATGTGAGGTCACCAATTTGTGTGCGGCTTCGAGATCTTCATGCTCGCGCCAACGACGCGACAAAGCCAGCTCCTCCTCCGGGGAGAGCATTGGAAATTTACGGATCTCCTGAAGGTACCTTGATAGATTGCCTTCCGGAGCAACATTAATGACGGCAGAGACCACGACGGCTCCTTTCGCCTGTTCGGCTCAACGTCCCATCCAACCCTGGCATAGGACTCTGAGACAGGGGACTGAATTCCAGTCCATCAATTGGTAAGGTCGTTACGCCCTGGATGGCTGCCCCACCCTGGCAGCATGCCTCCCAGACGTTCGCCGGTCGCGGTCCTTACCTTCCCGTCGCCAGCGAGGGGGTTATACCGTACCACGCCGGTCCTGTCAAGAATTCTGACCTAATCGTGACGCGGTGGACCCGCTCTCGGCTCAGCCACCCGAGGGGGGACCGGGTGCGGTACTGGCGTCGAGCGAGTCCAGCAGCACCTTGAAATCGCTGGGCGGTGGGGTCTTGAACGAAAGCCGCACCCCTGTCACCGGATGGCGGAACCCGAGTTCCGCCGCGTGCAGCGCCTGGCGCGAGAAGTCCAGCAATTGGCCGCGCAGCGGCTGCGGCACCAGCCGCGCCACGGCCGGGATTCGCCGCAGATACAGCGGGTCGCCGAGCACCGGATGGCTGGTGCTGGCCAGGTGGACGCGGATCTGATGCGTGCGCCCGGTGCCCAGCCGGCATTCCAGCAGCGAAACGCCGCCATGCCAGACACGCATCGTCTTGTAGCCGGTCAGTGCCTGCTTGCCGCCCACGCCCCGCACCGCCATCCGCTTGCGGTCGCGCGGATCCCGCCCGATCGCCCCCGCGATCTCCCCCTTCAGCGGTGACGGCACCCCCCAGACCAGCGCCAGATACGACCGGTCCAGGTCGCGCGCCGCGAAGATCGCGGTCAGCGCGGTCATCGCCGCCTGGGTCTTGGCGACCACCATCACCCCCGACGTGTCCTTGTCCAGCCGGTGCACGATGCCCGGCCGCCGCTCCCCGCCGATCCCCGGCAGCGCGTCGCCGCAATATGCCAGCAGCGCGTTCACCAGGGTGCCGTCCTCGTTCCCCGGTGCCGGGTGCACCACCAGTCCGGCCGGCTTATCCAGCACGATCAGCGCATCGTCCTCGTACAGGATAGGGAACGGAATTGCCTGCGCCAGCGGCCGCGCCGGCGTTGGTGGCGGCACTGTCAGTGTGTACAGCGCACCCGCCCGCACCGCTTCCGCCGGCTCCTTCACCGCCACGCCATCGCGCCGCGCATGCCCGGCCTCGATCAGCGACTTGACGCGGGCGCGTGACATCGTGCCGATGGCGTCGGCGAGGAAACGATCGACTCGTTCCCCGCCGGCCTCGGGACCGGCGACGATCCGCAATGGTCCATCCGTGCTGTTGGATGAGGGTGCCGCGACGGCCATGATGTCACCGGATAGCGCGGATCGGCGCCCGGCGGGAGAGCACAGGGAAGGGGGCGCGGGGACATGGGCTTCGTCAAGGCGGCGGCAATCATCATGGGGGTGCTGATCTTGGTCGGCACCGGCGTGATCGCGGTGACCATCGTCAAGCGCGTGAGCGGCGTCTCGGCGCCCGGCAACGTCACCGTGGTGCTGGACGAGCCCGAGGGCACCCGCGTCGGCGGCATCGCCGCGCTGCCCGACCGCCTTGCCGTGCTGTTGCAAGGCGCGGGTCCCGACCGGATAATCCTGATCGACCCACACAGCGGCGCCAAGGCAGGCGCCGTCACCCTGGCGCGTTGAGCCACCGCACAACGCGGGCATAGTCGGCACGCGCCTCGCGTGCCCTGCATGATGGAGAGTCAGATGTCGTCAACCTTTCCCCTGCCCAAGACCCCCTCCTGGGTCGGCGAATTCCGCGCCTTCATCATGCGTGGCAGTGTCGTCGACCTCGCGGTCGGTATCATCATCGGCGTCGCCTTCACCGGGGTGGTGAACAGCTTGGTGAAGGACCTCTTCAACCCATTGCTGGGCCTGCTGATCGGCGGCTTTGACTTCACCAACATGTTCGTCGCGCTGAACGGCCAGCATTACGCGACGCTGGACGACGCGCGGAAGGCTGCGGCGCCGACGCTGAACTTCGGCCTATTCATCAACGCGATCATTCAGTTCCTGATCGTCAGCTTCGCAATCTTCTGGACCATCAAAGCGCTGGCGCGGATGCGCCTGCACGAGCAGGCGAAGACCGGGCCGAAGGCCGAGGAACTGCTGACCGAGATCCGCGACATTCTAAAGGCGAAAGCCTGAAAGGTTGCGTGCCTGCGCGGTAGGGACATCACCGCGCGCGGCCTCGCTAGATTGACCGCGGAGCACGCCGAGGCGTGGGCGGGACACGTCCGGCCCACGCCTCGGCGTGCTCCGCGGTGCGTGGCTGGAGCGGTTCAGGTGTTTCGCGCGTCGGGCTATAACTGAACACCGATCTCCTCAACGCCCCCGTTCGCCGCGGCGTTCGCTGCGATTGATTTTGCGATATGTCCGGCACTCGAAACGGCCGACCATGCTCCACGACGACGCAGATTTGACCAAATTGCCGCATCTGCGTCCGCCCCATTCGGTGTAGGGTGACAACGACATCGGGGGAAATCGGTCATGCGTCGTCTCGCATTCCTGGTCGCGGTCGTGCTCACGCTCGGCTGCGGCATCGCACAGGCTGATGATTTCTCCCTCCCAGGCTTGGCTGCCGATGCCAATGGCTACGCCGACCTGCTGACCAAGCGCTTTCCCGCCGGCGCCACGCCACAGGCGCGGCAGCAAGCGGAAGCCCAGGCCGATGCGGCGATCCGCCGCGACGACTGGGCCGCCGCCGCCGCGGCCTTCGAAACCCGCATCGGCCAGGGCGAGGCCGATCCGCGTCTGTGGATGGCACTCGCGCAGGCGCAGATGCACCGCAAACCCCCAGAGGCGGCGCGCGCGCTGCAAGCCGCCTGGCAGGCGTTCGATGCGCTCGATACCGGAACGGACCAGGTGCCGACGCTGCTGCTGATGGCCGACGCGCTGCACGTGCTGAACCGCCCGGTGCAGCAGATCCAGGCGTTGGAAGCTGCCGCCGAGCGCGTGCCGGACGATACGAAAATCGCCCAAATCCTGGCCGACACGCGCCGCGCCGTCGGCGTTCTGGTCAGCCGTGTGCGCACCGAGCCCGAGGCCGATCCGCCGCGCGCCTGCCTTACCTTCACCTCCCCGCCATCGCGCCGCGACGATTTTCATCCCGAGGATTGGGTGAAGCTGCAACCGCCCGCGCCCGGCGCCGCGGTCACGCATGAGGCCGATCAGATCTGTGTCTCCGGCCTGCCCTCCGGTGCCACGACGCAGGTCACGCTGCGTGCCGGCATGCCGGGCGAGAGCGACCTGACGCTGGTGAAGGACGCCAGCTTCGCCATTGCCATGGCCAACCGCCGCCCGCGCATCGATTTCGATACCCGCATGTTCCTGTTGCCGCGCGGCCAGACGCCGACCATCGGCATGAGCACGGTCAATCTTTCCGCGGTGAAGCTCACTCTGTCGCGGCTGACCGAGCGCAACATCGTCGCCTTCGTGCGCGACAACCGTCTGGGCCAGCCGGTTGATACGTGGAGCGCCGACCGGATTGGCGACCAAACCGGCAATGTCGTCTGGCAAGGCAGCGCGGCAGTGCCGAAATGGGAGCCGAACCGCACCGCGCACACCGCGTTGCCGTTACCGGATGCATTGGCGCATGCCGGCCCGGGGCTGTACGCGCTGAGCGCGAGCGCCGGTGACGGCACCCCGAATGCGACCGGGGCGGTGCAGATGATCCTGCGCACCGACCTCGCGCCCACGGTTTGGCGCGGCGCCGATGGGTTGACCATCCAGGTGCGCGGCTACTCCGACGTAACGCCGCGCGCCGGCGTGAAGCTGCAGCTCATCGCCGAGAACAATGATATCCTCGCCGAAACGACCACCGATGCCGACGGTGTCGCCCGTTTTGCCGTACCACTGCTGCATGGCGATGGGCCGATGGCGCCGCGCACCATCCATGCCTTCGGGCCGGGCGACGATTTCACCGCGCTCGACCTCGACAGCGCGGCGTTCAATCTGGCCGATCGTGGCGTGTCCGGCCTGCCGGCGCCGGGCCCGCTTGATGGCTATGTCTGGCTCGATCGCGGCATTTATCGCCCCGGCGAAACGGTGCAGGTGATGGCGTTGCTGCGCGATGATGCCGGCAAGCCGGTGGAGCTGCCGGCGCATGTCATCATCCGCCGGCCGAACGGCCAGGTGTTCCAGGACACCACGCCGGCGCGCGGTGCCGAGGGCTCGGTCTATCTGCCGGTGCGGCTGAGCGCTGGCGCGCCGGTGGGCACCTGGAGCGTGGAGCTGCGCGCGGATCCTGCCGCACCGCCGGTTGGGCGTGCCGAGTTCCGCGTCGATGCCTTTGTGCCGGATCGCATGGCGGTCGCCTTCGACCAGGCGGCCGGGCCGATCGTGCCGGGCCGTCCGTTCACGCTGCCGGTGACCGCGCGCTTCCTGTATGGCGCGCCGGGTGCCGACCTGACCGGCAAGGGATCGTTCCGCCTGGTGCATGATGACGCGCCGTTCCCCGGGCTCGATGGGTTCCGCATCGGCTTGGAAAGCGAGGCCTACGCGCCGGAGTCGAAGGACACCGACCTGCCGGACACTGACGCGCAGGGCCGTACCAACTACGTCATTTCGATCCCGCACGCGCCGGATACCTCCTTCGCGTTGAAGGCGGTGATCGACGCCACGGTCAATGATCCGTCCGGCCACGGCTCGCGGGCCGAGACCGAGATCAAGCTGCGCCCCGCCGGCCGGCTGATCGGCATCAAGCCGCTGTTCAAGGATCGCGCGGTGGATGCCGGCTCCGAGGCGGGATTCGACATCGCGGCGGTCGATCCGGATGGAAAACGGATTGTCCTGACGGCAAAGCTCCGCCTGGTCCGTGAGCGGCCCGATTGGCGTCTGGTGATGCACGGCAATCTGGCGCGCTACGAAACCGTGTGGCGCGACGAGCCGCTGCGCACGCTCGACGTGACCATCCCGGCCGATGCGCCGCTGCACTTCGCACAGAAGCTGGATTTCGGCCGCTACCGGATCGAGGTGCTGGAAGCCAACGGTCTGGCCGCCAGCTCGTTCCAGTTCCGCTCCGGATGGGTGTCGTCCGACAGCCCCGATGTGCCTGATCAGGTCGATGTCTCGGCCGACCGAGCGTCCTATCCACCGGGCGCGACAGCGCGCATCCACATCGCACCGCCCTTCGCTGGCGAGGCGACGCTGCTCGCGATGGGGGGCCGCGTGCACATGCTGCGCACGCTGACGGTGCCGGCCGGTGGTATGGACGTCGAGGTCCCGGTCTCCGCCGATTGGGGCCCCGGTGCCTATGTCGCCGTGCATCTGTTCCGTCCGGCGGCGGACGCGAAGGATCGGCCGAAGCGCGCCATTGGTTTGACCTGGGTCGGGATTGACCCCGCCGCACGCACGCTGCCGGTGACATTCGATACGCTTGAGAGACTGCCGCCGCGCGCGCGCGTCGCGATCGGCATCATCACCGCGCCCGGTGCCTGGGTCAGCCTCGCCGTGGTGGACGAAGGCATCCTGCGTCTCACCAACTTCGCCTCACCCGATCCCACCAAGCATTACCTTGGCCGACGCACGCTGGGCATCGACATCCGCGACGATTGGGGCCGACTGATCGCGCCGGGTGAGGGTGACGCGGCCGTGCTGCACCAAGGCGGCGACGAGGGCAGCTTCGTGCTGCCGGAAACGCCGCAGAAAACCGTTACGCTGTTCGTGCCGCCGATGCAGGCTGGACCCGACGGCAAGCTGGCGATCCCGCTCGACCTACCGGACTTCGCCGGCCAGGTCCGGATGATGGCGGTGGCCTGGAGTGGCACCAAGATCGGCGCCGCGTCCACCGATGTGCGCGTGGTCGATCCGCTGGTCGCCGAACCATTATTGCCGCGCTTCCTGGCGCCTGGCGATCAGGCGCGGCTGACCGTGCTGTTGCAGAACCTGGAGCTGCCGGTGGGCGAGGACGTCGCCACTGTCTCGGTCGACGGGCCGCTCGCGCTCGCTGGTCCGGCGCGGCTGGCTGCCACCCTGGGACCGATGGCGCAGGCCACGCCGTACACGCTGTTGACCGCGACCGGAGCGGGCAGGGGGGTGATCAAGCTGGATGTCACCGGTCCGGGCGGCTTTCAGGTGCACCGCGAGGCCGCGATCACCATCCGCCCCGCGCGCGGCGCGGTGACCGTGGTCAGCGGGGTGGAGCTGGCCCCCGGCGCCGAGGCATCGCTCGAGCCGGGTGCCACGTCCTACATCCCCGGCACCTGGCGGGCGACCGCGAGCTTCGGCGGGGTGGTGCGCTACGACGTCGCCGGGCTGGTGACGGCTCTGGGCGAGTATCCGTTGAACTGTCTGGAACAGGCGACCAGCCGGGGCCTGCCGCTGGCATTGCTGCCGGACGGCCCACTGGCCGGGGCCGACCGCGCCGGGCGGCTGCAACAGGCGGTCGGCTTCGTGCTAGACCGCCAGCGCTTCGACGGCGGCTTTGGCCTGTGGTCGGCCGAGGGTGACGCCGAGCCCTGGCTGTCGGTCTACGCGACCGAATTCTTGCTCCGCGCGCGTGACGCCGGCGCTGCGATCCCCGCCCAGGCGATCCGGGATGCGCTGAAATACATTTCGGACAACGCCGATTCAGGCGGCGATGAGCCGGCCGACCTCGCCGACCAGGCGTATCGCTTGTACGTCCTCGCCGAGGCCGGTCACGGCCGCCCCGGTGCGGCGCGCGTGCTGGCAGCGCGGGTCGACCACCTGCCCACGCCGCTCGCCAAGGCCCAGCTCGGTGCCGCCCTGGCGCTGGCGCATGACACGGACCGCGCCGACGCCGCCTTCGCCGCCGCGCTCGCCGCGCCTGACCGCAAATGGTGGTACGCCGACTACGGCACTGCGCTGCGCGATCAGGCTGCCATTGCTGTGCTGCTGAAGGAAAGCGGCCTGGCGCCCGATCGCCTGCGTCATCTGCTGACGCTGCTACCTGGGTCCAACCTGGACCCCGACACGCTCAGCACGCAGGAACAGGCCTGGGCCGCTGCCGCTGGCGCGGTGCTGGGCCAGGGCGCGCATCAGGCGAAGATCGCGCTGGACGGCAAGGACCTGGCCGCCGCCCCGGTGGTGACCGTGGCGCTGACCGGCCCGGCCAGCGTGCGCAACCTGGACAGCCAACCGGTGTGGCGCACCCTGTCGGTGACTGGTGTGCCGGCCACGCCGCTGCCCGCCGCCCACGCCGGCCTGCGCATCACCCGTCAGTTCTTCGCCGTCGACGGCAGCCAGCTCAACCTTGACCACCTGGCGCAGAACACGGTGTTCGTCCTGCTGCTGGAAGGCCGCGCCGAGGACGGTCAGCCGCACCAGGCCATGATCCAGCAGGGCCTGCCCGCGGGTTGGGAGCTGGCAGGGCGGTTCGGCAGCGACGCGGTGCCGGGCATGGACTGGTTGGGCAAGCTGAGCGATCCGCAGGCGCAGCCGGCCGCCGATGACCGTTTTGCCGCGGTGATGAGCCTGACGCCGGACAAGCCCGACTTCCGCCTGGCGGTGCGCATCCGCGTCGTCACCCCGGGGACGTTCGAGCTGCCAGGTGCTGAAGCCGCCGACATGTATCGCCCCGGCGTGTTCGCGCGCCAGGCGGCTGGCCGGATCACGGTGCTGGGCGCCGAATGATCCTGCGTCTGCTGGTCTCGGGATGGTTCCTGCTGGCCGCGGCCGGCGCCGCGATGGACTGGGCGTTCCCGCCGGATCTGTCGCGTCTCGCGACGGTCGGGATCGAGGTGCAGGACCACGCCGGCCGTTCGCTGGCGCTGCTGCCGGCGCCGGGCGGCGTGTGGCGCTTCCGCACCAGGCAAGCGGATGTCTCGCCGGCGTTCCTGGACATGCTGATCGCGGTGGAGGACCGGCGCTTCTGGGCCCATCCCGGCGTCGACCCGATCGCCCTGGTCCGTGCCACGGCGCAGATGCTGCGGACCGGACGGGTGGTGTCGGGTGGCTCGAGCCTGGCGATGCAGGCCGCGCGCCTGTTGGCGCCACGCCCGCGCACCCTGCGCTCGAAGCTGATCGAGCTGACCCGCGCGGTGCAGTTGGAGATGACCTACGGCAGGGCGGGCGTGCTGGACATCTGGCTGACGCTGGCGCCGTACGGCGGCAATCTAGAGGGGGTGCGCGCTGGGTCGCTGGCCTGGTTCGGCGTTCCGGCCACGGCGCTGGAACCTGCCCAGGCGGCGCTGCTGGTCGCCATCCCCCGCCGGCCTGAGGCGCTGCGGCCTGACCGCCACCCCGACGCTGCCCGCGCCGTGGTTGGCCGTATCCTCACGGCCGATGGCGGGGGCCAGCCCTTGCCAGACCGCCACGCGTGGTCGCGCCACCCCCTGCCGCGCCACGCGCCGCAGGTCGTTGCGGCGCTGCTGCCGCGCACGCCGGTCGTCCGCACCACGCTCGACTTGCCATTGCAGACGGCGCTGGAACGTATGGCCCAGGAACGTCTGCAAGCCCTGCCGGCGCGCGTCTCGCTCGCCATCCTGATCGCCGAGGCTTCCACGCGGGACATCCTTGCCGCCTTCGCCGGCGATTGGCGTGATCCCAACCGCGCCGGCGCGTTGGACCTGACCCGCGCGGTGCGCTCGCCGGGCTCCGCCCTGAAGCCGTTCATCTACGCTCTGGCCTTCGCTGACGGCACCGCCGCCCCCGATACCCGCCTGGCCGACCTGCCGCGCCATTTTGGCGCCTACGCCCCGGAGAATTTCGATCGCGGCTTTACCGGCAGCATCACCGCCGCCGAGGCGTTGCGTCGCTCGCTGAACCTGCCCGCGGTCGCGCTGCTGAACGAGGTCGGGCCGTTGCGCTTCCGCGAGACCGTCACCGCCGCCGGAGCCACCTTGCATCTGCCGGACGGTGCCAACGCCTCCCTACCGCTGGCCCTCGGTGGCGTCGGCATCACGCTGCGCGACGCGGTCGCGCTATATGCCGCGCTGGCCGATGACGGTACCGGCGCGCGCCTGCGCCTGTGCACTACCGATCCGCAGGCGCGTGTGCCCTTCCTGCCGCGCCGCGACGCCGCGATCGTCGCCGACGTGCTGACCCGCCGCTTCCCCAATGACGGTCCCGCCGGTGTCGCTTGGAAGACCGGCACGAGCTGGGGTGGGCGTGATGCCTGGGCGCTGGGGTTCGATGCGCGCCACGTGGTGGGTGTCTGGTTCGGCCGCCCGGACGGCACGCCGATGCCGGACGCCACTGGTGCCTCACTTGCCTTGCCGATGCTGGCTCATGTGTTCGATCTGCTGCCAAAAGCACCGCGCGCAGTGGCGCTGCCGCAGGCCAGCCCAGACCGTTCCGTTCCCGTTGCGGCTGATGCGTTGCACCTGCTATTTCCGCCGCCTGGCGCCGTGCTGTCCGCCGACGGCGCGGTGACTATCCGTGCGATGGGTGGCCGCCGTCCGCTCAGCTTCCTCGTTGACGGCGCCCCGCTCGCCGCCGAGCCGGCGCGGCGGGAAGCCATGTGGCGCCCCAACGGCCCAGGGTTCTTTCGAGTGACCGTGCAGGACGCCGACGGTGTCGCGACGCATGCCAGCGTGGAGGTGCGGGCCAGACCTTGACGATGCGACGCCTCGCCTCGCCCTGGCTGCTGCTGGCAGTGCTGCTTCTGGCGCGCTGTGCCAGCGGGCCCGAGGGTCGTTGCAAGCTCACCTGGCGCGCCACGATGCCGATCGAGATGCGCAACAACCTGATGTTCGTTCAGGTGAAGTTCAGCGATCAGCCCGCCACCATGGTGGTCGACACCGGCCCGAGCGCACCATCCTGACCGAGACCGCCGTGACGCGCCTGCGTCTGCGTCTGCGGCGCGACCTGCGCCACGCCGGCAACGCCGCGGGTATCGGTGGTGCCAGTGACAGCTATCAGGCCGCGCTCGATGATTTCGCTCTCGGTGTGTTTCGCTTGCCGGTGGAGACGGTTGCCGTCGGCACCTTGGCGCTGCTCGATATCGGCGAGATTACGCCGGACGGGTTGCTTGGCGCTGACATTCTGCTGGCATTCGCTCTCGACATCGATCAGCCGAACCATACGCTGACGGTGTATTGCGCGCGCCCCTGCACCGACGCACGTCCGTCTTGGTCGTTCCCGTACCACACCGTCGAGGGCGTGACGATGTGGCGCGACCGTCTGATGCTGCCGCGGACCATCAACGACGTGGCGGGCAAGGCGATCCTGGACACCGGCGCGCAGCGCTCGGTGGTGCGGCCGGATTTCGCCGGGCCGGCTGGCGTGAGCGGCGAGATATTGAACAATGATCCCTCCAGCCCGATGCACGGTGCCTCGCGCGAGCAGACAACTTTCCGGTTGCACCGTTTTGATACCGTGCAGATCGGCAACGAACTGGCACATAATGTGCCGCTGCCGGTGGTGCAATTGCCGAATGCGCAGGAGGATGCGCTGGTCGGCGGCGACTTCCTGCGCGGGCGGCGGATCTGGCTCCCCGCCGCCTCGCGTCAGGTGTTCTTCACCGCCCCACAGCCGTAACCACCCCTGTCATTGCGAGGTGCGAAGCAACGACGCAATCTCGTGCCTCAGAGCAACCAGATTGCGTCGGCCTGCGGCCTCGCAATGACAATATGGATCAGCTATTCGGCCCGCGCTCCATCGACACCGGCTGCCAGCGCCGCAGCTTTGTATTCTGCAGCACCGCCGGATTCACGCAGCTCATCGGCCACCGCCCTTGCAGCACCAGCGCCAGCTCCCGCCCGACATGCCGTTTCCGCGCCGGATCAAACCGTGCGGACGCCGACGCCGTGTGCGCGCTGAGAATGACATTGCTCATCCCCAACAGCGGATTGTTGTTGCCCGGCGGCTCGGTCTCCAGCACGTCCAACCCGGCATAGGCGATCCACTTCTCTTCCAGCGCCTTGATCAGCGCCGATTCCTGCACCGTCGGCCCGCGCCCGGTGTTGATGAAGATCGCTGTCTTTTTCATCAGCTTGAAGTGCTTCTCGCCCAGCATGCCTTCCACTTCCGGCCGCGCCGGGGCGTGCATGGAAACGAAATCGGCCTGCGACAGCACATCCTCCAGCGTCGACGGAATCACGCCGTGCTCGACCATGACCAGTTCCTCGATAAACGGGTCATACGCCATGATGCGCAGCCCGAACGGCTTGGCCCGCTTCGCCACCGCACGCGCCACGTGCCCAAAGGAGATTAGCCCGAGCGTCTGCCCCATCAGGCGTGGAATACTCAGCAGCGCCGGCCGGCCTTCGCGCCACTTGCCCTCGCGCACCATCTTGTCCTGCTCGATCGTCCTCCGGAACGTCGACAGCAGCAGCATCATCGCGTGGTCGGCGACTTCCTCGATGAACGTGTCCGGGCAGTTGGTCACCGGCATACCCCGTTCCGTCGCCGCGACGACATCGACGCTGTCCACACCAACGCTGCCCAGCACGATGGCGCGGCATCTCGCCGGCAACCCATCGACCACCTTCTTGGTGAAGCGCATGCCCTTGGCGTAGATCGCATCGGCATCCTGGGCGAACTTGATGAAGCCATCTTCGTCGGTCGGGCCTTCGATGATCTCGGCATCCAGTCCAGCGAGATCCTCCATCTCATAGTCGTACCCGCCGCCCGCGACGGTGAAGCTCGCCCCCGCGGGTGTTGCGATCTTATACTTGGCCAAGGTGTGGTCTCCTTCGTTGTCATCAGCACGCCTCTTCCGCGAGGGGAGCGGGAGTATGGCGGTTACCCCTTCGGCGGACGCGCGCGCACCGCCTTCTCGTTCACATCAATGCCCCAGCCGGGGCCTTTCGGCAGCACGAACTCTCCGTCCTCAATCGCCGGCACCACGGTATAAAACTCATCCCGCCACGGCGCGCTATCGATATCGATCTCCATCACGCGGAAATTCGGGATCACCGCACTGAACGTCGCGCTGATCGCACTGCACAGATGCCCATAGAAATTATGCGGTGCGCAGTTCACCTCGTACACATCCGCCATCGAGGCAACCTTCAGCGACTCATTCAACCCGTTCCAGATCACATCGACGATCGCCACGTCGGTCGCGTAATTGTCGAAGAACGGCTTGAACTCGCGCCGTGCATGCAACGTTTCGCACGACGCGATCGGGCAATGCGCATGGCGCTTGATCTCGGCCAGCGCCGGCGCGTCATGCGTATCGATCTCCAGCCAGGTGAGGTTCGCCGGTGCCACCGCATCGGCGATGCGCTTGAACCCCTCAGTCTTGAAATGGAAATTGATGTCGAGATGCATGCCCATCTCAGGCCCGATCGCCTCGCGGATCGCCATCAACTGCGTCGTCACGCCCGCCGTCAACTTGTTGTCCCAGTTCAGCTCCGGCCATCCCGGCGTCCGCCCAAACCCCGGCGTGAACGACGCCAGCTTCCCATCCACCATCGGCAGGATGTTGGTCTTCAGCGCGCGAAACCCCTTCGCCTTCACCTCCTGCGCATGCTTCGCCACATCGTCGTAAGTGCGCAGCTCCGGCACACCCATCAGAGCCGCGTTGCGCACGCGATAGGTGGCGAAATGCGACCAGTAGACCGGAATGCGCTCGCGGATGGGCCCGCCAAACAACGCCGCCACGGGCACGCCATACGCCTTGCCTGTCACGTCCAGCAGCGCGTTCTCGATCGCTGCGATGGCTTGTTGGTTGATGCCGCCGCGCGACTGCCGTGTGAGCACATGCAGATGTTGGGTCACCGCCTCATACCGGCGCGGATCCTTGCCGATCAGTACGGGCGAAAGACCCTGGATCACATCGGCGAGGCCGGTCGATCCGAAGCTCTCGTTGAACTCCGACCAGCCGACGATGCCATCGTCCGTCGTCACCTTGAGGAAGGAGAACATCCGCCACCCGGCGTCCGCCCGCAGCGTCTCAACCTGTGTAATCTTCATGCGTTCCCCCGCCCGGTGATTGCGCTGCCACGGCGGGGAGATTCCAAGCACGGCGTGACTGAGAAGGAAAGGCCGGGCGATCGCACGACGTACACCTCTCCGGCTTGCGGGAGAGGTCGCGGCGCGTAGTGACGCGGCTGAGGGTGGTGCGCGCGGCACGAACCCTCACCTGGCATCGCTTCGCTTGCCAACCTCTCCCAAAAGGCGGGAGCGTTGTAGGCTCACTCCACCGCCTCACTCAAAAATCGTTCCAGCAATCGCGCCGCCCGCGTTCGATCCGCCCGCTGCTGCGCATGCAACAGGTTGCGCGTCGCCGAGCCCATATAGAACCGCTCATACTGCTCATTTCGGCTACCCAACGCACTGCCAGTGAAATCCCACGCCAGGCGGAAGACGCGGGCACGCCGTTCCGCATCCACATTAGCCCCATGCAGATAGCGATCAATCAACGGCCGCAGCGCGGGATTGGCGAGCTGAGCGGTCGTCGGTGCCGTCAGATGGTTATGCGCACCCAACTCCCGAATGATCTCATTCACGCGGGGAAACCACCGCGGCAGGCTGGTACGCAGCGCGATCAGCGGCCGCACATCGCACGCCCAGACCCCGTTCCCCCAGTCGCGCGAGTCCGCCTCCGCCGCACGAATGCCGGCCCGCGCCAGCTCGGCAAACGTCCAGATCTCCCCCAGCATACGCTGCGCTTCCGGTGCGGTGGCGGCGATCGTTTCGCACATTAGCATGGCAATCGCCCAGGCGAAATGCAGCTTCACCTCGGCCCGCACCATCGCGTGCTGCATGATGTTGGGCCACCAGGACTGTCGGATCACTGCGTTGTGTAGTTTCACGTCGCTATCGATGAACACCCGGTCGCGCGGCACCTCGACATCGTCGAAGATGACAAACGCATCCTGCTCATCGAACCGGCTGGAGATCGGATGATCGATCCGGTTACCCGGCACTGAGACGCTGTCGCGGCAGATGAACTTCAGCCCCGGCGTCGCCATCGGAATGCAGAAGCACAGCGCATGCCGCGGATCGGCATCCGGCATCGGACCGGCGGGATAGATCGCGATCTCATCAGCGAATGGCGCCAACGTCGCCAGCACGCGTGACCCGCGCACCAGGATGCCGTGCGCGGTATCCTCCACCTTGTGCAACTGCACCGGATCGAACCCCACCGGCGGTGGTCCGTGGCGGCGGTCCGTCGTGGTGTAAACGATCGCGTGCGTCAGTGAGAGATCTTCGCGAGCGATGTACTTCTGGTAGCGCACCAGATTCGCGGCGCCCTCTTCATTCCCATTCACTGCCCATTCATCGTGCCGTCCGGCGAACCCCGCATAGGTCACGTTCATATAATCTGGCGTGCGCCCCATCAGCCCGACGGAATACTCGGCCGTGCGTTCGAGGCACGCATGCCGGCGTTCCAGATCGGCGCGCGCGCGCGGGATCATGTGGCTGACGTTGATGGCTTCGCCGGTCTCGGGATCCGGCATCAGGCAGATATCAGCGTGCGTGTGCTGCAGGTCGAACACCTCGGCGATGGCGTGCGCCGCGCCGGTCAACGCCGGATGCGTGGTTGCGTCGTCGACGCGCTCGCTCCCCAGCCAGAGTTCCCGGGAATCCTTCAGGCCTCGCAGGAACGCTGCGCCAGTGCGTGCCGACACCCGTGCTTCCTTCACCAACCGCTTGGATCGAGCGGCGTAGTATTCCACGAAGAAGCGGCAACGCAATGCGGCCCGCCAGGCCGTGGCCAAACCTGGCCGACAGTACCCCTGCGGTATTATTAAAGTATCAAAAGAATAACTGCAAGTCCCGTGGATCCTATGAGCAACACTGCAGTCCATCGCGTCAATGTGAAAGGGTCAAGGCGATAATAGAGAGCGATGTCTCATTAAATGACCTCCCTTGGTGACCTTTTTTAGAACACGCGGATGTGTCGCCATCCGGCAACGCGGAAAGTATAGGAACACTGCGCCGCCGTTACGGCGACCAACCAAAGAGGCACGCTCACATGACAGAGGTCACAGGCACGCACATCCTCGCAGTGGCGCCAGCAGGTAGCAGCGCCCCGGAGAGCATCATGACCAGCGGCGGCTCAATCTGGGTCGCATATGACAATGGCGCGGCCAGCAACGGCGCAAGCGGCAGCAGCACAGTGGTGGAGTACAACGCCGAAGGTGGTGTGGACGCCAGCTACACGATCGCGGGCATGGTCAGCAGCCTGACCTATGTGCCACAGACCGGCAATCTGTGGGTGTCGCTGAACAGCGACGGCAATTCCTCGCTGGCATTCATCAGCCTGGCGACGCATCACATCAGCGCGCCGCTGACTTACGGCTCTGGCTATGTCTATGGCAGCGATTCGACACGCGGCTTCACAAGCCCGGTGATCGACGGTAGCCGGGTGTTCATGACCGAAACGGATCCGACTATGCCGGGCGACACGGTCGTGGTTCAATTGCTGAATGGCAACGCGCCGTTCGGCACGCTGCAAACGCAAGGCATCCTGAGCGTTGGCGACACCGGCACCAACTTGCTGACCGGCGGGAGCAACCAGGCATTGCCGCTGGAGGGACCGGAGACCCTGAAACTGTTGCCGAACGGGGAACTGCTGCTGTCCAGTCCGGCGAATGACACCTATATCTTTATCAACGATCCCGGCACGGCGAAACAGACTGAAACGTTCTTCCAGTTGCCGTCGGGCGATCA
>Ga0210386_10002012_pt1 | contig 17742 bp, 21 predicted proteins | sample IncBWH32OmetaG_FD_160091 | JGI IMG/M metagenome (GOLD analysis project Ga0210386, IMG submission 160091) | Forest soil microbial communities from Barre Woods Harvard Forest LTER site, Petersham, Massachusetts, United States - Inc-BW-H-32-O ... | reverse complement strand
TGCGCACGGTACGGTCTTCGACCAGCCGGGCGCGCCGCTCCAGATAGAGGGTGCGCATGGTGGCGTAATAGTCCACGCTGGACCGCTCGATGTCCTGATAGGTGACGATGTCCTTGGAGCGGTTGTCCATCGAGCTCAGGGTGGACTTCATCCAACCGACATACTGGTTGCCGTCATACCGCACGAAATGCAGTGGCGTGGCATAGCCGTCCAGATAGTTTCCGGCGAAGTCGCGCACGTCCGTCGAGCCGCGCAAGGGCAGCACCAGATAGGGACCGGTCGGTACGCCATAGGTGCCCAGCGTCTCGCCAAAGTCGCGGTCGCGTCCGGGCATGCCCCAGTCGGTGGCAACATCGAAGATGCCGGCCAGGCCGATGGTGGTGTTGACCAGGAAACGTCCCGCCGCGATGCCGGCATTCTCGAACTGGACCTCGAGCAGGTCGTTGACGACGGTCACTGGGCCACCCAGATTTTCCAGCACGTTGTGCAATCCGCCGCGCACGGTCTGCGGCACATTATCCCGATAGGCGGTGGCCGCGGGCTTGCCCGCATCGCGGTCCAGCCTCTGGTTCACGTCGAAGAAGAAACGATTCATTCCTTCCAGCGGATCGCTGGCGAGTGTTGCATCGGCATCCGGTGTCGCTTGCGTCCCGGCGCAACCGCCGGCCAGCAGCGCCAGAGCCAATATCCCAATCATGCGAAAATCGCACATCGCCCCTTCCCGGTGCCGCTGTTTCGCGAGCCTTCCGGGCCCCCACCCGTTACAGCGAAAGCTAATCACCTTGCGGGCAGGGCTTGGAAGGGGGTTTGGCCCCGGTGTTCACCTTGTTGGCAAATAAATCCGTTCCTGCGGCGGCCACGGAACTTTGCTGGCGCGGGTCCGCGCTTTCGCTTAAACAAGGCTTTGCCCGGATATTGTGCAGAGCCGTATGATGAACCACCCAGAACTGCTGCGCCTGCGAGATAGTATCGACAATATTGATGCCGCGCTGATCCATCTGCTGGCGGAGCGGTTCAAGTGCACCCAAGCCGTGGGGGAATATAAGGCGACCCACAGCCTGCCGCCCGCGGATCCCCAGCGCGAGGCGGCCCAGATCGCGCGCCTGCGGCGGCTCGCCGAAGACGCAAAGCTCGATCCGGATTTCGCGGAGAAGTTTCTGAACTTCATCGTCAAGGAAGTGATCCGGCATCATGAAGCGATTGCGAAGGGTCGGACTTGAATTGAGGCACTGATAGTCGCTTCGTACTTTTTTTATTACCCCCTTCTGTCGCAACTCAGGTCGGCTGCGCCGACACTTCGTTGCGACATCTTCCCCCTCTAGCGGCTTCGCCGAGAGGGGGAAGAGAGCTGGTGTGGGTTGATGGTCGCGCCGCGATGTGCGGCGCTCGAGCCAAGTTAGAGCGTCGGCAGCTGATCCTTGGATCAGCTGCTGAAGTCGTTGCCGTGATGCTCCATGACGTGAGGCACAAATTCATGCGCACTCAGGCGTTGGAGGGTCTTCTCCAGCGCCAGCCGGACGTGGCTGCGGGTCTGAGCCATGGCCGCCCGCATTTCTGGCGTGTTCAGCGGCAGGGCGGCGGCGTTTTTCCCGGGCGGTCCCGGCAAGCTGAGATACATGACCAGGTTTCGCTGCAGGTTCCCGCAGACAAAATCGATGAAACGCTGTTGGCGAACCGTCTTCAACGGGTTTCCCATCAGTATCAGCAGCATCGTTCCGGGGCCGAATTGGGCTGTATTGCCGCTTTCGATCAGCACGCCGGACTTGTCGGGCCGCCAGTCGTCGTCCAGAAACGCCAATTTCCGCCAACCGCAAAAGTATTTCCGGCACACGCTTGGCCGGCTCTCGTAGATGTCGCATTGCCCTTTGAGGCAATGGCGGCAGACCGCATTGGGCCGCTTCTGCATTTCCGGCTCGTCGATGCCAGGCACGATACAGCACGCCTGGCACTCGCCGCATTCCCGCCCCGGGATAAGATCACTCACCATCGCCGGCTATGACTAGCGCGTTTGCGGCAAAGAGCACAATCCTGGCCGCCCAGATGGATACATAACCTCGAGCGCCGCATATCGCGGCGCGGTCCGGCCGCTCGCTTGGACTCGCGGCGTTCGTCGCTCGAAATGGTCCGCCGGACAATTTCGTTCGCCTTTGGCGAACCGCTCCTCACCCCTCAGCATCCTCAAGCGCCTCCCCTTCGCGCGCGTCAGCGCGCTGGAAGGGGAGGTGTCGGCAACGAGATGTCGGCGTAGCCGACTCGAGTTGCCGACGGAGGGGATCAGAATGCTAAAGGTTTCGCGTGTTTCACTTGCGGTATCTTTGCAACTGCTTCTGCCACGTCTTCCGGGACGGGGCCATCGACCTCGATCAAGGCGATCGCATCCTGGCCGGGCGCGCTGCGGCCCAAGGTGAAATTGGCGATATTGACCTTGGCATCGCCCAGCAGCGTACCCAGCTTGCCGATGAAGCCCGGCTTGTCCTCATTGACGATGTAGAGCATGTGCGGGGCAAAGCCCGAGTCCAGGCTGATATCCTTGATCTGGATCAGGCGCGGGCGGCCGTCGGAGAAGACGGTGCCGGAGACACGGCGGGTACTGCCATCACTCATGGAGACCACCAGCTTGATATAGCCTTCATAGATTCCCTGCGCGTCCCGGCGGGTCTCGCTCACCTTGATGCCGCGTTCCTTGGCGATGACCGGCGCATTGACCATGTTGACTTCCACCAGGATCGGCTTGAGCAAGCCGGTCAGCGCCGCCTGGGTCAGGGCGCGGGTGTTGAGCATCGAGGGCGTGCCCTCATAGACGATCTCCACGCCCGTAAGGCTGGTGCCGGTGAGCTGGCCCGCGAACGAACCCAGCTTCTCGGCCAGCGAGATCCAGGGGCGCACCTTCTGGGCCTCCGAGGCGGAGATGGACGGCATGTTGAGCGCATTGGTGATGGCGCCGGTGAGCAGATAGTCGGAAATCTGCTCGGCCACCTGGAGCGCCACATTCTCCTGCGCCTCGGTGGTGGAGGCGCCCAGATGCGGGGTGGCCACGAGTTTGTCGCTGCCGAACAGGATATTCTCCTTGGCCGGCTCGGTCTCGAACACGTCCAGCGCCGCGCCGGCGACATGGCCATTGTCGATGGCGGCCTTGAGCGCATGTTCGTCGATCAGCCCGCCGCGGGCGCAATTGACGATACGCACGCCCTTCTTGGTCTTGGCGATGGCGTCCGCCGACAGGATGTTCTTGGTCTCCGCCGTCAGCGGCACGTGCAGGGTGATGAAATCGGCTCGTGCCAGGAGATCGTTGAGCTCCACCTTTTCGACGCCCAGGTCATTGGCGCGTTCCTCCGAAAGATAGGGATCATAGGAAATCACCCGCATCTTCAGCCCCCTGGCGCGATCCGCGACAATGGAGCCGATATTGCCGGCGCCGATCAGGCCCAGCACCTTGCCGGTGATTTCCACGCCCATGAAGCGGTTCTTCTCCCACTTGCCGGCCTGGGTCGAGGCATTGGCGGCAGGCAGTTCGCGCGCCAGCGCCAGCATCAGCGAAATCGCATGTTCGGCGGTGGTGATGGAATTGCCGAAAGGCGTGTTCATCACGATCACCCCGGCGGCGGTGGCGGCGGGGATGTCGACATTGTCCACGCCGATTCCGGCGCGGCCGATCACCTTTAGGTTTTTCGCCGCCTTCAGCACATCGGCGGTCAGCTTGGTGGCCGAGCGGATGGCGATGCCATCATACTGGCCGACGATCTTGACCAACTCTTCCTTGGAGAGGCCGGTTTTCACATCGGCTTCGACACCGCGCTCCTGGAAGATGGCGACGGCGGCGGGCGAGAGCTTGTCGGCGATCAGGACCTTGGGCATCAGGACGGTTCCTTTGAAGGTTCGGTTTGACGTTAGTTGATGAACAGGCCCCGGCCGCGCTGATAGAAGGGCGGGACTTGCAGCAGTGCGTTGGTCAGGCTGTTGGGGCGCGCGCGGTCGATCCGTTGAAGATCGAACACCACGCCTGGGATGGACTGCCCGGCGGCCGTGGCCACCTCTTCCACCAGGGACGGCCAGTGCGCAGCGGTTTCGACACCGACCAGCGGATGCGGTTGGTCGCGGCCGGCGAAGCTGACCTGGATCATCCAGGCGGCCTCGATATCGGGCCGCGCGGTGAACAGCTGGATCAGGATCTCGACCAGCGGCATGGGATAGTCCGCCTCGCCGATGATGGTGCGCGGCTGGTGGCCTGCCGCCGGGTCCAGAAGCCGCGCGACCTCCTCGGGCGAGAATTCCTTGCCATATTCCGAAGCCGGATTGAGGGTGACCCTGGCGCCGCGGGTCAAATCCAGCAGGGCGCGGCCATTGATGCGCAGGAATTTGCTTTCCTGCTTGGCATATTCCTGCATGCGCAACAGCGAAGAGAAGACCGGCAGGAAGGCCGCGCCGTCTTTCCTGCCGGTCACCAGATTGAACTTGCCACCGGGAGCCATAGTGAACTGTTCGACCGTCTCTTCCCGGCCTTGGGCCGTGCCCAACACCAGGAGATCGGATTCCAGCAATAGCCGGTAGAAGTCCGGCGCCGATGCGGGGGACTTCACCGCCTTGACCAGCGCCTTTTCCAGTTCGTTTTCGGAAATGAACGGCATCGCGTTTCCCGGTGGCTCGGACGTCAGCCCTTCATGTGGCCGATGAAACCTGGGCGAAGGCCCAGTCCAGCCAGGGTGTGAGCGCTTCGATATCGCTTCTGTCGACCGTGGCGCCGCACCAGATGCGAAGTCCCGGAGGCGCGGCGCGGTAGCCGGCGATATCCAGCGCCACGCCTTCCTTTTCCAGAAGCGACGCCAGCTTCTTGGCGGCTTCGGCCTTGGCTTCGTCGTTGAGCGCGGTGAACCAGGGGTGGATGATCTTGATGCAGACGCTGGTGTTGGAACGCAGCCTCGCGTCTTCCGCCAAAAATCCCGCCCAGTTGCTGGCGGCGATCCAACTCTCCAGCGCCTTGAGATTGTTGTTGGAGCGTTGGATCAGGCCCTGGAGCCCGCCCACACTCTCCGCCCAGGTCAAAGCATCGAGATAATCTTCGACCGCGACCATCGACGGCGTGTTGATGGTCTCGCCTTCGAAGATGCCTTCCACGATCTTGCCACCTTTGGTCATGCGGAAGATTTTTGGCAGCGGCCAGGCGGGGGTGTGGGATTCGAGCCGGGCAACAGCGCGGGGGCTGAGGACCAGCATGCCATGCGCGGCCTCGCCGCCCAGGACCTTCTGCCAGGAGAAGGTCGCCACATCGAGCTTGTCCCAGGGCAGGTCCATCGCAAAGGCCGCCGAGGTGGCGTCGCAGATGGTGATGCCTTCGCGGTCGGCCGGAATCCAGCCGCCATCGGGAACCTTCACCCCCGACGTGGTGCCGTTCCACAGAAACACGATGTCACGGTCTTTGGCGGGCTTCATCTCCGGCAAATGCCCATAGGCCGCCTTGTGCACCTCGGCCTTCAATTTGAGCTGCTTGACGGTGTCGGTGACCCAGTCCTCGCCGAAACTTTCCCAGGCAAAGATATCGATCTCGCGGGGGCCGAGCAGCGACCACATCGCCATTTCCATCGCCCCGGTGTCGGACGCCGGCACGATGGCGATGCGGTAACCGGCGGGAATGCCCAGAAGCGCGCGGGTGCGCTCAATGGCCTCTTTCAGCTTGGCCTTGCCCGGCTTGGAACGGTGGGAACGGCCCACCAAGGCGCCTTTGAGGGCTTCAGGGGTCCAGCCGGGGCGCTTGGCGCACGGTCCGGACGAAAAAAAAGGCCGCGCGGGACGCACAGCCGGATGTTTGCCTTGGTTGGCAACGTCAGTCATCGCGGTTCATTCCTTCCAGAATGATAGCGCCTCGTTGGGGAGGCGTGGCCCGCCGCCGATATAGGCGAAAGGCGTCTTTGCCGTCAACGCAAGAATTTGTGTGCGGTTGTGGAGGAACAGCGCGGCGCGGGCATGCGTTTCACAAAAACTGTAAAAAGCGAGGAACCTCCATGGCTTCCGTCAACATCTCTTCATCGGGCCGTTCCCGCCGCTCGCGCGAACCGGTGCTCAACCTGCCGCTGGACAAGGTGAGTTTCATCATCCTGAAGGCGCGGGAATATGACGTGAAGGAAGGCGACAGCGATCCGCAAGAGGGTTCCAACGCCATCGACGACGGCCAGGCCGATATCCTGACCGACAATGGCGAAGATCCGGTGCGTGAGGAATTGCTGGGCGCGATTCGCGGTCTCAATGAGGAGGAACGCATCCGCCTTGTGGCGCTGGCCTGGCTGGGGCGCGGCACCTTCGAACTGGGCGAATGGAAGGAAGCGCTGGCCACCGCGCGCTCAGAGCATTCCCGCCGCACGGCGGAGTATCTGATCAGCCTGCCGCTCCTGGGCGACTATCTGGAAGACGGGCTTGGCCTGTTCGACGAAGGCATCGTGGATGACAATGACACGCGCGAGGGCCTTGATGCCGAGGACGAGCCGTTGGGTAACATGAAGTAACGTCCGCCGCGTCAGTCATTCAGACTTCGATTTCGCCTGTCAGAAACAGGGCGCAATCGCCTTGGATGATGGTGCGCTCGCCGTCATCGGTGCAAAGCAGATTGCCGCCGCGCGCCGAGACCTGGCGCGCTTTCAGGCCCTTTTTGTTGAGACGCCTTGCCCAGAATGGCGTCAGCGCGCAGTGCGCCGACCCGGTCACCGGGTCTTCCGGCACTCCGTAGTAGGGCGCGAAAAACCGCGAAACCATATCGTAGGGATTGCCGCCGCCGGCCGCCGTGGCCAGCACGGAACCGGCGCCCGCTTGCATGGCCACGTCTTTCAGGTCCGCACCGGGATCAAGCGCCTTGACCTGTTGCGGCGTGTCCCACACGGCGATCAGGGCGCGGGCGCCGGCGCCGCCTTTGGCGCTGATATGCAGCTCTTTTGGCGCGACACCGTTCAAGCTCCGGCCCAGCGCTTCCGCGAAACCCGGCGGCGGCGTGAAGGGTTCCGATTGCGCCGACGGCAGTGACATCACATTGCCGCCTTCGCCGCGCGTGACGGTCAATTCGCCGGAGCGGGTCATGAAGCGCACGTCGTCCAACGCGGGATCGAGTTTGTTGAAGATGATCCAGGCGCTGGCCAGGGTGGCATGGCCGCACAAATCCACCTCGCGCGAGGGCGCGAACCAGCGCAAGTCGTAGGACCCGGCGCCCCCTTGATTGGAGGAGCGCTTCACGAAGAAAGCAGTCTCCGCGACATTGTTCTCGGCGGCGATGCGCTGCATCAGGCCGGCGTCCAGCCATTGTTCCAGCGGCACGATGGCGGCGGGATTTCCCTCCATCGGCTTGCTGGCAAAAGCATCCACCTGCCAAATCTTCAGCGTCATGGCATCCCTCCGATTGAAGCGGAAGCCTAGCGCCTCAATGCGTCACGACAAGCGCGGGAAGAGGAGGGCAGCTATGCCGGCGCGGGCAGGGCGGCGTGGTTCATCGCCGACTTCATGCCGCGCTGAAGCTTCTCGAAAGCGCGCACTTCGATCTGGCGCACCCGCTCGCGGGAGACGCCATATTTCTGCGACAGCTCCTCCAGGGTTGCGGGTTCATCGCGCAACCGGCGCGCCTCGATGATGTCGCGCTCCCGCTCCGTCAGGTCCTTCATGGCATTGATCAGCAGCTCGTGGCGGTCGCCCATTTCCTCGCGCTCGGCCAGCCTGGTTTCCTGATCGGCGGTTTCGTCCGCCAGCCAGTCCTGCCATTCGCTTTCCGATTCCGAGCGCAGCGGCGCATTGAGCGAGGAATCCGGGCCGGAAAGCCGGCGATTCATCTCGGTCACTTCGGTTTCGCTGACGCCCAGCTGGTCCGCCAGCTTGGTGGTGTGGGCGGGGGTGAGGTCACCTTCCTCGATGGCGCCGATATTGGACTTGGCCTTGCGCAGGTTGAAGAACAGCTTCTTCTGCGCGGCGGTGGTGCCCATCTTCACCATCGACCAGGAGCGCAGCACATATTCCTGGATCGAGGCGCGAATCCACCACATGGCGTAGGTCGCCAGCCGGAAGCCCTTGTCGGGATCGAAGCGCTTCACCGCCTGCATCAGGCCGACATTGCCTTCGGAAACGATTTCGGAAACCGGCAGGCCGTAGCCGCGATAGCCCATGGCGATCTTGGCGACCAGGCGCAAATGGCTGGTGACCAGGCGGCGGGCGGCCTCCGGATCCTCATGCTCCTTCCAGCGCTTGGCGAACATGTATTCTTCTTCAGGCGCCAGCAGGGGAAACTTGCGGATCTCGCTCAAATAGCGCGAAAGCCCTGCTTCGCCCGAAAGGACGGGAAGTCCACGACTACTCATCATTCCCCCTTATCCGGACGTAAAACCATACCGCCTGTACGCCCCGACAGTTGAGAGGAAATAAGCAGGCTTAAGGGTTATTCAATCCCCGCAAGGCCGCGACAAGTTCCGCAAAATCCGCAGGCCAGGGGGCCTCGAAACGCAGGGTCTTGTGCAGGCTAGGATGCTGGAATCCCAGGACAAAAGCGTGCAGCGCCTGGCGGGGGAATTGGCCGGCTGCTGAAAAAGCGTGCAGCTCGGCCTCGGATTTCGCGCGCGGCGCGGCGCGACCGCGGCCATATTGCGGATCGCCGATCAGGGGATGTCCCAGATGGGTGAGATGGACGCGGATCTGGTGGGTGCGCCCGGTTTCCAGCCGGCATTCGATCAGGGACGCAAAGGGCCTGCCCGACTTGATCAGATTTGGCGGCCCGAATTTTTCGATGACCTTGTAGCGGGTCCGCGCCAGCTTGCCGCCGCCTCGCAACACCGCCATGCGCTTTCGATCGAATGGGCTGCGCCCGATCTGGCTTTCGATGACGCCGGTCGTGTCGCGCGGGCTCCCCCATACGATCGCATGATAGGCGCGTTCGATGGTGTGATTGGCGAACTGCTTGGCCAGTGACGTCATGGCGCGTTCGGTCTTTGCCGCGATCAGCAGGCCGGACGTGTCCTTGTCCAGCCGGTGCACGATGCCGGGCCGCGCTTCTCCGCCGATGGCCAGCGCGCCATCGCCGCAATGGGCGATCAGGGCGTTCACCAGGGTGCCGTCGGGATTGCCGGCGGCGGGATGCACCACCAGGCCCGCGGGCTTGTCGATGACAATGAGATCCTTGTCTTCGTAAACCACATCCAGGGGAATGGCCTGGCCTTGGGGCACCGCCGGAGCGGTCGGCGGCACGGTTACCAGATAATCCTCACCTGGTTTGACCCGGTGGTTGGCGTCTTTTATCGTCCGCGCGCCCAACGACACCGCGCCATCCTCGAGCAGTTGCTGGAGCCTGGAGCGGGAGAAATCGGGCAGGGCGGCGGCCAGGAAGCGGTCCAGCCGCCAGCCGGCATGATCGTCGCTGACGCGCGGCTTGCGCCGATCCAGGGAGTCCTTCTTGTCCGACATTCCGCCATTTCCAGAGAACCAGACACCCGCCTACAAGGCGGCAAAGCTGGCCGTTATTATTCTTTCCGCCCTGATTATCCTAGCGGTGATTGCCCTGGTCGTGGGAGGCATCAGGCTGGGCCGGAAGGCGCCGTACAGTGGCGCAACCGCGACCTTCCAGCTGCCGCCCGGCGCCCACATCATCGACATGCAGAGCCAGCCCGGCCGGCTGATCCTCAGGGTGCGCGATGCCACGGGGGAGGAAATCGACCTGCTTGACACCCAGGACGGGCATCTGGTGGGTCAGGTCAAGGCGAGCTTTGCCAATGGCAAGACCGAGCGTTGAGCTGGCGGCCGCGTTGGCCGAACAGATCCGGCAGGAAGCAGAAATCGCGGCGCCGCGCGAATGCTGCGGGTTGATCGAAGGCCTGCGCGAAGGCGCCTGGTTCCGCGTCACCGCACTTCATGCCGCGCGCAACCTCGCCCTGGAACCCGACAGGTTCGATGTGGATCCCCGCGATCATCTGGCCGCCAGCAAGACGGCACGCGCTCGCGGCCATCAGATCATCGGCTGTTATCATTCCCATCCGCATGGCGCGGCCGTCCCTTCAGCGCGCGACGCCGAGGGCGCGGCGGAAGAGAATTTTTTATGGCTGATCGCGGCGGGCGGGGAACTCGCGGCCTTCGTTCACTTCCGCGGCGGGTTTGTAGGCGCGGACTGGGTGGTGTCGCCGGCATAACCGCGAAACCGGCCGTGCTTGAACAGCACGTCGCGTGAATTGACGGTGTCCACGACACGCCCCTGCACCGCGCCGTCGGCGATCTCGATGGTGCAATGGTTCAGCGCACCGCCCTGCAGCAGCTTTTCCCTCATGATCCTGCGCACCAATTTGGCCGCCTCGCGGCGGGCGGCCTCGACATCGCAAAGCTCGCGGCCCACGCCATCGCGGGTGATGTCGCTGCCTTCGCGCACATGGAAGAAGTAACGGAACATGGTGTTGATAGGGCTGTGCTATTTCTTCTTCCCTAACACCCCGGTCCGGCGGTCGTTCCGCCCCGGTTGACCGGCCGATTGCCGCGGCTTGCGGGTTGCGGCCCCATGCCGCTATAAGCGGCTTTCGACGCTTGCTCCCATCGTCTAGCGGTTAGGACGCGGCCCTCTCAAGGCTGAAACAGGGGTTCGATTCCCCTTGGGAGCGCCATTAATTCCAGGTCTTGCAATTTGACCAAGGCAATTCCGGCCCTCGCTGGCGCTTGGGCGTTCCCTCGCAGCTGAATTGAATTCGCTGACGTATCCACTTCTGCCCACGGCGCCGTGAACCGTGGTCAATGTTCGCGTCAGCGATGGCCGGATTCGTGGGGATGGCCTGTGTGCGGTCCCATATGGGCCTGATGGAAGGAGTTGAAGCCCGCAGCGGCGTTGCGCTGGAAGTGGTGACCTTCGTCGCGAACGAAGGGCCGGCCGGCGCCTCCGGAATAGTAGAAGAAGTTATCGTCGCCCCAATAGCCGTCGTATAAGGGGCCGTAGTAGCCGTCATAATAACCGTCGTAGTACACCGGCCCGCCTGGGCTGGCGCACCCCGCCAATGCGAGCAGCGCGGAAGCGGCCAAAGTCGCTTTCAATGTGTTTTGCATGACAACCTCCCTGACCTGACATTCGCCGGATAAGTTCCGGTTGTCACAACATGGGAACCCTCAGTGTGGTTCCCGACAACTTCGGGTTCGTCGATCGTGAGCAGTTGCGAGTTGGCCAACCGCCCCCGCCCATGACGCCCTCGCCGTGGAGGTGGCGCGGATGCGCTCCACAAGGCGGCAATGGTGGTCAATGTTCTCCGGACAGCACGGCTTGCTGCACCAGGTCCCATCGGACCTGAAGTGGCGTATCGGTCGCCAGGTCATATGCGCCGACATGGGTATGGGGAGCATCCGCAATTCCACTGTTGCCGACTTGCGCGATCACCTGCCCTCGCTTCACGGCTTCACCTGCCGTCACTTTGATATTTGTAACATGGACCAGAATGACGATTTGATTTTGCGATGTCTGAATTTGAATGGCTGACGCTTGTCCTTTGCCGAATACGCCGGGCGTGTTTTCCACCGGGTTTACGATGGTGCCAACCACCTTCCCGTCAATCGGGGCCATAACGTCCGCATGCCAGCCGTACCAGTCTTCGTTTGTCTTCCCATCGGTCCGAAACATTTTGGGAAATCCATGTCCAAAATCGCTCACGATGATGCAGTCTGTTGCCAGGGAGTCACCGAGGTCCCACGAGGTTGCAGTATGCTCGCTGCAAAAATGCCGCTACTTGTAGATTGGGCCGAGCACAATTTGGTTTGGCGCGCCCTCGAATTTTTTGGATGCGGGAGGGGGCAGAAGCCCATCAGCACTGGCGACGTTTTCCAACACCGAAACCAGTATGGCACATACGAGTAGTGCTAGCCTCATGACGGGTCTTTCCTTGTTGAGCGCGCCCCACTCGCGCCAGCGAAATATACACTTTCACACCGCGCTTGCAGCGGGCACACCGCGCTTGCAGCGGGGTCATTCCACAGATGGTAGTCGCGGCGCCGACGCCGTGGGGGAACGGTGTTCGTCGTCTCGGCGTTATCGTCGGTAGGCCGTCGCCTGCGACCGACACCGGTAAGGTGCGCGCGACCAGAGCCAGGGAGATTGCCATGCATATCTCAAACGAAGGCCTCCTTGTCATCGTGCTTGTTGGCGTTGCTGCCGGGTGGCTGGCCGGTCACATCGTGCAAGGGACCGGATTCGGGCTCGTTGGCGACATGGTCATCGGCATCATTGGCGCATTTATCGGCGAACGGCTGGTGCCGCAGCTTGGTCTTCACCTTGGTACCGGAATCGTCGGCGCGATCATCAACGCCACCATCGGTGCCATCCCGCTGCTGCTGATCGTCCGGCTCATTCGAGGTCCTGTCGGCTGGGGCGGCCGCTGGAGACGCCTCTGGGGCAGCCGCTGGTAGCCTCTACACACTCAGCAGCGTTCGAAGAAAATACTGCGGTCGAGCTTGGCGACGCCGTCCCAGCCGCCGAGCGCGAGCGCGCGATCGATCTCGCGCCGAAACAGTTCCAGCGTCCATAACACGCCCTCCTCGCCCGCGCAGGCGACGCCCCAAAGGTGCGGGCGGCCGATCATCACCGCGCGCGCGCCAAATGCCAGTGCCTTCACCACGTCGACGCCGCGCCGGAACCCGCCGTCGACCAGGACCGGCATCACACCGCCCACCGCGTCGACAATTGCCGGCAGCGCGCGGATGGTCGCGACCGCGCCGTCCAGCTGGCGTCCCCCATGGTTGGAGACGATGACCGCATCGGCTCCCCGGGCATGGGCCTCGCGCGCTTCGTCGGCGCGCAACAGGCCCTTGATCAGCAGCGGGCCGCGCCATTGCCGGCGCAACCAATCGACATCGCGCCAACCAATGTCGGGATCCAGCTGCTCGATCATCAGCGGACCGAAGGCGCCGATCGCGGCGCGCGCGGCGCCGTAGTTGACGAAGGTCGGGTTCGGGGTGCGCGACATCCGCATCAGCCAGCCCGGGTGGCCGGCGAAATCGAGCATGTTGCGCGCGCTCCAGTTGAGCGGAAAGCGCATGCCGTTGCGCGCGTCGCGATCGCGCCCGGCGATCACCTGGTTGTCGACTGTCAGGACCAGGCCCTGATACCCGGCGGCGTAGGCGCGCGCGGTGAAATCGGCGGTGATCCCGCGGTCTTTGTAGAGAAAAACCTGCATCCACTTGGCGCCCTGTGACGCCGCGCCGATCTCCTCGATGGTCGAGGTCGAGGCGTGACTGGTCGTATAGATCGTGCCGAACCGCGCCGCCGCGCGCGCCGCCGCGAGTTCGGCATGCGGCCACAGCAGACCCGCCAGCCCGGTCGGGCCGATGATGACGGGGCAGGTCAGTTTGACCCCGAACAATTCGGTGGTTTGATCGCGGGTCGGCGCGCCGGCAAGCAGTTTGGGCGCCAGTTCAATCGCGGCCAGCGCGCGCTCGTTGTTTCGCATGGTGATTTCGTCGCCGGCGGCTCCGTCGACCATATCGAACACCATGCGCGGAAGGGTGCGCCGCGCCATCTCCCGCAATGCCGCGACACTGTAGCCCTGGCGTTGCAGATCGGCCGGACCCATCAGCTGCTCAATCGATAGGCTTTGATCGCGTTGTCGCGGAAGAGCTTGCGCTTATCCGCCGGCGAATAGCCCTCAGTCGCCCAGTCCAGGGTTTCCAGCCATCGCACATAGGCGCCGGCAAGCTCGGAAACCGGCCAATCGCCGCCATACAGGACCCTGTCCGGGCCGAAGCACTCCATCACATGGTCGATGTAGGGCCGCAGTTGCAGCTGCGTCCAGGCCCGGTGATCGGCTTCGGTGGTGAGGCCGGAAAGTTTGCACACGACGTTGGGCAGCGCCGCCATTTGCCTGATCTGCGCGCGCCACGGATCGGCCAGTCCCGCCTTGATACCGGGCTTGGCGATGTGATCGAGAATGAACATGACGCCGGGACAGCGGCGCACCATCTCCAGCGTGTTGGGCAATTGATGATGAAAAATGCAGATGTCGAAGCTGAGATCGTATTTCGGCAGCAGCCTGACCGCTTCCAGGAATTCCGGCTTCAGCGCGAATTCGGGATCCTTCTGGTTTTGGATCAGGCGGCGCACGCCGCGAGCCGTCTTCAGCTTGGCGATTTGTGCCATCTCCGGCTCGATCGCCGCGCCCCGTTCCAGCGGCAGGCAGAAGACGGCGCCGCGCACGCGCCTGTCGCTCTTGCCGAGAGCGTCGACCCAAACTGCCTCGTCGAGATATTGCGGCAGATCGACATCGACCTCGACAAAAACAAATCCCTCAATGTCATAGGGTCCGGCGCTGGCGGCGAGATCGTCTTGTGTCCAGTCGCGCTTGAGCGCGGGCGCCCCGTCTGCCCAGGCATAGCCAAAACGCCTTTGGTCCAAGAGGTGAACGTGCGAATCGATGATGGGAAAATCGATCATGCCTTTGCCCCTGGCCCGGCGAATATTTTGTACCAGAGCGTATGGGATGACAAAATCGGCTGTCATGGGCCCTTCCGGCATTTGTCGAACCATGGTCGAGGAATAGCGAATTCAATCAACGGACTGGGCGGCCCATGGCCGCGAACAGCCGGATAGGCGTGAATTTGCGCAAATCAGCCGCCCCCCGTCGGCAATGCAGCGCATCCGGGCAAAAGCGGCGTCTGCTGGGCGCGCTTCGTGCCAGATTCGCACAAGGCCCGGCGCCCGCGCACATTCTTTAGGGCAATTTTAGCTTTAAAAGTCCGGGCCGGTTGGTCCGGACGGTTCGCCGTGATATCGGGCGGTCATGGGGCAGACCATCACCTCGGTCGTTGACATGGTTTCCTATGCCGGCGACCTGCGCCGGGCCGCCAAGCTCGCGCCTACGCCCGAGGCGAGCAACAAGATCCAGCAATCCGCCGCCGAACTCGAGAAGAAGGCACTTGCCCAGGTTGGACAGGCGGGGCCGGGGATCGGGCGGCTGCTGGATACGTTGGTGTGAAACGCCACCGCTGATGGCGCGCGGCTTTCAGGCCGCGCAGGTCTTGGCCGCATCCGCGGCGTCGCCCAGCAATTCCGCAGTCCAGGCTTCCAGTTGGGGATAATAGGACAACAACCTTCTTAGCCGCGCAAAATGCGCCGCGGAGAAATAGTCCTTGCCGCGGCCGGAGTTGCCCTTGTTGAAGCGATAGCTCTCTTTTTCACGCCACACGGTTTCCAGCGATTGCCGGCACCGGAACAGCGTGGTGATGAAGCCGGCATGGCTGACGGCGGTGCGCAAGGCTTCGGCCGGGTCGCGGCAGAATTCGTGATAGCGCAGGACGCAGACCGTGCCGGGAGCCTGGTCCACAAAGTCTTTCCAGGTGGCGAAATAGCTCGCATACCAGGGCGCGATCACGTCGATCATGAATTCGAGTTTGTCGCCGCGCTCCATGTCGCAGAAATTGGCGGGGACCTGGCAGTTGAGCCCTTCCTCGCGCGCGACAGGGTCCGCCTCCAGCATATCCAGGAACGAAGCCAGCATGTCGGCGATGTTGCGGATCATGATGATCGGTTTGAGGCCCAGGGTCTCGATGAAGCGGCGGTTAGCCGTAAGCGCCTGCATGTGAAGATGCGTCACCGTCACCGGCGCGGTGTCGTCCAGGCAGCTCACGATGACATTGGGAAGATAAAGCGTTCCGTCGCGGCCCCCCTGGGCGTGACACATGCGCACCAACTGTCCGCCGACGGCATGCATGGCGGCCTGGCGGAAATAGGTGCCCGCGCATTTGGGCGCAAAAGCCAGGAGCAGCATGGGCCGACGGCTATAGAGTCTCCGCAGGTATTCCCCGACGGGCGGCTCGAAGGATCCATCGGTCAGCGGCCGGGCGAACACGGCCTGCATGGCATTGCTGTCTATGACGGCGGGCACTTGAAGATTTATCCGGCTTGGGCTTTTCCGGAATCCATAGCTCGCGATGGTTACCGGCCTTTATACGGCGGTATTAATTGACCTACATCAAAGGCGAATTTTTGCCGCATGCGGCAGTCGACATTTCAGCCAGTTTACGGATTTCGCTTTTTCCGATTCGCGGGGCGAGTTGGCACAACCACTGCGCGAGATCGGGTCGTATGTCCTGCCGCGCCCGCCCTCAAGTCGCGTGGCCACTACGCGCGGCCTACGCTGTCGCTAGGCCGCCTAGGCCACCGCGGGCGGGCTTGGCATAGCTGTGTTTCGTGCAACGAAACACAGCTATTTTTTTGCCGGGTCCACGATCACGCTCTGGAACACGACTTTGCCGCCGCGCACCACGAACACGTCATGGCCGGCGACTTCCTTGGCCGTGCCCTTGAACTGCACCCAGTACATCAAAGTCGTGTCAGAGCCCGCGCTTTCATAGCGGGTCTGCATGGTCTTGTTGCCGGGCACGTGATCCTTGTCGGTCAGGACCGAGAACAGCTTGCGGGCGTCGGCGCCGACAAAGACCCCGCTGGCATTGGCCAGGCCTGGCGGCGTCACCACTACGGCGTCGGGCGCATAATCGGCAAGCACGCCTTCCAGATTTCCCGCCCGCATGTTGGCGACGTGACGGTCGAGCACCTTGGTGTCGGCCGCGGCTGCGCTGCCCGCGCCCATAACCGAAACCAGAAGAATGGCGTAAGCGGTTCTCGACATGGCGGTCCCCTTTTTTGCCGGGGCAAGCTAGTCCCGCCGGGTCTGGACCTCAATGGGGCAGGCGCAGGCCCTCGTCCTGCGGCGGCTCGCCATAGGCGCGAAAAACCACCACCGGCCGCGCGGCGCCGGCGATCGCCAGGCCAAGCAGCGGGGCAGCCTTCGCGCCCTGCTCGCCGCAAGCCCCGCCCTTCAGCGCCGCCCGCATCGCGCGCAGCCACACCAGGTCGGCATGTTCGCGCCGGCCTTCGCTCAGCCGGTCGGCCACCTCGTGGAAATGGCTGACATAGCGCGACAGCGAGAAGGGCAGGCGCTGCGCCGCCAGCCGCACCATTTCGCTGGCGCCCATCGCGCTGGTAGGCCTGGTCTCGGCGAGGTCGCGGTAGAGGCTCTTGAGCGACTCCAGAAGGGTGTTGACCGCTTCGCCGTTTTCCTGGGCCTGATTCAGCTCATAGCGCCGCACGGCATTGCGCAGGGCCGCCTCGGTCTCACGCAGTTCATCGGCGAGGACGACAACAGGATCGATTTCCACTTGCGGCCTCCGTCCTTTCGTTAACGGCACGTGGCTTGCGACGATAGGAGAACGCGCAAGCGGTGCAATTCGTAAACCATCGGAATGCCGAGTTACGCACACCTAATGAGTCCGTGTTTGCGAAAATTTGATTCAAATTTTCCGGCGCGGTTCACGCATCGAAGCGCATCAGCCGCACAAAGGCGGTCATGCTATGGTTATTGTGCTATTAACCGCCAAGCCCTTGTCGCTTCCACCGGTTGTTGCGCCTGATTTGCCGCGGGCAAGTTTTTTTGGGGGACATGAAAAGTGATCGAATCGCCGTCGCCGCCCCCGGGCGCAAGCCTGGACCGCCGCTGGACCGTGCTGCTCCCGGTGATCTTCGTCAGCTACAGCCTGTCCTATCTGGACCGCGCCAATTTCAGCTTCGGCGCCGCGTCGGGCATGGCGGGCGACCTGCATATTTCCGCCGCGCAGAACTCGCTTCTGGGCTCGCTGTTTTTCCTGGGCTATTTCCTGTTCCAGATTCCGGGCGCCGCCTACGCGCAGAAATACAGCGTCAAGCGGCTGATCTTCTTCGGCCTGATCGGCTGGGGCGTGCTGGCCGGTGCCACCGGACTGATTGCCGACATTCATCTGCTT
>Ga0210386_10002011_pt1 | contig 17748 bp, 14 predicted proteins | sample IncBWH32OmetaG_FD_160091 | JGI IMG/M metagenome (GOLD analysis project Ga0210386, IMG submission 160091) | Forest soil microbial communities from Barre Woods Harvard Forest LTER site, Petersham, Massachusetts, United States - Inc-BW-H-32-O ... | reverse complement strand
TCGATCAACATGTGCGGCTTTACTTCTCAAACGCGTCACCGAGCACGGCTTCCTGCGGTACCAACCCGCGGGGCGCCGATATGGGCCGGAACGGCCCGCAAAGGAGGCGGGCAATCAAGCCCTAGCGGGCTCGGTTGGCGACTTCGGCCGCGGAAATTGCCCATCGCCTCGCCGGCGGCGCAAGTTGACGACGGCCACCCGGCAGACGAACACGGGGTGGAGCAGGCGAAGTGGGGAGTAGATGAGACCGTTGACTTTGAAGAAGCGCACGGCGACAACGAGATCGGACTCGCACGCGGTCAGCGCCCAGTCCAGAAGCCGCGTGGTAACGCCCATCCACCTCGACCGTCGCCCTGCCACCTCGGGGAAGGTTAGATCAGAACACGCTGCCATCTGCCAGGCCACGCCAATCGGTTTCGCCGACGCGCGAAAGTACCGCCGGGGCAGATGGGTGCCGCCATCACGCAGACACTTCCGCAGCGTGGCAGCCTCCAGCGCCGCCACAGTCATCCCTTGCCCGTAGATGGGGTTGAAGCTGCAGATTGCGTCGCCGCACACCAGCAGACCATCGGGTAGTTGGAGCATCTTGTCGTAGCGGCGCCACTGGCTGGACGGCATGTGGTGATGTGCCACCTCGCCAATGGGTTCAGCGGCCCGTATCGCCGCAATTAGGTGGGCGGGGCAGTACTCGCGGGCGAATGACAGCATGCCGGCCAGGTCGCGAGGCGGCTGGTGCCCCACCATCCCGAAGACCGTGAACATCCACGTGTCGTTCTCATAGCCGGTCAGAAACATTCCGGTTGGCCTGTCTGGCGCGGGGCCGATGTCGACCAGCATCTGCTTCAGCGTGCCCGGGGGGATTCGCAGCAGTTGGCTTACGTAGTTCGTGTGCATGACGATGTGGTCCTCGATCGGTCGGCCGTACCCGAGGCTCTCCAGAAAAGCCGGCGTGTGCGCACCGCGGCCCATCGCGTCCATGACGACATCGGCCCTCAACTCCCGTTCGGCACCGCCGTCGCGGTTAACCACCCGTACTCCGGTGACGCGACCGCGATCCGGTGTCGACGTCAACTCGCTCACATCGTGGCCACTGAGAATCGTCACGTTGCTCATCGCCTCTAGGCGCCGCCGGACATGGCATTCCAGAAACGGCCTGCTCGGCATGTAGACCGCCAGTGCCTTGGGCTCCCTCGCTATCTGGCCCGACCGGAGTATCTCGTGGCCGCCGAAAGACAAGTGCAGGTCGGACAGCTCTCCGTCGTCCCAAACGGGAGCACCGTCGGCTACGAGTTCGTTGAGAAAGCCGGGGAACAGCTCATCCAAGATCTGCGCGCCGCGGGCCAGCAGAACATGAACATGCCGACCCTGCGGTACCCCTCGTCGGACAGCGGGGTCATCCGGTAATACATCCCGCTCGACAACAGTGACGGTTCCAAAGAACTCGGCCAGGACCCTCGCCGCAAGCAGGCCACCCATGCTCGCCCCGAGAACGACCGCGCGCTCACCCAGTCCTGCCATGGCGGAACTCCTGTGCGGAAGTCGAACGCTCGTCACTGGACGGCCGAGTCATGTTGGGGCGCAATCACAGTCGCATCTGAGGAGGCCATGTGAGCGTCGAAGCCGGCGGCTGCTGCCTTGGCACGGTGTTGTTCCAAGAAGTTTCGATAGCTGTTCTCGTCGCCGCGCGCGTGCGCAAGCAGCGCCCGCGAGCGCAACAGTGGGAGTTCGTGGAGCACGAAGCCGGGATCTGTCGGCACGGCGTCCAGCCGGTCAATTGCCGCCTGCGCATTTTGTTGGTCACCAAAAGATCCGCGTCCAACCAGCAGTTGCACCAAAACCTCGGTGGCCCTTCCGCGCCAGATCATGTCACCGCTTTCGTAGGCGCCGTCCACGACCTCCCGCATCATCTCGATGGCACCATCGAGATCACCGGCGCGGGCCTTCTGCATCGCAAACTCGGGGTCGACGATGATCAGCGGGCTCAGCGAGAACCGCTCCGCCACGGCCATATCACGGGCTTGGGTGAACAAGTCGAGGCCGGCCTCGCGTTGCGGGCCCTCGCGAGTAACCAGAACGAGACCTCGACAGAGACGGCCCATTCCAAGCACGAAGTCGTCGCTGGAACTCTCTGCGATGCGCAGCGCCACGGAGGTTTCGCGATTCGCGGTGTCATCGGCCGGCAGCGCCCCGAACGGAATGGAGGCAACGTATTTCCAGAGCAGGGCGAAGACATAACTCGTCGGGTCCAGCGGAGCGGCCATCGCGATCGACGTGGCGGCGTCGTCTAACCATCCTGGCATTCCCAGGCACATCTTGACGTGCCCGCGCATCGCGACCGCCGTGCTCAACGGTGAGCCGAAGATCAAGTCGCCCTTGGTCGGGTCGCCGTCGGCCAAGTCGATCAGTCGATTCGACAATCGCAGCGCCTCGATCATCTCGCCCGCTTGGCATTTGGCGTAGATCGCGGCGAACAGCAGCGCCACGGTCAGCGTCGGATCTCCGATCGATTCGAGCAGCTCGCTCTGCTCCGAAGCCACTCGGGCCGCCTCGCGGAAGCGGTTGTGAAAGGTCAACGCCATGATGAACCCGGTCATGCCGATCGCCAGCGACACTTTGTCGTCAGCAGAGGTGCACAGGTCTCGCAGCTCGTCGAATCCGGTGTCGGCGATGCTGCCACCGGTTCGCCAGAGGGTGCCGCAGAGCAGGTTGCGCGGCGCGATCTGCAACGACGTCCTATATGGGGTGTCGGCAGGTAGCCGGTCGGCGACCTGGCGTCCCCGTTGCCAGTTGGTGCGGGCCGCCCGAATGTCGCGGAAGGCCGACCAGGCGCCGGCGCGCATGTGCCAATCGAACGCCGCGCGCAAATCCCCTGCAGCCTCGAGGTTTTCGGCGATCAGAGCGGCGTTCTCGTCGGCCGCCCCGGGATCCTGCTGTTCTATCGCGACGGCCAAGCGCTGGTGCAGCTCGGTGCGCCCGGCCTTCAGCTGGGATTCATACGCGACGGTTCGGATCAACGGGTGCCGGAACGCGTACTGAGCCCGCGGGGTGAACATCACCTGGTCGATCAACTCCACCTCGAGCAGCTCGGCGATCGCCTCCCCTACTCCAATGTCATTCAGCAAGGCGGCCACCAGTTCAGCCCTGAACCGCGCACCGACGACCGCGGCGGCATACAAAAAGTGCTTGGCCGGCCTACCGAGGCGGTCGACGCGCGCGGCGATGGTGGCCTGCAGCGTGCCCGGCACTTTGATATCGGCGGCGTCATCTCGGCAAAGGTAGGCGCCGTGATCGCCGTCGAGCACACCGCGTTGAGCCAGATCACGCACCATCTCCTCGGCGAAGAACGGGTTTCCGGCGGCCCGCTCGGCGATCCGCGCGGCCAGAGCACGCACGGACGGGTCGGTACCGAGCAGCTCGGTGGTCAACGCCGCGGTCTGCGCCGCGTTGAGCGGCGCCAGTGAGATGGTCTGTGCGCCCGGTGTCCGCGACAACGCGCCCCGGTATTCCGGGCGGTAGGTGAGCAGCACGAGCGAATGGCTTTGCGGCAGAACGGTGACGAACTCGGCGAGCATGGCCTCGCTGACATCGTCGATCCAGTGCAAGTCCTCGATCACATATTGTGCCGGTGTGCGCCGGGCCAGGGCGACGGCATTCAGCAGGGCGGCTAACCGGCGCCGACGGGCATCGGCGGTAATGGCGGGCGGCACGGCGTCGGGGTCGCCGATTCCGAGCAGGTCGTCCAGTAACAGCAGGTCCTCGGGGTTGGCGTCGGGGATGCGGTCCCGGACCTGCGCCCGGCCCGCCTGCTCGTCGAGGCCGCTGACCCCGAACACGGTGCGCATCAGTCGAGCTACTAGACGGAACGGGACATCGCGAGTATGGGATTCGCACGCGACGGTAAATACCTCGAACCCGCGGCCGGTAGCCAGCGTCACAGCCTCGCGCATGATGCGGCTCTTGCCGATACCGGGTGGCCCGACCACCCCGACCACACAGCCGGCACCGTTGAGCGCCTGATCGAGGATGCCGGCGACCGTGTTCATCTCCCAGGCGCGTCCGACCAAGGTCGGCTCGCGGCGGCCGATCCCCATCCGCTCAGCAGCAGCTCCCAGCAGCCGCCGCGCGGCCAACGGCTCCTCGGCGCCCTTGACAATCACGGACTCGGGCGCCCCCAGCACGGTAACGTGTTCGACCAGCCGTGCGGTGGATTCACTAAGCATCACCCCGCCGGGCGGGGCAACCGATTCCATCCGCTGTGCTAGCCCGACCTGCTCGCCGACCGCGGTGTACGCCCTTGCGTCAGAGCTGATTTCGCCGGCAATCACTTGTCCCGAGTTCAGCCCGACCCGCAGCTCCAGCGCGACGCCGTCGCGGCGCTGCACTTCGTCAGCCAGCTGCGCGATCCTCTCTTGGATGTCCAACGCCGCCAAACAGGCCCGAAAAGCGTGGTCCTCCAGCGCGACTGGCGCGCCGAAGAGCGCCATAATGCCATCGCCGGTGAACTTATCGACGGTGCCACCATAACGCCGAGTAATCGTTGCCGCGCAGCCGAAGACGTCGGCCATGATCTCGCGCAACCGCTCCGCCCCGAGCGTCGAGGCGATCGCCAGGGAATTCACCACATCGGCGAACAAGACCGTCACCTGCTTGAACTCCGGCTGTTCTCCGGCTTGTGGCGCGGGCGCCCCGCAGGAGTCGCAGAACCGGGCGCCGTGGCGAAGGTCAGTGCCGCATGCTCGGCACACTGCGCCTGCTGGCCCCATCCACCTCTCCCCCCGCTGATCACTGGTGCGAACCGCCTGATGCACCAACCTTAAGGCTCCCAGGCGCAGCAGAGGAGATTATCGACCGCCGGCGTTAGGGACGACGCCATGTGGAACCTGCGACACACGCGGGCAGCCAACGCTTTAAGTCGGCAACTTCCGGGTCACTGCCCTATTCTTTTCACCGAATGAAACGAGAAAGCGAATTGAGGATAAGCGAGCTTCCCACTGGTGAATAGCGGGTTTCATGCCCACGTTTACGTGCGTCGAGTAAATTTTTGTTCCTGGTTTTGCCATGCAAGGAGCTCCGTATGTCAGAAGAGAGGGCGCGGGAAGCCCTGACACAGCGCGAATACAAAAAAGCCCTGACTCTTCTCAAACCTCTCCTCGCCGGCCCGCAGTCCGACGGCACGCTGCACGCGTTGGCGGGCCTGGCCCACTTCAAGCTCGAGCAATACGGCGCGGCTGAGGAAGAATACGACAAGGCAGGTCAAGCCGGCGGTTCGGACAGCGAGCTCCGCGAGTGGCGGGAAATGAGCAACCTTGCGAAGGCGAACCACGCCGCCCAGATCTACACCGAGGTGCCCAAACCGCATTACTTCAAGGATGACGACGACCTGCTCAAGCCTCCTTCAGTGCGCGACGGTGAGCTGATCTGCCCGACGGACCGACCCCGACGGTACGGCTGGGTGCGACGACTGCGCCTGTTCTTGGGCGAGTCCCTGGGTGCACTGGGCACGGTGGTGATAAACGCCGCCACCCGCTGGGTGGGCTGGAAATACGACTACCGTGCCCGGGTCTGGACCAATTGGGACGGTCGCCGGTGGCTGTCGGGAGTTCTGACGCTGGCCTACATACGCGAGGTGCTGAACGCCCACAACCTGGTAAGCACCTACCCGGCCGGGGAGCTGGTCGCCTTCCAGACGCGGGGCCAGTCAGCTCCCCCCAGCGTCGAGAACTTCCGCACCGCCGACGGGAGCTGGAACAATCTGGACGATCCCAAAGAGGGCGCCGCCGGCACGCGCTTCCTGCGCAACGTCGACCTTTCCGCCGCCAAACCCGAGGCAGACGAGCGATTGAAGACGCCAAACGCGCGCACAATCAGCCGCGAGCTCCTCAGGCGGCCAGACGATGACAACGGCCAACCCAAGGTAGAAGTAGTCCCCTTCCTCAATCTGCTGGCCGCGTCGTGGATCCAATTCATGATTCATGACTGGGTCAGCCACAGCGATACCCAGTCTGACGACTTCATCAGCGTGGATCTGCCCGAGAAAGATCCCGCACGGGACCGCTACCTGCAGACTGAGTTGGCGATCGGCAAGACGCAGGTCGACCCGACGCTCGGCGGTCCGACGCGCGCGGCCGAAGAGCCCGCCGCTACGAGTTTCATCAACGAAGTCACCCACTGGTGGGACGGCTCACAGATCTACGGCAGCGACCAGGACACTCAGGACAGCCTGCGCAGCAATGACTTTGGCAAGATGCGATTGAATGCCGACGGCACTCTGCCGGTTGACTCCGGCACGCGCGTGGAGGAAGCCGGATTCCTGCGGAACTGGTGGGTCGGCCTCAGCATGCTGCACACCCTTTTCGTGCGTGAACACAACGCCATCTGCGACATGTTGCATGACGCGTACCCCCATTGGGATGATGACTGCCTGTTCAATGTCGCGCGGCTCATCAACGCCGCGTTGATGGCCAAGATCCACTCCGTCGAGTGGACCCCGGCCATTCTGCCCAACCAGACGCTCGAGACGGGGCTGAACTCGAACTGGTACGGCTTGCTGACCTTCCTGTTGCGTAAAGGCAAGGAGCGCAAGACAGTTGCCGAGGTGAACATCCGCAACCCCGAACTCGGCGGCATCGTCGGCAACCCAATCAACAGGCACGGCTGCGTGTACGGGCTGTCTGAGGAGTTTGTTGAAGTTTACCGACTGCACTCACTGTTACCCGAGACATTGCGGCTGCGACGGCCCGGCGAAGACAAAAGCGATCCTGTGCCGTTACCCGCGACGCGCCAGCACGGCTCAGCCTGCATGACGCAGGATTGCACGGACAAGAAATGCCCAGGCTTCTCCACCGGAGGCACGAAGAAATACGCGATGTCGGACCTCTTCTACTCGTTCGGCAACCAGCACCCGGGAGCGCTGGTGCTCAACAACTTTCCGCGCTTCATGCAGGAACTCAGCGTCCCGGGCAATACGTTCCTCGATATGGGCACGGTCGATATCGTCCGCGCGCGGGAACGCGGCGTACCGCGCTATAACGAGTTCCGCCGCCAATTAGGGCTGAGCCCGATTCGCAGCTTCGACGACGTCACCGACGACCCGGACGTCACCAAGAAGCTTGAGTCGGTCTACGGCAGCGGCCGCAAGGGCGTCGAGGACCTCGACCTGCTGATCGGTACGCTAGCCGAAGCCCAGCGGCCCAACGGATTCGGCTTCGGCGAGACGGTGTTTCAGATCTTCATCCTCAGTGCCAGCCGCCGGCTGCAGGCAGATCGATTCTACACCGACTGCTACAACGAGGACGTCTACACCCCGGAAGGCCTGCGCTGGATCGACCAGACCGACCTCAAGACCGTGATTCTGCGCCACTATCCTGAGCTTGCTGATACCGGCCTCGCCAACATCAAGAACGCGTTCGAGCCTTGGGACGACGGTCCCGAGCTGAGGCCCGAGCAGCATCCGCTGCGCGCGTGGGACAGCGAAACGCAACCTGACCCTTGGCGTGGCGGCACGCACCGCCGTGGGTAAGCACTGTTGGCAGCCCAGAATGCTGATGTGGTTTCTGCGGCGCGCGTTTTGGGATTTCCTTGCCTTTGTGAAATTCCGGGCCGCGAAGCCGGACGACATCAAGTTGCCACCGACCGAACGGTGGTACATCGAACCGAAGCCGATGATCACAGCAATCCCCCAGATACCGCTGCGCAATGTGAAGGTGTGCACACGCGCCGACATCCCCCGGGATGAACGATCTTTACGAAATACGATATTCTTCGCCGTCCAGGTCTGGCTCTACACCACCCGGCTGTCCCCGATGCAGCCGGGCCTGCCATCAATCCACGAAGACCCGCATGTGGCGTTGAAGCGGGCTTACAGCGGGCTACGTTGTGACCTATTTGATCCACCCGACATGCCGGCCGAGTATTTGGGCAGTCCAGATCTCGGCTCACTGGCAGTGCGCGGACCATTCGCCTGTTACACAAAGCAGGTAGAAAACAGCACCGACTGGGAGTGGGATCTGCTGTCGCTCAGGGACTACGAGCACCACGACGACCTCATCAACATCGGCTCGCGGGTGTTATTCCGCCTGGATAAGCGGCGACGTGCACTGGAGGCCTATCGCATCGAATGCGAACTGGGCAAGATCACGCCAAAAGATCCACTCTGGGACCGGGCCTGCAAAATCGCATTGTGCGCCGCCTCGACCCACCTTTCCCTTGTGCGCCACTTCAACTGGGTGCACTTGGCAGGCGGTGCACAGTTGGCTATCGCGACACGCAATTGCCTGTCGGCCGATCACCCGCTGTGCAGACTGCTATGGCCTTACATCTACGGGACCCAACAGAGCAACGACATGGTCACTCGCGGACAGATGGTCCCCGGTGGCGATTTCGAGACGACCTTCAGCCTCAGCTTCAAAGGCATGTGCGATTTGTTCGACGACTCCTACCTGCAGTATCACGACATCGTCAACGATCCTGAACGGGACGGCAATTCGCGCGGGGTGTGCGGTGCCGGCTTCGACACACCGACGCAGGACAACTTAGAGGCGCTGTTCGATACCATGCTTCAATTCGCGCTCAACTATGTGAAGATTTACTACTCATCGAGTGCCACCGGCGCCGGCAGCGTGCGCAGCGACCAACAGGTGATGGCCTGGCTCGAGGAACTCGACAAACGCGTCCCTCACGGAGTGGGCGTGACTCCCGCAAATGTCACTCGGGGCACGTTGGCGCGACTGCTGGCGAATCAGCTGTACCTGGTGACCGTGCAACACGAGATCCTCGGCAGCTTCATGTGGAACTATCAGCTCTGGACGCACCGCCAGCCGCCGCGAATATACAAAAACTATAAAGATCGCCCACGTGAACCGCTGGATGTCTACCAGCGGCTGGTCAACGCGAACTACATCCTGAATGTGCGCCGACGCGCACTGATGTATGACTTCAGTTACTTCGGGCTCGACCCGCTCGCCAAGGCGGCCATGTTCGAGTTCCAGAAAGATCTCGCCACGCTGCAGGCCAAGATGGATAGCCAACCGCGCGCGATATGGCTGGTCTACCCAAGCGCATTAAACGTCAACATCAACGCGTAAGTCACCGGCGCGCGACGGCCTTCCGCAGCGGGCCCACCAGATCGCCTCGTTCGCCAACCGTCACGCCGCCCAATCCCAGCCACCCGCCAACCGGACGAATTTTCGACCCAATCCTAGAGACCGGTGGGGCCGACCCCGCGCGTTGACGCAAATCCGGTCGCGGCCATGAGGTTCCTCGATCAGCATGTGGGGCTTTACTTTCCGAACGCCGTCACCGAACAGGGCTTCGCATGGCGTCTGCTCAGCGGCGTTAACGGTTAACGAGGACGGGAGGCCCTGGCGACCCGTTAACACCGCATTCGCGGGCTCTAGGCGCCCTGAGCCGGTCCGTCTGGCTGCCCGGTCAGCGGCTCGCCACGGCGCAGCGAGCCAATCCAACCGTCGCGCCGCTCGCCGCGCTGTTCCAGCAGACCACGCACCGTCCCCTCCATGCGGAACCCGCACCGGCCGGCGACCCGTCGCGACGCCGAGTTGCCCACTTGCGCCCGCCAATACACCACCTCGATGCCCGGCAGCCCGAAACCCCAAGCCAATACCAGCCGTAGCGCGCGGGTCATCACACCCTTGCCCCGCGCCCACGGGACGAGCCCGAAGCCCACTTCGGCACCACCGATGCCGTCGAACCGCAAATCCACGGTTCCGGCGAAGCGTCCGTCGTACGCGATCGCGAACCTCGCCACGTTGGCCCGCCAGCCCTCAGCGACCCGATTCACAAACTCCTGTGCGTCTGACGCGTGGTATGGCACCGGGACCGTCGTCCAGCGCTGGAACTCCGGGTCGCGGCACTGCGCAACGATGTCGTCCACATCGCCGGAAATCGGAAGCCGCAACACCAGGTCCGGCCCGTCGGTCAGCTCGGGAGCAGGCGGCAGCTGCACGCGTTTGCCCGATGTCATGCCGAGCGCAATTCGCCGGCCAAATCGCCGCGGTCGCCGACGGTGACGCCACCCAATCCCAGCCACGACGCCATCGTCGCAAGCTCCGATGTCAGCGCTGCGGCCACCCGCGACGGCGAGCGACCCGGCTCGACGAACGCCCCCACGACGTGTAGGGCATCCGCGGCACGGTCGGCCTTGAGGTCGACCCGCCCGACCAGTTCTCCGTCCAGCAGAAACGGCCAGACGTAGTAACCGTATTGGCGCTTGTTGGCGGGCGTGTAGATCTCGATGCGGTAGTGGAATTCGAAAAGCCGCTGCACCCGCGGACGGAAAAAGATCAGTGGGTCGAACGGGCACAACAGCGCCGTGCCGCGATCGCGCCGCGGAATCACCTGCCCCGCAGGCAAATACGCCGGCGCCGACCAACCGTCGACATCGACGGGCTCCAGCTCGCCGTCGGCCACCAGTTTGGCGATCGCCGGCTTGGCCTGTCCCGCGGCCAGCCGGAAGTAGTCGCGGATGTCGGCCTCGGTACCCACGCCCAGTGCGGTGGCCGCCCGCAGTGCGAGCTCGCGGACGGCGTCGTCCTCGTCGACCTCCCGCGCCAGCACATCGGGTGGCAGCACCCGCTCGGTCAGGTCGTAGTGCCGCGCGAACCCGACCCGGGTCGCCGTGGTGAGCACTCCGGCGGCGAACAGCGCCTCGGCGACCCACTTGGTGTCGCTGCGGCTCCCCCACCAGGCTCCCCTCGGACCGCGGGGCTCGGCGGCCAGCTGCGCCTCGATTTGCCCCGCGGTACTCGGACCGAGTTCGGTGACGGCGGCGACGATCTTGTCGGCGAGCTGCGGGTTGGCCTTCACGATGTGGGTGCCCCACCGGCCGTGCCGGTATTGACGCATCCGCCAGCGCAGCAACGGCCAGTCGTCGACGGCCATCAGCGCGGCCTCGTGCGCCCAATACTCCACCAGCAGCCGCGGCGAGCGGGCGGAGTGATCCCAGGCCGCACGGTCCAGAACAGCCCGGTCATAGTCACCGAGCCGGCTGAACACCGGTGCGTAATGGGCACGCACCGCGACCGATACCGAGTCGAGCTGCAGCACCTGGATGCGCGAGATCAGCCGTCGCAGGTGCGCACGAGTGACCACGCCGGCGGGCCGCGGCTCGCTAAATCCTTGGGCTGCAACGGCTATCCGCCGGGCCTGCGCGGCGGTCAGCCTAACGGGCCGGGTCACAGCGCCGAGAACACCGCGAGCTCAGCCAGCGTTGACTGTCTCCTCCGACGGCGCTTCTGCACTCGCCTCCGTTGCATTCTTGACTTCATGGTAAGCGGACTCGAGGGTGGCCGGGACCGATTCCAGGTCGCGGTACACGCCCATCAGTTGCTCAAGGATCTCGATTCGCTGCCGACCCGCCTCGTCCACCGCCTGCCGGGCCTGCTCACGATAGTGATCAGCCTCCAGCTTCGCGTCGGCGAGAAGCTGCTCACGTTCCTGCTGGGCGTCCCGCAAGGCCTCCTCGATCGCCGATTGATTTTCAGCGGTCATCCTGTCCAATTCGGCCGCGACCTTTGCTTTGGCTTCGTCATATTCAGCTTGGCGGGCGTTTAGCTGCGCACTCAAGTCCGCCAGTAGTTCTTTGTGCTTTTGCTGCTCGGCGTCGGCCTCGGCCTGGGCATCCGCGATCAGCGCCGCTGCCTCGGTGCGCGCTTCCGCCTGCATCTCGGACACCTCGTCGACGGCCTGCCGCAGCATCTTTGCCATCCGTTGTTGCACCGCGTGCGGCGACGGTGAAGTGTCCGTGAGGAGGGCCACCTCCTTGCGCAAGCCGGCTGATTCATCGTCGAGGTCTTTCAGCCGGGCCCTCAGGCTCTCGACGTCGTCGAGCAGCAACCGCTGCTTAGTGGTCAGCATCTCGATGTAGGCGTCGACCGCAGCCGGTTTATAGCCCGCCAACGTGCGAGAAAACGTCCTCGCGAATTCGGGTTCCATCGTCAATTCCCCTTCTGAAATCGCCTGCTCGACCCGTTGTGACCGGCCTCTAATCGAGAGTATGTCAGTCATGCCGTCGGCGCAGATAGCGTGCTCAGGAGCGAACGTAGCTGTGGAACCGGTAGCGCAGTCCCGTGCGGCTCGTCTCCCATTCGCCGGTCGTGCCGACCCACGTTTCGTCGAGCACCGGAGCGATGACATCGCCGTCATCGCGTGGCAGGTCGACGTCGACCTCGGTAACCTCGCAGCGGCTGGCCAGCGGCATCGCCAACGCATAAATCTGTTCGCCGCCCACAACCCAGGTGTCCGGATCGGTCAGCCCCTCGTCGAGACTTCGCACCACCGTCGCGCCTCCAGCAACGAAGCCGGTCTGATGGGTCAGCACGACATTTCGGCGGCCCGGCAAAGGCCGAAACTTCGCCGGCAGCGACTCCCAGGTACGCCGGCCCATCACCACGGTGTGACCCATCGTGAGGGCTTTGAAGCGGATCAGGTCCTCCGGCAATTGCCACGGAATACCGCCGCTGCGGCCGATGACTCCCGACGTCGACTGAGCCCAGATCAGGCCCAGTTCGCTCATGCGCGCCTCATACCGCGACGGGGGCTTTGATCGCGGGGTGTGGGTGGTAGTTCTCTACGACGATATCGTCGTAGGTGTAGTCGAAGATCGAATCGCGATGCGCCAAAACCAGTGTCGGGTAGGGCCGCGGATCGCGGCTCAGCTGCTCGGTCACCTGCTCGATGTGGTTGTCGTAAATGTGGCAGTCACCGCCGGTCCAGATGAACTCGCCGACCGCCAAACCTGATTGCGCGGCCATCATGTGGGTCAGCAGCGCATAGCTGGCGATGTTGAACGGCACACCGAGGAACAGGTCGGCGCTGCGCTGGTAAAGCTGACAGCTGAGCCGGCCGTCGGCCACATAGAACTGAAACAGCACATGACACGGCGCCAACGCCATCTGCGGGATCTCGCCGACATTCCACGCCGACACGATGATGCGTCGGGAATCCGGATCGGTCCGCAGCAGCTGCAACGCTGCGCTGATCTGGTCGACCTGTTCACCGGAAGGCGTCGGCCAGGATCGCCACTGCACGCCGTAGACCGGACCGAGATCGCCGCTGTCGCTGGCCCATTCGTCCCAGATCGTGACTCCGTGTTGCTGCAACCAGCCGACGTTTGAGTCGCCGCGCAAAAACCACAGCAACTCGTGCACCACCGACTTCAGGTGCACCTTCTTGGTGGTGATCAGCGGGAAGCCGGCCGACAGGTCGTACCGCATCTGGTGGCCGAACAGGCTGCGAGTTCCGGTGCCGGTGCGGTCGGCCTTGGGTGTGCCCTGCTCGAGCACCAGACGCAGTAAATCCTCGTACGGCGTAGCGATCGGCACGCCGTTCACCTTACGTCCAAAGCCAGGGAGTAGAACGGAGGGCATGCCGAATATCACCGATACCATCACCACTCCCGACGGCACCTGTACCGTCCGCCTGTTCACCCCCGAGGGCGACGGTCCCTGGCCCGGGGTGGTCATGTACCCCGACGCCGGCGGTGCGCGCGAAAGCTTCGACGAGATGGGCGCCAAGCTGGCCGACTTCGGTTACGCGGTGCTGGTGCCCGACGTCTACTACCGCCTCGGCGACTGGAAACCGATCGACATGAAGACCGCATTCGGTGATCCCGAAGAGCGCAAGCGGCTGATGTCGATGATCGGCAGCGTCACACCGGAGACGATGACCGCCGACGCCCGCGCATACTTCGACTACCTCGCCGGTCGTCCCGAGGTGAGCGGGGACAGGTTCGGCACCACCGGCTACTGCATGGGCGGGCGGACATCAGTGGTCGTCGCCGGCCGGGTACCCGACCGAGTCGCCGCCGCGATGTCGTTCCACGGCGGCGGGCTGGTAACCGACACCGAGGACAGCCCGCATCTGAAGGCCGACCAGATCCAGGCGGCCGTGTATGTCGGCGGCGCGGAGAACGACGCCGGGTTCACCGCCGACCATGCCGAGCAACTCGACAAGGCGCTGACAGCGGCCGGCGTCGAGCACACGATCGAGACCTACCCGGCCGCGCACGGGTTCGCCGTTCCGGACAACCCGCCGTTCGACGCCGCCGCGGCCGACCGGCACTGGACGGCGATGCGGGAGTTCTTCGGGGCGCACCTGGGCGCGTAGCTCAGCGATTCATCCCACCGCGGCCAGGCCGGCCGTCATGTCGTCGTGAGGCGGCCACAGCGGCTGCGGAACTTCGACACCGAATGGTTCACCCCAGCGGTTTCGGGATGAAACCTCGTGCACGGGATGCCGATTGGCTGCGACACCCCACTTGCCCCGTGGGTAGCCGAGGGCCAGCATGGCCGACATCGTCCAGCCTTCCTCAGCGGGCACGCCCAGTAACTCGTTCACCCTGTACTTGAAATGGCGGAGCACCATCGTCATGACGCCGCCAACGCCCTCGGCACGGGCGGCAAGTAAGGCACTCCAGATCGCCGGGTAAATGTTGGCACCGCCGTAGTCGTCGATGGCGAAGACGAAGAGCAACAGGGGCACCTCTTCGAAATGGTCTGCCAGATAGTCCCCTGAGCCTTTCATTCTGCGCATCGTTTCGGCGTGAGCGGCCGGGTCGGCACCCGGCGCCGGCGCTACCATCGGTCCCGTCCTGAAATTTTCGTACTCAAGGACTCGGGCCTGCCGGAACAGCTGAGCGAACTCGCGTTTGAGTTCTGGATCATCAACGGCCAGGAAATGCCAGCGTTGGGTGTTTCCCCCGTTGGGGGCGCGAACGGCGGCATCGAGGATGCGGGCCTGCGTGTCCAACGGAATCGGATCCGGCCGCAACCGGCGCATCATCCTGGTGGTGTACAGCGCTTCATAGATATCCATCTGTCTGCTCCTTTCCGCTATTCGGGCCAACTGCCGCTGAGAATGATGTCGACCAAGTTGCCCCGCTTGAATGTGGGATCGAAATGCGCCAGCACGTCGTCGTTCATCGTGCCGAAGGTGGTGCCCGGGCGGTGCTTCATACCGTCGTTGAAGGCCGCCAGGATGCGGTTCTTGAAATCAGGACGTGGATGCGCGGCGGTCACCGCCTCGACAGCTTCCGCGGTGAGTTCCTCTCGGCCGACGCCGACCACGTCGGTCTTGACACCGGCTGCCAGCAAAGCGGTTTCGGGGTCAAGGCGGGTGGGAATCTCGGGCGTCGTGTGCAGGGCAATGCCTAGCCAGACCTTGTCGGCGTCGGATTGCTCGACGCCGTGTTCGAGCAGGAAGTCGCGCGCTGCGTCGGCACCGTCCATCTCGAAGCGCTGGGTCGAAGTGCCATAGCGTGCGGTAAGGCCGAGGTCGTGGAACATCGCCGCAACGTAGAGCAGTTCCAGGTCTGATTGCAGGCCGAGTCGCCGCCCATGCAGCGCGCCGAACAGGAATACGCGTCGGGAATGGTGAAAGAGCACGTCGTCTTCGGCGCTGCGGATGAACTCGGTTGCCTCGCGCACAAGTGCGGTGTCGGGTATGACGATGCCGGCAACGGTTTCGATGGACTCAACGGCCATGATTGCTCCTTGCTTGTCTTAGCCCATCTTGCGGCGCTGCGCCGCTATTCCACCGGTGTCGTTCCAGCCGCCTTTCCCACAAATTGCGACACAATGAGTCCGTGGCTGAAGCCAACGCGCAGTCGCGAGTGGTGGTTATCGTCGTCTTCGACGACGTGACCATGTTGGACGTCGCGGGAGCGGGTGAGGTCTTCGCGGAAGCCAACCGCTTTGGCGCCGACTACCGGCTTAAGATCGCATCGGTCGATGGCCGCGACGTCACAACCTCGATCGGGACGCGGTTGGGCGTCACGGACGCCATCTCGTCAATCAAGTCCGCTGACACGGTCATGGTCGCCGGTAGCGACGACTTACCCCGGCGCGCGATTGATCCCGAGCTCGTCGAGGCGATCAAGTCAGTCGCGGGCCGGACCCGGCGGCTAGCGTCGATTTGCACGGGGTCGTTCGTCCTGGCGCAGGCCGGCCTCCTTGATGGCCGCCGCGCAACCACACATTGGCATGATGTCCGCTTGTTTGCGCGGGCATTCCCCGAGATCACCGTCGAGCCGGATGCGATCTTCGTTCGGGACGGCGATGTCTTCACCTCGGCCGGGGTGTCGTCAGGCATCGACCTAGCGCTGGCGTTAGTCGAAATGGATCACGGCACCGAGCTGGTCCGCGCCGTGGCCCGGTGGTTGGTTGTCTATCTCAAACGCGCGGGTGGCCAATCGCAATTCTCGGTGCTGGTCGAGGCCGCCCTCCCGCCGCAGTCTCCGTTGCGCAAGGTGACCGATGCAATCTCGGCCGCCCCCGCGGCAAATCACAGCGTGAATAGTCTTGCCACGCGGGCCTCCTTGAGTACGCGGCAGCTGACCCGGCTGTTTCAGTCCGAACTTGGGACGACACCGGCCCGTTACGTCGAAATGGTGCGCATCGATGCCGCCCGTGCCGCACTCGACGCCGGCCGCACCGTCTCCGACACTGCACGCATGGCAGGGTTCGGCAGCCCAGAAAGCCTCCGGCGCGTATTCGTCGACCACCTCGGCGTCTCGCCGAAGGCCTATCGGGAGAGATTTCGCACGGCATCGCGCGGCTGAGGTCTACCCACGTTGTCGCCCGCAGCATACTGTTCCGCCATGCAGGTCGACGCGATGACGATTCCGGCGCCGCTGGGCCAAACCGGTGACCTGGCCCGACGAACGCAGTCCGCCGGCTTCTCCGGCTTGTTGTTCACCGAGACGGGCCGCACCGCCTATCTGAACGCCGCCGTCGCGTCGCTGGCCGCGCCGAACCTCGAGTTGTCCACGGGCGTCGCGGTCGCGTTTCCGCGTAGCCCGTTCGTCACGGCGGCCACGGCGTGGGAGCTTCAGGAAGCGAGCGGCGGCAAGTTCCGGCTGGGCTTGGGCACGCAGGTGCGCACGCACGTCGTGCGGCGTTACGGCGTGGACTTCGAACGGCCCGGTCCACGGCTGCGTGACTACCTGCTCGCCGTGAAGGCCTGCTTCTCGGCTTTTCGCACCGGAAAGCTCGATCACCACGGCGAGTTTTACGACCTCGATTTCATTACGCCGCAGTGGAGTGCGGGCCCCATCGACGCGCCCGATCCCAAAGTTGATATCGCCGCGGTGAATCCGTGGATGCTGCGGATGGCCGGGGAGGTGGCCGACGGGGTTCACATCCACCCGCTCGGCGAGCCGGGTTATATCAATCGGCACGCGGTACCGAACATCGGCAAAGGAGCGGCGAAAAGCGGACGTTCGCCGTCGGACATCGCCCTCATCGTGCCGGTCATGACGATCGTCGGCGACAGCGACGAAGAACGCGCGAAAGAGCGGGAACTCGTGCGAGCCAGCATGAGCTTCTACGGGAGCACACCGAACTACGCGTTCATCTGGGATGAGGCCGGGTTCGACGGGACGACCGCCCGGATTCGGGAGAAGCAAAAGGCCGGCGACTTCGCCGGCATGGCCGCCCAGATCACCGACGAGCACATCGCCGTCTTCGCCACCGAGTCGACCTGGGATGGCTTAGCCGACGCACTGACCGAGAAGTACGCCCCAATCGCGAGCCGACTGGTGCTGTACAACTCCCTCAGCGCCCTGGGCGATCCCGACCGCATCGAGCGGTACGGCGATGTGGCCCGCCGAGTCAGCGGCCGATCAACCGCTTCATGAAGTCGGGATAGCGTGCGCCCTGCACCTCGATATGCGCTGCGGCGTCGTCGATTTCACTCAGGTCGTCGGCGGTCAGTTCGACGTCGGCTGCACCCAGG
>Ga0210386_10002004_pt1 | contig 17790 bp, 15 predicted proteins | sample IncBWH32OmetaG_FD_160091 | JGI IMG/M metagenome (GOLD analysis project Ga0210386, IMG submission 160091) | Forest soil microbial communities from Barre Woods Harvard Forest LTER site, Petersham, Massachusetts, United States - Inc-BW-H-32-O ... | reverse complement strand
AGCCTTGCCGATATGAGTTTTATGCCTAAAAAGAAGGTGTGGTATCAAGGCATGAACGAAGGTATGAATGTATAAGCTGTTTGTTTATAGCAATTTAAAGCATGGAAACTTTAATTTTAAATGAGCGTCTAACTCTTTAGTCGTAGGCACTAAACTTTGTTGCTTCCACCTTTGTATCTATTGCGTATCTTTTTGATTGCTCCTGCATCTAAATTAATTGTCGAGTCTTAAATAGTTTTTGGTCTTAGGAACTCAAGGGGGACCTAATGAGTGAAAAGTCGATTCAAATACCCAAAGAGCTGCCGATTTTGCCCGTACGGGATACGGTGCTGTTTCCGGGAGGCGTTCAACCCCTGACCGTTGGCAGGGAGGGTTCGCTAGCCCTGCTGAACTCCCTGCATGGGGATGAGAAGCTGCTGGGAATTGTGGCGCAGCATGATCCTCGCGTAGAAGAGCCGGCAGCCGCTGACCTGCATCTGGTGGGAACGGCCGCCAAAATCCACAAGCTGGTGAGGATGCCGAACGGGAACGTAGTTGTATTCCTGGAAGGGTTGCAGCGGATTCGCGTGGTGGAACTGGTTACGTTCCGTCCGTTTCTCACAGCGAAAGTTGAAATTCAGCCAGATATTATCGGGGAAGAGGACGCCGAATTGATGGCCCTCGAACGCAACGCCCGCGAACTCTTCAGAGACGTGGTCGCGCGTTCGCCTCAGCTTTCCGATGATTTACAGACTGCAGCGCTAAACATTGAAGATCCGGTTCGCTTGGCGGACTTCATCGCCGCAAACTTGCCTTCGCTTCCGACCTTGCTGCGCCAGGAACTTCTGGAGACGGCCGATGTGCGCCGCCGCTTGGAAACTTTGATCCGCGAGCTTTCCAAGGAACTGGAAGTTTTGGAGTTGCGCAACAAGATTCAGGAGCAAGTGCAGGAGCAAGTCAGCCAGAGCCAGCGTGAATACCTGCTGCGCGAGCAGTTGAAGGCGATTCACAAGGAGCTGGGCGAGTCCGATGATGGGCAAGCGGAAATCGATGAGCTGCGCGAAAAGCTCGAGAAATCTGGAATGCCCGCTGAGGCGCGCAAAGAATGCGACCGCGAAATCAAGCGGCTCGCGAAAATGACTCCGGCTTCGGCCGAGTACATGGTTGCGCGCACTTACCTGGAGTGGATGATCTCGCTTCCGTGGACAAAATCCTCTGGCGTGGAAGAGATCGACATTGCCAAGGGACAAGCCATTCTGGACGAGGATCACTACGATCTGGAAAAAGTGAAAGAGCGCATCCTCGACTACTTGGCTGTGAAAAAACTGAAACCGGGCATGAAGGGGCCAATCCTGTGCTTCCTTGGACCTCCAGGAGTGGGAAAAACTTCGCTCGGTAAATCGATCGCGCGGGCCCTGGGCCGCAAATTCGTGCGCATCTCGATGGGAGGCATGCACGATGAAGCGGAAATCCGCGGACACCGCCGGACGTATATCGGAGCGTTGCCCGGACAAATTATTCAGGGGCTTCGCCGAGCGGAAACCAACGATCCAGTTTTCATGCTGGACGAAGTGGACAAGCTGGGACGCGACTTCCGGGGCGATCCATCGGCAGCGCTGATGGAAGTGCTTGATCCGGAGCAGAATAATGCGTTCCGCGATCACTACCTGGATGTGCCGTTCGATTTGTCCAAGGTGCTGTTCATCGCCACGGCAAACATGATCGATCCGGTTCCGGAGCCGCTGCGAGATCGTATGGAAATCATCGAACTCGCCGGCTATATCGAAATCGAAAAGGTCCAGATTGCCAACAAATACCTGGTGCCCAAGCAGGCCAATGAGCACGGGCTCAAGATTGGCGAACAGATCGAGTTTACGGATGAAGGCTTGCGCGAAATTATTCATAGCTACACGCGTGAAGCCGGCGTGCGAAATCTCGAACGTGAAATCGCCACGGTGATCCGAAAAGAGGCTCGGCGCATTGCCGAGGGCAAGACCGAGAAGCTGGTGGTTACGCCCGAGGTTGTGCACGAAGCTCTTGGAGTGCCGAAGTTCCGTGCCGAACGGGAAGTGGAAGAACGCGTCAAGACGCCAGGAGTTTCCGTTGGGCTCGTCTGGACGCCTGCAGGCGGCGACATTGTCTTCATTGAGGCAAGCCGAATGCGTGGCGGAAAGCAGTTCACCATGACGGGACATCTGGGCGAAGTGATGCAGGAATCCATGACGGCCGCGTTAACATGGGTACGCGCCAACGCCGGACGCTACGACATCGATCCCGACTTCTTCCGGAAGCAGGACATCCACATCCACGTGCCATCAGGCGCGGTGCCAAAGGATGGTCCTTCGGCCGGAGTCGCCATGGTCAACGCGCTGGTGAGTTTGCTCTCTGGCCGTCCGCTTCGTCCGCGAGTTGCAATGACGGGCGAAATTTCGCTTTCCGGAATTGTTTTGCCGGTGGGTGGAATTAAGGAAAAAGTGCTGGGTGCGAAACGCGCCGGAATCCGCGAGGTGATTTTGCCAGCGGAGAACGAGCCGAACGTGAAGGAGGACCTGCAGCCACACATGCTCGAAGGAATGCAAATTCACTTCGTCCGCACGGTGGATCAGGCTCTCGATATCGCGCTCTCGAAGCCAGTGCCTGCCACGACTGGTCTGAAAACCGGGCAAATTCCGCCGGTGGGGCCCGCACCTGTGGTCCCGCCGATTCACTAAAAGAATGACAATCAGGAAGTAAAAAGCCCGGCTCCTCTCGAGGAGCCGGGCTTTTTTTGTGGCATAGGCTTCAGCCTGTGCGGGTTTAGTACTTGCAAGGCCTAAAAACCGCACAGGCTGAAGCCTATGCCACAAGAACCTTCCTGCTGCTAATATCTGGCCATGGCGCGAACGCGCAAATTGTTTCCAATCTATGGCAGCGCGCTTGCGAACAATATGCTGGCGACGCTTGTGCATGACCGCATTGTGAACGGCTTTGTTACGGCCTATGTTTCGCAATACGACCGAAAAGGGATTCTCGGCGGGCCTGCGCGCGACAGGGAATTGGCCGAGACGATCGGGCGTGAAATTGTGCTGGCGTTGATTGTAGAAGTGGAAGGCTTGATGCCTTCCTTTTTCGGCAAGAAACAAAAGAAAAAATTGAAGGTGGATGAAAGACAGGCCATCGATTTATTTTTGCGCGAACTGCGCGCCGCACTGGAACGCGCGTACAACTGGAACGGCGAGGATCGCAAGCAGTTTCACCGCGATCTAACGATGTACACGGATTTTGATGCGCGCAGAGAAGTTGCCGCCAGCGTGCGCAAGAAAGGGAAGGCGCAGGAGGAAGAGGCGCCGTTCGTCGCGCGCGTGGCGCTGCTGCTTGATCCATCGATGCTGGAGCAGTCTAGGCGCGCAGCGCGAAAGTTTTACGGAGGGATGGGAGTGTTGGCCCGGAAACTGTTACGGCAGACGTTGAGTCCTCAGCGCAGCTGACGGTGTTGTAGCCCGCCTCTATGACCCTTCGCGTTCACTCAGGGCAAGAGAGGCGGGCTACACAAAGCCGGATCGCAATTGCTGATATCAATAGCGCCGGGCGGCTTCTAATTGGAAATTGTTACGACACCTTTTCCACTTGCACAGCCGTGCCGTAGGCAAGCACTTCCGTAACACCCTGCATAATTTCCGTGGCATCGTAACGCATCGCAATCACGGCGTTGGCTCCATGCTGAGCGGCATGCTGCATCATCAGCTCATAAGCTTCTTCTCGCGTTTTTTCGCAGAGTTCCGTAAGGATCGTAATATTTCCTCCGATGATCGTCTGCAGTCCGGCGCCAATAGAGCCGAGTAAGCTGCGCGAACGCACGATGATGCCGCGCACGATTCCGAAATTCCGCACGATGCGGTAGCCCGGCAATTCCTGAGAAGTCGTCACCATCATCGTTGCAACTTGTATAGGCATGAAAGGTGCTCCTTATGTACGGATTGGTTTCACTGTGATACTAACGGCCCTGTGCACTAGCCGCTGCTCTGTTATGCTCCGGCCTGCACCTTTTAGTTATGATCCGCCGTGAGGCAGGCATTGCTTACGCTGTTCTATTTTCTGGTGATCGAACAGATTTTGCAGGGCTTGTACAATCTTTGGGATGGGCTTGTCTGGCTTCGCCTTGCGCAGCGCCGGGCCGGGACCCACTCAGGATTTTATGCGCCGCGCGTTGCACTTTTTTGTCCCGTGAAGGGCGCGGAACCGGGACTGGAACTGAATATTTCAGCGCTCATTTGCTTCGACTATCCCGATTACGAAATTTTCTTCAGCATGGCAAGCGCTGACGATCCTGCGCGTAAAATCATCGAACGCGTTACAGCAGGCAGCAAACACAAAATTCATATCGTAATTGCGGGCCGGCCGTCCGGTTGCGGAGAAAAGGTTAACAACCTACGCGCTGCGATCCTGAAGGCTACGGAAGGTTTCGACGTGTACGTTTTCGCGGATTCCGATGGGCGCCCGGGCAGGAGTTGGCTTTCGCGCCTCGTTGCCCCGCTTGCGGATTCCAAACTCGGCGCAGTCACCACGTTTCGCTGGTTTTTTCCGCAGACGGGCGGATTCTGGAGCGCTATGGCCTCGGCCTGGAATGCACCTGCCGCTACTTATCTCGGAGAGCATCATCGAAATTTTTGCTGGGGCGGCGGCACAGCGATTCGCAAGGAGCGCTTTGAGCAGTGTAATGCGCTTGAATTCTGGAACGGTTCCGTGAGCGACGATTTTTCCCTCACACGTGCGCTGCGTCAATACGGACTTCCGATTCAGTTCGCGCCAGAGTGCATGGTTCCGACTATCTTCGATTGCGATGCGAAGGGACTTATTGAATTCACGAACCGTCAAATCATCATCACGCGTATTTACGAACCCAGGTTGTGGGCGCTTGGCGGCATCGGTCATGCTTTCTATTGCAGCGCAATTTTGTTGGGTGTTGGGCTGTTCATAAATAATTCCATTACCGGAGCTTCTGGAATTCAATTGCTAATGCTGGCGATTCTTCTTCCTGTTCTTTCCATGGGCCGAGGTGTCCTTCGGTTGGCTGCGATCATGGAACTTCTTCCCGAGTGGAAATCGAAGTTGCTAGCAGATGGGTGGATTTGGACATTTCTTGCTGCGCTTGCGCCCGTAATAGGATTGTGGAACACGTTCGCAGCTTTGTTCAGCAGGCAGATCCGGTGGCGCGGCATCCATTACGAACTTCTCTCTGCCGGCCAAACGCGCATTCTAAGCCGTTAATAATCCATTACTACAAACAACAATACTCCCTAAAAATAACAAAACAGAAATGAAAATATATCGTAATACGATTCGTTCTATCGCAAAGAGTCTCCCCAAAACCCGTATTTTCCACACCCCGGATCGGGACCAAAAAGCCATCGTGTGCCACCGTATTCTTGCAGAAACGCCATATTTCACTGCCGGATCGGCCCTGCTTTGAAGCTATGCCGATATTCAGGCAGTGGAAAAAAATTCGCACACAATGAAATCATTACCTTAAATACTGTGAACCCTGTAGAGGAAAGGCATACAACTCCTTGCGAATGTGTGTGTAAAAACTTTGCACATTTGTGGTAGACAGCTTGCATAGTGTCAGTGTCATTTTGAATTTTGTGTTCGGAGGTCATGCCCTGAGGCATGGCTTGTTTCTTCCGAGTAGAAGCCAGAGACACAGGATCATCTTCGAAATTGGCCCCTAAACGGTCCACTGGCGATTCGCTCGGTTGAGTTGGCGATCTTTATAAGTCGCCGCAATAAAACGCTATAAAAATATAAAACTTAACTTGGTCCTTCTCCCCGGCTTGGACTGAAAATTGTGAGGCCGACACTGATACGCAGACAAAAACAATCAACTAAAATGCAAGATCAACATCCACCCTTCCTGATGCAAAGCTTTGTCCTGTGTGAACGTTCCTCGGGCGCTGTGCGTTTTCGGGTGGATGCAGAAGCTGATGGCAGCATGCCGGTTGAAAAAATTGCTGGTTTGCTTGCCGTTCACTGTCTGGTGCGCGGGCAAGCGCCAGAAGATTACGAAATGATGGTGGTCCTCCGCGAATCACTGCTGGATGCGGCCGCGGAGCGTGCCCAGGAACTGCTTGCCGCAGGCAGGGCACTTGGAGCAGGTGTGAAAGTCAGCCGCCGTGAACAGGAGGTCCTGGACTGCATCTTACAGGGCTGCGCGAACAAGGAAATTGCATGCAAGTTGAATGTTGCGGAACGCACGGTGAAGTTTCACGTGTCGTCCTTATTGGCAAAATTTGGAGTTACTGATCGCATTGCACTGAGCCGTGAGGCATCGCTCGGGCGCATGCCAACCATCGCTGCCTCTGGGGCGGTGGACGCGGATTCATTGTTTGGTTTTCAAGTCCGCCCTCAGCAAGCCATCGCAGAGGAGGCACAGGATTCCACCGCTGTAGATAGGCCGGCCGCTCCTGTAAAGGAATCCTCGCGCACGCGAAATCGGCTGTTACCCATGTTCCCGCGCGCAAGATATGCAACGTAAGCGATGAAAGGCAAAATAAAAAACAAACGGCCCATCCGGAATTCCATTCGGATGGGCCTTTAATTTGTTTCAAGCTGTTTTTATTTACGCCGAAAAAAGGAATGCGAAATATTTCGGCGTAAGGTCTAAACGTGTCGATTACTTGCTTGCCGAGTAACGGCTCGCCACATCATCCCAATTGACAACATTCCACCACGCCTCGATGTAATCGGGACGGCGGTTTTGATATTTCAAGTAGTAGGCGTGTTCCCAAACGTCCAGTCCGAGAATCGCCTTTCCACCGCTCATCAGCGGATTATCCTGATTCGGTGTCGATTCAATGGCGAGTTTGCCCTCCTTGACGACGATCCATGCCCAGCCGGAACCAAATCGGCCAACGCCTGCTGCCGCGAATTTCGTTTTGAAATCGGCAAACGAACCGAAAGCGGATTTGATGGCATCGGCCAGCGCGCCCGATGGTTCGCCGCCTCCGCCCTTTTTCATCTGCTTCCAAAACATGGAGTGATTCCAGTGGCCGCCGCCATTGTTGCGGACAGCGGTGCGAATATTTTCAGGAACTTTATCGAGGCTCTGCACCAGCTGATCGATCGAAAGAGCTTGAAGATCAGCATGGCCCTCGAGAGCCTTGTTCAAATTGGTGACATAGGCGTTGTGATGCTTGCCATGATGAATTTCCATCGTCATCTTATCGATATAGGGTTCCAGCGCATCTGCGGCGTAGGGTAGCGGGGGAAGAACGTGGGCCAAAGGACCCTCCTTTTGTGACGTTACAGCCTGTTGTGACATGGATACCTCCTGACGAAACCTGGATGATAACTCACTGCCACTGGGCAAACTCATTCTAACGCTGACTACGGAGCGGCACAACCTGAGCGCATCAAGACGGGGATGCAACGAATCCAAGGCGGTCGAGGGCCCACTTGGCATGTTCAGCGACGAGTGCGTCACCTGAGTTGGCCAGATGCGAAAGACGCGCTCCAATTTCCTGATAGCGCGAGTCGGCGGGTTTCATGCCGGAATTTGCCAGCGCGATGCACACATTTCGCAAGAGGCCGCGCCATTTCGTTCGCTTCACGGGGCCTTTGCGAAAGATTTCGCTGAATTGTTCTTCGGTGAGCGAGAGAAGCCATTCAAGGTCGGGCGAAACAAGGGAATGTTCCGCGTGCTGACGCGGCTGAAAATTGGGCAGAGACGTTATGGGCGCTCGGCGATTCCACGGACAAACATCCTGGCAAATGTCACAACCGAAAACGTGCCGGCCGATTGGTTCGCGAAATTCCACTGGGATTGAATTGCGCAACTCGATGGTCAGGTAGGAAATGCAACGGCGCGCGTCAAGCAGGTAAGGCTCAACGATGGCGCCCGTGGGGCACGCGTCAATGCACAGGCTGCAATTTCCGCACAGATCCGGCGCCGGAGATTCGCCGGAACTCAGCGATGGAGCGATGTCGAGCGATGTCACGATAACGCCGAGAAAAAACCACGAACCCATTTCTTCATTAATCAGGCATGTGTTTTTCGCAAGCCAGCCCAGGCCCGCATATTTAGCTGCTACGCGCTCGACGACGGGACCGGTATCGACATAGGCTCGGGCTTCAAAAGGCTCGGAAAATTCTGAACGCAAATGCTTAATCAGCCCTTCGAGCTTATCGCCCAGGACGTGATGGTAGTCATCACCCCAGGCGTAGCGGGAAATCCAACCGGTTGGGCTAGTTTGCCCGCTGGTTAGCACGGTTGCATCAGTCGAGGAGGGAAACGAGGTGTTGTAATTGAGGGCGCACACAATTACGCTGCGAGCGCCTTGCATGGCGAGCGCCGGCGAACGGCGTCGCTCATTATTCAGATAACGCATTTCGCCTGCGTAGCCGCGCTCCAGCCAATCGTCCAGACGCGCCAGTTCAGGAAACTCCGCGGCGGGGGCAATTCCGCAAAGATCAAATCCAAGCTCGCGGGAAAGCTCAACAATTCGAGTCGCGGGATTGGTTTGTTGCATTCGTTGATTGTGCCGCAGACGTGCAAGGAACGCGAGGAAGGATGTACGATATGAATTCAGGATTCCGACGGAGTCAGGACAATTATGAAAATGCGAAAGCTCGGTAGAACTGGAATGGAAATTTCTCCTCTCATTTTTGGAGGAAATATTTTTGGCTGGACGGTGGACCAGCCCAAATCTTTTCAGCTGCTGGATGCGTTTACAGATGCCGGTTTCAACGCGATCGACACCGCGGATACGTATTCCAGATGGGCGCCCGGCCACACGGGCGGGGAATCGGAACGGATCATCGGCGAATGGCTGAAGCGCAACGGGAATCGCAAAAAGGTGATTGTCGCGACGAAGGTCGGCATGGACATGGGAGAATTAGGAAAAGGACTTTCGAAATCCCATATTTTGCGTTCCGCGGAAACTTCCATGAAGCGGTTGCAGACGGATTACATCGATCTCTATCAGTCACACGCGGATGATCTGAACACTCCTTTTGAAGAAACTTTGGGCGCCTATGCGGAATTAATTAAACAGGGGAAGGTGAGAGCGATCGGAGCCTCCAACCATAATGCGGAACGGCTTGCGGCAGCACTTGAAACCAGTCGAAAAATGAGCCTTCCTTCGTATCAGACGCTCCAGCCGAATTACAGCCTCGTGGAGCGCGCGGAATATGAAAATAATCTTCAGCCTCTGTGTGAAAAAGAAGGTCTGGGAGTCATCAGTTATTTTCCGCTGGCGGCCGGCTTTCTGACCGGCAAATACAGGTCGGAAAAAGATGTGGAGGGGAAACCGCGCGCACGTAACGTATCGAAATATTTGAACGAACGCGGATTCAAGATTCTTGCCGCTTTGGGTCAGGTTGCCAAAAAATACAGCGCTACTCCGGCGCGAGTTTCGCTTGCGTGGGTGCAGTCGCGCCCGGGCATCACGGCGCCAATTGTGAGCGCGACGAATCTCGATCAGTTGAAGGATTTGATCGCTTCGGTGGAACTTGTGCTGGACAGCGAGTCCATCGCACTTCTAAATCAGGCCAGCGCGTAATTTCATCTGTCTTGAACCAACAACAATTTTGAGGAAGCATGGTTTGAGTGGCGCGGGCTTCAGCCTGCGGGGTTTGGGCCTTGCAAGGCTTGAGCCCCCAGGTTGAAGCCTATGCCACAAAAATCTACGGCAACACCGAGACGTGCGCCGCGACGATTCGCCATCCTTCGGTAAGTCGCACCCACACCTGGCTTTGCCGTCCCGAAATTATTTTTCCATTTGAAGTGCGCTCGAATTCAAGCGTAACGTTGCCAAAATCGCGGCCAAACGTGACGATGTCCAGACGTCGAACGCTTCGTGCCAGATTCATGGCCGGGCGCGATTTGCGGAACGCTTCAATCTCTTCGATGCCGTACAAATTTTCCGTAACCCCAAAACGCATCGCGTGCGGCGATGCCCAGAACATTTGCGTGAGCGTTTTCGCATCGTTGGCCATGAGCGCGGTCTCGTACTTTGGGTACAGCGCCTGCAATTCAGCGACGACTTCGGGAATGTTGATTTGCATGCCTTTGCCTTCGTAGCACAGGCTTCAGCCTGTGGGTTTGTGCTTAACTAAAATTAAAAGAAAAATCAAAATCCACTGGCTGAAGCCTGTGCTACATCTCGCTAGAAAAGTTTTCTTGCAGGGAGAATCTTCTTTGAGATGGCCGCTGAAACCGTAAATATCGGCTCATTCACCACCTGACTGAAACGCAGATTCATCGCCACGCTGCACAACAGATATGCGTGCACAGCGCTAAATCCCCAGCGATCCACGAGCAGATCGATCATGCGAGATGTCGCGGCACGAGCCGCGCCCGTGGCGTCGGCTGCAGATTCGACGACAATCCATTCGCCGCCCTCCGCGTCCGATTCCAGTCTGCGCCCCGCATGCGATTCCACGATGGGCCCGGGAAGAGCGTGCTGCTTGTGCACATGAAAGCGCAACGTCACATCCGCGGGGCATTCCATTCCATTGATGCACACTTCTCCGTCGCCCTGCGCGCCATGAGCGTCGCCGGCTGAAAAAAGAGCGCCGGGATTGAGCACCGGCAAATACAGCGTTGCACCCGTACATAACTCGCGCACATCCATATTGCCGCCGAAAATCCCGGGTGGACGCGTCTTAAATTCGCCGTCCCCGGTGCGTGCAACACCCATGACGCCGCAAAACGGATTCAAGGGAATCACGGCCGGCGGAATCGATTTGCTCACATCCCCCTCAAATTTCCAGATGTGGAAAAACGGCTCCGAAAATCGCTCCTTGAGAAAACCGAGACCCGGCACAACGCTGGTCCAGCCCCAGCCCTTATGTGCCACTTCCAGAATATCCACCTGAAGGACGTCGCCCGGCTCGGCTCCCTCCACAAACACCGGTCCTGTGAGCGCATGAATCTTGGCGCGATCGATTTTTAAATATCCATCGAGCGTCATGGACGGATGAACTTGCGCCCCGCTGGAATCGACGCACTCCATATGAAGCGTGTCTCCCGGCGCGACATGTATGCGCGGCTTCAGAGCGCGGTTCCAGAGAGAGTGAGTAGGTTCCGCGTTTAAGGAATGTTCAGCCATGGCCCGTTTAAACCTCCACCGTCATTTGCAATTCGACCAGCGCATTGCGAGGTAACGCCGGAACTCCAATTGCCGTACGAGCGTGCCGCCCCGCATCTCCAAAAATTTCCACAAATAAATCGGATGCGCCGTTGATCACTTTCGGCGAATCAGGAAAACCCGCTACCGCGTTCACATATCCGTTGACCGTAACAATATTTTTTACTTTGTCGAGCGAGCCGAGATGGGCGTTCAGCACTGCCAATTGCATGAGAGCGCAGGCTCGCGCCGCTGCATAGCCTTCTTCAGTCGTGCGGCCCGCGCCGGCCGTTCCGGATATCACCTCGCCATCACGAATGGAAATAACCCCGGCAAGATATACAATTTGCCCCACTGTCCGGGCCGGAAGATAATTGCCGCCCGGTTGCGGCAAAGAGGGAAGCTGGATGCCCAGCTCTGCAAGTCGTGAATCGATTCGCGCAGCCATTGACTTAAAAAGACCTCCGTCAAAAAGAACCGCGACATTTTAACATAGAGACTCACCAGCCATATTTTTAGGTGCTGAATGAAAGGTCGATAAGGGAGCCCGATACGCGATACACCACTGAAGTAGCGGAGCAAAATCTTTATCGGGTCATTAAGTGTTTACGCGAGAGTATCGGCTTACGTGACGCGACTAATCTATTTGGGGAGATGTAAAAAACAGTTCAGCTCGTAAAAAGGGCAGAGTGACTCGTCATTTCGCGTCCACGATTTGCTCAGAATGCAAAACTTCATGCAATTTGCGCAACAGGGAATCTCGCGTAAAAGGTTTAGGCAAAAGATTGGCGTTCGAATCCAGTAGCTCGCGGTGCGCAAAGCCTGTGTAGCCTGACATGTAAATTACTTTGATGTCCGGCCTGATTTGCGTCACTTTTTCAGCCAGCGCCGGTCCATTCCTGCCGGGCAACACAACATCTGTCAGGAGCAGGTGGATGGGGCCGCTGTACTGTTGCGCGATTTGAATGGCCTTATCGGGATGCTCCGCATCCAACACTTTAAATCCATTTTCCAACAGGAAGCGGCGCGTCAAAACCAGTAAAGACACTTCGTCCTCTAACAGCAGAATGGTCTCCGCCCCGGTTAAATTTGTACTGGTAACAGGGACCGGTTTTTCGGGCAAGGCAACTTTGTCGACTCTCGGCAAAAAAATCTTAAAAGTGGTGCCGAGCCCCAATTCACTGTAAACCCAGATGTGGCCGCCGCTTTGCCGAATCACGCCATACACAGTGGAAAGACCGAGCCCGGTCCCTTTTCCTATTTCTTTTGTCGTGAAAAACGGGTCGAAGATGCGCGCCTGAGTCTCTGCGTCCATGCCTGTTCCGCTGTCAGAAACCGATAACAAGACGTGCGGTCCCGTCTGCTGTTGGGGGCTCTTACTGATGTAGTCATCTCCCACATCGACATTGCAGGTTTCTATGGTCAATCGGCCGCCATTGGGCATCGCATCCCGTGCATTCACTGCCAGATTCATAATGACTTGTTCGATCTGCCCACGGTCGGCTTTCACGTTTCCCAAATCTGGGGCCAGCGAAGTCCGCAAATCAATGTCCTCGCCAATCAGGCGCCGCAGCAACTTTTGCACATCCCGAACAACTTCGTTTAGTTCCAGGACTTTTGGCTCCAGATGCTGCTGCCGGCTAAAGGCCAAGAGTTGACGTGTCAGAGACGCGGCCCTTTCGCCTGCCTTTCTGATCTGGTCGCAGTCTCTGCGCATGGTGCTGGTTGCGGGCAGTTGTTCGTACAATACCTCGCTGTAGCCGATGATAACGCCAAGCAAATTATTAAAGTCATGCGCGATTCCGCCAGTGAGTTGGCCGATCGCCTCCATCTTCTGTGCCTGGCGAAGTTGTTTCTCCAGTGACTTCTGATCCGTGATGTCCTTGAAAATGGCAAAGACAAATTTCTGTCCGGCGATTTCGATAGCTTCCGCGGAGTTCAGTCCCGTGCGCTTTTCACCTGACTTGGTACGAAACAGAATTTCTATGTCGTGGACCGATCCATGATTTTTCAGGGATTCGACCAGATTTGCGCGATCTTCCGGCCTTTCCCAGAAGTTTATTTCTCTTGAGGTCCGGCCAACCACTTCTTCGCGCCGGTACCCGGTAACGCGCAGAAAGCTTTCATTTACGTCGATATATCGCCCTTCATCGATCGTGGCGATGGTGATAGGTTCCGGATTAGCGTCAAATGCTTTGCGGAATCTTTCTTCCCCCCTCAATTCTTCCACCAGTTTCCGTTGGTCGATTCCTTGCATTCTCAGGCGCACAACCTCCGTAACATCTTTTACGCTGTGGATAATGTACTGGAGTTTCTTGTCGGGTCCCAAGACCGGCGAGTTGAAGGGACTCCAATGTCTTTCTTCAAACCCGCCTCCCTCCGCTTCTGGTTTGCGGATATCGTACTTTTGCACCGCCATCGTGTCGGCGATCTTGTATTGCAATACCCGATTCAGGGAGGACCGCAGGTTTTGCACCCCTGTGGCTTCCGAATCGTCCGGATTATCCGGAAATACCTCAAAAATCCCGCGCCCCAGAATCTCTTCTCTTTTGGTTAACGTCGCGCGCAAGTAAGCGTCGCTGACCGCGACAATCTTCAAATCAGGGGTCAAAACAAGATATAAATCCGGCGTCGATTGAAACAGCAGTTGAAAATCTATAGATGGGAGCAGCGGTTTTGGGGGCGTCACAATGCCTGTCCGAATTTGACGTGCGACCAGCGAAAGCAATATTTTATCAGTTAGCTAAATAGCTATAAAATAGAATAAACGCATGAGCTACGTAAGTGTCACTGATGCGGACTCCGAAGATCAATAAACGTGACCGATAAACCTTCGCAAACATTTAGCTTTAGAAAAAACTGTGAAGAACGACGCGCGGAAAGAGGGTCCGGCTAAAAGCCTCGTCATTTCTAAATTTCGCTTGCCTACTATGAGCCGTGCGCTAGGATGTGCCATGCGTGCCACTTTGAAAAACCTACTGGCCCTCACCGCACTGCTCGTAGCTGCGGCAAGTACCCAAGCCTCCCCTGCGTTGCACGAAAAAAGACAGTCTCTCTCAGATCTGGAAGTAAGCGGAGCGCTCGTTGCGCTTCCACCTGATTCGGTCCGGTACATTACGCGAGAAGATTTGCTGGCCATGCCGCAAGTTAGGTTTAACGCCAACGGTGATTCGAATTTCACCGGCTCAGCAAAAATTCGCGGCGTGAAGCTTGAGGATCTGGCGCGCGCAATTGGCGCATCACCTGCTTCCGTCATGGTTGTGGCAATCTGCGATGACCAGTACCGCGCAAATTATCCGCAGGCATACCTTAAAGCCCATCATCCTGTGCTGGTCCTTGAAGTAAATGGGAAGGCGCCTGCCGGATGGCCAAAAGATTCTCAGGAACACAAATACGATATGGGACCTTACATGATTTCGAATCCGAAATTCGGCCCCAGCTACAAAATGCTTTCCCATGAGGATGAACCGCAAATTCCGTGGGGTGTTGTTCGCATCGAATTTCGCGACGAAAAGACTGTGTTCGATGCCATCGCTCCTCGAGGGTCCCACGCGCAAGATCGCGAAGTGCAGGATGGTTTCGGCATTGCGAAACAGAACTGTTTTCGTTGCCACAATTCCGGGCGCGAAGGCGGTCAAAAATCCGGTGCGCAGTGGGAAACCCTTTCCGCATTAGCAGCGTCTTCGCCCAAGGATTTTGCCGCATATATTCACGAGCCAGTCAGCAGAAATCCAAATGCGCAAATGCCCGGCTTTCCTGAATATGACAACGCGGCTCTTGCAGCGCTTACCGCGTATTTCCAAACCTTCTCCCAACGGGCCAAACCATGATCCTGCGCACAATCAAGATTTTGCTGGTATTCGGCGTGGCGGTTTTTTATTCCTTGGTCGTTCTCAATAACATCACGGATTACAATTCCAATTACCAATTCGTGCGGCACGTGCTGATGATGGACTCCACGTTTCCCGGCAATCGTGGGATGTGGCGCGCCATAAACACGCCCCTTTTGCATACCGCATTCTATATTTCGATTATCGCGTGGGAAACGATCACCATGATTCTGTGCTGGTGGGGCGGGATTTGCATGGCGCAAATGCGACGCGAATCCGTAGCGCTTTTTCAGCGATCCAAGGGCATATCGATTGCGGCCATGGCTCTTAGTCTGCTTATGTGGCTCGTCGCTTTCCTTGCCGTGGGTGGGGAATGGTTTCTGATGTGGCAATCAAGAATGTGGAATGGTCAAGACCCAGCTTTCCGGATGTTTACAGTGATAGGTGTTATTTTGCTGCTCGTGGCGCAACCTGACGCGCCGGATCAACCTTAATTAGTAGCCCTGGTTAAGAGGCCCATATGTTTGGCTTGCTTATTTAATGGCCCGAGCGTCCAATCGCGGGGCGTTCGACTTCGCCATCTTTTTCGCCATGTGCATCAGAAGCTGCCTGTCATCATCGTGTGCGCGGCTAAGCAGCTGGCGGAATTTTTCCAGCATGCGGGCGTCCTTCCCGTTTTCGCCCCAAGAGTGGCCATTTCCAGATTTTCGCCTGGAGACAATGGGAGGTTTAGGATTCAGATCTCCGTCGTAAAAAAGCTGATACATCGGCACTTCAAGTGCGCGCGCGAATTTTTCCAGCGTTTCAACGGACGGCACGGTGTGGCCATTTTCAACGCGCGAAATGTAGCAACGTAAAAGGCCTGTTCGTTGCTCAATCTCGCCTTGGGATAATTTTTTCTGCTCCCGCAGGTCTCGCAAACGGTCGCCTATGATCATGATGGGGGAACCTCCTGCCTGATATAATTACGAATCGCTTATTAGAAGACTTGCCATTTTGGCTGGTAGGAATATCATACCTCAGAAGATTCATTCGTGGCAGCTTTTTTGTCCGGTTGGCTTGGCAAAAAAGCTGTCACCACAGATGCCTGAAACTGATTTATTGCGGTCGCCGCGACCTACGCCTTCATCGCGGACAGGACGCGCTCTGGCGTAAAGGGAACGCGCCGTACGCGTGCGCCCGTAGCGTCAAAAATTGCATTCGCGATAGCGGCGGTAATGGGAACGATAGACGGCTCGCCTCCGCCAAGCGGCTGCATTTCCGGCCGGTTCGTCAAAACGATCTCGACTTCCGGAACCTGCTCGAAGCGGATCACCGGATAACTGTTCCAATCGAGGTTTGTTTGTCCGGTGGAGTCGAATTGAACTTCTTCGAGCAGCGCCCGGCTCACGCCCTGCAAAATATTTCCTTCAATCTGGTTTTTCAGCCCGTTTGGATTCACGATCAGGCCGCAGTCGTGGCCCAGAGTAATTTTCTTTACGATGACTTCACCGGTTGTTTTGTCGACCTCCACTTCGGCAACTGCGGCTGTCATCGTGTTGGCGCGGTTCGCAACCGCGATGCCCCTTCCCGTGGCTTTCGTGCCGCTGGAAGAAAGCCCCGGCGCGGGACGTGCCGTCCACCCCGCTTGTTTGGCGGTGGCGACAAGAATCTCAGAAATGCGTTTGTCGCTCGTCAGGTAACGCAAACGGAATTGCAAGGGATCGACATGCTGGTCCGCGGCAATTTCATCAATCGAGGATTCGCTCGCAAACACGCGTGCCAAATCTCCCGGCGCGCGCAGGTTGCTGGTTCGCAGCGGCCATTCCCCCTGCTGCACCCAGGGAATGCTCGCCGCGAGCACCTTCTGATTTTCGAATGTATAAATTTGGCCGCCGCCACCCGCTCCATTCAAGAAGCCAGGTCCGCTGGGTTTCATTCCCATCTGGCTCGAAGCCAACAGGGGATTTGCCTCCGATTCGGTCCAAGGCAAACTGCGGTCCATATAATCCCAGGCAATCACGTTGCCCTGCGCGTCCACTCCTGCGCGAACGGTTGAATATTGCGCAGGCCCCTTGGGATCCCACGCGTGCTCGTCCTCGCGCATCCACTGCACGCGCACCGGTTTGCCCACGGCGCGAGACATCAGTGCCGCATCTTCGGCCACATCATCGCTCTCCAGCCGCCCGTAGCTGCCCGAACCCTCGCGGTAGAGCAGGTGAACGTTTTTCGGCGGAACTTTCAGCAGCAAGGCGATCGCATCGCGCGTGCGGAACGGTCCCTGTGTCCCCGTCCAAATCGTGGCCTTATCTCCCTGCACGTCGGCGACAGCGCAGGGCGGCCCGATCATTCCGTGCAGCTGGAAGGGCCAGTAATATGTGGCCTCATATTTCTTGTGCGCCTGAGAAAAAGCGGTGTCCAGATTGCCTTTGTTCGTTACCACGTTATCCTTGAAGCTCTTGGTATTTTTCAGATAATCGAAAACTTCATCCGGGCCCGATGGCATTTTAAGCGTTGGCTCTGCCCACGTAACTTTCAGCGCTCTCGCAGCCTGAATCGCAGCCCACTCCGTCTGCGCCACAACCCCGACGAAATTTCCTTCGTGCACCACTCTCACCACGCCCGGAATATTTTTAATCGAGCTTTCATCGATGCTAAGCGGTGCAGAAAGCGATGTCGCCGGCCGCACGCTACGGCCATGCAGCATTCCAGGCACCGTGACGTCCTGTGAGTAGACAAATTCTCCCGTAAATTTTCCCGGCAGATCCACGCGCGGAATAGATTGCCCGACGACTTTGTAATCCTTGTAATTTTTCGAGGGAATTTCAGGCGCCACCTTCATGTCCCAGCCAACTCCGCTGGCCACAATCTTAATGTTAAATTTTTTGCCGCCCAGC
>Ga0210386_10002003_pt1 | contig 17791 bp, 17 predicted proteins | sample IncBWH32OmetaG_FD_160091 | JGI IMG/M metagenome (GOLD analysis project Ga0210386, IMG submission 160091) | Forest soil microbial communities from Barre Woods Harvard Forest LTER site, Petersham, Massachusetts, United States - Inc-BW-H-32-O ... | reverse complement strand
CAGGTCCAGGCCAAGGTGAACCAGCTCACGTCGCAGTACGACAAGGTCACCGAGCAGCTCGACCAGGTCGGCGAGCAGCTTTCCGCCGCGCAGACCAGGCTGGCCCAGGTCCGCACGGCCGTGAACCACGCCAACGCCCAGTTCCGGGCGGCGCAGACGACCGTGGCCCAGATCGCGGCGGCCACGTTCGAGGACACCGGCGCGACCTCGATCGCGGGCGTGCTGACCTCCGACGACGCGTCGGCCGTCCTGCAGCAGGGCTCGCTGCTGATGGAGCTGTCCGGCAACCGCAACGCGGAAACGACGCAGCTGCTCACCGACGCCAGCCAGCTGACCGGCGTGGAGCAGGAGCAGCAGCGCACCGAGAGCGGGATCGCGGCGCTCAGGACCCAGCTCGCCGACCACAAGAACTCCCTGGGCAAGCTCATCGCCACCGAGCAGGCCACGCTGGACAGCCTGACCGTCCCCCAGCAGCAGACGGTCAAGAGCAACTCGATCGGCGCGAACGGCAGCACCCAGCACGTCACCTACAGCGGGCCGACCACGACGCAGGCCGGCAAGGCCGTCGCGTTCGAGTACGCGCAGATCGGCTGCCCGTACGTGTACGGCGGCACCGGACCGTGCCAGATGGGCTTCGACTGCTCCGGGCTGGCCCAGGCCGCGTGGGCCTCCGCGGGTGTGGCCATCCCGCGTGACAGCTACGAGCAGTGGGCCGAGCTCCCGCACGTCTCGCTCTCCTCGATCGAGCCGGGCGACCTGCTGATCTACAACGGGGAGGGGCACGTCGCGATGTACGTGGGCAACGGCTACATCATCGACGCGCCGCAAACGGGGATGGACGTGGAGCGGATCCCGATGAGTACGCCCTGGTACGCCGATAACCTCGACGGAGTGGTACGCCCGTAATCCGCGGCCTTACTAGCCCGTTGGGCTGATCCCGGGTCCGCCATCCGGCCGATGCGGAACGCGACCTCATGCGGCACTGTTGATGGTATGAGGCGGCGAGGGGACCGGGGACCCGTGGCCGCGGCCCTGGTGGGACTGGCCGTGCTGGCCGGCTACCTGCTACCCGGGCTCTCCGATCCAGGAGCCCGGTGGCCGCTGTGGGACGTCCGGGTGTACTGGTGGGGCGGGCTACAGGCCGCCCGGGACGCGCCGCTGTACGCCTCCGGCGGCCCGTTCAACTTCACCTATCCGCCGTTCGCCGCGTCGCTGTTCCGGCTCGGCGCGGCCGCCCCGGAGGGCTGGCTGGCCGCCGTCATCACCGCCGGGAGCATCGTCGCTCTGGTCGCGCTGTGCTGGCAGGCGCTGGGCGCGGTCGGGGTCCGGCGGCGCCCCGAGACCGTGTTCGCGGTGGCCGCGCTGGCCCTGCTGACCTGGCCGGTGGACTACACGCTGCACTTGGGCGAGATCGACCTGATCGTGGCCGCGCTGGTCGGTGCGGACCTGCTGGCCCGGCGGGACGGCAGCCGGTGGCAGGGGATCGCCACCGGGCTAGCCGCCGGGATCAAGCTCACCCCGCTGATCTTCGTGGCCTACCTGCTGCTGACCCGCCGCGTCCGGGCCGCCGTCACCGCCGCCGCGACCTTCGCCGCCACGATCGTCGTGGGCCTGGTACTGCTGCCCGCCCAGTCCCGCGCCTTCTGGCTGGGCGGGGCGTTCGGCAACCCGAGCCGGGTCGGCAACCCGGCCAACCCGTCCGACCAGTCGCTGTCCGGGGCGCTCGCCCGGCTGGCCGGGAGCCTGGACGGGGTCAGGGGATGGTGGCTCGCGGCGGCGCTGCTGACCGGGCTGGCCGGGATCGCGGTCGCCGTGTGGGCGCACCGGCGCGGCCACCGGCTGGCAGGCGTGGTGTGCTGCGCCGTCACCGGCCTGCTCATCTCGCCGTTCTCCTGGACCCACCACTGGGTCTGGGCCGTCCCGCTGCTGATCGGCCTGGTCACGACGGCGTGGCGGCGCCGCTCGCGAACCTGGGGCCTGGTCGCGGTCGTGCTCGCCGTCGCGTTCTCCGGTTTCGTCCCGCTGCCCGGGCCCGGCCGGCCGCCCAGCCCGATCCTGCTGCTGGCCGGCGACCTGTACGTGCTGTGCGGCCTGGCCGTGCTGGCCGGCACCGCCCTGGTCCTGGCCCGCGAGAGCCCGGTCGGCCGCCCAAGCCGGGCCAGACCAGATCACGCTGGCCTGCCGTGGCGCGGTTGGCCTAGCCTAATCGGGTGGACGATGGCCTGGAGTCCGGAAGTCCGCCTGCCGTCGCACCAGACCCGGCGCCAGCCGTGACGGCAGGCTCGCCGCCGCAGCGGCCGGTTCGTCCGCACGAGCCGCTGACCCGGGTGCGCCAGATCGCGATGATCCTCGTCTTCGACCTCGGCGGGCCGCTCCTGGCCTACACCCTGCTGCGCTCGGCCGGGCTGAGCACCGTGCCCGCGCTCATCATCAGCGGGATACTTCCGGCCCTGGGCATCGTCATCGGCGCCGTGGTCGACCGGCGGCTCGACATCATCGGCGTCGTCGTCCTAGCCGGCCTGGTCGTCGGCACGGTGGCCGGCCTGGTCAGCAACAACGCGCGGCTCTACCTCGTCGAGGGCGCGGTGCCCTCGCTCGTATTCGCGCTGGCCTGCCTGGGTTCGCTGCGGTCCTCCAAACCGCTGATCTACCGGTTCGCGGTCGAACTGCTCGGCCCGGACACCCCCAAGGGCCGCGAGGTGGTCGGCGCCTGGCAGTACCCCGGGTTCCGGCGTGCGTTCCGTGTCATCACCATGGTCTGGGGCGTCGCCTACCTGATCGAGGTCGCGGCGCGCCTGGTGGTTGTGGAGACCACCTCCACCGGGATCGCGCTGCTGTTCTCCAAGCTGATTCCCTACGCCTTCGCCTTCGCCCTGTCCGGGTGGACGCTGGGCTACGGCGAGCACGAGAAGAAAAAGGCCGAGCGGCTGGCCGCGGCCGCCGAGGACCCCGGCACCCCGTCCGCGGTCGGCGCCGATGCCGAGCGCTGAGACTGGGCCCAGACAGCGGACCTATACACTCATCCGGTGCGCCGGACGCTGATCGTCACCAACGACTTCCCGCCCCGTCAGGGCGGCATCCAGTCGTTCGTGCACGGGCTGGCCAGCCGGCTGCCGCCGGACACGGTGGTCGTGTACGCGCCGGCCTGGGACGGCGCGGCCGAGTTCGACGCCAAGCAGCCGTTCCCGGTGATCCGCCATCCGACGTCGCTCATGCTGCCGGTCCCGTCCGTCTCCCGCCGGGCCGCCGCTATCGCCCGCGAGCACGGCTGTGACACGGTCCTGTTCGGCGCGGCCGCGCCGCTCGGCCTGATCACCCCGGCGCTGCGCCGGGCCGGCGTGACCCGGGCCGTCGCGCTGACCCACGGCCACGAGACGGGCTGGGCCGCGCTGCCGGTCGCCCGCGGCCTGCTCCGCCGCATCGGCGATGAGACCGACGTGGTGACCTACCTGGGCGAGTACGTCCGGGTCCGGCTGGCCCGGGTGCTATCGCCGGCGGCGGCCCAGCGCATGGTCCGGCTGACGCCCGGCGTCGACGTGACGTTCTTCCGTCCCGGGGCGGGCGGCGCCGCGGTGCGCGATCGGCTCGGCCTGGGGGAGCGGCCGGTGGTGGTCTGCGTGTCCCGGCTGGTCCGGCGTAAGGGCCAGGACACCCTGATCCGGGCCTGGCCGCAGGTGCGGGCCGAGGTGAGCGACGCGGTGCTCCTGCTCGTCGGCCACGGTCCCTACGCACGCCGGCTGCGCCGGCTGGCCGGCCGGCTCGGCGTCAGCGACGCCGTCCGGTTCACCGGAGCGGTCCCCTGGCCCGAACTCCCTGGCTACTACGACGCGGCCGACGTGTTCGCCATGCCGTGCCGGACCCGGCGGGCCGGGCTCGACGTCGAGGGCTTGGGCATCGTCTACCTGGAGGCGTCGGCCACCAGCCTGCCGGTGATCGGCGGCGACTCGGGCGGCGCTCCCGACGCCATCCTCGAGGGCGAATCCGGCTACATCGTCGGTGACGTAACGGCGACCGCTGCCCGCCTGCTCGAGCTGCTCACCGATCCGGCCAAGGCGCGGGCCATGGGGGAGAAGGGCCTGGCCTGGGTGGACCGGGAATGGCGCTGGGAGCTGGCTGCCGCCCGCCTCAGCGCGATCTTGGCCGGCTAAGCCCGCGCCCCCCGCCTAAGCCCGCGCTAAGCCCGTCTAAGACCCCTATCAGCAGGCAGAATAGGGATTTCCTCCGACGCGGGACCTGGGGTCTTACCGCGACACTCAAGGTATGGACAGATACATGCCACAAAGCCTCGTATGGGATCACATCAGGGAATCACGGCAGCAGGCCGCCGCGGCTCGCCAGGCCAAGGCGTCGCGCGGCGTCCGGCGCCGGTCCGGGCTCCACGCCCGGCGGGTCGCCCACCGGCTGGTCCGAGGGGCCTGACCATGGCCGCGCGCACCAATGCCCTGACCCGGTTCGGCCGGCGCGTCGCCCGCGTCGTGGCCGAATGCAACTACGCCCAACGCCGCGTGTTCACCCTGCGGACCACCCCCGACGCGTTCCTGGACGACCGGGACAAGGCGCCCGACGAGTACGCCGAGTTCCTGTTCCGGACCTCCAGCCCGCTGCTGCACGAGCCGGCCGCGGCCGGCCGGGCCCACGGCCAGCCGGTCGGCTAGGCCGGGCTCGGCTGGCTAGGCCGGCGGGCCCTCAGGAGTACAGCATGTCGATCTCGGCCGCGAAGTCCTTGGCCAGCACGCTCCTGCGGATGCCCAGCTTGGCGCTGAGCTGGCCGCTTTCGACCGTGAAGTCGTCGTCGAGGATGCGGAAACGCCTGATGGACTCGGCTCGGGACACCGCCTGGTTGGCGTCGTCCACCGCGGCCTGCACGTCCGCGAGCAAGTCCGGGTCATCGCGCAGCGACGCGATCGTCGCGTCGGCCGGCTTGCCGTGCCGAGCCTTCCACGGCCCGAGCGCCTCGGGGTCCAGCGTGATCAGCGCGCCGATGTACGGCCTGCCGTCTCCGACCACCATGGTCTGACTGATCAGGGCGTGGCTACGCAGCCGGTCCTCGAGCACCGCGGGCGCGACGTTCTTGCCGCCGGCCGTGACGATGATCTCCTTCTTACGGCCGGTGATGCTCAGGAATCCCTCGTCGTCAAGCTCGCCCAGGTCGCCGGTGCGGAACCAGCCCTCCTCGGCGAAGGTCTCCTTGGTCGCCGTCTCGTTGTGCCAGTAGCCCGGGAAGACCAGTCCGCCCTGGATCAAGATCTCGCCGTCCTGGTCGATCTTGATCCCGACCCCGGGCAGCGGCTGGCCGACCGTGCCGATCTTGTTCCGGTCCGGCCGGTTGACGGTGGCGGCGGCCGTCGTCTCGGTCAGCCCGTAGCCCTGCAGCACGGTGACGCCCACGCCGCGGAAGAAATGGCACAGCCGCTCGGTAAGCGCGGCACCGCCGGAGACGGCGTAACCGGCCCGGCCGCCCAGGGCGGCGCGCAGCTTGGCGTAGACCAGCCGGTCGAACAGCGCGTGCTGGGACCGCAGGCCGAACCCCGGCCCGCCCGGCGCGTCGAGGGCCTGGCTGTACGCGATCGCGGTGCGGGCGGCCCGGCCGAAGATCGCGCCCTTTTTCTCGCTGACCGCCTTCTGCTCGGCGCTGTTGTACACCTTCTCGAACACCCGGGGCACCGCGAGGATGAACGTGGGCCGGAAGGCGGCCAGGGCGGGCAGCAGCGCGCCCAGGTCGCCGCAGTGCCCCAGCACGATCCCGGCCTCGATGCAGCCCACCTCGATGATCCGGGCAAAGACATGCGCGAGCGGCAGGAACAGCAGCGTGCCGGAGTCCTCCATGCTGGTGAAGTCCGTGAGCGGGCCGAGGAACGCGTTGCGCACGGCGGATAGCAGGTTCTGGTGGGTGAGCTCGCAGCCCTTGGGCCGTCCGGTCGTGCCCGAGGTGTAGATGACGGTGGCCAGGTCGGCCGCCTTGGCCGCGGCGGCGCGCTCGGCGATGACCTGGTCCTCGACCTGGGTGCCGGCCTCGGTCAGCGAGTTCAGCGACGCTTTGGTGCCCGGCTCGATCCGCCAGATGTGCTCGAGCGCCGGGACCCGGTCCCGGATCCCGTCGATGACCTGCTCGAGGGCGGCCGTCTCGACGAAGCAGGCCCGCGCGCCCGAGTCGGACAAGATCCACTCGGCCTGCTCGGCCGAGGACGTCTCGTAGACCGGCACGACGGTCGCGCCCGTGGCCCAGATCGCGTAGTCGATCAGCGTCCACTCATACCGGGTGTGCGACATCAGCGCGACCCGGTCCCCGGGCTCGATGCCTGCCGCGACCAGGCCCTTGGCCAGCGCGGTGACCTCGTCCCGGAACTGCCCGGCGGTCACGTCGGTCCACTCCCCGGTCAGGCCGGCGGGTCCCGGCCGGCGCAGCATCACCGCCTGCGGCTGCTCGGCCGCCCGGCGGAAGACGACCTTGGCGAGATTCGCGGTGGCGGGGATCTCCGCCAGGGCCGGAATGCTGTACTCGCGCACGGCGCCTCCATCCAGGTCGATACTCGGCAGCACAAGCTTAAGCCGCTAGCCGGCCGTTTCCGGCGGGCCAGCACGCGCTGGTCACCGGGAATCCGGTGGGCCTTACCGTGGTGAGATGCGAGTTCACGTGGTGAGCGACGTGCACGGCCGTGCGGACGCGCTGGCCGGCGCGGGGCGCGGGGCTGACGCGCTGATCTGCCTGGGCGACCTGCTGCTGTTCCTCGACTACGCCGACTACGGGCAGGGCATCTTCGCCGACCTGTTCGGGCCCGACGCGACCAGGGTCTACGTCGAACTGCGCACCGCCGGGAGGTTCGACGAGGCCCGCGCGCTCTCGGCCCGGCTGCTCGCGGAGCAGGGACAGAGCCCGGCTCGCCTGTTCGAGATGGCGATGGCCAGGCAGTACGCCGAGCTGTTCGGCGCTCTCCAGGAGCCCGCATACCTGACCTACGGCAACGTGGATGTGCCCCGGATGTGGCAGATCTACGCCAAGCCCGGGCACCACGTCCTGGACGGCGGCACGGTCGACCTGGACGGATGGAGGTTCGGGTTCGTCGGCGGCGGGCTGAAATCGGCCTACCGGACGCCGAACGAGATGACCGAGGAGGAGTTCCGGGCCAAGCTCGAGGCGGTCGGCGAGGTCGACGTGCTGTGCACGCACATCCCGCCCGCCGTTCCCGAGCTCCTCTACGACACCGTGGCCCGGCGCCTGGAGAAGGGCAGCGTGGCCCTGCTGGAGACGATTAAGGCCACCCGCCCGAGGTACTCGGTCTTCGGGCACGTGCATCAGCCGCTGGCGCGCAGGACGAGGATCGGCATGACCGAATGCCTGAACGTGGGACACTTCCGCGCCACCGGCGCGCCCTTTGTCCTGCAGTGGTAGCGGTAAGATCGTGGCTAGGAGGCATTAGGTGTCGGAATCCCGGGATGATGGCCAGCCTGGCGGCAGTAGCCAGCCCAAAAGCAGCGGCCAGCCCAGCAGCAGTAATAGGCCGAGCAACGGCGGCCAGCCCAGAAACAACAGCCAGTCAGGCGGTAGCCAGTCACGCCGGGGCAACGACCCCCTTGCTGACGCCCAGCGCTGGCTGATGCGCGCCGGCGCGCGCAGCATGGCTAACCAGGTCGCCGACCAGGTCCGCAGGACGGTCCGCCAGGAGCGCCGCGACCGCGGTGACGTGTGGGACACGGCCACCAACGAGCCGCCGCCCGGGGAGTCGCCGGAGTGCCAGTGGTGCCCGATCTGCCAGGCGGCCCGCGTGGCCCGCATGTCCGGTTCCGGCAGCCTGATGTCCAGCCTCGCCGACGTCGGCGGAGCCCTCGCGTCCATGGCCCAGGACGCCTTTTCCGCCTTCGAGCAGAGCATGAAAGATCAAAATCGTTCTTCTGCCGAACGGCCCGTGGTAACACCCCCCGCGATCAAGCCAGATAGCGGAGATCCCGCCCAGTGAGCCTGGCCATCGGCGTCGATGTCGGTGGCACCAAGGTCGCAGCTGGGGTGGTCGACCAGCATGGCCAGATCATTGCGAAGCTGAAGCGGTCCACCCCCGCTGCCAGCCCGCTGCTGACCGAGCAAGCGATCGCGGACGTGGTGACCGAGCTGCTGGCCGGCCACGAGGTCGCCGCCATCGGGCTGGGCGCCGCCGGCTTCGTGGACGCCGCGCGCGCCACCATGCTGTTCGCGCCGAACCTGGCCTGGCGCGACGAGCCGCTCAAGCAGCGGGTGGAGGAGCGCCTCGGCCGCGCGGTCGTGGTGGAGAACGACGCGAACGCCTCGGCGTGGGCCGAGGCGCGCTTCGGCGCCGCCCGCGGCTACCGCGACGTGATGCTGGTGGCGGTGGGGACCGGGATCGGGGCCGCCATCATCATCGGCGGCGAGCTGTACCGCGGCCGCTGGGGCATCGCCGGCGAGCCCGGGCATGTCCGGGTGGTTCCCGACGGCCGGTTGTGCGGCTGCGGCAACCGCGGCTGCTGGGAGCAGTACGCCAGCGGCAACGCCCTGGTCGCCGAGGCGCGCGAGTTCGCCAGGCGCACCCCGAAGGGCGCCATGAGGCTGCTTCAGCTGGGCGGGGGACTGCCCGAGGGCATCTCCGGGCCGGAGATCACCCAGGCCGCGACCGAGGGCGACCCGGCCGCGCTGCGCTGCTTCCAGACCGTGGGCGGCTGGCTGGGCCAGGGCCTAGCCGACCTGGCCGCGGTCCTGGATCCGGCCTGCTTCGTGATCGGCGGCGGAGTGTCGGAGGCGGGTGAACTGCTGCTCGAGCCGGCCCGCACCGCCTTCGAGCGGGCCCTGACCGGCCGGGGGCACCGGCCGTTCGCGGAAATCAGCGTCGCGCAGCTGGGCGAGAACGCGGGCATCGTCGGCGCCGCCGACCTCGCCCGCGAGAAAGTATTTTCCCCACTCGCTCTGTCTTCCCCCGCTCGCCTCCGGCGCCTCTCGATCCGCCGCCTTCCCTCGTCGCTCCTTCGTCGCTCCTCAGTCCAGGCGTCGGAGGCGCCTTTGGCTCACGGGGCCCCTGGCTCGCGGGGCCCCAGGCCCTAGACCACCGCGCCGTCGTCGCCGTCGTCCGGGCCGCCAGGGCCGGGGTCGTGCATGCGCAGCACGAGAATGGCGAACCCGGCCACGAACGCGGCGACCGCGCAGAATGCCGCCAGTCCCGACACCGACCAGCCCGCCGCCGTGGCCACCATCAGGTAGCCCGGCCCGCCGAACAGCGCCACCCAGGCGCCCTTGGCCATCGGGTCCAGCTTGGGCAGCGGCGGCGGGGCCGGCGGGATGAAATGCTCCTCGTCCTCGGCCGGCGTCCTGTCCGCCGGGACGCCGCGCACCACCGGCCCCCGGATCCGCCGCGGCACCTGGATCACCTCGGGGTCGTCGGCCCCCAGCCGCCCGTGCCGCCCGGCCGCTCCGCTCATCTCGTCCGGCTCGACGCCCTGCCTGTCAGGCCCCGGCCCGTCGGGCGTGTGTTTCCCGTTCGGCTCGTGCGGCCCGCGGTCCGGTCCGGCCGCGTGACGTCCGTGCTCCCCGTCAGCGGCATGCCGCCCGTGCTCGCCATCAGCCGCGTGCCGCCCGGGTTCTGCGTCCAGGCTCCCAGCCTCCGGCCCGCGATGCTTCCCGTCGCTCCCGCGCGCTTCATCAGGCCCGTCGGCACCGTCGGCCTCCGGCGCTGGCTCGGCGAGCATGTCCTCGCGGGCCGGCCAGGGCACGGGCTGCTGCTCGGTCAGCGGCGCATCGAACCGGGCCACAAGGTCGCGCCATGCCGCATCCTCGTCGCGCTCTCTGCTCTCGGTGTTATCCCAGTCCGGCACGTCTCCACCGCTGCGTATAGAAGCCTGCCCTCCACGATAGCCGCCCCCGGTCCCGTGCCGGGAGGATAAATCGCGGCATGGGACCACCTATCCGGACGCCTCTCCCGCGTGATCCTGGACGAACTTCACGCTGCCCTCGAAGATCGCCTCCGCGTCGTTGTCGAGGGTCGCGACGTGATAGCTGTCCGGACATTCGCGCACCGTGACCTGATCCTTGGGCAGCCCCGCGAGCAGTGCCTGCATGCTGGCCGGTCCGACCACGTGGTCGACCGTGCTGCGGTAGACGAGGACCGGCTGCGTGACCTCACCCAGTCGGCGGGTGGTAGCTCCCCACAGCTGCGGCAGCGTGGCCGCCGCGCGGACCGGCACCCGGTCGTAGCCGATCTCGTGCCCGCCCGGCTTCTTGATGTCGCTCGCGATGCCGGGCAGCGAGCGCAGGACGTGCTTGAGCACCGGAGCGAGCACGAACAGCTTGGTGTCCGCGGCCAGCGACGGGTTGACCACCACCAGGCCGCTCACCGCGCCGCCGTGGACCTCGGCTAGGCGCAGTGCAAGGCAGCCGCCCATCGAGAGCCCGAAGACGAAGGTCTGCTCGCACCGGCCCGCCAGCGCGCCGAACGCCCGGTCCACCTCGCCGTACCAGTCCTGCCAGCCGGTACGGCCTAGGTCTTGCCAGGTCGTGCCGTGCCCCGGCAGCCGGGGCAGGCTGACCGTGAAGCCCTGCTGGGCCAGGTACTCCGCCCACGGGCGCAGCGTCTGCGGGCTGCCCGTGAAACCGTGGCACAGCAGCACGCCCACCGGACCACCGGTGTGCTCGAACGGCTCGGTGCCGGGAAGCGATGATGACATGCACAGATGTTAATGCCGCGGCCCAACCTCTTCCCACGTAGCTTTGGCTCGGCCCTGGGACGTGGGACGATAAGTGGGTGTTCTACTGGGTGACGAAGTACACGCTGGGGCTGACGCTGAAGATTGTCTTCCGGCCCCGGGCGTGGGGGGTCAAGAACGTGCCGCGGCGGGGCCCGGTCATCTTGGCCAGCAACCACCTGTCGTTCTCCGATCACTTCTTCGGGCCGCTGCCGGTGCCGCGGAAGGTGATCTTCCTGGCCAAATCGGAGTACTTCACCGGGCGCGGGCTGAAGGGCCTGATCAGCAAGGCGTTCTTCTCCGGGGTCGGGCAGATCCCGATCGACCGGGCCGGGGGAGCGGCGGGCGAGCAGGCGCTGCGGACCGGCCTGCAGGTGCTGGCGGCCGGGCACGTGCTCGGCATCTACCCGGAAGGCACCCGCAGTCCCGACGGCCGCCTGTACCGGGGCAAGACCGGCGTGGCCCGGCTCGCCATCGAGTCCGGCGCCCCGGTCGTCCCGTGCGCCATGATCGACACGTTCGAGTTCCAGCCGCCCAGTACCATCTGGCCGAACTTCCGGGTCCGCCCCGGGGCCAAGTTCGGCGAGCCGCTCGACTTCTCCCGCTACCGCGGCCAGGCCGACGCCATGCTCCTGCGTACGGTGACAGACGAGATCATGCAGGCGATCGCCAAGCTCTCCGGCCAGGAATATGTCGACATCGATGCCCGCCGGGCCAAGGCCGAGATGGCTGCCGCCCGCGGTCGGCAGGCCGGCGACGCAAACCAGGGCGAGGCCGACCAGCAGGGCGATAACGGCACCGTCTGACCAATCTCGGAGCTGAGTTTTACCTCTGCTCGCGTCGCATCCATCCGCGCGGGGCTTCTCTCCCACTAAGGTTGTGGGCATGCGAGTGGGAGTCCTTACCGGTGGCGGCGACTGCCCCGGCTTGAACGCAGTTATCCGTGCCGTGGTCCGCAAGGGCGTCCAGGAATACGGCCTTGAATTCGTCGGGTTCCGCGACGGGTGGCGAGGCCCGCTCGAGGGCGACACCATGCCGCTTGACGTCCAGGCCGTGCGGGGCATCCTGCCGCGCGGCGGCACGATCCTCGGCTCGTCCCGGACGAACCCGCTGAAGAGTACGACCAGCGGCGGCCGGAACGGCGTCGAGCGGATCAAGGACAACCTGGCCGGCCTGGGCGTCGACGCGCTGATCGTCATCGGCGGCGAGGACACGCTCGGCGTGGCGGCCAGGCTCGGTGAACAGGGCGTGCCCGTGGTCGGGGTGCCCAAGACGATCGACAACGATCTCGGCGCCACCGACTACACCTTCGGCTTCGACACGGCCGTGAACATCGCCATGGAGGCGATCGACCGGCTCCACACCACGGCGGAAAGCCACCACCGCGCGCTGATCGTGGAGGTGATGGGCCGGCACGCCGGCTGGATCGCGCTGCACGCGGGGCTCGCCGGCGGCGCGAACGTCATCCTCATCCCGGAGCGGCCGTTCGACATCGAGCGGGTCTGCGCCTACGTGCAGCATCGGTTCCAGACCAGGTTCGCGCCGATCGTGGTCGTGTCCGAGGGGGCCCACCCGGTGAGCGAGGAACTCGCCACCAGCTCCGAGCAGCTCGACTCGTTCGGGCACGTGCGCCTGGGCGGAGTCGGGCAGCTGCTGGCCGATGAGATCGAGAAGCGGACCGGCAAGGAAGCTCGGTGCACGGTGCTCGGCCACATCCAGCGCGGCGGCACCCCGACCGCGTTCGACCGGGTGCTCGCCACCCGGTTCGGCGTGCACGCGGTCCAGGCCGTGCACGAGGAGGCGTTCGGCGTGATGGTGGCGCTGCGCGGCACCGACATCATCCGCGTGCCTCTGGCCGAGGCCACCAGCCAGCTCAAGCTGGTTCCGCCCCAGCGCTACGCCGAGGCCGAGGTCTTCTTCGGCTGACCCGGTGGCGATCCCGCCCGATGTGCGTCAGTCCGACGCTGCGGACGGTGTCCCAGGGAGCTGGAGCGGGCCGATGGCGGCTTGACATGCTCAATGCCCGCGTGCGTATACTCGTCTACGAGTACTTGGGAACGAGTCTTCGCGAACGATGACTCGGAGACGAGGTGGTTCAGGATGGCTAAGCGGCGCAAGGTCAGCAACCTGTTGGCGCTGTCGCTGCTCACGCTGCTGACCCAACGCCCGATGTACCCCTATGAGATGGCGTCGATGCTGCGGGAACGCGGCAAGGACAACGCCATCAAGATCAACTGGGGGTCGTTCTACACGGTGGTCCAGAACCTGGAGAAGTACGGGTTCATCGAGGCCGTCGAGGTCATCCGCGAGGGCAGGCAGCCGGAGCGGACCACCTATCGGCTCACCGACGCGGGCCGCGCGGAGCTGATGGACTGGATCCGGGAGCTGCTCAGCGTGCCCGAACGGGAGCACAGCAGCTTCGAGGCGGCCCTCGGCGAATCCGCCGTCCTGCCGCCCGACGAGCTGATCGACCTGCTGCGGCAGCGGCTGGCCGCGCTCGAGGAGGCCAACGGCCTCATCCAGGCTGAGCTGGCCACCCTGGTCGCACAGGTACCCCGGCTGTTCCTCATCGAGTCGGAGTACTACCTGGCCCAGCGCCGGGCCGAGGAGGAGTGGGTGCGCGGGCTGCTCAAGGAGTTCACCGGCGGCACGTTCCCCGGCCTGGAGGACTGGCGGCGCTTCCATGCGACCGGCGAGGTTCCTGACTACATGCAGGCGCTCGTCGAGCAGGAAGGGGGCAGCGCGGCCGATACCTGATCAAACGACCCCGGCCTGGTGCGGCAACACCGGCGGCCGGGGCCGTCAACCTCAAAGTCGATCCCGCGAGCACGCGGAACCCGAGGTCCCACCATCAAGAGTAGCCGGGTTTCTCCTCGCGGGGCTGGCCCGCCGCCGCAGGCGGCCAGACACGCATCGTCGCGATCCGTAACCGTAGGAGAAACAGTGAGTTCGACCGACTGCGCCATCGAGGCGCATCAGCTAGTCAAGACCTACGCCGTGCACGGCAACAAGCACGGCATCCGGGCCCTGGACGGGCTCGACCTTGCCGTCCCCCGGGGCATCATCTACGGCCTGCTCGGCCCGAACGGCGCGGGCAAGAGCACCGCGGTCAAGATCCTGACCTCGCTGGCCCGGCCCGACGCGGGCTCGGCCCGCGTGGCGGGCCTCGACGTGCTGGCCCAGCCGGGCCGGGTGCGCCACGTGATCGGTGTCGTCGCGCAGCGCTCCGGCGCCGACCCGACCGCGACCGGCCGGGAGAACCTGATGTTGCAGGGTCGGCTGTACGGCCTGCGCGGCGGCTCGGTCCGGGCCCGCGCCGACGAGCTGCTCGATCACTTCGGGCTGACCGAGGCGGCGGGGCGGCTGGTCAAGACCTACTCAGGTGGCATGCAGCGCCGACTGGAAGTCGCGCTCGGCCTGATGCACCGGCCCGCGGTGCTGTTCCTGGACGAGCCGACCACCGGCCTGGACCCCGAGTCCCGGGCCGCCATGTGGCAGGAGATCGCGCGGCTGGCCGGCGGCGAGGGGATGACGGTCCTGCTGACCACGCACTACCTGGAAGAGGCCGACCGGCTGGCCAGCCGGCTCGCGATCGTGGACCGCGGCCGGGTGGTGGCGACCGGCACCCCGGACGGGCTCAAGGGCCAGCTGCGCGGCGACGCGGTGCAGGTCGAGCTGCCCGCCGACGCCGACGCGGGCCTGGTCCGGAGCGTGCTGGCCGGCCTGCCGGAGGTGCGGGACGTCGTCATCGCCGGACGTAACGTGTCGGCGCGCAGCGACGACGGCGCGGCCGCGGTCCCGGTCGTGCTCGGGGCGCTGCAGCGCGCCGGGATCAACGCCTCCTCGGTGGCGGTGGCCCGGCCGTCGCTCGACGACGTGTACCTGCGGCACACCGGGCGCCGCTATAGCGAGTCGCAGACTACGGACGATCGCAGCGAGCGCGAACTGGTGGAGGCGAGCAACTAATGGCTACCGTGCAACTGCAGTCCGTGCCGCCGGGCACGGCGATCCCGGCCGCAACGGCCAACACCGTGCCGTTCGGCACGACGCTGGTGCACACCTGGTACCTGACCGGCCGGAAGCTGCACGCCCTGGTGCGCCAGCCCTGGGTGCTCGCGTTCAGCGTGGTGCAGCCGGTGATCTGGCTGTTCCTGTTCGGGCAGCTGTTCCGCAGGGTCATCGACATCCCGGGCTTCGCCTTCGGCGGCACGTACATGGACTACCTGGTGCCGGGCCTGATCGCGATGAACGCCATGTCCAACAACATGTGGGCGGGCATGACCATGATCGAGGAGATCGACCGGGGCACGCTGAACCGCTTCCTGGCCGCGCCCGCCAGCCGGGTCGCGATCATGAACGCCACCGTGGCGGAGCAGGCCGTCAGCACCACCGTTCAGTCCCTGATCATCATCGGCCTGGGTTTGGCCGGCGGGGCCCGCTACCACGGCGGGGTCGCCGGGGTGGCCGTCCTCGTCGCGGCGTCGATCCTGGTCGGCGTGGTGTTCGGGGCGCTGTCCAACGCGGTCGGCATGCTGCTGCGGTCGCGCGAGGCGATCATCGGCATCTACACGTTCTTCATGCTCCCGCTGATGTTCCTGTCCTCGGCGTTCATCCCGACCCAGCTCATGCCGGGCTGGATGCAGGCCATCGCGTCGCGCAACCCGCTCAACTGGGTGGTCCAGATCGGCCGGTCCGCGGTCTCGGCCCACCCGGACTGGACCGCGATCGCGGTCCGCTGCGGCGGCCTGCTGGTCCTCGCGGTGGTGTGCGTGGCGGTGTCGGTGGCGACGTTCCGCTCCTACCAGAAGAACGTCTGAGCCGCTAGCCAGCACGGCGGGTGCCACGGGGGCCCCGCCGTGCTGGTTAGCTGACCGCGGCTTCCAGTTCTACGGTCGGCTCGTCGGGAACCGGGGGCAGCTCGGGATCACCGCCGCCCATGGTGCGGATGTCGCGGGGGATGAGCGCCAGTGCGGACGCCACGACGATCGCGGCCGCGGCCGCGTACTGCGCCGAGGAGATCCCGATCGCGGCGCCCAGCGGGCCCGCGATCAACGCTCCGGCGGGCATGGCCATGACCGAGCCGAGGACGTCGTAAGAGGAGACCCGGGCCAGCTTGGCCGGCGGGATGTTCCGGGCCAGTGCCACCGTCCACTGCACCATCATAATCTCGACGACCCCGCCGAGGCCGAACGACGCGACGCACACGGCTGGCAACGGCAGGACCATGGCCAGCGAGAGCGGCGAGACCGCCACCGCGCCCCCGGTGAGCACCACGAACAGCATGGGCCGGCGCGGCGTGACCCGCAGCGACACCAGCCCGCCGGCGATCAGGCCAAGCGCGTCGGCGGCGGTGATGGCGCCCCAGGCGGCCGGGCCGCCCAGGTGCGCCCTGGCCACCACCGGGCCGAGCACGGAGAAGGCTCCGTACCAGGCCATCATCACGACGCTGAACTGAGCCACGATCACCCACAGCCAGGTGTGCGAGCGGAACTCCGACCAGCCCTCCCGCAGCTCGCGGAACAGCCCGGACGACGCCGGCTCGGATGCGTCCGAGCCGACGGCCCGGGCCCGGATGGACAGCAGCATCGGCACTGTCCCCACCATGCCGATCCCGCACAGCGCGAGCGCCCAGCCCGGTCCGGCCGCCGCCACCAGCAGGCCGGCCGCGGCCGCACCGGACATCTGCCCGGTGTTCATGGCCAGCCGGCTGATCGCGCTGGCGTCCTGCAGCATGCCGCGGGGGACCACGCGGGGGAGCAGGGCCTGGGAGGCTGGGTAGAACACCGCGATCCCGGTGCCGGTCAGCGCCTCTAGCCCGATCATCGCCCACAGCGGCGGATGGCCGGTCAGCACCAGCACGCCGAACGTCCCCTCGCCGGCCGCCATGAGCAGGTTGGCCGCGATGATCACCCGCTGCGGCCGGAACCGGTCGGCCGCCACCCCGCCGACGAGCGCGAACACCAGCGCCGGCGCGATCTGGGCCGCGAGCACGTAGGACAGGTCGGTGACCGAGCCCGTGGCGCGCAGCACCGCGAACGAGACGCCCACCATGGAGAACCCGACCGAGGCGGGCGCGACCAGCCGTTCGGCGAGCAACAGCCGGAAGTCCCGGATCGCCAGCACGGGGAACCGGCGGACGAGCCCACCCCCCGACATCGGCTTGGTCCTTTCCAGCAACCGCCGGCCGTTGCGGCCGGCGGACCTACCTCATTGACGCTAGCTAGCAACACAATTGAGCGGCAATTTGTTTTCCCGGCTAAGCGCCTGCCGGGTCACTGGTCAGCACAGCTGGTCGATCCGGGTCCACACGCCCGGCGGGTGATCCTCACGGGGCAGCCACAGCATCGGCTGCCTGCCCTCGTACCGGGGCTGGAAGCCCGGATCTCCCGGAAAGCGGCCCTTCCGGTCGGGCCAGACGACCTGCAGGCAGGCAGGCCGGACGTAGCCGTAGTACCGGTCGGAGACGGTGAACAAGGTGGTCGACCGCCAGCTCGAGCGGACCGGCCGGATCGCCAGCGAGCACGGGCAGATCCCGTCGAGCTCATCGCCGGCTTCGATCACCGCGCCGTTCGCGATGCGTTCGCCGATCGAGTTCAAGATGACCGTCATGTGCTCGACAGGAAGCCCGAACATGGTCAGCTCCGGGCCCTGATGGCTGAGCCACAGGCCGATGGTGTACGCCCAGGGCGGCGCGATCTCGTCGCCCAGCACCCCGGATACCGACCAGCCGACGGCATGGATGTCATCGGCGACGGCCTGCATGCAGGCCTCCGGGTCGAGGTCGATGCCCTCGGCCATCGCATCGCATTCCGCGCACCGGCACCGCTGGTCCGGCGGATTGGCGCGGCGTCTCCGTGGAGGGTTCATGCCCCCACGTTACGAGGGAGGTATGACATTTTCGGGTGCCTCGAGCGGCCCCAGACCGCCGGAAGCGTCCGTCTGCAACCCTGCCCCGAGAAGCAGCCCATTATATCCGTTATGTCCTAACCTAAACTTAAGACATTTCGGACATCGACCATGAAACCGCCCCGCGCGAGGGTATACGTCGGCATTGGGAGTGCCGCATCCATCGGTTGGGCACGCCAGGCGGATGTGACGCGATGGGCGGGCG
>Ga0210386_10002000_pt1 | contig 17809 bp, 20 predicted proteins | sample IncBWH32OmetaG_FD_160091 | JGI IMG/M metagenome (GOLD analysis project Ga0210386, IMG submission 160091) | Forest soil microbial communities from Barre Woods Harvard Forest LTER site, Petersham, Massachusetts, United States - Inc-BW-H-32-O ... | reverse complement strand
ACTTGCGCTAGATCATGGTCTGGCGTCGCAGGCTCATCAAATTCTGTCAGATGGGCCATTTCATTTTCAGGTGCCCGGCGACCGGCTTCAACGTCCAACATCAATTGGATGACGATCCAGATGTTTCCGAAAACGAGTACGAGGCGATCGCCTGTCCTGCCTGCACCAGGATACATCTCGTCAATCGAAAAACCGGCAAGTTGTTGGGCCAGGATGATGATTCAAGTAACAACCCGGGGTGATTGAATCGATAACTAGCCAAGGGCGCGGATCGCGCCTTCTCAAGGCCGTTTAATGAAGCCGCCAAAGCCTAAGTGATCACTCAGGTGGACGAAGGCCGGGCGACGTGAGCCACTCGTTTATATGAGAGGCTGTTTCGGCGCGTCGGGCTTTGCGGATGAGTTCCTCGCGTAGAGCGCCGGGTGGAAGCAACTTGGCTTCTTCGCGCAGGCGCTTCGCTTCTTCGGCAAGGCGGGCTTCAAGGGATTGGGTTTGTTTGAAACTGCGGCGATGCTGCATGACACAACCTCGTGCTTACGGGTCCTAACCGTAGGGTTCAGCACTTCCGATCCTAATATGCCCCAAGGGGAGAGTCAGTTCCATAGTGCACAAATTTCCATTGATCTGCGTCAATGGTCAGCACAAACGACGGACAGACGAATTAGGACACTGCTAACTTTAAACTAGGACACCGGGGATCAAATACGGACAGAGGACGGCATGAGAACAAACCGAGAATAAATAAGGGGCTTTTTTTAGCTGAACGTCCTCTGTTGATTGTCGGAACGATTGCTGCAGGATCGTCTTGAATCCGGGTTCTGTTGCGTTTGGAGTATTTTCAATGGCCCCCCGTGCCAACTGGAAGGGTTTTTTGCGTCTCTCTCTTGTTACCTGTCCGGTCGCTTTGTATCCGGCAACTTCCGATTCCGAAAAGATCAGCTTCAATCAGATCAACAAGAACAACGGCCATCGCATCAAATATCTGAAGGTCGATGCGGACACCGGCGAGGAAGTCTCAAACGAAGACATCATCAAGGGCTACAAGGTTGATACCGACACGTTTGTAGAGGTGTCGAAAGAAGAGCTCGAAAATATTGCGCTGGAGTCCACTCGGACGATCGACATCAACGAGTTTGTCCCCAAGAGTGACATCGATCCCCGCTACCTCATCCGCCCTTACTACTTGGTCCCCGACGGGAAAGTTGGGCATGACGCCTTTACGGTCATTCGTGAAACCATTCGCAGTATGAATATGGTCGGCATCGGCACGGTCGTGTTGACAAGCCGCGAGCACATCGTCGCCTTGGAGCCCTTGGATAAGGGATTGATGGGCACGCTTCTCAGGTACCCTTATGAAGTCCGAGGCGAGAAAGAGTACTTCGACGAAATCCAAGATGTGAAAGTTACGAAGGACATGCTCGACCTCGCCAAGCACATCGTCAATCAGAAAACATCGACCTTTAAGCCTGAGAAGTTTGAGGACCACTACGAAGAGGCTTTGACCGAACTCATCAACGCCAAGCGCCAGGGCAAAGCTATCGGCCCGAGGCCGCGACCGCGAGGCGAAAACGTGGTGGACCTTATGGACGCGCTGAAGAAGAGTATCGCCAGCGAGGCAGCCGCCCCCACGGGTAAGAAGCCCCGGAAGGCTTCCGCTGGCCAGAAAGAAATGCTCTTGCCTATTGAGGGAAAGGGTCGCACACAGAAAAAAACTGCAAAACCCGAACGCGCTACCGGACGTCGAAAGGCCGGTTAGAGGCTGTGGGCGGGACTCCGCCCTCTTCCATCGCGGCTCTTTTTCCTTTCCATGCAAATGCATCTTCTTTCGTGCTGGCAGCGCCTTCCCGGATCACGGCGGTATCTTGGTGGCTGTCCAGTGCAATGCCGGCATAGGAACTTCCCTCGTTCGCGACATCCGACACCATCCGGTCGCCTTTGCAACGTAGGGCTCTAGCCAGATCCATGGTGCTAGCAAATCCGCCATCGGGTCGGCACCATCCCGCGCGCGATGCGGGTTTGCGCCGGGATGGTGCTTTTCGTTCGCCGGGCAAATAGGAACTTCGCTTGCCCTGGTTGATGAGATTGACCGACTGTGCCCTGCGCCCGATACGCAGCCGGTCTGCCTATGACAGTACGCGATGATAACTGGCCCGGTGTTCTCTACCGCCGGGCCTTTTCTTTGTGCCGTGATCGAGAGTAGGCCTTTACGTCTGTCGGCAAAATATACATTATGCTCAGAGGGGGAATTTGCCAATGAATCCGGTCATCCAGTTACGGCCCTCACGATCTGAAAAGCCGACAGTTCGTGGTGGTCGAGCCAAGAATGCTGATTATCGGCAGCGCGAGTATCTGACGGAAGCCGAGATCGACAAGCTGGTCGCCGCTGCTGGGGAGAGCCGAAACCCAATCCGCGACCGGCTGCTGATCCTCATGGCCTTCCGGCATGCGTTGCGGGTCAGTGAACTGGTTGGACTGCGCTGGCAGCAAATCCATCTTGATACCGCGACCATCCACATTACCCGCGCCAAGAACGGCACGCCTGGCATCCACGGCTTGCAGGGTGACGAGCTGCGGCTGTTGCGGGCACTTCGTCGGGAGCATCCGCACTCAGACTTCGTGTTTCTGTCCGAGCGTAAGGCGCCGCTGTCGGTAGATGGCGCTCAGAAGCTCATAGAACGGCTTGGCGAGGCCGCTAAGCTGCCTTTTCCGATCCATGCCCACATGCTACGGCACGCCGCTGGCTACGCCCTGGCGGCCCGTGGAGTCGATACGAGGACGCTGCAGGCTTTCATGGGCCATCGCTCAATCGCGAACACCGTCATCTACACGGCGGTAGCTGACAAGCGCATCCGAAACATCTGGGGCAAATAGGAGCAGCACATGAACGAATCCAGGCGGGTGGCATTCGCGAGCTAATCCGGACGCTTGAAAACATTGGTGAGCGAGCCCGGAAGTACTGGCGAGAGGAAGAAGAGGCTTTTGATGGAAGGTCTCCTCCCTCGAAGGAGACCGAGTTGGGTATTGTTTCGAATGAGGCGGTGGGGTTCCTAGAGCGGGCCGCCGACTACATTGAAATCGCCGTCGTTCAATTGCGATCCGCCATCGGCGACGACAGCTTTCCAGAGTCCGATCCGATTTACAATTGATCGCCGCGGTTACTAGCGTGGAGGGCGCTCAACAACCCTTTCGAGGCAAGCGCAAGCCTGTGAGGGGGAGAGGATAGGAAAATGAGACCCCTGGGGGCCTCACCGAACGAGGAGGTATGAGATCAAACTGCCGATTAGCCAACCGATGCCGGCGCAAGCCATCATGAAAGGCCAGACGAAACCGCCACTGGCGCGGGAGGTTGGAAAAGTTTTTGCGTACACCAGCCGACCAAGGCCAATGAGGGCCCCAACCACGAACCCAGCGCCAAGCAAGGTATCGAGGAGAAGCGGCATCCCCTAACGTCCTCGACCAGCCAGCCTATCTAACCTCGCTTGAGCTTCTGGGTCGCCGAGTTGCTTCGCACGCTCATACCAAAATCTTGCCATTTCTGGATCCAACGTGGCGGCAGCCACACGGGCGCTGCTGGCAAGCGGCGTCGAAGCGAGCGGAACACGCTGAGACATTGCGCGCCGTTCATCTTCAACCGGATCGAAACTGGATCCCAATTGAAGTGCCGCAGCCGCGCTGCCGGCGTCAACTGCTTCCGCGAGTACGATCCTGCCCCCGTAGAGATCTCCGTTCGTGATCAATCTGCTTCCAACCTCCAAAAGGCGACGCGCAATCTCACTACTGTCGATAGAGCTTAGTTGCCTAGTTTGAACTGTTTCACGCGTCGGGGTTTTCTGTTGTATCTGCCTTAACCTGTCTAAAGAAAGGTCGGCAAACGAGTGCCCCGAGTTTGAGGGATTCAATACTAGATATGACACAGCAGCCGACAAGATTGCCAAAGACAGAATCGCGGCTATGGCGCCAAATCTCGGCGCGCGGCTTAACCGATTTGTCTTCCGATCTGAAGTCTCCATCGGCGGCCTCTGGAATTGCGCATTTTCATCAGGCAGGAACGCCACGTCGGCAGACCGTCCAGACGACGCCGAGTTATCCCGCGACGGTGGCATGCTTGAGCCAGCCATGGGCGGCCTAACGTCTCGACTGTAAGCAGCACGCATAGTTCGAAAGGCCTCGTGCGGTGTCTCCCGCACCGCGAACCCTTCTTCCCCCAATTCTCCAGTATCAGGGCTGTGGTCCTTAAATAAATTGGACGCCATCGCATCCAGGAGAGCGTTGCGCGCCTCAGAATAATCGTCACTAGTAAAGGCTCGTGAGCCATAGACCGCATTCAGGAAAAGATTTGATCGTTCGTCTAACGTAAGCGCCGAAGGTTCTTTAGAAGCACGAAACTGGTCGTCAACCTTGATCGCTTCTTCAACTGCTTTAAGGGCCGAAATGGATATGTCGTCGGCATCGAGGTCCAAGATTCTGCTCAATTTTGATTTGATCATATTCAATCCACTCAACTTAAAGACTTTGTGATGCCCCCGACGTCGCCACTGTCGCTTTTACTTTTTTTGGCAACACGCACTAGCAGCGCCTCAAAATCAGTTTGATCTAGGCCGTTCATTTGTTTTAGGCGACCGATCCATCTCATCAGTTTTCTTTTCGCATTATCAACCCTATCAACGTTCCAGCCCGCGTTTGGGAAAAGGCTACTCAGCCTTCGTACAATATCGTTAATGGGCCATTGACCAGTCCCGGCTTCATCGAACAAATCTGGAGCTTGGTCGAGTAGCTGAAGCAGCACCGAGACGTCATCGGCTCTGGGAAATTTTTGTTCTGCTAGTTTGATCAGCCCAAACCAAGCGAGACGGGCCACTTCATCCAGCTCAGTCGGTGGTTCCGACGCACCAATTGATTCAAAATCCTCATCATCGTCGGGCTGCACTATTAGGCGGCCCCTGTCGGGCGTAAAGCGCCCGTATCTTTGGCGAAGAATGTCTTCGTAGCGGTGAGCCAGAGCCTCGTAACCTCCAATTTCTCCAATGAGCCAAATGACACGTCCGTCGAGCTCGGGTGAATTGAGATTGATGCTCAACCCCTCCAATTTTAGAGCAGCGCTTTCGTCGTGCACAGAGATGCTTGAGAGAAGCTTTTTCCAGACCTCGCTTAGCATTTCTTCCATGCTCACTTCTGAACTGCTGACTCCACTCTTTCGAAGATAGCGGCTGCATCGTACGGCAACCTCTTGAAACAGGTATCGCTGATGCCGGAAGGGTAAGGAATTTAAGACACGTAGTCTGTGCTCCGCGCGTGCTTCATTTAGATCACCGAAATTCTTCGGTGAAGCAGACTCCTCTGGGGTATCACGGCTCGAACCAGGCAAATCCGGCACGCTGCTCCAAAAATTTTTCTTACCGAAAAGTTGCCGGATTTAGCCGGCTTTCGCCGTCCTCCGGTTGACGGGCTCAAGTTCGATCTCTGAATGCGATTTTGAAGTACCGACCTCGGACCATCAAGAGCGTCTCGGCCCGCAAAGTCGAAATTATTACAGCAGGGGGACACAAAAAGATGAGCAATATGAAATCCTTAATCGTTTTCGCGTGGGCGATGGAGATTGTTGGAGTTACTGGCGGCGCGGCCAATTCTGTCTATACCACTTTCGGAGAGAAGCTTCCGGATACCCTGCTGGGCTATCTGCCCGCCATTCCCATGGCAGCGCTCGCAATGGCCGAGCTCGGGCGGGTCCCTCTCGCTTCTGTCGTCTATAACAAGCGTTCAATTATGAAAATTATTGCGCTGTCCGGCATTGCCGCTCTGGGCTACCTAGCTGTCGAGAATTGGACGTTTGGCTTCGAAAGAGTCGTCGATCTCAGACTGAAGCCGGTAAAGGTCGCCCAACAAAAACTCAACAAGGCAGAATTTGATTTGACCTCAGCAAGACAGGAACGCGATCAGCTGGCTGCAGGCGCCAAGGAAAAGCGTGAAGAGCTTGGAAGAAGTCTTCTCCAGTGGGAGAAAGGCATCGAGCAGACTACTGCTCAAATTGGCCAGGAGGCCAAATCACACCAAGAGAACCTTGTTCAGATTCGTGAAGCGTGCCGCCTGATCAGAGATCGGTGCATGGTCCAGCGCTCGCAAGACGAGGATCGGCGCTACGGAGATGAAATTGCGCGGCTCAATAGTCAGCTTTATTTGCAACGGGACAAAAAGGACAGGATTCATTCGCAAATCGAGGATCTGACCGAGAAAGACGCAAAAGCTGTCCTTGCCCTTCATCGAAGTGTTACCGAAGCCGAAGACCGGGTCAAAGATTTCAGACAGGAATTCCGCAGTGCCGCCGACGGCAATCAGATCTATCGACTCGCCGCCAGTTGGTTCGGTGCTGCTGTATCGGATGTCACGCAAGAACAATTTTCCAAGGCGAGGCTCGTTTTTTCGACATTCAGTTCGATAGCGGTGGCTCTGGCAGGTTCTGTAGCTGCCCTAGTCTACTATTCACATAATCGAGTTCCTGGAAGCCCTTCCGAGTTGGCTAGCCTAGTAGCGCCACTCTTACGCGCCCGGCGAGCCTACTACGCCCGAAAGCGAAAGCGGGTCGTCCGCGAAGTACCGGGACCCGAGCGTGTCGAATATCGCGATGGACAAGCCCCACCGATTGTAATCGAAAAGGAGGTTTCGCGTTTCATTGATCGCATCATCCTTATCCCGAGATTCGGAATCCGCTTTCCCGTTTATTTGAACAGTCTTTTTCGGAGAGAAAACGACGCCGACGCAAATTCACATATTTCAAACGTGACGGCATTTGCCAAACGGGGGGCTTGATATGGAACAACAGCTGGACACGACTTATCTTCGCCCGAGCTTTGTCTCTAAGGCATTTGCTTTGAGTATCGTTGCGCTCGGGGTTGGGGCGGCTATCCTGCTCGCCTCCATTGGAGTTTCTTTTCTCTGGAGCCCACTCGCTACAACGATTGACTTGAAAATTAAGAATCCCGAGTTGACAGTAACGCCAAGCGCTCCATTCGTTTTGAAGCTTCCAAATTCAGATGACGGGATAAGCGCGCGCGATCTCTCTCGTCATGCTAACACTAGCAATGACGAACGGGCTGCATTCGAAGTTATACAAAAGGAAGTCGTTGTCTTTGTTAGCGTGAATCACGAGCAGGGATCCGTGGTGACCGGGTGGAAATTTCCAAACGGCAGCGGACAAATTCCCAGCGGTCAATTCTGCTATTTCACCGCCAAGAATTCAGATCGTTCCAGCACGAGGATCGATCTAGCCGTCGACGGAAACCCAGTTACGGCAATGGCGACAACGAATGTGCCCGACCTCGAACAAGCACGATCAAAGTGTAGATGGTGGCACGCTTGAACTTGTAAACCTTTCTGCAGCGGCGCAAGGTGGTTTTCGAGTGGAAATCACAGCGATACGGCTATTTTTGTCTACAGTCCATCAGTGGAGCGGTTTTGAACGACCATTGAAAGACCCAACAACCTGACGTAACGTTTTCTAAAGTGCGCGACCCTGGGGGGTTACAATGCTGAGAATTGCTCTACGACTACTAATTATCTTTGCATCGGTTGTCGTTTTTGCGCTGATGAACGAAACCGAGCTCTTGGCACAACAGCCGGACGATTTGCAAACCAAAATCGGTAAATTAGAAGCAGAGGCGCGTTCTGAGTGTGCGAGGCTTTGGTCGGATCATGCGTTCGACAGCCTTCGTAAGCGAATTCCGCTTGCCGGCGAAAAACCGACATTCGAAATGTTAAAAAATCCAGAAAAATTGAAAAAGTCGGAACGGCCAATGGCCGATCGGGCTATCTCGACCGTGGAAAAGTGTCGGAAAGCGTGGGAGCCAGTTTACGCTCTGTTACCTCCCGCCGTTAGCGAAAGAATACATGCAGATGAACGCCTTCAGGATGCAAAAATTGCAGAACTCTACAACGGGAAGATCTCTTTCGGCGAATTCAATGTTGCCACGAACACAGCAGTATCGGATTTTATCGCAACATATTCGGGAGTGTCTCTGCCGCAAGTGACGGATTTAGACCAAAGGCCGGTTAGTGATAAACCCCAACCTACCGCGTCATCTAATCCGCTAAATCAAAAATTCGCACCTGGAACAAGGCTGGCTCTCGTTATCGGAAATGGTAACTATGCGAACCTTCCGAAGCTTGCGAACCCGGTTGGGGATGCCAAGTCCATTTCAGATGTTCTTAGCAAAATGGGTTACAACGTTCGCCTGCTGTTGGACGGCTCTGAGCAAACCATCAGGCGCGAGGTTCGGCAGTTTGCAAACGATTCACAAAGAGCCGAAGTTGCCATCGTCTACTATGCCGGTCACGGAGCGCAGGTAAACGGTAGCAACTATCTCCTACCCACCGACATAGAGATTCCTCGCACGGAGGTAGACATCCAATTTACTGGGTTGAAGGTCGATGACTTAGTAAATAGTGTTGCCTCCACCACGAAGGTGGTTTTTCTCGACGCATGCCGAGACAATCCCGCAATCTATAAGAATTTGGTTAAAGGACGCGGAAGTTCCTCGGCTGGACTGGCTCCTTCCGCCAGTTCTAATTTTGATCAAAAGCCTGGAATCGGGATTTTTATCGCCTATGCCACTGAGGCGGGCGCCATTGCCGAAGATGGAAATGGAAAGCACAGTCCCTTCACGCAGGCACTCTTGAGAAATCTGCAAAAACCAATTTCCATAGATGATATGTTTTCGTTGGTTACGAAAGAAGTTCGTCTGCTAACCAAAAACGCTCAACGACCGTACAAATATGCTTCGCTGGAGAACATACTTTGTGTAGCTCCAAGCTGCACGGGAATGGGGACAACCGAATCTGCAGCAGGTTCGATTTTGGATAGCCCGGTTGATCAGGCTAGGCAATCGGAAGCCACCGAATTAAGCGTTGCGAAAGCCACGAATAAGGTAGCCGCTCTACAGACGTTCCTCATCAGATATCCCGATACGCCAAGTCGGTCCGAAATTGAGGAGCAAATTGCCCGGCTGAAACGTGCAGAATTCAAAGAATGGACTCTGTTTGAACTCGGCAATCAAAGGTTACCTTTCTATGCTCAGCTCATGCGATTTCATGATCGCGCCGCCATAAGGGTACGTTCGCTCATAGATCCGGACAGCAAAAAGGTGTTCTATGGAAAGGAAATGCCGGACGCGCGGGTCTCTGAAACCTTATCGGTTTATGATTGTAACGAAACTCGTTCGGCAACCTCGGAAGAGACGATCTTAGGGAAAGATGACGTCGTGCTATTCCATTATAAAATTGCTGATCCGCAGTTTCTGAATTTGTCGATCGCCGCCCCTTTCAAACCAGCTGTATCGATCGCATCTTCGTTTCAGCGACTTGCGTGCAACTCTGAGATTAACACACCGTTGGTAACTAAAGAGCAGCTCGCAAAAAAGCAATTCAGTTTGCTTTCGAGCACCGTTAAAGGTGACGGCGAACTCTTTTACCAAGAACTTTCCGAGCGGAATACGGAAAATCAAAGATCAGTGCTTTTTATATTTTACTTTTTCGCGGACCAACACTTAACGTTTCCACCGACGGCGTTGTTCGACGACCCACCCAAATATCGTATCGAGGTGGATAGACTTGATGTGCAATGTGCGGAGAGGAAGGCTTTGTCAAATAGAAACGAGTTCTATAGTGCTTCGTTAGATCTGATCAACTTGATAAGTCCGACACAATCACAATTAGCTAGTCAAAATTGGATCGAGTTGAAACCCGACATCGTCTCACCACTTTCTACGTTACATGCAATCTTGTGTGGATCGAAAGAGGCAACGAAATGATAGTGCGGCTTTTGACCCTTTCAGTCGTGGGCTTATTCATGAGTCCCGTTGCCTTAGCAGATCGTTTGCTCGATTTTTCGGCAAAGATGGAGATCAATAAGGAACTGCTTGCCTCTGGAGCAGAGACTGTTTTTTCAGAGGACGGATTCGCTAACGATCTACCGACCGGAACTCTGTCAGATATCGTGCAAAGGCCATCAAAAGAATCGCTGGCGACCGGTCGAAGTGCAAACGATACACAAATTTACAAGCTAGTTGCACCGTCAGTAGTGCTGATAGTGACTAAGGAAGGCCTAGGGTCTGGTTCGCTTTTGAGTTCTGCTGGAGACATTTTGACAAACTATCACGTCGTCAAGGGCTACAGCACGGTAGCCGTTATCTTCAAACCCGAAAAAGAGGGCGTCGCCCCTGGCCGAAACGATGTCAAACTTGGCGAGGTCGTAAGGTTTGACCAGGTTGCAGATTTAGCGTTGTTGAGGGTGAGAGAGGTCCCGCCTGGCAGAACTCCGGTTCGACTTGGCAGCTCCGATGACATATCGGTCGGCGCTGACGTGCATGCAATTGGTCACCCAACGGGAGAAGCTTGGACCTACACGACCGGCATCATTAGCCAATATCGCTTGGCATATAAATGGAAGAACAGCGGCGACGACATTCAGCACATCGCAGATATAGTTCAGACTCAAACGCCGATTAATTCTGGCAACTCAGGTGGGCCGCTTATAAGTGATGCTGGAGCTCTCGTTGGAGTAAACAGTTTTAAGGCGGCAGGTGGTGAGGGCCTCAACTTTGCGGTATCAGTCGATGATGTGAAAAGATTCTTGCTGCGCTCGAATCAAGCCAGTTCGCCGCCGGTTGGCAGCCCTAATGTGCCGGAATGCAAGCCCAAGACCCTCTCGAAATACAGAAGCCAGGACAACAAAAGTCAGATAACCTCGCTAGACATGTTCTGCGACGGCAGGGCGAGCGCAGAATATGTGGTTTCAGACGACGCATCCGCGCCAATCTTTCTGAGGGTTGATCGAAATGGGGATGGAAAAGCCGATGTAATTTTCTTTGACCTTAAGAGATCCGGAAAGTGGGATGTTTCCTGGTGGGACGACAAATATTCAGGCCAATGGTCTTTGGTCGGCTATCATGAGGATGGAACCCTAAAGCCATCCCGCTTTGAGTCTTATTCGGACTACCAAAAAAGACGGCTTGCAAATCGGCAACCTAACTAGCGCCGCAACCTAACGCGCTGCCTTGCGCCAACCGGCCGCGTCGGCTTCGGCTTCGGTGCAGAACCAACGCTCGCCGAGACCCTTCGACATGTTGATCTGGGCGTAATTGAGTTGCCCCGGCAGGTGATAGATGCGCCCACCTTTCCGGCTTATATTGCCCTTAATCAAGCATTCGGGCGAAGGTGCTGACGAGGCCGAGACAGCGCCGAGCAGGATCGTCTGAGCATTCACTGGCACAGACGCAGCGCCGAGCATAATTGTCGCCTTGTTCCGGTGCCGCCAGTCCCACGGCGCGATGAACGAACCGGACCAAAGGCCGGCACGTGCTTCTCTCGCTGCAATCTCGTCTGCGTCGTAGACATGGGAATATTTGACGAATGACAAGGCCCAGCCTGATCGCACCATCCACTTGCTCACGTCCTCGCCTTCAATGAAGCAACTGGCGAGCGATCTGCCGTATTGATCCCTCTCGGTCGTTGTGCATTCCCAAATCTGGCCATTGGAATGGCGGGTCAGTTCATCGCGTGCGGCGATTCCGCAGGCCCACCTATCTCCTTTGGCGTTTAGGCAAATCTGATCAGTTTCGGGCGCATCGATGCCCAAGAGCCGAATTTTCGTTTGACCGATCTCAACCGTATCTCCGTCCACGATACGAGGAGTTCCGCTAATCTCTGTCGCGCAAGCGGGTGAATGTGTGACGGCAACTAATAGAACTAATGCAGCGCGGAATTTCATCTCTAACGACTCCACAGTCTAGCGCATCGCCCCAATAGCCGCACCAGCTGTTCGACGATATTCTTCAATCATCGCCTGAGTTACGTCTCCCGGATGAGAACTTTCGTATCGTCGTCTTTCGGCAACAGGACTTCGAATTGCAGGGTGCCGGATTCGGCTTTCAAGCGCGCCTTGTGCGCCAGTAGCGAAGTTACGACCTGATCTCTCCGGCCTGCCGCAACCTCGATTGTGACGACGTTCGCAAATTTTGACATGACGGTTTGCCTCGTACGGTTAGAGGAAGTTCCCTTCAACTTGTTCCCCACAGTTCCTCCGGCCTGCCCTGAAGGAGGTACAATCGGCGCCCGGCTTATCCCAATCGAAATTCGGCCGGCTTTCCACATTCGGCCTTGCCCAGAAGTAACGCGCGTATCTTTCAAGATATGCCCGTTACCAAAAAGCTTGCGCTGCACCCCAAGCCCACCCCCGAGCTCGACACGCCCCGCTATCTGCTGGGCGATGCAGCTGCTGCCGCTGGCGTTAGTCCAGGTACGTTGAAGGCATGGCTTTCGCGTAATCCTCGCGTCGTTACCCTTGGCCCACATGACCAAGCTGGACGGGGAAAGGGCACGCCGCGGCTGCTCACGCTTCGGAGGGTTTATGCCATCGCAATAACGGCAGAACTCGTTTCGCTAGGTTTTATCGCTTCACGGGCCGGGGTGCTGGCCTTCCTCTTTACCGAAGTGAAAATCGTCGGAGCGGAACTCTTCGAGAAATATGCAAGTTTCCTCGAGGTCAAAGGAGACCTGTCTCTTGCGGTAAGGCCGTCACGCAACCAAAGCTCCTTGGAGCAAGAATTTTCGGTTTTCACCTCGCAGGAACTCTTTTTGGGCGATTTGACTAGCTTCGGCGCGCCTGGCTCGCCGCGTTCTGTATCGTGTGCCTTGATCGATTGCGCGGCCCTGATGCGGCAAGTTCGGGCGCGATTAAAAGAGCGGGGCGCGGCATGACAATCGAAGAGGCCGCCAATGCGTTGCACAAATCGCGCCGCTGGCTTCAGGACTGGCTCCGGTTGCACCCCGCGGATGCTGCAGGCAACCCCTACTATGCCCCATTTGGACGCACCAAGACATTTGATGAAAACGATCTGGCCCGCATCCGCGCCGCTGTTCGCGAGGAAGAACGATGCCGATTAAGCTCATTGATCCCCGCCCGGGCAAGACGCCGTATTACTCGGGTCGCGGCAGACACCTCGGGCGATATGTTGACCGAAGCACGAAATCTCGTGAGAAGTCTGTCGCCATCAAAATCATCAAGAAATGGGAACGAGAGATCGAAAGCGGCGAGTTTGCGGAGCGAGGCGAGCCGACGTTCGCAAGCGCTCTCATCTCCTACCTGAATGCAGGCGGAGACCCGCGACCTACAGGAAAATTGTTGGAGTATTACCAGGAGACACCACTGAGGTTGATAGACGGCGACTCAATCGATGCCTGTGCCATCGCGCTGTTCCCTACTCAGTCGCCAGCGACGCGAAACCGCGAAGTCTACACCCCAATGTCGGCCATCCTTAAGCGCGGGGGGTTCGATTTTAAGATCAAGCGCCCGAAGGGCTCGCGCGGCAAGATCATCACCGACTGGCTTTGGCCAGAACAGGCTTTTCGCATATTCAAGGCCGCGCGGACCATTGATGAGGAGTTCGAAATCCTTCTGCAGTTCGTTTGCTACACCGGATGCAGGCTCAGCGACCCGCTGAAGATGAAATGCAATGACGTGCGGCTGTCGGAATCCTTCGCATATGTCGGCAAGACCAAGAACGGAAAGCCGCGCCCGATCTTCCTGCCGCCCGTTTTGGTCGCGCGGCTTGCGTGCCATCCACACGGCGTCGATCGCGGAGATGAGCGGCTATTCCGCTTTCACAAAGGCGGGGCGCTCTATTATTTGCTGATGGCGGCGTGCCAGATTGCCTGCGGCCTCCCGAAGCCAGTCAGGATCAAGCGCGGCAAGCAACCGCCTCGCCCAAAGTACGAATTGGATTGGGTGAATTTCCACACGTTCTGCCACACCTACGCTACCTGGATGCGACGGTACGCCGGTCTCGATGTCCGTGGGCTGGTCGGAACGGGGCGCTGGGACAGCATGCAATCAGCGGAGCGATATGCCCACGTCGTCGCCAGCGAAGAGGCGATGGCGGCTAAATATCTGCCGACTCCATCAGGTTCGGAAAAACTGCGGAAAAAGAGAAAAAGGAGTGTAACACATTGATTGATCTAGCCAGAGATATCCCTTCACACGGGAGAGGTCATAGGTTCAATCCCTATTGCGCCCACCATTTCTTTTGCCACTCTCGCCATATCAACTCAGCTTATGCAGTCAGGGTGGTAGGGGGCGCCCAGGTGTCGCGACGCTATCATTCGGGCTTCTCCCCAGGATGGTCGGACCGCAAGCAACGAAGAGGAAGGGCGGCTGACGAGGGTGACCGGACATGGCTTGCGCCGGCGTGAAGCGCCCATTTTGACCCGTTACGGACATGCGCCGTTTTGTCTCGGCTTCCAGGCTCCCGCAAGGACCACCCGATTGCCACGCTAAGGGTTTGCTTTCATCCCCTGCAACTGACGAAGCGGATTGAGCGGGCCAATAGGGATCAGTTCGAAGCTCATGAGGTGGGCCTGTCCCAGCGGCAGCTTTTCGAGCATGTCACGAGCGACAGCAGGATCCGTGACGTTCAGTATGAATACCACGCCCCTACGTTCCTGCTGCGAGTACCACTGATCGATCCTGCCATTCAGGTAGAGGTCCACGGTGTCTCGAACTTCGTTCGGCAGGATCGCAAACACTTTGGCCGGGTCGACACCGGGATTGATGGTTCCGATTGCGAGAATTTTTGTGGTTGGCGTCGATGTCGTCATGGGCTGTGCGTATCCTGAGTTCGGGCCAAAGAGGCTGAAGATCAGCATCAGGCCGGCGGAGAGGGCGTGTTTCATCTATCTTCTCCATAAAGTCAGGAACGAAACAAGCTTCCAAGTGCCCACAAGCGGATGGGATGTACTGAAAGACAATCAGGGTCGCTATTTGCGCGAATGTGGTTCCAAGGCCAGAGGACCGCTCGGCGGAGTGTGCGGCGAATGTAATGGCGCAATTCCTGGTGTTGAAGAGATGCGCTATTGAATCATGCGACACGCGTCCTCGGCCAACCGCCCTGCAGTCGCCCCAGGTCGAAGAATGGCGATGATCCTTATTTTGCAACGAAGCTCAGGCGCCCACGGGCGAAATGGCTGAGACCCCGCCGTCGATCAGGAAGTCTGCTCCGACGACGTACGCGGAATCGTCCGACGCGAGATAAACCGCCAGCTTCGCGATTTCCGACGTGGCGGCCATCCGCTTGCTCGGATTGTTGGTTGCAAGGACGCCCTTGACCGCGTCGCCCTGCTCTTCGCCTGCGAAGCGACCGAACATCGCCGTGTCCGTCGGGCCTGGGCTTAGGGTATTCACGCGAATCCCGCGGCCAACGAGTTCGGCGCTGAGGATTCGCGCGAGATGGACGACCGCGGCCTTGCAGGTCGAGACGGCCGATGTCGTCGGCCACCCCTTGCGCGCGCCAACGGACGCAGTGATGACGACAGACGAGCCCGGCCTGAGCAGCGGCAAGGCCTTTTGAATGGTGAAGTAAGCGCCTTTGAAATTGGAGCCTATCACCATGTCGAAGCTTTGCTCTGTCACCTCTTCGAACGGCAGGAACTCGCTGTAACCTGCATTTACGAACAGGCCGTCCAGGTGCCCGAACTCCCGCTTGATCGTGGCGAACATCGTATCGAGGTCGGCGAGTTTGCTGACGTCCGCGCGAAGGGCGAGACTTCCGGCTCCCAGCGTCCCTTTAGCTGCCTGCAGCGTCCCCTCATTCAAGCCGCAGATGGCGACGCGCGCGCCCTCTCGGTCGAATTCCTGCGCTGCGGCCAGCCCGATCCCGCTGTTACCGCCGGTGATGAGGATATTCTTGTCCGTTAGCTTACCCATTGTCGTCACTCCTTCAGATTAAACATATCCGTGTCAGTTACAATTTCAGGCAAATTTAGCCGACGCCGCGTACCAGCTCCGCCAGACTCGTTTTGCTGAGAGCCTGCTCGACGGCGTCGTTCGCAGCGTTGAAGATTGGGCCGAGCCTTCGTTTCATCGCGCCGGCCACCGCGCATCCTTCATGCACCTGGCTGCGCAGGGCAAAAATGCCGGTCTCGCTTTCAACCGCCTTGTAGACCTGACCGAGTGTTATGCGAGACGCCGGGCGCCGGAGACCGACGCCGCCGTGACGGCCTTGGTGAAGAGCGACCAGTCCCTCCCGCTCGAGGAGCTTGAGGATCTTCCGCACCACGACCGGGTTGGTCTGGAGGCTTTTCGCGATTGCCTCCGAAGTCGTCCCCTCGTCGCCGGCGTAAGCGACGAAACTCATGATGTGGACGGCACTCGCCATACGACTGTTCGCGGTCATAACCGTAACCATACAAGTTACATTTAAGGCTGTCAAGCTCGAGCGTCGCGTCCGATCGCCACGATCCCTGCCAGCACGGGGCCGGGGTCCGGTTGACCCCCCTTCTGCTGTGCGACAACGTGATGTTCGAGGACAAGGAGCGGGCCGTTGAGCCCCGATGCGCGCCCGACGTGCTCCCGGTCGCGGCAGAAAATCCGTGGAATGCGCCGCGCGCGGAAGAAAGCGTGGTGATTTCAATGATGGGTTTCACCCTCACACGGGAGAGGTCATAGGTTCAATCCCTATTGCGCCCACCATTCGCTAAGCAAAATCAGTGCCCATGCTCATGCCGATAGCTCCTCACAGGAGTAAGTGGCCTTAAAAGCACAACGGCAGAAATAATAAAGTTTCCATTGTGAGCCAGTTGCCCACTTCGCATTTGCAACCCTAAATAGGCTCCCGCGCGAAGGGAGGTCGTAATGAGAAGGCCGTCCAAGAAACAAGCTGCGAAAGCGGCGAAAAAGGCCGCCAAAGCGAAAGGGGCTAATCAGACGAAACCGCCGTCCAAGGCGAAGAAAGCCGTCACGAAAAAGGCCGCTACAAAAAAGAAGTCAACGTCCGGGGTGCTCGGTTGTTGCACCTTGGTAGGAAGCGGGCCCGACATTCAACGCGAGGGTGTTACAAAGAGCTATTGCGAAAAGCTTGCAGCTGAATTGGGTAAAAATCCTATTTGGACGCCGGGAAAATGCGCTCAGCCAGATCGATCACGGACATAGCCAGGATCATCCTAACTTCCTTGGCGGGGTGTTTGGTCTGTAGCGGATGTGCAGTCCCCGCGTATGACGTTCCGCTAGACGAATACGGTCAACCAACCGCCAAAACAATCGTTGAGCGTATTCAATGCGAAATACGCGATATGGTTCGAGATGACCGTCCAAGTGACCCCGCATCTTTTCATCGCCTTTTCCTTTTGAATGAGGACTACGATGTAACGGTTGCTCTATCACTTGAGGTCAACGATAGCGGTGGCCTGTCGCCGAGTGTCTCCTACGTTAATCCGCTGGGCCCGGGAAAGACCTTTACGTTTGCAGCGAACGCCACGCTTAGCGAAGCTCGCGACCACACCTTTAGCGAAAATATCGAGCTTTCAACCCGGAAAATCTATTCTGATTGGAAAGCCGGAAAATCCTACCTATGTCCGCCGGCGAACACCCCTCTCGCCGGCAGTTTAGGACTGAAAGATCTGGTATCGATGGCCGTCTCAAGTCCCAATCTGGATGAAAATCTAAAGAGCGGCCAAAAAAGCGTTTTCGGTGGGACCGTGCAGTTTGTGATCACAAAATCGATCTCTGCTACAGGGCCGAGTTGGCAGCTTATACGCATTAAGAACGTGGCCGCTCTAACGAGCTTTTCCGAAATCTACACGGACAAAATTACGCTGGCATTTGCCCCGGGAAGCAACAGGGGCAAGCGACTTGCTCGCGTTTAGGGCCTCAATCCCGCAGGCTATCAATTTATTCAACAGCAACTCATTAACTCCATTAGCTCGCAGCTGGTGATCAATGGCATTCAACACTGATTGCGCTTGGATGATCTTCTCCGAACGTTTGGGA
>Ga0210386_10001999_pt1 | contig 17813 bp, 20 predicted proteins | sample IncBWH32OmetaG_FD_160091 | JGI IMG/M metagenome (GOLD analysis project Ga0210386, IMG submission 160091) | Forest soil microbial communities from Barre Woods Harvard Forest LTER site, Petersham, Massachusetts, United States - Inc-BW-H-32-O ... | reverse complement strand
CCACGACGGTGCCGAATCTGTCCGCCTTGGGCATCTCGGTAAATGACGATGGCACCCTGACATTGAATAGCGCAACCTTGACCAACGCGCTCCAGAATAATTTCGGCGATGTACAGAACTTCCTTCAAGGGACTTCTCTGAACGGATTCGCCAATACTCTCGATCAGCAGCTGACCACCTACATCAGCCCCGCGGACGGCGCCTTCACTGTGGATCTTCAAAGCATCAGCACCGAAGAAAGCGGTTTGCAAACCGACATTAGTAACTTCGAAACGAATTACATCACACCGCTGAAGGCGCAGTTGCAAAGCGAATACAGCCAGGCCGAGATCCTGCTGCAACAGCTGCCGACCGAGATGCAGCAAATCAACACCGAGCTGGGCCTCAACAATAACAATTCGAACGGCTAATTGAGACCGACATGAATCCAACGGAACTTTTTTATCGGAAAACGGCGGCGGACGGAGCCAGCGGCTTCGGTTTGTTGATCGCACTCTTCGACACTCTGGCGGGAAATCTGCAACAAGCCGCCGAAGCACAACGCAACGGCGATCTCGAGAAGCGATGCTCCGAGGTTAATCACGCACTGCTTGTAATAGGCCATCTGGAAAACTGGGTTAATCACGGAGCTGGCGGAGAACTGGCACAGCAGTTCATTTCCTTTTATGCATCCTTACGGCACAAGCTGTTTGAGGCGCAAGCACGCCAGTCCCCAAATCTCTTGTGCGAGCAAGTGACAGCGATCTTGAAGATCAGAGAGATCTGGCAGCAAATGGACGTGCGCGCCGGTATTCCGAATCACGAAAATCTCTCACAGTCGTCATCCTATGTTACGGGGCCATATGGAGGCGCAATGAACCGAATGCAGGGGGACTGGTCGGCATAGACTGCGGGGATCATACGACGCTTTCGAAGTTGAGTGTGTTGGAAGGCGCAGAACTCAACTGACAAAGTGGGGCGCATATCCAGGATGCGCCCCACCTTTTTCGATTTCCTTCAGGAGCCTCGACAAATGAAAGCGTCCTGGACCCGAGAGCATCTAGCTAGGAGTAGAAAGGTAGTTGAGCAGGGTGCTCGGCAATACCTTGGCTGCAGCTGCAAGGGCCGCGCTGTTGGCCGTCTCTGCCTGGCTTAGAGTTGTCGCGGCGGTGGCCATATCCACTCCAACCAGGTTTGTTTGTTGTGTGCTAAGGCTGACGGTCTCCTGCTGCAGGTAGGTTTCCTGCGAATTCAACTGGCTTTCGGCATTTCCGTAAAAGACGCGTTGCTGGCTGACGTAACTAAGTGCTGAGCTGACCGCATTGGTCGCCGTCTGAATGTTTGTAGCGTTTCCGCTTTGCAAAGCTGAGATCAGCGAGCTTAGGGAACCAAGGACATCATTGCTCGAGTTTGAGAATATCTGACTACCGGGAAGATTGACCTCGACATTCAAGTCATCACCCACGGCCACGGAGTTCACGCCGCTGTTGCCGTTATAGGTGTAGCCTGACGGTGAAGCTGCACTGGCGGTGTACGGAACTGTCGTGTTTGCTGTGCCGCCGAATAGATAGCTTCCCTCATAAGAGCTATTGGCCTGCGACACAACACTCGAAAGGATTCCCTGCACCTGCTGCGCAAGAGCCTGCTGATTGGCCGCCGAGTTCGTGCCGTTTGCGCCTTCGGTCCCAAGAGAGATTGCCTGAGTGAGAGAGGAAACCACCGAGCCCAATGCAGAGTCCGCAGTCTGCACCATCGTGAGAGTCCCGGAGACGTTTTGCGTGTACTGGTCGACTTCGCCTGTTTCGATCGTGTTTTGCACCATTTCAGCCGAAGCAGCCGGATTGTCGGATGGCACCGTGACGCTTTTGCCGGTGGACACCTGCTGCAGCGCGGTGTTGAGAGTCGTTTGACTTTGCTGCAAGGCGGCAAGAATGTCGGGAACAAGGTTTGGATTAACGCGCATATCAGTAGCTCTGCGATGAACCCATATCGAGGGTCACGGTGTTTAAGGCCTGGATTGTACTCACGATGCGTGCAGCCGCTTCGTAAGCCGTCTGAAAGCGAATGAGATTAGTCGTCTCTTCATCAATGTTGACGCCAGAGATCGAGCCCTGCTGATTGGTGAGTTGCAGCAGGCTCTGGCCGATAGCCGTCGACTGTGAACTGGCATTGGAGGTATCTGAGCCCACCTGAAACACCAGATTTGCGTAGCCGGCTGAGACAGATTGGCCGGATGGAAGCGCACTGGTGAGCGCAGCAGAAAGATTCGCCACATTACCGTTGCTGCCTGCCGAGCCATCGGAACTAATTGCAATGAGCGAAGGATCGGTGATAGCTAAGCGCAGCGATGCGGCGGCTCCTGCTGTACCCGACGATATTGAAAAGAAATTGCCGCCGACATTTCCGTTGGAGCCATAGCCCTTGGCCTGCGCTGCGTTGAATGCGGTGGCAAACTGGCTGGCAAGCGTGTTGAGCTGAGTTAGGTATCCAGGAATTGTTTGGTCTCGCATCTGAATGGCTCCGCCCAGCTGGCCTCCCTGGATCGACGATGTAATGTCATTCCCCGCCGAATCGAGCACGTGCTGCAGGCCGTCACTGGCCGTTGTGGTTTGCAGCGTGAAGTTTTGGCCACCCATGACGAGCGGCGATCCGTTTGCAGTGGTGATGGTTTCCCCGCCGCTGCTCTGCGATACGGAGATGCCGGTCAGGGTTGAGAGTTGCTGGACCAGTTCATCGCGCTGATCTTGAACTGTCCCGCCATCCTGCCCGGACTGGGTGAGCTGCGAAAGCTGGCCATTCAGTTGCGCGATCTGCTGCGTCAGCGAGTTGATTTGGGCAACAGTCTGCGTGACCTGGCTGTCGGCATCGGATTGCGCAGCGGAAAGTGCATTGGCGGTAGAATTGAAGGCTTGTGCGAGGTTTTGGCCACTAGCCAAAACGCTTTGTTGCATGGCTGAGCTGCTTGGATTAGCGGAAAGCTGGGTAAGGCTCTGGGAAAACGCGGTCAGTTCACTCGCAATATCGTTGCCCGTGCTCGCGAAGTTGGTTTGAATCTGCTGAAGACTCGCCGATTGTGTATCGACACTGCTCTGCTGCGACGTTTGCTGCGCAATCTGAAGGTTGAGGAGTTCATCTCGGACGCTTTGAAGCCCATCGAGGTTCACACCTCCTCCGTTGACCTCGGCCCCGGACAGCGACTCTGCATTCTCGGACAACTGGGGGATTTCGCGGGTGTATCCCGGAGTGTTAGCGTTCGCAATGTTGTTGCTGGTGGCATTGAGCGCTGCTTGGGTTGCCTCAAGTGCTTGAATCCCGATATTGAGCGAAGTGTTTAAACCTGACATAGTGTTCAGATTTGGCAAGACCAGGTTTGGAGTTTCGACCTGGGGCCATCTCCCTCTCGAAGATTTCCTCGAAACGAATCGAAAAGTGACACCATCAAAGCGACGGAGCGGCTGGAGTGCTGAAGCAGAGCCCCATAACGTTGATTTAGTGTTTGAAGGGTGTCGGAGGCAGCGTTGACCTCGCTCATCAGAGGGTCGCTGGTGTGCGGAAAATAGGAGACGGTACCTGTGCGCGCAGAGACATTCAATTCTGTGGCAAGATCAGTTAGGCGGGCACTGAGCGTTTCCTGTCTGCGGACACTCTCTTCGAACTCCGGGAGGGCGTTTTGAGGGATTGCCTGCATGGCTCGCTCCAGTTCGTAAGCAAGCGAACGCAAGAGCTGAAGGTATTCTTCAACCTTGCCGTTCCGCTCCTGGAGGCCGTTCGCAATCATGTTCGACTACTTTGATTCAATGCTTCAACCGTGAGTAGGTCCACTCCCCGGCTTAGGCATGCTCGTCGAGCATCGACGAGGCAATCTCGTTTGGATCTAGCTTGTAGTTCCCGCTATTGATCGCCGTACGCAGACTGTCCACCTTGTCCTGCCGGACCTCGGGAGAGCTCATGGCGGTGCTCACCAGGGACTGCACAGATGCAGTATCGAAGGACAGGGTGGTTCGATCGCCGTCCCCATCTGCGCCCGTAGCTGCGGCGCGATCTGCTTTGACCTTTTGCGCGGTCGCTTCACTAGCAAGCTGACTTGCTGCCGACTGCGTTAGATCTATTCTCATGGCGACTCCTTGTTGAAGCCTGCGTCTCTATCGGCACTTCGCAGGCGAGAGTTTAATCCAATTCTCAGCGTTGCGTAACAATCTCTGCTTTCGCTGTGCTTCTATCCTTCTTTTGAGCTGTGGCATTGGCCTTATCTGCCATGGAATGCATAGCTTGAGCGATCATCCGACCGATCCCAATGCCTCCTGATGCCGCCATTGAGGTCGCCACCGACTGCACCCCCAGGCTCATCATCTGCTCGCGTCCGGCTGCATCTTCATCATCTTCCGCGCCAGGCACAGTAGCCATTGATTGTTCGGCCTGCTGTAACCACGTAGTCAAGAGCAGGGCTTCAAACTCTTTCGCTCCCTTTTCAATCTTCCCGTCGTCCATTGCCGGCTGCTGAGACTTGAGTTGATGGAGCATACGGTCTTCTGTCGACTGCAAAAGAGAGGTTTGTGACGTAAGCGATGCGGTGCTCATGCTTGTTGCCATCTACTGGACCTCCAGTTCTGCCTGCAGACCGCCCTCAGCTTTGATGGCTTGGAGAATAGCGACAACGTCGCGAGAAGATGTGCCAATCGCGTGAAGACCATTGACCAACTCCTCGACATTGGCACCTTCATCCAGCCGCATGGTCTGCGCTGGCGCATCGTTCGCGGTCACCCGCGTCTCAGGAACGAGAACAGGCTGTAGCCGGTTGTCCGGGCGTCCTCTCCCCTTTTCATCTTTGCCTCCGTTTCCACCTGTTGGAACCGCCGCAACATCATAGGAGGTGACCACCTGAATGGACAGATTGCCGTGAATCACCGAAACCGGAGTGAGTTTGACGTCGCCTCCCAGGACGATGGTTCCATTTCGCTCGTTGATGACAATCTTCGCCGGCGTGTGGACCTCGAGTGAAAGATTCTGCACGCGGGAGATGAGATCTGGCACTGACAACGATCCGGTATCGGCAACATTCACATCCACGCGGCTGCTGTCGAGCGCGGATGCAACCGTTTTATGGAAATTCTGGTTGACAGCGTCCGCGATTTCCTTTGCGGTCGTGAAGTCGGGGTTCCGCAGAAGCAGCGAAACGGACTTAAAACTATGTAGATCAACGGAAGTGTCGCGTTCCACAATCCCGCCGTTGGGAACGATTCCCACCGTCGTGGAGTTCACTTCTTTCCCGTTGCTGCTGTTGCCCGCTGAGTAGCCCCCCATGACCAGTGGTCCTTGCGCCTCGGCGTAAACCTGGCCGTCAGGCCCATGTAACGCGCTCATCAGCAGCACTCCGCCGACAAGACTCTTTGCATCTCCGACAGACGACACCGTGACGTCGAGCTTGGCACCTGGGCGGGCGAACGGCGGGAGACTAGCGGTGACGAAAACGGAAGCGACATTCTTGACTTCGACAGTGCCCGGAGCGATCAAAACGCCCATGCGCTGCATGGCATTGGCCAGAGTCTGTACCGTGAAGTAAGTCTGCTGGCTGTCCCCGGTTCGATTGAGGCCAACGACCAGTCCGTAGCCTACCAGCATGTTGTCGCGAACGCCTTCGACGCTGGTGATGTCCCTGATCAGGACCTGTCGATTGGGGTTCGAAGAAAAAGAGCTGGCCACGCAGGCAAGAAAGGCGGCGGTCAACGCTATTCTGCGCGTCGTCCGCGAGAGAAAGTAGCCCCGGAAAATCATTCGCGTGCTGGTCATACGAATCAGAATCCTGTCAACCATAGGATTGCCCTGGTGAGTGCGTTGGGACGACGGGTACTATCGGCGATGATGCCCTTGCCCTTCATTTCGATTTCAAGATTGCTGAGAGCGGCGGAGGGCACGGTGTTGTTAGGCCCGATATCATTGGGGCGCACCACGCCTCGGATCGTGACATCTTCGTGCTGATTGTTCATGAAGATCTTGCGTTGCGCCTCGACAATCAGATTCCCGCTCGGTAACACAGCGATCACCTGCGCGGTCATGCTGGTTTGGAACGTCGTACTGGAATCCGTCGCTCCCGATCCTTTCAGGGACGTGGATGAATTTGCGTTGAAGAGCGGATTCAGGCCTTTCGTGTTGACATCTCCAGCCAACCCCGTAATCGCGGAGCTAGTTTGAAAGGCTCGTTGGCTGTTCACATCTCCTGTTTGGGCCGCTGTAGTCTGAACTGCGACTAGAATCACGACCGTATCATTCAGCTTCCGCGCTTTGTAATCCGAAGAGATGTCGTTCATCTCGCCGCCCGAGTTCCAAAGACTGCCGACGGTATTCTCCGCAGCCGGAATCTCCTTTTCCTGAAGACGCGCAATGTACTCCGACCGAAGTTCCGCGGGGCTGTTCTTTCTGCTCGTCTTTGCGCTTGCTGCTTGAACTGAAACCGTTGCCAATACGACGCAGGACAGAAGTTGCACAAAACTCCGTTTACTCCTGTTGCTCATCAGAGTCTCCCCTTCAATGAGGTGGCGTCGATTACCTCCGCCACGTAAAGCTGCCGATTGCTGCAAGCTCTCACCCGAATCTTGTCTCCCGGAGAACCTTCTTGAATCGACACAACTGGAATTCGAATATGGACGCGGTCTCCCTCAAGCGAAAGAACGGCTTGCGAACCCGAACGCATCACGATGGGCTTTGAACCAACTCGCGTCGCTCCCGGAGAAGCCCGCACTGTCATTGATGGCGCGGTTGTTGATCCAACGTGATCCATTTGAGTCTTCACGAAGAACGGCAGGCATTGCTCGGGACTCTCGCATTCCATGCGTACGATCGCAGTATGATTGCCCGAATTCTCAATAGATCTGACTTTGAGCCTAGGCGTATCCGTGGTGGCCCAAACACGCGTCAGCAGTGTGACCTGCTCCGGTGCAACAGCCATCCCTGCGTCGCTAATCGCTGAAGAGATTTGATCGGCACTGATCGGGTGATGCGCAGGCGCGGCAGCAGCCAACAATGCGGCGGAGGCAACGAAGACACAAGTCAGTCCGTTCACAAAACGAGTCATGGTGCTTTCTTTACTGCGTCAGTTGATTTAATTGTTGAAGCATCTCATCGGCTGCTTTGACCACGCGTGAGTTCGACTCATACGAACGCTGGGCGAGGATCATGTTGACGAATTCATCCACCACATTCACGTTGGATTGCTCAAGCATTCCCTGCTGAATTTTGCCCAGGCCATCGGCGCCACCCGCAGCACCCACAACCGCTTGCCCTGAAGCAGTAGTCGCCAAATAGATGTTATTTCCGACACTATTCAGGCCGCCGGGATTCGTGAACATCGCCAACTGAATCACGCCTACCTGCTGCACCTGGGTTTGCCCGGGCAGCGTAACGCTCACCGTACCGTCGCTACCAATGGTGATGTTGGTCGCGGCTGCTGGAATATTGATGGCTGGCTGAAGCGCATCACCGTTTGCGGTGACGACGTTTCCCTGCGCATCCGCCTGGAAGTTGCCGGAGCGCGTATAGCCAGTCTCTCCATTTGGAAGGAGGATCTGGAAGAACCCGCCGCCCTGGATGGCGAGATCAAGCGGATTGCCGGTACTGCTTAAATCCCCTTGAGTTTGAACAATCTCTGTACTGCCGGGCCTGGTGCCGAGACCGATCTGCAGGCCTGACGCTACGGTGGTCTGCTGCGTGGCCGCTGCACCGGGCATCACATCATTCTGATAAAGGAGATCGGAGAACTGGACCCTGCGCGACTGGAAGCCGGCCGTGCTCGAGTTGGCTAGGTTATTGGCAATGTTATCCAGGTTGATTTGCTGAGCGGTCATTCCGCTTGCACCGGTATAGAGAGCGTGAAACATTGGAGTCTCCTTTAGCCGACCTTAGGAAGGTCTTGCGTTGCGGTTTTGTCGATTTCCGAATTGAACATCGAGAGTGCCCGCTGCGCCATCTCGGCAGAACGCTGCGCCGTAACCAGTTCAACCATGCTTGAAATGGGGTTCACATTGGAACTTTCGAGCATTCCTTGTCGCACGTTGGATCTGGTTGCGGGTGCTGCCGTTTTCGCTGGTGCGGAATAATAGGCACTGCCCGCGCTCGACAACTGCGTGCCTGTGGGAAACTCGACCAGCCTTAACTTGCCGGAGATGGCTCCGTTGGACGATATAGTTCCGTCCGCGCTGATCGACACCGGGCCGGGAACCATGGTGATGACGCCTTTTTCGCCCATCACCGCATCGCCCGCCGCGGTCACCAACTGGCCATTGCTGGATACCTGGAAGGCGCCATTGCGTGTATAAACCGGACCGTTGACGGTCTGCACCACGAAGTAGGCTGGCCCCTCAATTCCGAGGTCGAGATCGTTCCCAGTCTTTTGCAAGGGACCCTGCGTCTGGTCTAGCGTCGTTCCGCTGAGAATTCCAAAGCTATTCATCGCCTGATTAAGAGCGGAGGTTGGCACGTTTCCAGCAGTAGCAAGGACCGAGCTGAACACGTTGTGTTCGGCGCGGAAGCCAACCGTACTCGCATTCGCCAGATTGTTGGCAATCGTATCCAAAGCCTGCGTGCGGGACACCAAAGCCGTACACGCCGCGTAAAGTCCACTGTCCATGTGCGCCTCTATTCGCATAAGACAATGCACGGCGCGTGCCATTTGACTAGGCAAGAATTGCCTGAAAACAACTTTAAATGCCGTCGAGAAGCAGGATTTGATGAGTCTTTGATGAGAAGGTTTGGGCGACCGCAGCGTGTCCGGTGCTTCGACTCGGCGTTTCTCATCCGAACACAAGAAGGACTTGGACCTGAACCGATCAGCATGCTTCGAGAGGATAATGTTTGATCTAGCTTCGTGGCCGCAAATCAGATCTCAACCGAGGTCTCGTCCGAATGTGAGCCACACCCCATCTCGTGCGCACTCTGCACAATCCGCGACCACCGCTGTTCTCGAGCCCGGTTCTCCATTTCCCTAAAATAGTCCAGAACGCACGTAGGCAAAGACCAGTCTTCTGCCATGCGGAGGCCGCACAGGGCCGCTGCTTTCGGCGTTGAATTCAATGCGCCCCAACCAAAGAGCGCAGGCAAGGAATAGAGTTGATGGAACAGCCCGACGAGGTGGGCCTCCTCGGGATTAGCCGTTGCGGTCGGCTCCGACGCAAGCTGCCGGCAGGATTCTGCGACTTCCTTCGCGTGCTGCCAGGTTTCAATTAGATCGCTTGAGCATATCCCGGACCCTGCTCCGTCGCTGGACAGCGCTTCCAGGCAAGATTGCAAACCAAGATTTGAGATGCAGTCTTCAATGCGTGCAGGCCGGTCTTCAGGAGACGGGTTTTCTTTCGCTGCGCGATGAAATATCCGCAAGACGGCGCCCATATCTCTTAGGACCAATTGCGAAATCTCCCGAAGATCGACGCAACGGTCTTGGGCCTTAAGCTCCATCGCCAACCGCGTTTCCAGCAGCACAGGAACCTGGGGCAGGTCACTCCCGCACTCGATATGCGCCCATCCGGATTCAGAAGCTGTACACCGGCCCGATCTGATTTCGAGAATCCTACTATTCTGCACGGCGCTTGTCACCTGCGCTACTTATCGGCAGGTAGCGGCAATCTGTTTATCGAAAAGAAGAGCCAGATTCCTGTCGAAACTGCAAGTTCTCTAACACTTCTGCGGTACCTAAGCCTTCGAACCGGAAAATGATGTCAACTTTTCCTCGTCTCCCTGAAACTCTCACCCAAACGTGATTCTTGCATCCGGAAAAAACAGCGTGATCCGCAGCCACCTCAACCGCAAATCGTCCAACCGTCCGGGACATTCTCTCCGGGGCCCCCGCATCTTCGATCACCGTTTCCTTGCGATTTGGAGATGCCGCGATCCTCTTGACCTGCTCCGCGAGCTCCGTTGGAGTGATAAAGCATGGCACAGCCCTACAGCCAGTGATCTTTTCTATCGATTCGAGCAGACTATGATCAACTCCGAACACAAAACCAAGCAGAATCCGTTTTGCCTTGACCGAGTATTGTAACGGTACCGAGGATGAATACTGGAGAAGATACTCGGGGATGTCCGATTCAACCTCTTGGCCGATGCGATCTGGCGCGAGCACTGGATAACCCCATTGAGCGGCCCGTGCGGCAGCGAGTTGTTTCTCGCTGATGAGGTCAAGTCGAATCAGCGTCTCCTCAAAATTCTCCCGGCGTAAGTCGCTCTCCGTCTGTGCCAGGCGCATCGCCCCCGCATCCAGGTAGCCCTTTGCCAGGAGCGTAAGGCCCATCGACATCCGTGGAATGCGTGGAATTTCGCTAATATACACATCCGAAAGCGACGCCAGCTCCGCTCGCGATGCTCGTACGAAGCAGTCAACGCTGCAATACCAGTGACCGCCTGATTGAATTCCTGCGCGACCACCCGGAATGTAACGCATAAGTCGCGTGTTGTGGCAGGACGCATCGTCGCATCCTGCGCGCATGCTTTTCCAACTGCGGTCCACTACGGGCCAAAAAGACTTCAATGCCAATTCCATCGCAATTAACCTCGACCAATCAATTCAAAAAGTGAGATACAACAGGCTGTGGGATTTCCGTAACTCGCAACCCGTAGTTTCCGTCGACGATTACAGCCTCGCCTCGGGCGATCAACTTGCCGTCGAGAAGCAGTTCCACGGGCTCATCGACCATTCGGTCCAACTCAACAACGGAACCGCTCGTGAGAGCCAAAACATCCCGGAGGGGCAGCTGTCGTTGACCGAATAGCACCGAAACATTCAATTCCACATCCATCACGAGCTTCAGGTTGTACGGGTAGATCTGAGGCTCGTCCTGCTCGCCTCCACCCGCCATCTGTGCGGTGGCAGATAACGCATCAAGAAGCTGGACTCCAAAGTAGAGCAAGACTGGCGTTCCTGTGGGATCATCCGTTGCAGCGAGGGGAACAACAAACATCCCCCCAAATGCCAGGCCCGCGACGCGATCGACTTTGACGGAAAGCGTACCGTAGCTGGAAGACAGTGATTCCGCGAGGTCGGTCATCGCCGACGAGATGATCTTCGTAAGAGTCTCGACTTGCTCTTCTGCGCTGACCTCTTCAGGCTGCGTCCCGACCCTCGAAACGAGTTCGGCCACTTGCGGCCCGAAGAACTCGACGAAGCACTCTCCGGTGAGCGCGCCGTCAACCTTCAGCCGAAAATGGATTGGCGCTCCTTTCGAGTCGGGAAGATCCAGCCCATTCAGCACGTCAAGCGGCCACGGCAATCCCGTGGCGAGCGCGACTGATGCTGACAGGGCCCCGGCGAAAACCTTTGCGAACTCCCGCGCCGCTTTTGTCTTTGTCTGATTATCCATTTCTTGACTCCTCTGATTTCCAATCTGACTGAGCCGAACGTCGACCGAGCTGCGCTGCTCGCTGCGCACCGTTTCTAACTGGCACCGCTTCAAAAATCGGCCGGGCACCCGCTGTGAGCACTCCAGGCGTTTGAATCGGAGCTCGAAGTTTTAGAACCGACCCGGGCTGAAGCGCAATAAGATCGCGCACTGCAACCTTGAGCCCGGGCAATTCGGCGCACACCTGCATCTCGCAATCTAGAATCCGCTCGCGAATCGGAGCCATCGGAAAGCTCCAGAGCATCTTCTTCTGTGGCTGATCCAGTTTGATCTGCTTAATGAGTACATTTAGAAATCCAGCAGGCAGCGCAAGATTGAACCAACCCGATCCACCAGCGAGGTCAACGCCAAACTTCAATATGGTCACCTTCTCGTTGGAGGGACAGAATCGATGCAGGCTGTCTGGCTTGATGGCGCGGTTCGCCGTCATCGACAAACCTGGAATGCGCCACGCCTGTTCAGCCTGCTCTGCGATAATTTGGACCACATCGTGCATGATCGCTTCGTCGATTTCAGAAAGCTCGCACACATCGTCTCTGACTACTCCCGATCCTCCCATCAGCAGTTCGAGGATCATCAATACGAGACGCAGATCGCACTCCACAAGGACGTGGCCAGGAAGAGCCCCCAGCGACAGCGGCACGATGTGCGACGAAATGCTTTCCTGGTGATCCTTGAGCGAAAGTTGATCGAGTGTCTTGAGTTTTACTTCAAGATTCGTCGCGAGCTGTGCATCCAATGCAATCCCCAACTGGCGGGCAAAGACATCGTGAATTGCAGTCAGCGATCTCGCATCTTCGTTTGAGAGCCGTCCGGCTGAGCGAAAGTTACAGCTGTGCACGGACTGTGACGGCCCGGCAGCCTCTCGCGCTTCCGACGGGCCTGACGACATTGGATACTGACTAGATGTACTCACGTTGTTCTCCGGCGTTTGCGCCGGTTATCACCGGCCTGGTCTGAATGCGCTCAAGATACTGCTTAAGTTTCACTATGGTGGCCTGGCGAATTTGCGAGACGCGGGAGAGCGCTACACCTACGACCTGCGCGATTTCTTTCATGGTGAGTTCCTCTCGATAGTAGAGGGAAAGAATGAGTTGTTCTCTTTCGCTCAGTTTCGAAACTGCTTCGGCGAGATGCGTCTTCATCTCAGCCTGCAGGCATAGTTCGAACGGATCAGGATCGTTCAGATTCGGTGCGGATTCAATCACGTCCATTGAATCCGATTCATCATTAGAGACCGAAACATGCTGGCCTGATATTTGCAGCGAGTCGAGCTGTGCAACCAGCTTATGAAGCTGATTCGTTTCGATGTTCATCTCCTGCGCGATTTCAGATTCGAGCGGCTGTCGGCCAAATCTGGCCTGAAGGCGCCCAGTTGCGTCTGCGATCTCACGGCCCTTTCTGCGCATGTGGCGCGACCCCCAGTCACTTTCGCGGAGGCTGTCCATGATCGCACCGTGAATACGGAACTTGGCAAACGTTTTGAACTGAACATTTTTGGAGCTATCAAAGTTGCGGACTGCTTCCAGAAGACCAACCACTCCCGCACTCACGAGATCCTCAAGTTCAACCTGCTGCGGGAGGCGCTCGCGAATCCGCGTAGCAATGTAGTAGACCTGTGACAATTCCTGCGTGACGAGGTCGTCTCCATCGTTCGTTTCGGTGGCGCTACGTTTGTATGCAAACTCTGCTGGCGTCATTGGACCATCCCGTTGTTTGGGCAAGAGAACAATATATTCATCGAACCGACCCCAAAGACATGACTGGTGTCATCGGCGGAATCTCCGATGGAGAGATAACTACAATCTTGGGAATGAACGGCTCCAGAACGCGTCGGAGATAGAAGCGTCCGGGCGAAGCACACAGGAGTACGGGCGGAGCCATGGCCACTTGGTCGCCAAGCATCGCACGCAATCCATCGAGAACTCTGCGCGCCACCGAGATCTGAAGCGCGCCCCCCACACCGGCCTGCGAATGTTGCGACGATGTACGTGCACATTCTTCCTCGAGCGAGCTATCCAGAGTAACGACTTTCAACTGGCCGCGCTCATCCAAGAGAGGTCGAATGAGCGCGCGCCCAAGCGCATGCCTGGCTGCCTCAACGAGCACGACTGGGTTCTTGTTGATGGAGGCGGTCTCCACCAGCGTTTCGAGAATGGTGCCAAGATCGCGAATGGACACTTGCTCTCTCAACAACAGCTGGAGCACTTTCTGCACTTCACCGAGCGTCATCAGTTTTGGTAGCAGTTCGTCGATTAGTTTTGGATGCGAGTCTGCGAGGCGATCGAGAAGGCGCTTGGTCTCATGACGGGTCAGAAGATCGTGCGCATTCTGCTTGATAAGCTCCGAGAGATGCGCGGCCAGCACGGAAGTATGATCAACCACGGCGTATCCGGCGGCAATCGCTTGAGCCTGAAGATCGGGAGTAATCCATTTAGCAGGAGAGTCAAACGCCGGCTCTCGGGTGTCCAGCCCCGGAAGATCGCCGGGTTTGGGATTCGAGTTGACCGCGAGCAGCCGATCGCGGCGCAATTCCCAACGTGCTATTTCTACGCCACGAAGATAAATGACGTATTCCTTCTCTTTCAGAGAAAGGTTGTCCGTGATGTGGATCGACGGCGCGAGAAATCCAAGGTTTCGCGCCAAAGTTTTGCGCAGAGACTTCACGCGCGAGAGCAACTGACCTCCTTGTTTTGCGTCGACCAGCGGAACTAGACCAACTCCAACCTCCAGCATCAACTCATCAAGTTTAAGAACCGCATCCATAGGATCGATTGCAGGAGCGCCCGTCTTGCTCCCCTTTTCCGCAGCCATTTTGGCGGCTGCGGCAGCGACTTCGGTGCTTGAGGGCTTCATCTTCCAGCCCGCAAACATCGCAAGCCCGCCAAGTGCGATGAAGGAAATCTTTGGCATCCCGGGAATGAGCGCAAGCGCCATCAGGCATCCACCCACGATCCACAAAGGCCGCGAAGTGCGGAAGATCTGTCTGCCGATATCTGTGCCAAGAGAGTTATTTGATGCGGCACGCGTAACTACGATGCCTCCCGCTACCGAGACGAGAAGTGAAGGAATAATGGCGACGAGCCCGTTGCCGACAGTCAGGATTGTGTAGGTCTTGAGCGCCTGATCAAAAGGAACGCCTAACTGAAACACGCCAATTAAGAATCCGGCAATGATGTTAATCGCGGTAATGAGAATCGTGGCAAGCGAATCCCGTTGGCTGAACCGAGCCGCGCCGTCCATGGATCCACAGAACTCCGCCTCGCGGCTTACTTGCTCGCGACGTGCACGAGCCTGGTCTGCGTTGATAAGCCCAGTGTTCAAGTCAGAGTCGATCGCCATCTGCTTGCCGGGCATGGCATCGAGAGTAAATCTCGCCGTGACCTCGGCGGTACGCACCGCTCCGTGGCTAACCACCAGGTACTGAATCGCGATAAGCGCGATGAAGATTACGAACCCAACAATGTAATTGCCGCCGACGACAAATTGCCCGAAAGCCTCAATGACCTGTCCCGCGGCCGAGGAGCCCTCGCTTCCGTGCAGCAGGATACGGCGAGTCGCGGCCAGATCTAGCGACAGGCGCATCAATGTCAAAAGGAGGATAAGGCTCGGAAATACGGAGAACTCCACGGGACGAAGGACTTGAATTGCGGTAAGAAGAACAAGCACTGCAGCTGTAATGTTTAGCGTCAGCAGCAGATCGAGAATGATACTCGGCAGCGGAACCAGCATCACAAATACCAACGCCACGGCCGCCGTCGGAATGATCCATTCGGAGTGACTGCGCAGCATAACTAGTAGCCCAGATTTCTTTGTCACTGCGGCCTCGCTTGTGTCTGTTGGATTGAGGATGCACGGCGTCGGACTTCCTGATTTCTCAGGTCCGTTTGCGCCTTGTAAATCAATACAAGAATTTCTGCGACTGCATGGTATAAGTCAGCCGGGATCGGTCCACCGACTTCAACGCCTTTGTAGAGCGCCTGTGCCAAGGGACGATTCTCCATCACTGGGATATCTCGCTGGCGGGCAACCTCTTTTATCTTTGCGGCAAGGTAGTCGCAGCCCTTGGCTACTACCATTGGAGCAGCCATGTCTAACTGGTAGCGCAGGGCAACGGCATAGTGAGTTGGATTCGTAATGACCACGGTTGCAGTTTCAGTAGCTCTGAGCATCTGCCTTCGCCGCATTTGCCGCTGAATTCTGCGGATTCTTGCCTTGCTCTCGGGATTGCCTTCCGACTGCTTCATTTCATCCCGGATGTCCTGGCGGCTCATTTTGAGGTCGGCTTCATTCTTCCACCAGAGCAAAAGGTAATCGACAGCGGCCCATGCGAGAAGGATCAGTCCGGACTTCCAGCAGAGTTCCAAGAGAATGCTGCCCACCAGGTTACCGAAGTGGCGCGCGTCAACAAAGGAGCTGCCCAGGATTTCTGCCCAATGGCTGCGGATACTTGCAATGCCAACCCAGGCGATGGCAGCGAACGGCAGCAGGGACTTGAGGACGGAACTCAATGCCGCCAGCGAAAACATCTGCTGCAAACGATCGGCAGGACTGAATCGTTCTGGCTTGAAAGCCAGGGCTTCGGGCGCAAAAACAAAGCCGCCTTGAGCCAGTCCAGCAACCAGCGACGTGACAAGCGCGGCAAAGAGAATCGGCATAATCCACCGCATTGCCTCTACGCTGCTCCAGAACAGTAGCGGCCCGTTGGGCTCAATCGAGTCCTGACTCGCAAGTTCAAGCGTGCTACGAAAGAACCGCGTCCAGTGCGGAAGCGCCACTCGCCCCGTGAGATAGATGACTCCAGCAACTGCCGACATGGTAAGCGCAGCACTCAGCTCGCGAGATCGGGTTACCTGTCCCCGCTCCCGCGCTTTCTTTCTGTGCTGCGGTGTTGCCTGTTGGGTCTTGTTAGACTCAGCCATCGTGCTTCAACTCGCCAAATGAAAGAGGTGCTCACTGTTTGTTACCGCATCGACGAATAACCGGCGAAAGAGATCCGGCCAATACTTCAAAGTTCCAATCAAAATCAGGATCCCGAGCAAGCTCTTCACCGCCGGTCCAAGCAGCATCAGTGGCATCTGTGGTGACGCCTTGCCGAGTAAACCGAGTACGATGTCAGCCGCAAGCGTGGCAGCCAGCACCGGGGCGGCAATCTGCACTCCAAGAGAGAAGATTTGTCCAACCGTCTTGACCGCTGCCAGGGTGAAATGGCTGTTCAGATATGCTGTGCCCGGCGGAACGTAGCGAAAGCTATTCCCAACCGCCCGCAGCAACCAATAATGCACATCCATCTGGAGGAACAGGAGCATGACAATGCTCTGGTAAAACATCGCCACGACCGTGGTATCGACCTGCGTCTGCGGATCGAGGATGTTGACGAGCGAGTAGCCCATCTGGACACCAAGCACTTGTCCAGCCAATTGCGCAGCCTCAAATACGATATTGGTCGCGATTCCTATCGCAATACCGATCAGAAATTCCGAGAAGATCAGCAGCGGCCACTCGGTAAACGACGCTGGAGCGATCTGTCGTCCCACCACCGGAAAGAGAAGGAAGGTCAGAGCCAGCACGAGAACTGCCTTGATCCTTGCGGGGATAACCGAGCTTCCCAAAAAAGGTGCAAAGAGCATGAGCCCTGTGAGCCTCACCCCAATGGTGAGCAGGCCGCTGATGATCGTCATGAAGGGGAGCTCGATCATTTCAGGTATCCGTGAAAGTCGGAAAACATCCGAATGGTCATCGCCGAGAGGTGCCGCCACATCCAGGGCATGGAGATAAACATGGCTGCGCCGGTGGCGAGCAGGCGGGAGACCGTGGCAATTGTCTGGTCCTGTATGGATGTGAGCACCTGAACGACGTTTATAAAGAGGCTGACCACAATCGCCACGGCCAGAATTGGGCCGGCGAGGATGATCACCTCCTGCAAGACCGTTCGTCCAAGCAAAACCACTTGATCGACATCCATGGCTAGTTAAAGCTCCTCATCAATGAACTGATCAATAAATGCCAGCCGTCCACCATCAGAAAGAGAAGCAGCTTGAGCGGGGTTGAGATAACCACAGGCGGCAGTTGTAGCATGCCTACGGAAGTCGTGATGGAGGCGACCACCATGTCAACGATGAGAAAAGGGAGAAATAACACCGTACCGATCTGGAATCCGGCTTTCAGCTCAGAAAGAATGTAAGCAGGCAACAGCACCCGCAACGACAAATCGTCCGGCGAGGCCGGGCGCGGCTCCTTGGCTAGTTCAATAAACAGAGCTGCATCCTTTTCGCGAACGAAGCGGGTCATGAATCTTCGTATCGGAACCTGGCCGCGATTCAGAGCCTCCATGGCCGTAATCTGACCCGCCTGCGCGGGAACGATCGCAGTGTCGTATATCTCCTTGCCTACGGGCTGCATGAGAAAGAACGTGAGGATCAGCGAGAGCCCGATTAAGGTTTGATTAGAAGG
>Ga0210386_10001997_pt1 | contig 17820 bp, 13 predicted proteins | sample IncBWH32OmetaG_FD_160091 | JGI IMG/M metagenome (GOLD analysis project Ga0210386, IMG submission 160091) | Forest soil microbial communities from Barre Woods Harvard Forest LTER site, Petersham, Massachusetts, United States - Inc-BW-H-32-O ... | reverse complement strand
CAGGCCAGCCCAGTATTTTTTGCCAACCATTACCACAGGGAAATGGGCAATTTTATTGGTTTGAATAAGTGTGAGCGCCTCAAATAATTCATCAAGTGTGCCTAGTCCGCCTGGCAGTACAACAAATCCCTGTGCATATTTCAGGAACATTACTTTACGTACAAAGAAATAATCGAAATTAATAAGCTTATCAGGATCGATGAATGGATTATGGCTTTGCTCCATTGGCAACGTTATATTCAAGCCTACTGACCTTCCGCCACCTGCTTTAGCACCTTTATTGGCAGCTTCCATAATACCCGGGCCACCACCCGAAATAACACCATACCCGTTTCGGGTAAGCTTAAATGCAATTTCCGATGCCAGTTTATAATATTCATGTGCGGGCTTAGTCCTAGCAGAACCGAATATAGACACGCATGGTCCCACCTTTGCCATCTTTTCAAAACCTTCTACAAACTCTGCCATTATACGGAATATCTGCCATGAGTCGGTAGCTTTTATCTCGCTCCAGGGTTTCTCTTTAAATGCTTTCTGAATTGCTTCTTCGTCGTTAAACATGCGTGTTTTTCTTTAAAATTATAATTCTTTAGCCAAGTATACGGCAGTATGGCTCTTTTTGTTGCGTATTATTTCTTCAGGGGTGCCTTCTACAACTATATGCCCGCCTTTAGATCCGCCCTCGGGACCTAGGTCAATAATATGGTCGGCTATTTTAATAACGTCCATATTATGTTCAATAACTATGACCGTATTGCCATAGTCAACCAGTTTATTCAGTACATCAAGCAACAGGCGAATGTCTTCAAAATGCAAACCTGTAGTTGGTTCATCAAGTATATAAAGTGTATTGCCGGTTTGTTTTTTTGAAAGCTCAGTTGCCAATTTTGTCCGCTGGGCTTCACCACCTGATAGGGTAGTGGATGATTGTCCTAAAGTAATATACCCCAACCCGATCTGGCTAAGGGTAACTATTTTCTGATGAATAAATGGTATCTCTGAGAAGAAATCTACTGCTTGTTCAACGGTTAAGTTGAGCACATCATTGATTGATTTGCCTTTATAGCGTACTTCAAGCGTTTCCCTGTTATAGCGCTTGCCATTACATTCATTACATACAACATATACATCCGGCAGAAAGTTCATTTCAATGGTCCTTAGCCCTGCACCCTGACATGTTTCGCACCTGCCACCTTTTACATTAAATGAAAAACGGCCTGCCTGGTAGCCGCGTATTTTTGCTTCTGGTAACGATGCAAACAAATTGCGGATATCTGAAAAAACATTTACATAGGTAGCAGGATTGGAACGAGGTGTTCTTCCAATGGGAGCCTGGTCAATTTCAATTATCTTATCAATATAGTTAACACCACTTATTGAAGCATATTCCAGCGGGTTCTTTTCTGATTTATAAAGTTGCTTACTGATAATAGGGTAGAGGGTTTCATTTATAAGAGAAGATTTGCCGCCGCCCGAAACACCTGTGACGCAAATAAGTTTGCCCAATGGAAATGAAACGGTAAGGTTTTTCAGGTTATGCCCTTTTGCACCCTTCAGCACTATCTCTTTTCCACTGCCTTTGCGGCGTGTTTTAGGTACAGCAATTTCTTTTTTGCCCTTTAAAAAGTCAGCAGTAAGGCTTGGTTGCTTTAAAAAATCAGCAGGCGTACCTTCACCCACAACTCTGCCACCATGAGGCCCTGTACCGGGCCCTATATCGATCAGCCAATCCGAAGCCAGCATCATTTCCTTATCGTGTTCAACTACAATTACAGAGTTGCCTATGTCACGTAATTCTTTTAGTGCTTCTATTAAGCGGGTATTATCGCGCTGGTGCAAACCAATGCTTGGTTCATCTAATATATACAGTACACCTACCAGTTGCGAACCTATTTGTGTGGCAAGCCTTATACGTTGTGCTTCACCGCCCGATAATGTCTTTGAACTGCGGTTAAGTGTAAGGTAATCGAGCCCAACATTGAGCAGGAACTGTGAACGGCTTCTCAGTTCTTTAAATACTTCCTTACCAATTACTTTATTCTTTGCCGTTAGTTTTTCTTCTGCTTTCAACAGCCAATCGTTCAGCACCACAATGTCCATTGATGCCAGGTCAGCGATGCTCTTATTATCTATTTTAAAGTAAAGGGCTTCTTTTTTCAGCCTTGTTCCTTTACATTCAGGGCAGGTTACCTTATTCATAAACCCGGCAGCCCATTCCGATAAGCCCGGTGTATCGGTCTCTTGTCGCTGACGATCAATAAAACTTACTATTCCCTCAAAATTCAGGGCGTAGCTATGTGCATTGCTGGTAAGGCTTTCACGGACCTTCAAAATTTCATCGGTGCCATACAAAATGGTATGAATAGCTTCTTCAGGAATTTTATTTACAGGTGTATCTAATGTGAAACCATGTTTTTCGCCAATGGCGTCAAGCTGACGGAATATCCAGTTATCTTTCTTTTTACCCACTGGTGCAATGGCACCATCGTTAATTGACTTATGGGTATCCGGAATTATTTTCTTTACATCAATTTGCGCTACTTCTCCTAGTCCATTACAATTAGGACAAGCACCATATGGCGAGTTGAATGAGAACAGGTTAGGTGCCGGTTCATCGTATGATATACCAGAGGTAGGGCACATTAAAAACCGGCTGTAGTGATGTACTTTATTGTCTTCGCCAATAACCATAATTACACCTTTACCATTTTTCATGGCCAATGCAACCGATTCTGCAATGCGTTTTTTCGCTTCTTCCGATACATCAACCCGGTCAATAAGTACTTCTATATCGTGTATACTATAACGGTCAGCATGCATGTTGGGCTTAATTTCCTTCATGTCGCCATCTAAGCGAACACGAGAAAAGCCGCTTTTGCGCAACTGTTCAAATAATTCACGGTAATGACCCTTTCTGCCTTTTACAACTGGTGCAAGTACCTGCACCTTTTGCTTGTTGAATTTTTCTACAATTAGGTCAACGATTTGTTGTTCTGAAAAACGAACCATTTTTTCACCGGTAACATACGAGAAAGCTTCTCCTGTGCGGGCAAAAAGCAAGCGAAGGAAATCATATATCTCCGTAATTGTACCAACTGTTGAACGCGGGTTTTTATTTACCGTTTTTTGTTCTATTGAAATAACCGGGCTAAGGCCATCAATTTTATCTACATCGGGCCTCTCCATACTACCCAAAAACTGGCGGGCGTAGGCAGAAAGTGTTTCAATATAACGGCGCTGGCCTTCAGCATAAATAGTATCGAATGCAAGCGATGATTTACCGCTGCCACTTAAACCTGTAATAACAACCAGTTTATTACGTGGTATAGACAGGCTGATGTTTTTCAGGTTATGCTCACGGGCACCAATTATATCAATAAACTCCTGATCGGTAACAACAAAAGGTTTTGCTTTTTTCTCAAGTGTATCGCCTTTCATATTATTGTTTAAATATCATAAGTTCGTCTTTGGGCTTTAACTTGAGTGTGTCGCTTATCGAATTCCATGCGCAAATTTTTTCGACGCTTACGTTATATTGTTTTGCTATGGCTTGCATGTCTTCTCCCTGCTTAACTACATGTATTATCAAATTGCCTTTTGAACCATCTTGTTTTATTAAAGTATCAGCAGCTTTAGCAACTAACGAAGTACTGTCTACAAACGTAATTGATTCACCCAGGTCAATAAAAGGTACATTTTTTACCGGTAATGCAATTGCATACATATGTCTTTCTGCATCAGGTAATTTATCAGATAGTAACCAGGGGTTAAGCATTTTCAATACCCTGTAGTTGATGCCCTTGCTTATAGCGTAATCTGCAAGGTTCGGAATGGTTGAATCTACAGGAACTATAAAGGTCGGTATTTGAGTATACAGATCGCTGCTTTTTAAATAGAATCCGAATTGCTTAGGATTGTTTAGCAGAGCCTTTAATGCAAGTATCCGGTACACGTATCGGGCGGTTTCTGAATTCAGTTCAAGATCGTAGTAATTATTTTGTCTTTGTTTCTGAAGCTCCTTAGCCACACCACCAAGGCCAAGATTATACGAAGCTGCTACCAGAGTCCAGTTATGAAACTCAGCATAAGCTTCTTTAAAATATTTGCATGCAGCCTCGGTACTTTTTTCCGTATTATAACGCTCATCAATATCATGGTTTACTTCCAGGCCGTAAGCTTCAGCAGTAGGTTTCATAAATTGCCAGAAGCCGGATGCTCCTACGCCTGAAACTTTATAGCTGAAAGCACTTTCAGCCAAAGCAAGGTATTTAAAATCGAGCGGAATGCCATTTTTCTTTAAAATGTCTTCAATTACCGGAAAGTATCTATGTGCCCTTTTCAGCACAAGTAAGGTTTGCGATTGCCAGTATGTGTTTACCAGCATTTCCTGTTCAAGATTTTCTTTAACACCAAAATGGTTCATAGGAACTTTCTCTCCTGCAAAATTCATAGTGTCGGGCAAGGGCACCGGGAATATTTTATATGATTGATCAAAGGTATTGTTGTCAGTACCAACAACGCCCGATGAATTCAGTAATTGCATGGTGGCTGCCATGAGCACAAAGCTTCCGAAAACAAGAAAAATGTTTTTAATGCGACTCCTTACCGATTGAGGAATTTTATGAAGGAAATTAAGCTGCATGGTCCTTCTTCTTTTTTCGGGTTATAATAAAAAAGGCAACCAGCGATGCCACAAAATACAGTGCAAAGAGACTACAATAGAGTATTGACCAGTTTTGAATGTATTTATTAATAAACACTACACATAAAAGCGAAATACCTGAATAAACAGAATATATAAGTGCTATACGTGGTTCATTAATGCCAAGGTAGAACAGGTGGTGAGTAGTATGGTCTTTGCCTCCGACAAAAGGAGATGCACCTTTAAGTAGCCTGTTCGTGAATACTACGGTTGTATCAATTATCGGCAAAGCAAATGTCAGCAATACCGACAAAACATGTTTGGTAGCAGGCAGTGGGGTTTCGGGAGCTGTGCCCCATAAAAATAAAATGCTGACGGCCGCCATAAATACGCCAAGAAACTGGGTGCCGGTATCGCCCATATACATTTTTGAAGGATACCAGTTGAAAAGTAAAAAGGCTGATATGGCTGAAGCTGTACCAAGTATAAGTGTAAAGAAAACTGAATCGGGGTGTTTTTCAATAATTAAAAGGCAAAGTATGGTAACCATAACATTTAAAGAAACTACTGAAGAAATGGCATCCATATTATCGAGCAGGTTTATGGCATTCATAATTCCTACAACCCATAGCATAGTTAGCAGGTAGTCGATGTATATATTTTCGAATAGCTGTATATAAATACCCGAATAAATAAGAATAATGCCGCAAAATACCTGGGCTGAAAATTTTAAGATCGGATTCGTATCATAGGCATCATCGGCAAGCCCCATCAGGAATGCTATGGTACAGCCTGCAAGTAAGCCAAGTGTTTCAGAGTGTAGTAAAAAATTAGACGATGCGAAGAATAGTGAATAAATGATGAGAGATAAAAGAAAGGTTATGAAAAATGTTATACCTCCAAGCGCAGGTTTATGCAAATCGCTCCAACGAATAATGTTTTCACTTTTACGTATACCCAATGTTCTCGAAAACTTCAGGAATAAACTATTCATAAGAATAGAGAGCACAAATACAAAAACAAAATAGCTGAAATAAAAAAGCGGAAGGTTCAGAGCCATGTGTTAATAAAATATATCAGAACTTGCTTTGAAAGTCCTTAAGGAGTTTCGCATTTTTATCTTTATCCGATAATATCGGGTCTTTAATATCCCATGGAATACCAATATCCGGATCGTTCCAGAATATTGAATCTTCCGATTCCTTATTGTACAAAGCCGAGCACTTATAAAGAAATATGGTATTGTCCTCCAGGGTTTTAAAACCGTGTGCAAACCCAACAGGAATATAGAGTATTGTTTTATTGGTTTCATTCAACTCCAGTCCATAATATTCTCCGTAGGTAGGGGAGTTTTTTCTTATATCAACAGCCACATCCCATACTGCACCTTTTATCACCCTTACAAGCTTTGACTGTGCAAATGGCGGGTTTTGAAAGTGCAATCCCCTTAAAACTCCCTTTTGAGACATGGATTGGTTGTCCTGAGAAAAGTCATCGTGAATACCAAGTTTGGCCAGTCCGTTTTTATTGTAGGGTTCAAAAAAATAACCACGGTCGTCCTGAAATACTTTTGGCTGAATAACCAATAAGCCTTTAATTTTTGTCTGTACTGTTTCCATTTATCTATGCTTCGTAATAATTACCAGTTCCATATCCGTAACCATATCCATACCCGTACCCATAGTATCCGTACCCGTATGGATTTCGTTTTAAATCAACGCCATTTAATACAAAGGAAAGTTTCTCCAAGTGGTTATTGTAATAGAGGCGGTCTACAAAATGAACGAATTCGCGTTTTGAATAATCTGCTCTCATAACATAAATAGGGTAATCTGCCTTTTGCAGCATTGCTATACCATCAGTTACAAGCCCTACCGGAGGATTATCAATAATTATAATATCGTATTTTGTTTTAAGGAATTCGAGGATATCATCCATTTTTTTACTTATCACCAGCTCAGATGGGTTTGGTGGGATGGGGCCTGCAGTAATTACGTGCAAATTCTCAAATTCAGATACCTGAACGGTTTCCTCAAAAGTATACTTCCCTATAAGCAAGGTACTCATGCCTTTTGAATTGTCCATTCCAAGAGCAGAGTGTATCCGCGGCCTGCGCATATCCAGATCGAGAATGATAACTTTTTTTCCTGAATATGTAATTAATCCTGCCAGATTGATAGATACGAATGTTTTTCCCTCACCTGAAACAGTTGAGGTAATGGCAATGATCTTGGCTTTATCATCATTTGCAATAAACTGAAGGTTCGTACGAATAGACCGGAACGATTCTGCTAAAAGTGATTTTGGATTATGGTTGACAATGAATTGGGAGGAAGGAATTTCCTTCGTGTATAGTGGAACTATTCCCAGCAATGTTACAGGGCTTTCAGCTATTCGTTCAATTTCCTCAAGCGAAGAAATATTATTGTAAAACAAATATATAATTATAAGAATTACTGTGCTGGCACCAAATGCGCCCATTAATGCAACTGTGAAACTAAGTGTTTTTTGAGGTGAAATAGGTACTTGCAATGCGGTTGCGGTTTCAAGTATCTGGCTTTCCGGTACAAAGCCTGCCTTCGAAATTTGATATTCGGTTTTCTTTTCCAGTAACTCGTCGTAATATTTTTCATTTATAGTGAAGAGCCTTTGCAGTTTTATATAATCTATATTAGTTGCAACTACATGGGTAGGATCTGGGTAGCGTGCTTTAATATTGTTTATCTCAACCATAAGGTCTTCTTTTTTCGCCTGTAACCGTTGGCTGATCTGAGGTATACTTTGGGTTATTAATTTTTTTTGCGATTCGATCAACTTTGAGTCATTTACCTCGCTTGGGTTATCAGGTTTCAGATCAAAACTTGTGCTTTGCTTTTTTAATAGCATTAGCCTTAGCTCGTCAAGGTCTGCTTTTAACTGTTCACCTATTTCACTTCCATTTAGCAGTATTAAAATTTCATTAGGATCAATATCCTGGCCAGTACTTGTTTCCGTTTCTAAATGCGTCAGTAGTTTTTCATTAAGGTCAAGTTCAATTACCTGGTCCTGTAGATACTGCATACGCGCAAAGTTCTGGGCCATAATTGCCTGTTCAGGGCTGTTCTCATTCATCTGGTTATTATGGTTCGGAAAAGAGTCAAGTGAAAGCTCAATGCGCCTGATCTGCTCATATTCAAAATCCAGTTGTTCATCAATAAATGCTAATACACTCTGAGCACTTTCACTTTTCTTATCCAGAGAATACTTGATATATACTTTTGCAACAGCATTAGCAATGTCCGCTGCTTTTGTATCGTTAAAATCATCGCAGGATATCTGCAATGTTTTAGCATCGGGATTAAGAATCTTAACAGTAATGTTTGGAACATACTGCCTGGCTAACTGAACATTGTTATTAATAGTAAAAAAACAAACATCTTTCTGCACCTTATTCTGAATTTCCAGGAATAGGTTATAGTTTATTATGTCAATTTTTAAATTCCCTTCAGGTGAAGTAAACCATTTACCTGACTCAAATTTTTTACTGACAGTTGACTGATTAAGCGTGTATGTTATTTGACCCGAATCGGCCGAGTAACATCTCACATATACTTTTTTTCCATTGAGGTTTTTATATGCTATAGAATCGAAACTTACCCTATAAGGAACTACCGGGTATTCTTCTTCATTTTTAAATGTTCCCTGGTTGAAATAGGATACAGACATTGGTAGTGACTTGAATACCTCTTGCAGAAATAATGTTGACCGCATAAGTTCAACTGACTGAGCCAGGTCTTCATCAGGTGTTTGAAAAAGCGGGGCTACTCCTTGCTGTTGGCTAAGTACCATGCTGGCATTATTCTGCGAATTTATCTGAATAGTGGTGCTTTCTTCATAAACCCTGGTCGCATAACGCAGGTAAAGTACGGTAATGGTAAGGGCGAGAAGAAAGACAACAACAATCCATCTCCATTTTTTCTGAGCAATAAGAATAAGTAACGACAGGTCAAATTCCTCGTTTATTGTAGAAATTTTCTTACCCTTTTTTCTAGGGTTAGTAGGGTTATTAGCCTGATCAGTACTCTGCATCAATGTAACTTTAAACTATTAATAACAGTTATAGTTAATAGTACTGTTGATATTAGTGTAAGGGTAGGGGTTATGCGCGTAAGCAATACTTCTACAGGTCTTATAGCCGGGGTAATATAAATTATGTCACCTTCCTGTAATATGGTATTACCGTCCTTTATTCCGTTAATAGTTGAAAGATCGATAAGATATACGTTAGGTTTATTCGGGTCGCCGCGAACTAATTTTATCTGGCGGGCTTTTCCATTTTCAGTAATACCACCAATAGTGGCAAGTACTTCCATTAAAGTAGTATTGTTATTAACTAAAGGAACAACCTTGGCAGTACCTGGGTCGCCAGGAAAGATAAATACCCGCCTGTTTGTTACTGATAGAAGTATAAAAGGCTTTATGTAATACTGTGAGTATTTCTGTTCAAGCATTTGAATGGCATCACGTATTGTATACCCTGTGATGTGTATCCAGCCTATTACCGGTAGCCTGACAGTACCATCTGGCTCAACCAGGTATTGGGATTGCAAAGCAGTATTTGTTGTACTTGCAGTACTTCCACCGCCGCTTTCTTCAATACTTGAGAAGTCAATTAGTCTAAACCCATCCTGAGAATAAAGGCGTAGTGTAATAAAATCGTTTATAGATATTTTATAATCGACATTTGAAATTGAATCATTTAATTTAGAATAAGGATAGTCATGAGGTGTTTTTAACATCATACTAGGGTAAAGCCAAGAACATCCTGACAATAAAGAAGCAAGGCAAAATAGAAACAATAATTTCCGCATACAGACTGCTTATATTAAAATTGATGGGTAAAAGTACGAAAAATAGCGATTAGCTTATATTATTCTCTTGCAACAATTTATGGTATAACTTGCTCATATTCATCACTAAAGCAGTGTAGTGGAAGCGTCCGGAAACAAAATCCTTACCTTTTTCGGATAAAAACCGCCTTAATGCCATATCATTACTTATTCTTAACAGATTCTCTGCAAATGCTTTTACGTCGCCAACCGGTGATAATAAAGCTGTAGTTCCGGGTATAACAACGTTCTCAATTCCACCTGTTTGTGTAGATACAATAGGTTTGCCTGCTGCCTGTGCCTCAATTAAACTTACTGGTGTACCTTCATTAAGGGAAGAAAGTGCAATAACATCGAGCCCTGAAGTGGCAATATCAGCCTCTTTTATCCAGGAAGTAAAAAATACATCGGCTGAAGGATTTAGTTTATGCGAGCTGGTGAAAGAAAGATCTATTTCCGTACAATAATTCATCAGATCTTGCTTTAGCTCACCATCGCCAACTATGAAGGCTTTTATTTTGCTTGTTGTTTTGTCTTTTACTTGTTTAATAGCTTCAAGAAACATTTTATGGTTCTTTACCGGAACAAGCCTTCCTATTATGCCAATGGCAACTTCATCGTCGCCAACCATATATTCCTGTCTGAACGAGCTTCGTTTTGTTTCTGTATCGGTCCAGAATTTGGCAAGGTCGAACCCTAAGGGCACCACATGAAATTTTTCAGCAGTTGCAATACGATGGATTTCCGTTAATTCATCTTTCTGTTTATCGCTTATAGCAACTAAAGCGGTAGTTCGTTTTGCTAAATAGCGTTCAATATTTTTATAGACCGTGGTTTGAATATTTCCGAAATAGGAATGAAAAACATGCCCGTGAAATGTGTGAACTGTGATGGGCACTTTACATGAAAATGCAGCTAAGCGCCCTAATGTGCCTGCCTTTGAGGCATGGGTATGTACAATATCGGGCTTGAATTCTTTTATTAATTTTTTTATGCGTTTGTATGCAGCAATATCGTTCATGGGGTTTATTGAACGTTTCATTTCCTCAATTATAACCGGCTTTATTCCGTTCTGTTCCAAAATAAAATCTGAACTGGCTTCCGACTTTTCTTTCATTCCACCTGCCAACAGTGTTTCAAATTCGGGTGGCATGTAGCGGGTAAGGTATGTTACATTATAGGTTGGGCCACCCAGGTTAAAGCGATTTATGATGCGGAGTATTTTATATTTGCGCTCAACCATTTGCAATATTTTTTTTGTACCAGTGCTGAAACACTATCAGCCCCCAAACCCTTGCCACTGCATCTTGCGGGCTATTTGAATAAAGCTGTTGCTTCAATGCTTTTATTTTTGCAACATCAAATATTCCCTGCTCTTCAATATGCTTTTCGTTAAGCCATATATTTTCAATTGAATGGCGCAAACCGGTTTTGAACCATTTCAATAAAGGCACTTCAAAGCCATGTTTCTTTCGGGTGAGAATTTCAGCAGGTAATAAATGCGCAACTGATTCCCGTAATATTTTTTTCTGAACGTCGGCTGTAATTTTGTACTCGGGTGGTAATGAAAAAAGAAAGTCAACCAGCCTGTAATCTATTAAGGGAACGCGCACTTCAAGCGCACTTGCCATACTCATAGAATCGGTTTTAACAAGCATATCGTTTTGCAATACCATTTGCACATCGGTATATAGAACAGAATTGAAATCGGAATTAATTCCTTTCAACAGTTCTTGTTTTCTTTTATCGTTACTTGTTTCAAGGTTCTTGTTTTTATCTTTCAGTAATTCCAAGGCCTCATTCGCTTTAGCTATCGATGCCCATCTCCAGTAACGTTCTGCAGAGCTCATTTTAGCGCCTTCGGCAAAGCGAACGCCTTTACGTGCCAGGTTGCCTAATGCACTGTTTCTCGATTGTGGCAAAGCGTTTAAAAATGGTTGTGCAATAGTCGCAAGTGGTTTTAAATAATCTGAGTGTTGCAATCTGTATTCTGCCCTGTGTTTATTATAACCAGCCATCAATTCGTCTCCACCATCTCCGGATAGTGCAACCGTAACATATTGTTTTGTTTTACGTGCCAATATGTGCATGGGTATAGCGCTTGAATCGCCGAATGGCTCATCAATATCATCAAGTACTGCAAACAGTTCGTTGTACAGATCATCACTGCCAAGCATAAATGAATGATGATTGGTTTTCAGTTTTTTGCTAACCATTTCGGCATACATACTTTCATCAAACATCGGCTCATCTTTATACCCAATTGAAAAGGTCATAAGGTCGGGCTTATGCAGTGATGCAATAGCCGTAACGGCCGATGAATCGAGCCCGCCACTTAAAAATGTACCTAAGGGAACATCAGCTATAAGCCTCTTCAGCACTGCATCATCAAGCAAAGTGTAATATGTTTTTTTTGCTTCTTCATAAGAAATACTTGCTTTGGGTTCACCAGGGTTGTATGCTTCTTTGCAAAATGGTTTGAAGGTAACAGTGTTACCTATGCTAATCTTGCAATAATGCCCGACAGGGAATTTTTTTACACTTTCTAAAATAGTGTTGGGGGCGGGTATATAGTTTAATTGCAGGTATTGAAATAAGGAAGTCTGGTCGATTGTTTTATTTATAGGGTATTGCAACATAGCTTTCATCTCTGATGCGAATATGAATCGCTCACTATCTGATGAATAGAATAATGGTTTTATACCAAAGCGGTCGCGGGCAAGGAACATTGACCTTTCAACTGTGTCGTAAATTGCAAAAGCAAAAAAACCATTTACATTTTCTAAAAACGATTCCCCCTGTGTAATATAAAGTTGTAATAGTACTTCGGCATCGCCGGCCGATTGGAAAGAAACTCCTTTAGCCTCCAAGGCCGCTTTATGCCCTTTGTAATTAAAAAACTCGCCATTATATATAATTATATAGCGTTTATCTGAACTATAAAAGGGTTGGTTAGAAGCAGCACTTGTATCAATAATACTCAGGCGTGTGTGGCCAAGTGAAGCATTAGCACAGTAAAATATCCCTTGGTTATCTGGCCCCCGGTGGCGCAAGGCAGACATAGCTTTATTTACCGACTCCCTGTTTTCTTCTGCTTTTTCGCCTTTAGTAAATATGCCTGTTATTCCGCACACGTAGTATTCTGTTATCCTTCAAAAATACGATAAAATAGCCAATGGCGGAACTGTATTTTGCGTTAGGGATAATAGCGGAAAGCCCGCAGCATAGCGAGGACTTGAAGCGAATAGCCCGACCCGCAGGGGAACGCCCAAATAATTAAAAAGAGAGGTACGGCGCATATTACTATTTTTGCTGCATAATAAAAGTGTATGATAAAAGCCAACGACCCTACATTGCAAAGCTGGATTGAAGTTCCGGCAAACAGCGATTTCCCGATACAAAATATACCCTTTGGCGTAGCCGCTATCGGAAAGCACTCATCGGGCCATTGTGCAACCATTATTGGCAATACGGTTATATGTCTGGTAAGCTTGCAAAATGCCGGTTATTTTTCAGGTATCAACCTGCCAGCAGGTATATTCGAAAAAGATTACCTGAATGACTTTATTGCATTGGGTAAACCCGTTACCAGGCAGGTGCGCGACAGACTTTCAGATCTGTTCCGGAAAGATAATGCAGAGTTGAGAGACAATGCTGAGGCAAGAAAGAAATCTCTGTTTAATATAGAGGATGTTGAACTGAAATTGCCTATAAAGATCGGCGATTATACCGATTTTTATAGCAGCCGTGAACATGCTACTAACGTGGGAACCATGTTCCGCGACCCTAAAAATGCTTTGTTGCCAAACTGGCTGCACTTACCTGTGGCATATCACGGCAGGGCATCGTCTGTAATTGTGTCGGGCCATAACTTTCACAGGCCTAAGGGGCAAATGACGCCTCCGGGAAGCGAAGTGCCCGTATTTGGCCCATCGAAGGCATTGGATATTGAATTGGAAACTGCTTTTATAATTGGTAAGTCAACTGAGTTAGGCCAATCGGTAAGTACAAAAGATGCTGACGATTATATTTTTGGAATGGTGTTGTTCAACGATTGGTCAGCGCGTGATATACAGCGTTGGGAATATGTTCCGCTGGGGCCATTTTTAGCAAAGAATTTTGCATCAACCATTTCGCCATGGATAGTTACACTCGATGCACTTGAACCTTTCCGGGTAAAAGCACCTGACCAGGATCCGAAGGTATTACCTTATCTTGAACGTAAAGCTGATAAAACAGGAATTGATATAAACCTTGAAGTTTATTTGCAGCCTGATAAAATGGAGTCTTTGAAAATATGTACATCTAATTATAAGTATATGTACTGGAGTATGGACCAGCAACTGGCGCATCACACGGTTAACGGTTGTAATATTAATGTTGGTGATATGATGGCATCCGGTACTATAAGTGGCCCTACGCCTGATTCATTTGGTTCATTGCTCGAAATTACCTGGGGCGGTACAAAACCAATTACCTTGCCGAATGGCGCTCAGCGAAAGTATTTAGAAGATGGGGATACTATTATCATTAAGGGGTTTGCACAGAAGGATAATTTACGTATCGGCTTTGGTGAGGCTAAGGGTAAGGTATTGCCGGCTGTTTAACTTCGCGGATCAAAAATCGTTAATCGTTGTTCGCTAATCCTTTTTAATTACGATTTGGGCGTTCCCCTTCGGGTCGGGCTTTACGTTACAACTCCGCGCTGCGCTTGCGGGATTTCCACTGCAACGCGAAGCCTCACGAGTTCTATAGCTAATAGGAACTTCACGAGTAATCCCTAACGCGAACTTCGCCGTAGTTGGTTTTTTTCCCTCTCCTCGCAGGAGAGGGTTGGGTGAGGTCGCATTACCTGCGTATCTCAACAAGTAACACCCAGGCATCAATAACAGCCTTAATGAACGAGATCATTATGCCGGGAACGAGCCAGTACAGGCCGTTATAGCTCTGGCATATCAATACAATTCCGCCAATTATATAGGGGATGACTGACAATTGTGTAAGCATTAGTATTAACAGGTAGCGTTTTTTGTACTCTTTATCTGTAGCATGATAAATGTTGATGTCGGTTTTTAATACATACGCCCATAGTAATATACCTATCAGTAATACTTCAATACCAAATAAACATGCGGATTGAGCAGGAACTAATGCCAGCCCCGATACAACCAAAACAGTTACTAATAATAGTAACGCTTCAAAGGCTCTGCTTGGCAGCCGTGCAATAGCTAATATTTTGTCGAGGCTTATAGACACACCAACAAATATCAATCCTGTAAGTGCAGCTGAAGCGCCTGTGATAGCTACAAAAAAATCAGACCATTCGTGCATGTAAGCGGTTTTATGATGCTAATTTAATATTAATATCACCACTTAATAACCACCTTGCCTATAGAGGCTCTGCTTTCAATAAACTCATGTGCCTTGGCTATTTCGGCTGCCGGAAATATTTTGCCTGCAAAGGGTTTAAATACACCTTCATTGTATAGTTTCATTACTCCATCAAGGCAGCGTTTCAGTACCATCGGTTTATCTTCTGATATACGTAGCATGTTTACGCCAATAATAGATTTGGAAGGAATAATGAATTGTGCAGGATGATAAATACCGAATGCCAGTCCGGTTTTTATCTGATAAAATATATTGCTGCTGTTACTCATTTCTGCCGCGCCAATGCAAATTATGCGCCCCCCAGAGTTCAATAGTTTTAATCCGTCTTTAAAATATTTGCCGCCTAGCGATTCAAATATCACATCAACACCTTTGCCTTTTGTATGTTGCTTGATTATATCAACATAATTCTCTTTACGATAATTGATGGGGTGTTGCACTCCCACTTTTTTCAACATCTCTATTTTTTCATCGGAGCCCGCTGTAGCAAAAACAATGCATTTTTTATATAATGCATATTGAACAAGTGCAGTGCCCACGCCACCTGCTGCTGCATGTATCAATACTGTATCGCCTTCATGCAAGGTGGTTGTTTCAGCTGCGCAATAATATGCCGTACCAAATTGTGTAGTAAGTGCAGTAGCTGCCGCGCCATCAAGTGAATCGGGAATTTTAGAGGCACCCATTGCAGGACCAACCACATATTCGGCATAGCCGCCAAAGTGCGTGAATGAAGCTACCCTGTCGCCGGGCTTTAAGGTATCAACCTTGCTGCCAACAGATTCAATGGTGCCCGACACATCATAACCCAGTACACAAGGCATAGGTGGGGCATCACGATACATTCCTTTTCTGGCAAGTGTATCTGCAAAGTTCAGGCCTGAATAATCAACTTTTATCAGTACTTCACCTTCAGCCGGTACTGGCTTTAAAATATCTCTGAGCTCAAATGCACCTAATGCGGCTCCTTTTTTAACCAGGTATATAGCTTTCATTTATATCTATTAATTAGTAAACAAACTTAACATATCTCAATAATATGTTCTATGTATTTGAGTGCTATCGGTGAACATTTTTATTTGATCGGTGAACACTATAAATCCTCATTCTAACTAGATTTAGTAAGTGTCAACCTGCTATAAGCCAACAAAATAAGGTTTTTTTAAATAAATTCATCGAAAAAGCTTGATTTTGTTGATATTTTGGCGTAAATTAGGGTTAGATAATTCATATAAGCTATGCTATATTCTAAAATGACCCTTCCAAATGAAAACGAATACATTTTATCAAATACTCACAGGTACTATCTTAACTATTACAATAGTTACTAATACCCAGGCGCAGAACGTGGGAGTAAACTCTACAGGCACTGCTCCCAACGCTGCCGCCATAATGGACCTTAACACAGGTAATACATTTACCAGCCCAAACGGAAAAGGTTTGATGGTACCGAACGTTGCCATTACCAGTACTACCGACGCCGTTACTATAGCCTCTCCACCAACATCATTACTCATATATAATACAGCCAACGCCGGAACTTACCCTACCAGTGTCAGCCCTGGTTATTATTATAATTCAGGTACATCGGCTTCACCACTCTGGACAAGGTTACAAACTGTAACGGGTGCTGTCTCGTTCCCTTATGAGAACAGGTTCTACCCTGCAGGTAATAATTGTTCGGCGGCCTATTATATTATGAACTCTTCTAATTATGGCCCGGGTACGTATGGAGATAATAATAATCCATATTCGAATTATTCCGATACATATTATACAACTACACCGGCTTCCATACCTGCTTTTTATGGCGTGTGGTATGTTAGCTGGACGGCCACAGCCACTACACAGTTTGTAGGATACACCGGTTGGGCAATGGTCGAGAACCAGTATAACGGAGCAGTTAATTCAACTGTTCTGCCATCTGCGCCAACCATTGGGCTGTATTTCTATAAATATACTCCCACATCGGGTAATACCGGAACCCTAGCAGGTACATTAATTGCCAGTGGTACTATATCCATCAGCAAAAGCTTTGTCCCCGAGGCAATGGTTTTTTCGCCTGCTTCGCCCGTTACTTTGAACAAAGGCGATATTATTATAGGCTATGCCACTTCAAGCAACTGCCCTTATGTTGGTACAACCTATTCTATAATCGACCTCATGGGAACCATTCAATTTCAATAATATGACGCACCCATACCATGAAAAAAATACTATTCATATTATTGTTGTTTCCCGCTATGCTGTTTTCGCAGGGGGAACAGTTTGTGATTAAAAGTGGCTATGTAGTACTTGCCAATGGCAGTGCGGCCAAACCAACTTACCTGGTTATACATAATGGTGCAACCAATGCTATTACACGCACTGCCGGTGGCATAATTTCAGAAGCTGAGTATAATATGATATGGTGGGATATTGGCACCAATGCAGGCACATATACAGTTCCTTTTCAATATTCTACAACTAATTATTTACCTCTTACATTTAATGTTGCCACAGCTGGTGTAGGTAGTGGCACGGTAAAATTCTCGACCTATTCCGACCATGGCTCTGTAGCCAACTGTAATGGTGGCACAGGTATAGCCGATAATTACTGTTACAAGCCATCTGATGTTACCAATATGAATGCGCTTAATCCGATTACAGTTTACCCGGGTACAGCCTCAACCGACGATTCATATTATGCGGTTGACCGCTTCTGGATATTGGATGCCAATACCGGATACACCACAAAACCAAACCCTGAAATTACTTTCAGCTATATAAATGCAGGTATAAGTTCAGAGATAGCAGCGCCGAATGTATTTACTGAAACAAGCCTTATAGCGCAACGTTTCAATTCTGGACTGGGCACATGGGGCGACTGGTTTGGCCCAAGCGGAACCGATGCAGGTACAGGTACCGCGTCGACCGGAC
>Ga0210386_10001994_pt1 | contig 17826 bp, 22 predicted proteins | sample IncBWH32OmetaG_FD_160091 | JGI IMG/M metagenome (GOLD analysis project Ga0210386, IMG submission 160091) | Forest soil microbial communities from Barre Woods Harvard Forest LTER site, Petersham, Massachusetts, United States - Inc-BW-H-32-O ... | reverse complement strand
CACCAACCGCCTTTTTGTGTGCTGTTGGTTTTGGAGTCCTGGGCCTCGGTGCAGGGTTGGCCGTAGGAGTTGGGTTCTATGGATATTCATTCGTTACTCGGAACGAAACTACTCTCACTACCCTTTCATCTGCTATTTCAAAAGCGCTCTCAGAAGTACAACTGCATGGATCCACGGCTGGATCCGTACAATTTGATCCTCACGAGATACCGCTAGCGAAAGGACAGGAAATTACATTTGATCCGACCTCACGTTTGCAGTTGGACCCGGGTGCAAAGGTGATTGCGGATGGTGATGTTAGGATCCAGATGCCGAGCATCTCTGTGCCACAAAATTCGACTCCGCGGACGAAGGGAATCGTGCCCACCCTTACAAACTTCACGATTTTCAAGTCTGTTCCGTTTGAAAAAGGCGTTGTTCAAACTGGATGGAAATTTTTGACAGGTGCGCAACGCTCTCCGACTACTCAGTACTGCTACTATCAAGAAGCGGGAGACAATCCCGACGTCTCTGTCAGAATCGATATCGGTTTAGATGAGAAGATTCAGCAATCAAAAAGCATTTCGAAATCATTCGACATTGCAGCGGCATTCAGCAAATGTGTCTGGTTTAGGAAGGGCGCTCCATGACGGGAAGCAGCGATTACGGCGATATCGAGTCGTTCGCTTCGATCATTAATGGGCGGCTGGCCGCGGAAGCGCGTGTTTCAAAAGGCGTGGCGTTTGGCTGGATGTGCGGCGGCTGGGCGATCGCAGCCTGTCTTTTCGGTATTGGCATGGCCGCTGCGCTCTATGGTTACAGCTTCGTGATATCAAGCCGACCCGCGGCAGAGCAGATCGCAAGTGCAATCCGCGACGCGTTCGCGCGGGCTGAGCTCAAAACCGACGTTACCGGAAAGGTGTCGCTCGCGCCTGGCTCAGAATTGACATTGGCGCCCAACCAAATCGTCAAATTGAACGAGGGGGCGGTGGTGAGACTCGACCCCAATTCCTCAGTTCGGGTCATAGGTGATCTGAAAGTCGATGTTCCGCAGCCATCAAAACAGCAACTCCAATTGGATGCGACGAGTGTCGGTAAGGAATTGCCAGTTACTCAGTACACTGTGTTCAAGACCGTCATATTTGGCGGGGGCTACGTAGTTACCGGTTGGAATTTTGAGCTTCCTGACACGGCGCATCCTGTTTATCAAAGATGCTACTACGAACAAAATGTCGACCAAGGATTAGCGGCGACCCAAACAATCGCCGTCGACGGATCGCCTCGTCCCGTCTCTTCGCTCGCGAAACTTCCGTTTGACTTTGATGGCGCGTTAGCCAACTGCACTTGGTTTTCGGGCTGACCACCGGTTAGGCGCCGTTGACCTGCTCAGTTTCGGAAGTAGTACGGCGCGCGTTCACTAACTGAGGTTTTCTCACCCGTCTTCCAATCGATGATGTTGTAACCGCCAGCTTCGTTCGGGAATTTGAGATACCGAATGCCCTTAGAATAGAGGGATTCTTTAGTTTTTCCGATTGCGGCCATCACGGTGATGACGTTCAGCTTGGTTGTCTCCGTGGTCCAGTCGAGGCGAAGTGTGCTAGAGAAAATGCCTTCCACTTTGGCCTCGCACACTCTGCCGAACTGGGTGTTGATTATGTCGGCGATCTTTTTGCCCTCGGGATTGCCACCGGCAAAATAGAATATCGCGAAGCCGATTAGGATCAGCACAAGGCAGCCGCAACCAGGTTTCCCTTTCTTTACGGGCAGCGCGGCCACAGGCTCCGATGCGGGTTGTCCTAAGAGATCAGCTGCCCGGCGCGCGCCGGCGTGGTCCAAATTAGCGACCATTTCCTCTATCGAACTGAAGTGAACTATACGATCGCCTAGGTCGACGTCGACCTTTCCATGTCCGACCACCTTATAACCGTAGCCGTCGTAATAGCCGTCCGGTTCGAATTTTGGCTTTCGCCAGAACATGAGTTCGCCCCCCGCTAAAGGCTAGCACAACCTTTGCGGGTCTACAGCGATAGTTATTTGCGAGTCTAGTTTACGATTGCTTCGGCAACCGTTCATACCGGTGGCCGTTCACCGAAGTAAGATCGCGAGCAAGCTCGAATATTGCTGCACCTAAGCGGAATTCCATAACCTTCGATGGACGCAAGCCATGTCCGTTGTTGAGGCAGGAGCCGATATCACTTGCGCCCAATGTCAAGTCAGCTTTTGACCCTCAACCGACGTCCAGTCGTTGTGACATGATAGTGGGCCTCAGGCGGTGAGATTCAACAGCCGCGCCGCGGTGCGGCCAAGGATGTCGGCTTTGTGGTCGTCGGAGAGTGAGTCCGATGCGAAAATATGGTCCACCGGGTGCAGCTCAAATGGATAGGGATTGTCGCTGCCGAGCACGACCTGACTGACCCCGACCTGGGTCACCAGGTGCCGGATCGCCTCGGGTGTGAAAACCACCGAATCGAAATAAATCTGTTTGAGGTAATCCGAAGGCTGCTTCTTGAGCTGGATCTCAGGATTGCAGCTCTTGGGACTGGCAAGACAGCCATGGTCCGAACGATCGGCGTAGGCCGGCAGGTAACCGCCGCCATGGGCGGCGATCACCTTAAGCTTCGGAAACCGATCGAAGATACCCTCGAAGATGAGGTGCGAGAGCGCAATTGTCGTCTCCAGGGGATAGCCGATCGTGTTGGTGAGAAATCCGTTTCCGGCCAATTTCTTTGCGAGCTCGGGGATACCGGTTGGATGAATGAATAAGGGCACGTTGAGTTCTTCCGCCTTGGCCCACACAGGGTAAAATCTGGAGTCGGAAAATGCCTCGCCGTTGACGGTGCCGCCGATCGCGGCGCCCTTCAGCCCCTGTTTCTTCACCGCGATTTCCAGTTCCTGCACGGCGAGATCGGGCGCCTGTAACGTGAGCGAAGCGAAGGCGGCGAACCGGTCATGCTTGGTAGCGCAGACTTCAGCCAGCTTCTCGTTCTGAAGTTTCACGATCTGGCCTGCGAAATCGCGCTCGCTGCCATACCAGAATGGATTGATCGACAGCACCTCCAGGTCAACCGCCTGTTCATCCATCGATGCGAGCCGCTTGTCGATCTCGATGTAAGCCGCGGCTGCGACGTCGGAGCGCGAGCGTCCGTCGGCAAGCGCGGACGAGGCGGCGGCACCGGCGCTAAACAGCGCTACGGCTTCGGGAAACTGGCAATGGGCGTGCACATCGATTGTCTTGATCCGTTTGCCGCCGATCGTGACCGGTAGCTTCTGCCGCGCCGATGGCTCGCCGCGCGCGCGATGCAGCAGGCCGCAGCCGCAAAAGACGATGCTAGTGGCGGCGGTAGCAGCACCCATCTTCAGGAAATGACGACGTGTGGTCATGCCAGATTTCCTCCAAAGGTAATATGGAGGAAGAAACGCGATTGTGTCGACCGCTATTGCCGTTATTGGCACGAAACGGACCAATCGGGTCGGGGTACTGACGTCCGTTGATTGGGGTAGACCGGAAGTCGCCGGCATACGGTTAAACCGACGCTAATAACTCGCAACGGCCAGGAAGCGGTTCTCGTGGTTATACTGTGTTGCAAAGGGCGCATGTCGCCTCTCTTAGCGCTATAGCCAGATGAGGGTCCTATGAACGCAAGGCTTGAAAGAAAGCTGCGACTGCTTGCCGTCGTCACCGTTGCGAGCGCGATCGGTGGGGTTGCTTTCGTTGTTGCAGATGGTCTCACGTCGCCTACCGCGATAGCGGCAGGGATTGCGTACGGAGTACTTCTTGGGGTCACGCTCGCGGGCATCTCGCTGTTTGTCCTGGAAGGTCCGATGCGTCCTTGGCTTGGTAGCCTTTCGTTCACAGCCAATCTGCTGGTGCGAACTGCAATCTATGCGGCTATCATCGTTCCCATTCTGTACTTCCAGTTGGGTGAGATTATCGCGCGGGTTCCTCCCGATCCGTCTCGCAAGACTTTCTGGATATCTATCATCTACTCCGTTGTATTCGTGATTTTGGCCAACCTCGTTCTCGGGATCGCCAACATCATCGGGCCCCGCGCATTCCTAAACTTCGTCACCGGGCGATATCATCTCCCGGTCGAGGAAAACCGCTTCGTGCTTTTTGTCGATATAGCGGGATCAACGGGACTAGCCGAGCGGCTCGGCGGTATCGCCATTCATCGCCTGCTCGATCGCACCTTTCGTCTGCTTACCCTCGCCGTGGTTGATTATCGAGGTGAAGTCCTCAACTATGTCGGCGACGAGGTGATTGTGACGTGGCCCGAACGCAGCGGCGCAGTCGATTGCCGTCCGCTGCGGTGTTTCATAGCAATGCGCGATGAATTATCGTTCGCAGCTGGCCAACTTGAGCGGGAGTTCGGAGTCCGACCCCGCATTCGCGGAAGCCTACATTTTGGAGCGGTGATCGTCGGCGAGATCGGCGACATAAAGCGCGCGATCGTCTTCAACGGCGATGTCATGAACGCGGCTGCGCGACTTGAGGAACTCAGCCGCAGCGTTGAGGGCGGTTTTCTCGCATCGCGCGCGGCCATGGAGCAGTTTCGGTGCGCCCTGCCGGTGAAGGTTAGCGATCTAGGGCGGCTTCCAATTCGCGGACGTGTAGAAGGGATTGATGTAGTCGGTCTCGATATTCCCACCGCTCAAACGGCATGATGATATCTCTGTGGCGATGGACCTGACCGCATGTCGGGTTATGGCACGTTTGAGACCTTCTGACCTATGCCGAGAACGTCCGTTGATAGGGGCAGACCGGAAGTGGCTGGCCGAAGCTCAAAACGTCGCGAATGACCCGAACCGGACACTCGGTCCGGCGCTGAAGTCGGCTTCCCGCTTGGCCAAAGGCTTGACCGCCGCCGGGGTCGGCATAGCCTCCATTGCCATCATTGGTCTTTACTGGAACTAGCTCGGTCGGATTTCATCACGCCAGTTTAGTTCAGTATGCCCAAGCAAGTGGGAGAATTGTGCCATGCCGAAGCGCTCTTCCATAGGCAAGCGTCGGAGCAAAGCCTTACCCACCTTAGGGTTTGCCGGCATGTCTCTCTCGATGGCAAGCAGTGCGTGCGCCTCAACTAACGAAGCGTCGGCGAATACATCACCGCCCTCGCAGAAGCACGAAATCGTTCTTGGTGAAGAGGAAATCTCCGACGTCAGTTTGGCGACGTTTTATGTCTTCGACAAGGAAAATGCTGGACCACCACCGCTCTTCCAAAAACTAAGGCTGGCCGTCGGAGGCGGTGCCGGCTGTGGCTGTAGCTTCGGCTGTGCTTACTGGCCGCAACCTCCACAGCCTCCAAAGGCAACGCAGCCAACACAGCATCGAAAGAAGAAGCCTCCACATCGCACGAACTAAATGGCGTCCAGCACAGCCGCCTCAGTCAAGTTTTGCGCGACAGGCTTACAACGTCCTAGGGTCCTCACCGTCAAAATCGAACTGATGTCTGCTTGTGGGCACTTTTCGGACATGCTCAATCAAGCTGACGATGTCGGCTCTTGAGGGGTGGTCTCAACCGGTCGATGCAACACTTTATCTTAGAGGGAAAAGATGGAGTGCGGAATGGAACGAAGATTTCATAGAGGTTACTGCGGCAGAGAAGACGGAGTTGTGGGATCGCTGGAAGCGCGGGGAGTCTCTGAAGGCGATCGGGAGAGCTTTTGGTAAGGAGTCATCGTCGATTTATTTTCTGGTGGCTCCGCATGGTGGGATTCGTCCTGCGGAGCGGCGTCGCTCCAGGTTGGCATTGACGCTTGCGGAACGCGAGGTGATTTCCATTCGCACATTTGAATCTCTTAGCATAAGCGTAAATTACAGTTTGGCATGATGAGGAAAACTTCTATGCGATTTCCACATATCAAAAAGCTCGATCTTCGGCTGTTGTACTACCTGGCTGTTTTGCTTGAAGAGAAGCACGTAACGCGGGCCGCCGCACGTTGCTTCCTGAGCCAGTCAGCCATGAGCCGACAGCTCGATCACTTGCGAGAAGCATTGGGCGATGAGTTGCTTTTGCGAAATGGCCGATCGCACGAAAGGACGGCGAGGGGAGAGCGTCTACTTCGCGACCTGGAATCCATGTTGCCGCGCCTGGAGGAAATCCTAGAGGGACGCGGATTCGACCCAGCCAGCAGCCGTGATCGCTTTCAGGTGGCGATGACGGACTACGCGTGTGCGGTGATGCTGCCGGAGCTGGTGAATCGCATCTCGAATGCGGCTCCATCTACCTTCGTCGATGTGCAGCCGTGGCATGAGAACTGTTTGGAGGATCTAAGAAGAGGCAGGTTGGACACTGTGATCACGGTCGCAGGGCTTGGCATTGAGCGAAGCGTCTGCCGTGAGACGATTTTTTCGGACGAATTCGTTTGCGTCGTATCTGCTAAACATCCGTTGAATGTACGGAGGGTGACGCTAGGGCAGTATCTTAAGCATCGCCACGTCATGGTAACCGTCATCGCGGGTCAACAGACCTTGGTTGACCAGCCTCTAAGTGACCTTTCTCTGCAACGCGACGTTGGGCTTGCCTTGCCGTTCTTTGCTCCTGCGGTCGCTGCTGTGAAGGGCAACGATATGATTCTTACGATACCTCGCAGGCTCGCGGTGACGATGGCACGAACGGGCGGCGTGCGCTTTATGGGCGCCCCGCGCGAGATTCCAGGCTTCAACTACGACCTGATGTGGCATCCCCGCCTTAACGACGACCCGGCTCACGGCTGGTTTCGAGATCAGGTCAGGGAGTTACGTCGGAGCATGGCCTGATTAACCGGTAATCCCGGAAATACCACCGAGTGGCACTCCGACAAGAGCAAGTGCAGATCATGCACGGTCAGCATGAGAAGCATTTAAACAATGCATAAAAAGTGGTGAAGTCTTCCGCTATACGATCGCCTCAGCTGTATAGCGCAGCCAATTGTCCATCTCGATCTTTAGTCGGACCGGCCTGGTCTCTAGGTGGTTATTCCCGACATTTGGATGATATGCGGCAGTTGATTATCGATTTGCACGAACCTCAGAGGCGTTAAGTAATGAAGAGCACAGGCAACACGATTTTGGTCACCGGCGGAGGTTCAGGCATTGGGCGGGCCTATGCGGAGGCATTTCTGAAGCTTGGCAACCGAGTAATCATCGCGGGGAGACGGAAACAGGTCCTCGATGAAGTGGTTGCTGCAAACCCGGGTATGGAGTCCGCAGTGCTGGATGTCGAAGATGGGGCTTCCATCAAGCCGTCGGCCGAGGCACTCGTGAAGCGCTTCCCGAAGCTGAACGTCGTCTTTCACAGCGCCGGCATCATGCGCCCGGAGAATCTCTTGTCCGGGGATGATTTGGCTACCGCCGAAGCCACGATATCCACCAATCTGCTCGGAACGATTCGACTCACTACCGCCCTTCTACCTGACATCCTCAAGCAGCCGGACGGGGCGGTGCTTACGATTTCCTCGGGCCTTGCGTTTACGCCGCTTCATCTGACGCCAACTTACTGCGCTACGAAGGCGGCGATTCATTCCTTCTCGCAGAGCCTGCGCTATCAGCTGCGGAACTCCAAAGTGAGCGTGATCGAGATCATTCCTCCTTACGTTCAGACCGCCCTCATGGGGCAGGCGCAGGCTGAAGATCCGCGTGCGATGCCGCTCGCTGATTTCATCAGCGAAACCATGAGCATCATCCAAACCCAACCGGATGTTGCTGAGGTCATTGTTGAAAAGGCCAAATTTCTCCGCTTCGCCGAGCAGGATGGTCCGGAGAAATACAACGCGTTCTTCAAGTCTTTCAATGAAGCGATGATGGCCCCTCATTGACCATCGCTTCCTCGTCTTTCCTGTGAGGTTAAGACCTTTATTGGCATTGCCCCAGAAGCCGGGGCTGGCCTGTAGGAGAAGTTATGCGAAAAGTAATAATTGTGACTGGCGCATCCAGCGGGTTTGGCGCCCTGGCGGCACGGGAACTGGCCAAGGCGGGCCATACCGTCTACGCAAGCATGCGGGAGACCAAGGGGCGCAACGCGCCGCAAGTGGTGGAGGTGCAGAAGTTCGCTCGGGACAATTCGGTGGATCTTCGCACCGTTGAACTCGACGTGGCGTCGGATACCTCGGTCGCGGCGGGGATCGAAACGGTGCTGTCTGAGCACAGCCGTCTGGATGTCGTTGTGCACAACGCCGGCCATATGGTTTTCGGGCCAGCTGAAGCCTTCACTCCGGAGCAGTTCGCAAACCTCTACGACATCAACGTGCTGTCAACCCAGCGAGTGAATCGCGCGGCGCTACCGTATATGCGTAAGCAAGGGGCAGGGTTACTCGTGTGGGTTTCTTCCACCAGCACCCGCGGCGGAACGCCGCCATTCCTGGCTCCGTATTTCGCCGCCAAAGCGGCCATGGATTCCCTAGCAGTCTCATACGCCAGCGAGCTGGCACGTTGGGGGATCGAGACCTCGATCATCGTTCCTGGCGCCTTTACCAAAGGCACAAACCATTTCCTCCACGCTGGCGCCCCGCAAGATCAGGAGCGCCTGGCCGAGTACGACAATGGTCCGTACGCAGGGGTAGCGGAGCAAGCGCTCAAAGAACTGGCCGGCTTGGAACCGCCTGATGCAGATGTCGGGCAGGTGGCGTCGGCCATTGTCAGGGTGGTGGACACTCCGTTCGGCAAAAGGCCGTTCCGCGTGCACATTGACCCCAGCCAGGATGGCGCAGAGGTGGTTGCGGCCGTGGCGGACCGTGTACGGCGTGAGATGTTCAGGACCATCGGGCTCGCCGATTTACTTTCCCCACGAGTCGTCGGCTGACAGATCTCGGATAAGTCAGCCGGTCCTGCTGACCGGCTGCATCTGATCTCAAGGCATGGGCATACGCGGAGACGATTGGTGGCCGCTTGGCGTAGCATTGGCTTCGCAGTTCGCGCAGAAGCCGTGGGTCGCGCCGATCCCGAGCGCTACCAAACTGCTCTGCACCACCTGGATGAGAACCTTGGCGCTATCGAACTCGAACTGACGAAGGGCGATCTCAGTCAGATCGCCGTCTTGCCCGGTTGGAGACTTACGGAGACGAGCCGGATTCACTTCGAACTGAAACATCGTGATGGAGAAAGAACTTGAATAAGCAGATGAATGTGTGCGTGTTGGTTGGAAGCCTGCGGAAGGCGTCGTTCAGCGGGATGTTGGCGAATGCACTGATGTCGCTGGCGCCATCTTCGATGGAATCGGAGGTCGTCGAGATCGGGCAACTGCCTTTCTACAATCAAGACCTTGAGAAATTGATCGATCCTCCGCCCGCGCCATGGACTGCGTTCCGTCAGCGCGTCAAGGCCGCTGATGCAGTGCTGTTCGTTACGCCCGAATATAACCGGTCGGTGCCTGCCGTCCTCAAGAATGCACTGGATGTCGGTTCCAGGCCGTATGGAAGCAGCGTCTGGGACCGCAAGCCCGGTGCTGTGTCAGCGGCTCACCCGGCGCGATCGGGGCCTTCGGCGCCAATCATCATCTGAGGCAGCCGCTCGTGTTTCTGAACGTACCGACCATGCATCAGCCCGAAGCATATGTCGGCCATGTCGACAAGCTGTTCGGTGAACACGGCAAGCTCGTCAGCGACGGCACCCGAAAATTCCTGCAGCAGTTCATGCAGGCGTTCGCGAATTGGGTCGAGACAATCCGGTCCCAAGATCAACGCATCTGACGCATTCAGCTTGGCTCGCACGGCTATAAGGAGATACCGAATTATGAAGCGAATCACAACAAACTTTGGGTTTGGCTCGACTGCGGCAGAGGTGATCGAGGGCGTCGATCTCAGCGGAAAGCGCGCCATCGTAACAGGTGGGGCCTCCGGCATCGGTCTCGAGACAGTGAAGGCGCTCAGCGCCGCCGGTGCGGCAGTCACGATCGCAGTGCGTCGGCCTTGTGTGTACCGAAAACTTAAACGCGGGTGTAGTGGTGGTGAAGTCCGCCAAGGATGGCGTGTGATTTGATGCTTCCGAATCTCTGAATTTGACGAGAGACTGGTGCATCTTTATCCAATGACCGGTGCGTCCTGACGTCTTTATAATAGCCCGCGTACGATTGCAGAAACTGACGAAAATGCATCTCGCCCAAGACGATGATGTGGTCTAAACACTCGCGCCGGATCGATCCGATCAGCCGTTCGGCGAAGCCATTCTGCCAGGGCGAGGCTGGTGCGGTGGGCCTGTCTCGGATGCCCATGGCGCGCAATCGGCGCGTGACGACGCTGCCATAGATCCGATCCCGATCGCGGATGAGGTAGCGCGGGGCCTCATCCCAAGGAAATGCCTCCGTGATTTGACGGGCAACCCATTCGGCCGTCGGATGTGCTGTGACGTTGATCCGGACCTGTTCTCTGCGGTCGAGCCGGACGATGACGAAGGCATAGAGCAGGTCGAAACCGATCGTTGGAACAACGAACAGGTCCATGGCGGCAATGTCCGGCGCGTGGTTACGCAAGAAGGTCCGCCATCCCCGGCTGGGCGGCCCCCGCCGTTTGGCCATGTACTTGGCGACGCTCGACTGCGCGACCTCAAACCCAAGCTTGAGCAGTTCGCCGCGAATACGCGGCGCGCCCCATAGCGGATTGTCCATGCTCATCCGCCGGATCAACGCGCGCAGCTCCGTGTCGATCGGCGGTCGCCCTCCCAATGGGCGCGACTTCCAACGCCAGTAGCAGCGAAAGCCGGCCCTGTGCCACCGCACGAGCGTCTCGGGCCGGATGATGGTGAGAACCTGCAGGATTGATGGAAACCAGCGATACAGCTCGATCAAGAACCAGCGATCATGGTTCGTGAGCCGGACGCGACCATGTAGCCTGCGCCTCAAGACCATCAACTGATGTCGAAGCACCGCGTTCTCAGCGTCAAGCCGCACCTTCGACTTGAATGGCGAGGCCAGGACGGCCAAAGCGAAACAGAGCAGCCCGATCATTCCGCCAGCTTAGGCGATTCCATCACGGCATCAACTCGGATAAGGTTTTCGGTACACACAGGCCGCGGTGTCGACGCGAATTGACTCTGATCATGATGTGACGGCGGGCACTCCATCGAGTTAATCGCCCGGGAAAGAGGTTTTGCTGACCGTAACGGGCTGCGTCGGGTCTTCGGACGCAGGTTCGGACAACCTCTGCAAGAGCTTCGACGTGATGCCCGCCATATCAAAGCGATGGCCACCGTGCGGTTTAAAGTGATGCCACCGTACGGGGGTTTACAGTGTAAAGGCCTCGCGGGTTGTGCCGAGCTTTTTCATATAATCTTGGAGCGACTCAGGAAGGTGGTCAAACCAGGCGGTCTCGTCGCCGGGCTTCGGAAGAACACGGCCGTATTCCACCATGTCAGTTGGACTCAGGTTGCACAAATACACCCAGATATCCTGATCCTTCACGCCTGTAATCCGACTGACCTCTTGCATAATCCGTAGCATTATTCGAGTCCGCTGCGCCTCAGTCCGCCCGCCACGAATGTCACCCCTGATCCAGATCTGACTGGATGCAAGTGATGGTCCAAGGAATCTGTCAGTCGGCTTTTTTTCCTCCATGTTAATTTGACAGAAGAAGTTCGGCGCGCCTGTCTCTTCGCTATGGATTCGCGATATTGCCTCTGCAATCGCTGCCTTCTGACGATCATCAACGGAGTTTTCCGGCACAGAACAGACATAAGTTGGCATTTGTTGATTCTCCTCTGTAAGGGTCACATGATGGGTATGGCAAGGTGCTCCTCAGGCTTTGTCTGCGGCCCCGCGTCGGCATTTTCCCGGTTGTCGACTGAAAGTCGTGGTCGCATCACGACGCAATAACTGGAGAGGTCTTTATGTTGAACCAATCGAATGTTGGTTGAGAGCCGCTGATACTTCGGTTTGAGACGAGCGGCCGCGCTCCCATGCTCAATTGCGAGGAACTCCCCCAGAATCGATCGAAGGTTTGTTCGACGCGGCAGCAAGCGTGTCTCTCACGCTGGGCACCGTCTCTCGGTCCGGCTTGCCGACTATAACCCGGCCGATGCCGCGAAAGCCGTTGACCTTCCTTATCTGCGCGTTCTCGCCAACGAAAATCCGGTTTGATCTGGCACAACTGAAAAGTGACCACCGTCGTTTGTTGGCGGAATCGCTACCTCACCTTGGTTTAATTCGAGCCTTACCTCAGTGTGATTGAGCCGGACGCTTTATCGTCATATTGCGGGACCGTCACGAGCTTTGACATTCCGAGAGCTATCGCCATGTCTTCTGGATCGAGTACGGCAACGCCATCAAGCCGCGACGCCATTTCCGAGGCGCCGACCATGCACCGTCTGGCCCTGCTAGCGATATCCCTGCTGCTCGTGCTTTTTTTCGGCGAGGCCGGTGCCCACGCGATGCTCGACCGTGCCGAGCCACGCGCCGGTAACAAGGTCGCGGCCGCTCCGCATGCTGTCAAGTTGTGGTTCACCGAAAAGCTAGAGCCAGCCTTCAGCACCGTTATCGATATAGCCGGACGATCTGTCGATAGTGGGCAGGTTCGTGTCAGCGGCGACCTGATGTCGATCTCGCTGCGCCCTGCCGAGGCCGGCACATACCATGTGATCAGGCAGGCCGTCGCCGTGCACAGGCATACGGCCGATGGCAATTTCACGTTTCAGGTCGAACAGTGAAGTAAGACAGCCGTCATGTCCAACCTGCAATTTTCGTTGATGGCTATTCGCGGGATACACTTTGCCGCTACGGCGCTTGTGACCGGAGCGCTCGTCTTCCGAATGGTAGTGGTGGAGCCGGCAATGATTTCGACAAAAGCGACAGCACCGGTTGTGAGGTCACTAATCCGTCAGACGGCATGGATCAGCTTGGCAATCGCGGCGATATCGGGCGCGATCTGGCTTTTGTTGGAGGCCGTGTCGATGAGCCGACTGCCATTTGGTGAAGCCATGACATGGAAGGTGTTGTCGACGTTATTGAGTGAGACCCAATTCGGGCTGGTGTCGGAAAGTCGCTTCGTGCTTGCGATCATATTGGCTGCTTGTCTGGCACATGATCAAGTTGTGCCGCTGCGCTGGCTTGCACTTTGCTCGGCGCTGGGGCTTATGGCCACTATCGCATGGACCGGTCACGCCGGAGCAACTCCTGGTGCGATAGGAAATCTGCATCTGGTAGTCGACGCGTTGCATCTCGTGGCGGCGGCAGCCTGGGTGGGGGGCGTTTTTCCACTTGCGCTTCTACTGAACTCGGCTCGACGCAATCGGACTATTGAATGGGCGTCGCTCGCCTGGAGCTCCGTTCTCAGGTTTTCGACGTTGGGGATTATTACTGTAGAAACTCTGTTGGTTACTGGCATTGTCAATGCATGGTTGCTAGTTGGCTCAGTTCACGCGCTGCTCTTCACCAAATACGGACAACTTTTGACCCTCAAGCTCATCGTTTTCGGCTTGATGTTGTTGTTCGCCGCCGTTAATCGGTTTTGCCTGACACCTCAACTTGCGCCTCCGATAGAGGACAAGGCACGGCTCCGAGCGCTTCACCAGCTCACGCGCAATAGTGCTGCCGAGGTCGCTTTGGGACTCGCAATCTTTGCAATCGTTGGGCTGCTCGGTACGATGTGTCCCGCGATCGATGTCATGAAGTAGGACGTCCAGAACGGGCTTGGCGGCACCGCGAGTTTTATTAAATCGGGCGAACACTAGGAACGACAACGCGTTCCGATGATCTCCTCGGCTTAGTGACGACCCGTTCTGATACGTCTCCTCGGTCACTCAATTGGATTCAGCCAAGACAGACCATTGAGGTTGCCGCGTGTTTTTGCGGTCGGGCTATGGAACATCGAAAACCTTAGATCCGATCTAGACTCAACCAACGCGCCAACCAATGGCATCTACGAGTCGTACACTGCGTCATGATCAGCGTCACCGCCGCGGCCCGCGATAGCCGACAGCGCGGGCCAGGCCTCCAAATGCCCGGTGCTGAGGCAAAAGACACCATACCTTGGTAAGGCTCGTTCTCTCCGATGGTTGGATCGTAAACAGCTGTATCGCGCCTTAAACTAGCTTCATCGATTAAGCTCGACAAACAGGGAAAGTGCGTCAATCGAAGGAGTCTATCATGTCGAAGAAAACGTTCGCCCGTGTATCCATCTCTTTGGCACTCGCTGCGCTACTTACATCGTCTGCAGTTGCGCAGAACGCCACTTCGCCAAAAACGGAAGCGATGGCCGGATCCGATTCCATCGTAAGCCTGCCCGATCTAAATACGACCACGGCGGGCGAGCCGCTGCATTATCTCAGCACGCCGGATCCGGTTGTTTCCTCGGACATTCTGACCGTTCCTCCTGGCAAGGCTTCGCGTTGGATGGTCCATCCGGTTCCGGCCTATCTCTACGTTCTTCAAGGTGACCTAACGCTCGAATTTATCGACGGCAAACGACAGACGTTCCATGCAGGGCAATCCCTCCTTCAGTCGCAAACAAAATGGCACCGTGGGCGAAACGAAGGTCAAATCCCGCTTCGCTTTCTCGCAGTATTTATGGGGTCAAAGGGCACTCCGGTGATTCTCCATCCCCCCGTTGCTGCTTCCGCTGAGGAGTAACCGATCTCTTCGCGCCGAATACGTCGGCATCCGTTTGGGTATGCGGGTTTGAAGATGGAAGCGGATCAACAAGATTTGGAGTCCCTGATGACTGATGTTTTGGAAAAAGCTCGTGTTTTGGGTGCGCCCTGGTCAAGCAACGTCGGCGTACTGCTATGCACGTCGATACCGTCATTCATGATCAATCTGGACTCCAATATCGTAGCCGTTTCGCTACGTTCGATTTCCCATTTGTTGAATGCAGATTTTGCGGCGGTTGAGTGGGTTGTTGGCGCCTATACGCTCACGTTCGCATCCCTAGTTCTGCCCGCGGGAGCGCTGGCCGACCGTTACGGCCGCAAGCGTATGTTGATCGTGGGCTTAGCGATCTTTAGCTTGGCCTCGTTCTGCTGTGGAGTCGCTCCGAACATTTTTGTTCTCGATATCGCGCGCGCAGCTGAGGGCGCCGGTGCGGCCCTGCAGTTGAGTTCCGGGCTGGCTATTCTTTCGCACAGTTTCCAGGGCACGGCCCGTGCGCGAGCCTTTGCCTTTTGGGGGTCCACGGTAGGAATGGCCATTGCGTTGGGACCGATCGCAGGCGGCCTAATTACGCAGAATTTTGGTTGGGAGCGGGCTTTCTACGTCACACCTCTGATCGGTGGGGCGACGATCGCGCTGGCCTTGACCTCGGTCAGCGAGTCCACGGATCCTCACATTGCGCGCATCGATCTTCCGGGCTTCATAACGTTCAGCAGTTTCCTGTTTGTGATTACGCTTGCGCTCATCCGCGCAAATCACAAGAGTTGGGGCAGCGCGGAAGTTCTGTCAGAATTCGCGGCAGCCGCGGGCCTTTTCGTGCTCTTCGTTTTCGCCGAGCTGAACCAGGAACGACCGATGATCGATCTGTCGTTCTTCCGTAACCCGACTTTCGTCGGCGCAAATCTGGCTGGATTGTCCTTCGCCGCCTGTCTGTTGACGATGTTGACGTACCTTCCTGTTTATTTCCAGGGCGGGCTCGGCTACAGCGCTCAGGCGGCGGGCGTGCTCACGCTGCCTTTGGCGATCCCGATGATCCTGGTTCCACGCTTGGTCATCCCGTTTCGATTTCTAGGGCGGACGCTGCTGACCGGAGGATTGGCAATTCTCAGCGGCGGTCTGCTCCTGATGGCACTCGCGGCCCCGCACTTCCGTTACCTCGGTATGTTGGGCGGAATGGTCCTCGCTGGCGTAGGTGGTGGAGTGTTGAACAGTGAAGTGGTCAAGGTCGGAATCACAGTCATACCACCGGCGCGGGCAGGAATGGCGTCGGGAATGTCCGGGACTATTCGTTTCAGTGGCCTCGTGATCGGCTTCACGGCACTCGGCGCGATTCTGGTTTCGCGCATTTCCTCGATTGTGGCTGGCGACCCCGCCAGTAGACGGCTGAACGACGTTGCAGAATTTGTCCGCAACGTTGCCGCGGGCGACCTCGCCGCGGCGTCGACCCTCCGATCCGGGCTGGGGGAACTTCGCGATCTCTCTTTCCGCAGCTTTGGCGGTGGATACCAGACCATGCTATTCGTGGCAGCCGCGTTTACCCTGGCGGTAGCGATGCTATGCTGGATTCTGGTCAGTCCGGATGACACCTCCGTCGTCAGGCCAACTCCCGAGAGCGAATAGGCATCGTGCTCAGCGCCTATCAATGAACGCCGCTATCGCTCGGAGAGCTTACCGAAGCGTCGATGGTGTTCATGCGACATGAACCTCGTTGGAAGTGTGCGGACCACACGACGTGGCGACACCGAGAATTGCGGCTCTCCTCGCCCCAGCTTCCGTATTCGCTTTTGTTGAAGCTATCGCAGACTTAGCTAGCAACCCCCGAAACAGAGCAGGGAGCGTCGGGATAGCGACCAAACGGATACTCGTTCGGATCGGCGATTGGGCAGGGATACTCTCGCCGCGTGATGGCTTCAAGCGGCAGCATCTTGTTCGTTGCCTCCGTTGCTTTGTCGAAGGGCTGCCTTAGACAGAAACGTGTCCGCGATGAACCGGTTATACATAAAGAGGGAGGCAAGTCGGTCCTCGCGACCCCTTTGGAGGACAACTTACCCGTCAGTTCGCGCCACGCGAGCTTGTCGAAATCACAACATCTAGGCGCGCGATCTTTCTGATTTGGTGCGGTCTCGTCATATTTGGTGGCTGAAGCCGCCAGTCGGAGCGCATCCTCAAGCGCGGTCTCCAGGTAATCCGGCCAAGCCGCAAGCACGCGATGGTCGCCGCCCGATCCGTGCGGGCAGCGCCCATTGGACACGTTCCTGCCGTGCCGATGAGCGCTTGATCTGGATCTCCTCTCGACCAGGGACCGACGCGTGGTTACCCCTTGCTGATGATCGCGATGAGATCAAAGGTCCCGACGAGGTCGATAGTTTCGGCCGACCGCGCCGGATTTCTTGCGGTGGTTTTAGCGATCGCCATTCACCCGGGCGGCGATTTTGGCGACACCTTCTGCCGCGCAGGCCTCGTCCCTATCGCCCCCTGGTGCTCCGCCGACGCCGAGCGCAGCTACGATCTCATCGCCGCGCTTGATCGCGACCCCGCCCGGAAGGGCTAGAATATCGGGAAGGCTGAAAAGCGCAGAACTGGCGCCGGCTGGATTTTTACTAACGGTCTCGGCATAGGCGCTCGTCCGGTCGAAACCGAAGATCGGCCCCATTGTCACCAAGGTGTAGGCTTTACGGAATGCGGAGTCCTTCGTGTGGATGGTGCTGTGGTCGCCCTTGAGATGAACCTTAACGACGCCGGAGGTATCCACCACAAACGCTGAAACGGGCCATCCCTTGACCTCGCAGGCATGGATCGCCGTGGCTGCCGCTTCCACGCCGAGCGCAAGCGGCAGCGAATAGCCGGATTGCGCGACTTGCGCGGCAGCGGGGGACGAAAGGGCGATTGAAGCGCAAGCGCTCAAAGTGAGCGCTACTAAACATTTTATCATGCAAGTCTCCTTGGTTATGGGGTCCGATTGGTGTTCGGTCCGTGAAAGACGGCGTATCGTTTATCCAAAGAACTGAACCAGTTCCGCTTTAAGCTCCTTTGGCCTCTCTTTCTGAAGAAGGTGATCGTGTGCTGACATCCATAAGGCAAGCCTTCTCCACGTTCTTGCCGCGCCAGGACCGATGTAACTCGACTGGATTATCGGTCACCTATAGTGCTGACGCCAAAGGCGGCTATGGCGTGGGAACCAACGAGATCATGCGCCAGACCGGCACGTCGAAGACCTGCGTCTGGCGCTGGCAACAGCGGTTCATGGAAGAAGGCGTCGACGGCCTCCTGCGAGACAAGACGCGCCCCTCGCGGG
>Ga0210386_10001993_pt1 | contig 17827 bp, 16 predicted proteins | sample IncBWH32OmetaG_FD_160091 | JGI IMG/M metagenome (GOLD analysis project Ga0210386, IMG submission 160091) | Forest soil microbial communities from Barre Woods Harvard Forest LTER site, Petersham, Massachusetts, United States - Inc-BW-H-32-O ... | reverse complement strand
GCGGGCCGAAGATTTCTAACGACGAGATCGTGGCGACGGCGCGCAAGGCGATTAAAGACATCGGCTACGAGCAGGAGGGCTTTCATTGGCGCGACGCGAACTGCGAGGTGCTGTTGCACGCCCAGTCGACCGACATTGCGCAAGGGGTGGACGCCGTCGGCAACAAGGACGAAGGCGCGGGCGACCAGGGGATTATGTTCGGCTATGCCTGCCGCGAGACGCCGGAATTCATGCCAGCGCCGTTGTACTACGCCCACAAAATCCTGGAAACGATCTCGCAGGCGCGCCATTCGGGCGCCGAAAAGACGCTTGGTCCCGACGCCAAAAGCCAAGTGACCGTGCGGTATCAATACGGCAAGCCGGTCGAGGCGACACAGATTGTCGTTTCGCATCAGCACTTGGTCGAATCGCTGACGTCCGAAGACGTCGCCAACCTCGTGCGCCCGTACGTTACTGCCGCGCTGCCCGAGGGTTGGATCACGGAGAAGACAGTTTGGCACATCAATCCGACCGGCAAATTCCATATTGGCGGCCCTGACGGCGATTGCGGCCTGACTGGCCGAAAGATCATCGTCGACACTTACGGCGGCGCGGCGCCGCACGGCGGCGGCGCTTTTTCGGGCAAGGATCCGACCAAGGTCGATCGTTCGGCGGCTTACGCGGCGCGCTATCTGGCCAAGAACGTGGTCGCGGCCGGCCTGGCCGATCGCTGCACCATCCAGCTTTCCTACGCCATCGGAGTGGCGCGTCCGCTGTCGATTTACGCCAACCTGCATGAGACCGGGCGCATCGACGAGGCGAAGCTCGAGACGGCGTTAGTGGACGTCATGAACCTGAGCCCGCGCGGCATCCGCGAGCATCTCAACTTGAACCGTCCGATCTTCGCGCGTACGTCGGCCTATGGCCATTTCGGCCGCGCGCCGGAGGCCGACGGCGGTTTTTCGTGGGAAAAGATTGATCTCGCGGATACGCTGCGCACTCTCGCCTGATCGACGCACCGCGAGGCCGATGACTGCGAATGGCGGACGCGACGGTCCTACGCCGGTTCGCAGGCTCTATGGACGCAGCCGCGGAAAGGCGCTTCGCCCAGGCCAAGAGCGCCTGCTCGCTGAAGCGCTGCCGCTCTTTTCAATCGAGCCGGAGGCGCTGGGCGCGGGACGCGCCTTCGCCGCGCCGCCGCGCGAAGTGTGGCTTGAGATCGGGTTCGGCGCCGGCGAACATCTCATTGAGCAGGCGAAGGCCAATCCAGACGTTGCGATCGTCGGCTGTGAGCCGTTTCTCAATGGCGTCGTCGCGGCGTTGGGCGGCCTCGAGCGCGAGCGGCTCTCCAACGTGCGCCTGCGACGCGGCGACGCCCAAGCCCTTATCGAGGCCGCTCCAGACGCCTTCTTTTCGCGTGTGTTCATGCTCTACCCCGACCCCTGGCCAAAACGGCGCCACCACAAGCGGCGCGTCATCACCATGGGCATGATCGAGGCGCTGGCGCGGGTCATGCTCGGCGGCGCCGAACTGCGCTTCGCCACCGACGTTGACGACTACGCCGGCTGGACGCTGGCGCGCTTTCTCGCTTCGTCCCACTTCCGCTGGGGCCCGACTCGAGCCGACGATTGGCGCCGGCCCTGGCCCAAATGGCGCCCGACACGCTATGAGGCCAAGGCGCGTTGTGAGAGTCGGCCGTCCGTTTACCTCACCTTCGTGCGTCTGTGAGCGAAAGGCGATTCTCCGCCCGATGAGAATCACGTAAGCAGATCGTCCGATCGAAGAGGTCCTGATGTCCGAAAGCCTAGATCGCCGTGCGCTGCTCAAAGGCGCGGCCGCGTCCGCGGCGGCGATGAACCCCCTTGCGGAGGCGTTCGGAGCCCAGTCCGACGGATTGCAATTCGATCCGGCGGTCCCATTCACCTACGATCTTTTCAAGACGCAGGCGCGCGACCGCGCCCATGCGCCCTACGTTCCTGCGCCTCGCCCGGCGCCCGAGGTGCTCCAGAAGATCAACTACGAGGAATGGGGAAAAATCCGCTACCGTGACGACTTCGCGTTGTTCGCCGACGGACCGGGCCGGTTTCCGGTGACCTTTTTCCATCTCGGCCTGTTTTTCCAGAAGGCGGTCAGGATGCATGTCGTCGACGGTGGAACGTCGCGGCAAATCGTCTACGACCAGTCCTATTTCGACATGCCGGCCAATTCCCCGGCGCGCGACTTGCCAAAAGGCGTTGGCTTCGCAGGTTTGCGCGTCCAGGAAGCACGTGGTGGAACGCTCGACTGGCGGAAGAACGACTGGGTCGCCTTCTTGGGCGCCGCCTATTTTCGCTCAATCGGCGAGCTCGGACAATACGGCCTGTCCTCGCGCGGCATCGCGATTGATGTTGCGGTCGCTGACCGGCCGGAAGAGTTTCCCGACTTCACCGACTTCTACATCGAGTCCGCGGCCGATGGAGACACGATCACACTCTATGCGCTGATGGAGGGCCCCTCGATCGTCGGCGCGTTCCGCTTCCTGATGACCCGCACAAAGGGCGTGGTGATGGACATCCAGGCGACGCTGTTCATGCGCGCCCAGGTCTCGCGCTTCGGCATTGCGCCGCTCACTTCGATGTACTGGTTTTCCGAGACCAAGAAGGAGACGGCGATCGACTGGCGGCCGGAGGTCCATGATTCAGACGGTCTCGCAATGTGGTCGGGCAACGGCGAGCGGCTGTGGCGGCCGCTCAACAATCCGCCCCGCATCATGGTCTCGGCGTTTGTAGACAACAACCCACGCGGATTCGGCCTCCTGCAGCGCGACCGGGTGTTCGACCACTACCTCGATGGCGTCTTCTATGACCGGCGCCCGAGCTTGTGGGTCGAGCCGCTGCCGGGCCCGGGCGGCGAGGGTTGGGGCAAGGGATCAATCCAGCTGTGCGAAATTCCAACCGACGATGAGATCCACGACAACGTGGTCGCGATGTGGGTGCCGGCCGAGCCGGTCACCGCAGGCGCCGAGGTCAATCTCAACTACCGCCTGCACTGGCTCGCCAGCGAACCCTATCCGAGCAGGCTTGCGATGGTATGGGCGACCCGCCTCGGGCGCGGGGGCCAGCCGGGCCAGCCGCGCCCGAAGGGGGTGAGGAAGTTCATGGTCGAGTTCCTGGGAGGCCCGCTGCGCGAGCTTCCTTTCGGCGTCAAACCCGAACTGGTCGTCTCGACCTCGCGTGGAAGTTTCGGGCCCTACCAGCTCATCGAGGCGGTTCCTGACGGCGTTGCTGGCCACTGGCGGGCGCAATTCGACCTCATCGTCGAGGGGACCGACCCGGTCGAACTGCGTGCGTTCCTCAAGTCCGGCGGCGAGACCCTGACCGAGACTTGGATGTTTCAGTACCACCCGTTCTGACGCCGCTATAGATGCCGCCGCCCCAGTGAGGCGGGCCATTAGAGCCTTCTGCATTGGGATTTTACGCATATCCGGTGTTCCCGAGACATGCGAGATCGGGCACGCTCACGCACAAGTTTGCGCGCGCCCATGATTTCAAGGGCTTTGCGCGAGCGATCGAGGCAGAGCCCGAAGGCCAACAAAGATGGGCTCAGGCTTCCCGCAGGCCGCCGGTGCGCCATATCGCGGCTACCCGGCGATCTCGGCGCCGTCTTTGCCGCCGCGCCAGAACTGATAAGCTTGCGCGCGAACCATCTGCCTCAATCGGACGCGCCGCTGACCCATGCGCACCTCCAAAATCATCCACGTTGTCACCTGTCACGCCGAGGGCGAGGTCGGCGACGTGATCGTCGGCGGCGTCGCTCCGCCGCCCGGCGAAACCTTGTGGGAACAGTCGCGTTTCGTCGCCAAGGACGGCGCCTTGCGGAATTTCGTCCTCAACGAGCCGCGCGGCGGCGTCTTTCGACACGTCAATCTGCTCGTGCCCGCCAGGGACCCAAGGGCGCAGATGGGCTTCATCATCATGGAGCCCGAAGATACGCCGCCAATGTCAGGCTCGAACGCCATCTGCGTCGCCACCGTGCTGCTCGACGCCGGCATTCTGCCGATGCAGGAGCCTGAAACGCGCCTCGCGCTCGAGGCGCCCGGCGGCCTCATCGCCGTCACGGCGGAATGCCGCAACGGCAAAGCCGAGCGCGTTAGCATCGAAAACGTGCCCTCGTTCGCTGACCGGCTGGACGCGCCGCTCGAGCTTAAGGGCCTGGGCGCGCTCAAAGTCGACATTGCCTATGGCGGCGACAGTTTCGTCATCGTCGACGCGGCGGCGCTCGGCTTCGCCATCGCCCCGGACGAAGCGCGTGATCTGGCGGAGACCGGCATCCGCATTATCGCCGCCGCCAATGAGCAACTCGGCTTTTCCCATCCCGAGGCGGCGGGCGGCTGGGACCACATCTCCTTCTGCCAGTTCGCCGGACCGCTCACGCGCAAGGGAAACGAACTTCAAGGCCCAAACGCCGTCGTTGTCCGCCCTGGTAAGATCGACCGCTCCCCGACCGGGACCGGCTGCAGCGCCCGCATGGCGACCTTAAGCGCGCGCGGGCTGATGACCGAGGGCGACGTCTATCGCGCCCGCTCCATCATCGGGTCGGAGTTCGTCTGCCGAATCGCCCGCCCGGCCGCGATCGGCGGCCGGCTGGCCGTCGTCCCGATTGTTTCCGGCCGGGCCTGGATTACCGGCGTCGGCCAGTATATGCTCGACCCGGCCGATCCGTGGCCCTCCGGCTACCGGCTCGCGGACACTTGGCCGCGCTTAAGGGGAGCAATCTGAGCGTTTTGCGCGGTTCGCGCTCTCGCTTGAAGCGAAAAATGGCTATGAAATACCCAGTTCACGACCTTTTGTCGCTTTCCCAACCCGATTTTAAAAATTTTGTCCGAAGGCTGGCGTAAGTATGCATTCGGACGTGTTCGCATTGCGGGAACGGGCGGAAGGAAAAGAAGTCGTGCAACCGACGGACGTCACGAATCCAAGCTACTTCCACAAGGTGGTTGACTGTCAGTGGGCTTGCCCGGCGCATACTCCAGTCCCCGAATATATTCGCGAGATCGCATCGGGGAATTACAACAGCGCCTATATGATCAATTGGAAGTCGAATGTGTTCCCGGGAATTCTGGGACGCACTTGCGATCGTCCCTGCGAGCCTGCCTGCCGCAGGGGCCGGCTTGAGGAGCAGCCGGTTGCGATCTGCCGGCTGAAGCGCGTCGCCGCCGATCACAAGCAGGACATCGCTGCCCTGCTCCCCGGCGCACCGTTGAAGCGAAACGGCAAGCGCGTCGCCTGCGTCGGCGCCGGCCCGGCGTCGCTGACCGTCGCGCGCGATCTGGCAGCGATCGGCTATGAGGTCGTCGTGTTCGATTCCGACTCGCGCGCCGGCGGCATGATGCGCAGCCAGATTCCAAAGTTTCGCCTGCCTGACGAGATAATCGACGAGGAGGTCGGCTACGCTTTGTCGACTGGCGGGCAATTTATCGCCGAACGGCGCATCGATAGTCTGAAGGGCCTCGTCGGCGAAGGCTACGATGCGATTTTTGTCGGCTGCGGCGCGCCGCGGGGGCGCAACCTCGATATTTCGGGCCGCCTCGAAGCAGCGAGCCGCATCCATATCGGCATCGATTGGCTCTCCAGTGTCTCTTTCGGCCATATCTCGTCGATTGGTCGGCGGGTGGTGGTGCTGGGCGGCGGCAACACCGCGATGGATTGCTGCCGGACGGCGAGGCGCCTCGGCGGCGCAGACGTCAAGGTGGTCGTGCGCTCCGGCTTCGCTGAGATGAAGGCCTCGCCGTGGGAAAAGGAAGACGCGATGCGGGAGGGCGTCGCGATCTTGAACTTCCATTCGCCCAAGGCGTTCACTCACGATGCGGGACGCCTGACCGGCGTCGTATTCGAAAAAATGGCGGCGAAAAAGGATGAGCGCGGGCGCCGTATCCTAGCGCCAACGGGCGAGCCGGACGTTCTCATCGAATGCGACGACGTCCTGATCGCGGTCGGTCAGGAAAACGCCTTTCCCTGGATCGAGAGCGACGCCGGCGTCGCCTTCGGTCGCGACGGCCTGCCCACGGTCGACCAAGTCACGTTCCAGTCGAGCCTGCGACAGCTCTTCTTCGGCGGCGACGCCGCATTTGGCCCCAAGAACATCATCACCGCGGTCGCGCACGGCCATGAGGCCGCGATCTCGATCGACGCCTTCTGCCAGGGCGCGGACGTGCGCGCGCGTCCGGATCCGCTGACCAATCTGGTGAGCCAGAAGATGGGCATCCACGAATGGTCTTACGACAATGCGATCACCCTCGATCGCCGGTTTAAGGTTCCCCACGTCGAGAACGCGCTGGCGCTCAAGAACATCCAGACCGAAGTCGAGCTCGGGTTCGATCTGATGCAGGCGGTCGGCGAAGCGCAGCGCTGCCTCAACTGCGACGTTCAGACGGTTTTCTCCGCGCCCCTATGCATTGAGTGCGACGCCTGCGTCGACGTGTGCCCGATCGATTGCATCTCGTTCGTGCCCAACGCGCCCGAGGACGAGTTGCGACGGTCGCTCATCGCGCCCGCGCTCAATCTTTCGCAGGCGATCTATGTCTCCGAGCCGGTCAAGACCCGGCGGATCATGGCCAAGGACGAGGATCTCTGCTTGCACTGCGGGCTCTGCGCCGAACGCTGCCCGACCGGCGCCTGGGACATGATGAAGTTCACCATCGAGATGGCGCAAGCCGGACAATCATGCCGATCGACGCTGTAAACGACTTCGTCATTCGATTCGCCAACGTCAACGGCTCGGGATCGGCAAGCGCCAATCTCTTGTTCGCGCGTTCGATCCTGCGCATGGGCGTGCCGATCGCGCCGCGCAACATCTTTCCTTCGAACATCCAGGGCCTGCCGACCTGGTACGAAGTGCGGGTGAGCGAGGCGGGCTTTTTGGGCGCGCGCGGCGGGGTCGACGTCCTGGTCGCCATGAATCCGCAGACCTTTGCGCAGGATGTCGCCGCGATCGAGTCTGGCGGCTACCTCTTCTACGATTCGACCCGGCCCATCGCGCATCTTTTGACCCGCGACGACATCGAGGTCTTGGGCATGCCGCTGACCGAGATCTGCGCCGCGGAATATTCCGACCCGAGGCAGCGCCAGCTCTATAAGAACATCGTTTACGTCGGCGCGCTTGCGGCGCTGCTCGACATTGAGCTTAGCGCCATCGAGGCGCTGATCGGCGAGCGGTTCAAGGGCAAGGACAAGCTGATCGCCGCCAATCTTAACGCGCTCAAGATCGGCCATGATGACGCGAAGTCCCGCTTCCAATGTCCGCTCGGCGTGCGGATCAGGCGCAGCGACGCGGTCGGCGACCGCATTCTCGTCGAAGGCAATTTCGCTGCGGGCCTTGGGGCAGTCTACGGCGGCGCCACGGTCTGCGCCTGGTATCCGATCACGCCCTCCACTTCGCTGGCCGAGGCGTTCGAAAGCAATTGCGCGCGTTATCGCGTCGATCCGGCGACGGGTAAGAAGAATTACGCCATCGTTCAGGCCGAGGATGAGATCGCCGCCATCGGCGTCGCAGTCGGCGCGGGCTGGAACGGCGCCCGCGCCTTCACCACGACCTCCGGTCCTGGTATTTCGCTGATGCAAGAGTTCTTCGGCCTCGCCTATTTCGCCGAGGTTCCGGTGGTGGTGTTCGACGTCCAACGCGGCGGCCCGTCGACCGGCATGCCGACGCGCAGCCAGCAGTCGGACCTTCTCGTTTCAGCCTTCGCGTCGCATGGCGACACCAAGCATGTGCTCCTGATCCCCGACGGGCCGGGCGAAGCGTTCGAATTCGGCGCAAGCGCGTTTGATTTCGCCGAGCGGCTGCAGACGTTGGTGTTCGTCATGCTCGACCTCGATATCGGCATGAACGCGCATCTCACCGCGCCGTTTCGCTGGGACGATACGCGCGCCTACGATCGCGGCAAGGTGCTGACGGGCGATGAACTGGAACGGCTTGCCGAATTTGGCCGCTACAATGATGTCGACGGCGATGGCATCCCCTATCGGACCCTGCCCGGTGCGCATCCAACGCTCGGCGCCTATTTCACCCGCGGCACCAGTCGTGACCGCTTCGCCCGCTACACCGAGGAAGCCGGTCCCTACGTCGACAACATGGAGCGCCTGCTGCGCAAATTCGAAACGGCGCGGGACCTATTGCCGCGTCCGGTTCTCAAGCCAGCGACAAAGCCGACGCGGGTCGGGGTCATCCACTACGGATCGACCGCGCCGGCGATGGACGAGGCCCAGGCCTTGCTGGCGAGCGACGGCCTTCATGTCGACACCCTGCGCGTCCGGGCCTTTCCGCTCGCGCCCGAAGTCGCCGAGTTCGTCCGCGACCATGATCAAGTGTTCGTCGTCGAGCAGAACCGCGACGCCCAGATGCGGACGTTGCTGACGACCGATCTCGGGATCGCGCCGGCGCGGCTCGCGCCGGTCCTCCATTTCAGCGGGATGCCGATCACCGCCCGTTTCATTGTCCGGGAGATCGCCAGCCGATTGCGGCGCCCGGCTTTGGCGCAAACATTGGAGCGCGTCTCGTGACCTATCTCGGCAAGCCGAAGTTTCATCATCCCGCGATCGCCGTCAACGACCTCGGCTTCACCCACCGGGACTACGAAGGGTCTATGTCGACGCTATGCGCCGGGTGCGGTCACGACGCGATCAGCGCGGCGATCATTCACGCCTGCTTCGAATTGAGCCTGCCGCCGCATCGGGTCGCCAAATTGAGCGGCATCGGATGCTCGTCCAAGACGCCCACTTACATGCTCGGCCAAAGTCACGGCTTCAACTCGGTGCATGGGCGCATGCCCTCGGTGCTCACCGGCGCCAATCTCGCCAACCGCGACCTCATCTATCTCGGCGTTTCCGGCGACGGCGATACGGCGTCGATTGGGCTCGGCCAGTTCGCCCACGCCATGCGGCGGGGCGTCAACATGGTCTATATCGTCGAGAACAACGGGGTGTACGGGTTGACCAAGGGACAATTCTCGGCCACCGCCGACCGCGGTTCGAAGAGCAAGAAGGGCTCCAACGCGCTCGACCAGCCGATCGATCTCGTTGGCATGGCGATCGGCCTTGGCGCCTCGTTCGTGGCGCGCAGCTTTTCCGGCGACAAGATGCAGCTGGTGCCGCTCATCAAGGCCGCGTTCGAGCATAAAGGGGCGTCGTTCATCGACGTCATTTCGCCTTGCGTCACGTTCAACAATCACGTCGGCTCGACCAAGAGCTTCGACTACGTGCGCGAGCACAACATCGCGGTTAACGCGCTCGATGTCATCATCGGACGGGAGCCGATCAAGGTGGACTATGCGGAAGGCGAAAGTCGGGCAGTCACGATGCACGACGGCTCGACGGTCGTGTTGCGCAAGCTCGACGCAAAACACGATTGCCGCGACCGGTCCGCCGCTCTCGCCACGCTCGAGCGCGCCCGTATCGCCGGCGAGATCGCCACCGGCCTCATCTATATCGAGGACGACGCCAACGAATTGCACGAGGTTCTCGGCACGACCGACCGGCCGCTCAACGAGCTCTCGGAGCGCGAATTATGCCCAGGGTCGAAAGCGCTGGAGGCGATTAACGAGTCGCTGAGATAGGGCCGCGCGACGACGCATTTGCTGCGCCTGCGCCGACGCCGCTTTGGGCCGTCAGTTGATCGATGGTGCGGCGGAACGTCGCAAATTCGAACGGCTTCCTGAGCGTCGCCTCCGCGCGGTACCTCGGCTCTATGCCCTCTTGCCCATAGCCCGTCGCCAGCGCGAACGGTAGGCCGCGCGCAGTCAAGACCTCGAGAAGCGGATAGCAACTGTCTTTGCCAAGCGACACATCGACGATCGCGGCGTCGAAATCGCTCTCGGCCAGTTCCAGCGCCCTAGCCAGATTGTGCGCCGGACCGACCGCGATGTGGCCCTGCTCCGAGAGCCACTCTTCCATCATCGCGGCGATCAACGGCTCGTCGTCGACGATCAAGATCCGCGCCATTCCACCTCCGGTTCCCAGGCCCGCGGGGACCGTATCACAATCAGCCTGTCACACAAGCGTGAGCTCGCGCATCGTGGATGACGCGAATAGCTCGCGTCGCGCCGTAATCAGCGCAACATCTTGAAGGCGTGGGGCGACCAATCGTTCTTTCCAATGCCTGGAATGCACCAAAGCATGCACAGCGCCTCGATAGGGCGCGCCGCCTCGACCGCGCCCATATCCTCCGTGTCCCAGCCGAACTGGTCGAGAATTTGCGCCACGGTTTTCTTGGCGTTTCCGTCATTGCCGCAGATGAACATCGTTGGTCTGCCGCCGGCGAACTGGGGATTGACCATTTGCCCATTGCCGACGGAATTGAACGCTTTGACGAAATGGGCCGACGGATAGGCCTTCTGCAGCCGCTCCATCAGCGATTCGTTCTGCGCGGTGAAGTACGACAATACGCCGTTGACTGGAGGTCCGCCGCCGATCGGATTGCAGGCGTCGATCACCGTCTTGCCAGCGATCGTGGCCGCACCCGCCTGCTTCAGCGCCTCGTGAGCGACCTCTCCCGCAACTGCGAGGACTACCACGTCTCCGAATGCCGCGACTTCCGCGAACGACTTGACAGCGACGCCCTTGTGTTTCGACGACCAGTCCTTGAGCTTGGCCGGATCGCGGGTGCCGAGCGCGACCTCGTACCCATGCTTGAGGAAGCCCGCGCCCAACGTCTGCGCGACCACGCCCGAGCCAATAATACCGACTTTCATATTACGCCTCCCTGTTTGGGTCTCGACCGCTAGGTATGACTGCCTCAAGGCGCCCACAAGGAGGCTCTCCGACTGACCGTGAAAGCCGATCTCTCCGCCTATTCGTTTCGCCCCGCCGCGATGGGCGATTTGGCGCGTCTTCGCCGTTGGCTCAATACGCCTGAGGTGAAGCGCTGGTGGGGTGAGCCGCACGAGGAATTCGAACTGCTGCGCGCCGACCTTAGCGAGCCTCGCATGAGTATGCGCATTGTCTCATACAACGGACGGCCGTTCGCCTATGCGCAGGACTACGATGTTCACGCTTGGCCGCAGCCTCATCTTGCCCACTTGCCGCTCGGATCGCGGGCGATCGACAGTTTCATCGGCTGGCCGTCGATGATCGGGCGAGGTCATGGGCACGCCTATCTGCGTCTGCTCGCGGAGCGGCTCTGCGCCGAAGGTGCGCCCCTTGTTGCGATCGATCCAGCGGAAGACAATTTTCGCGCCCGGCGCGCTTATGAGAAGGCCGGCTTTCGGCTTGCGGGATCGGCCGCGACCGAAGCGGGCCCGGTGGTCCTGATGGTCTACGAGCCCGACCCTCCGCGCGTCAGTTCGCCTTTGCCTCGTCGGCTCTGAGTGCGCCGACGATGCCGGTCGGCGCGAAATAGACCGCGAGCACAAAGGCGACCCCCAGCCACAGTAGCCAGCGGTCGGGATGGAACAAAGCTGGCAAGAGCGGCAGGCTCGCGTCGGCTGCGGCTCGAGAGAGCGCGGCCATCACGTCCTGCAGGTAGCTCTCGGCGAGCACGAACAAGGCCGCGCCGAGAATCGCGCCATAAAGCGAGCCCATCCCGCCCACGACGACCATCACCAGGACGTCGACCTGGATCGAAAAGGAGAGCGCCGTGTCGGGACCGACATAGCGCAGCCAGAGCGCGAACAAGGCGCCGGCAAGCGTCGCGCCAGCTGCGGAAATGCAGGTGGCGAGCGTGCGGTGGAAGACGGTGCGATAGCCCAGCGCCTCGGCGCGAAACGGGTTCTCGCGGATCGCCTGCAAGACTCGGCCGAACGGCGAGTTCACCACCCTCAGCAACATGAGGAAGGCGGCCGCGACGACGACGAGGATGAGATAATAGGTCAGAATCTTGCCAGTGATCGCGACGCCGAACACCTTGCCCTGGACCAGCCGGAAACCCGGCTGCAAGACCTCTGGAACCTTGAACGAGCGCCCATCCTCGCCCCCGGTTGCCCAAGAGAGCTGCGAAGCGAGCACGTTGAAGGCGTAGGCGACTGCCAGCGTCACCATGGCGAAGAAGATTGACTGCACGCGGAGCGAGAACAGGCCGATGGCCAAGGCCAGCGTCAGCGACAGGCCCGCCGCGGCGACCAGCCCCAGCACAATCGCGCCCCAGCTCGCGCCCAACCCATACAAGGCCAGACCTATGCCGTAGGCGCCCACGCCGAAGAACATCACATGCGCGAAAGACACGATGCCGGTGTAGCCGAGCAATAGGTCGTAAGACGCGACGAGCAGGATCATCACGCAGGTCTTGGCGGCGACGTTGAGCGCCTTGGCGCCCGGGAACAGGAACGGCGCCAGCGCCAAGGCGAGGATGATCAGCATGAGCAGAATCTGCAGCGCGCGCCCGCGCGGGGGATCGCCGGAGAGGATGTTCATCGCCGGCTGACCGGGTAGAGCCCACGCGGACGCCACAGCAGCACCGCGACCATCGCCAGAATGTTCGACACAAGCGCCAGCTTAGGTGCGAGAAAGCCGGCGTAATTGGCGATGAGCGCGACCAAGATCGAGGCGACGAACGAACCGCCGACCGAACCTAAGCCCCCGATGATGATGACGATGAAACACAGGACCAGGAACTCGCCGCCCATGCTCGCGTGAACTTGGCCGCGATAGAGAGCCATCATCGCTCCGCCCAGTCCAGCGAGCGCCGAACCCGCCATGAACACCGCCACGAACAGACGGTCGACGCGATAGCCGAGCGCCTCGACCATCTCGCGGTTCTCGACTCCGGCGCGTATCAAGAGGCCGATCTTGGTTCGGTTGAGGATCAACATCTCGCTTAAGAAAACCGCGAGGCCGACCAGCATCGCCAGCACGCGATATTTCTCGATCGCGGCCTCGCCGAACACAAACGAGCCCTCGAAGGTCTTTGGAACGTTGAGTGGGATCTGCGCCGGGCCAAACACAGCGTAGAGCAATTGCTCGGCGATGATCGCGCCGCCGATGGTGGCCAGAATTTGCTTCAGATGCTGGCCATAGACCGGCTTCACGATCAGGCGCTCGAACACCCAGCCGAAGGCGCCGCAGACGAGCGAAGCCGCAATCGCCGCGAGGATAAAGACCGCGAGGTTCAAGGAAAAAGAATCGGCGCTCGACCAGGTGGCCAGAGGCGCAAATACAAGCGTCGCTACATAGGCGCCGAGCGCAATGAAGGCGCCGTGTCCGAAATTGAGCACGTCCATCATGCCGAAGACGAGGGTGAGGCCCGACGCCATGGTGAAGATCATCATCCCCATCGCCAGCCCCGCCGCGGTCAGCGTCACGAAGGTCGAGAACGAGCCAATGAACGGCGCCGCGGCGAGCGCGACGAGGAGCGGCGTTAACGCCGGCAGGAGTTCGGGTCTTCGCCGCGGCAGCGCTTGGCTGGCGCCGAGCGCGCTCATTGATGCGCATCGAGGCTGAGGCCGAGCAGGCGGTTTTGCAGCGTATCGTCCACGGCCAGCTCAGCCATCCCGCCACGGTGGACGATGCGGCCGTTGTCCATGATGCAGACCTCATCGCCGACTTCGCGGGCGACGCGAAAGTTCTGCTCGACCATGAGGATGGTGACGCCGGTCGCCTTGATCTCGTTGAGGCAGGCGATGAGCGCGCCGACGATCGCCGGGGACAGGCCCTTGGTCGGCTCATCGATCAGCAGCAATTCGCGTGGTTCGACGATGGCGCGTGCGATCGACAGCATCTGCTTCTGGCCGCCGGACAGAACGCCAGCGCGCGACAGCCAGAATTTTTTCAACACCGGAAAGAAGCCAAAGATCCAGGCGAGACGCGCGTCGTCGAGCGGGCGAGCGCGCGCGCCGAGCATGAGGTTCTCCTTGACCGAAAGATCGGAAAACAAAGCCATCGTCTCCGGCGCATAGCCGACGCCAAGACGCGCGACGTCGCTCGCGACCAGGTTCTGCAAGGGCGTCGCCCCAAGCGCGATGCGCCCTTTCGAGGCGCGCCACAGCCCCATAATGGTGCGCAGGGTGGTCGTCTTGCCGGCGCCGTTGCGGCCGAGCAACATGGTCGTGAGGCCAGCCGGCGCATCAAGGTCAACGCCCTGCAGGATGTGATAGCGGCCGATATGGGTGTGCACGCCCTCAAGGGTGAGCGCGACGCTCATGCGGCCTCGCCCGGGCTCAAGCCGAGATAGGCTTCTTGCACGACGGGCGAAGCGATTACCGCCGCGGGCTCGCCGTCGGCGACCAATTGGCCGTTGGTCAAGACAATGATGCGGTCGGCAAGGGAGCGCACCACGTCCATCTTGTGCTCCACGAGCAGGATAGTCTTCGTCTGGTCGGCTTTCAGCCGCGCGATAAGGTCAAGGACAACCGGAACCTCATCGACGCTCATGCCAGCCGTTGGCTCATCGAACATGAAGATTGAGGGCTCGAGCGCCGTCATCATCGCCACTTCGAGCTTGCGCTGATCGCCGTGTGACAGCGTCGAGGCGAGCGCGTCGCGCTTATTCAGGAGGCCGACCGAATCGAGCGCGGAGTCGGCGCGCGAGATGATATCGGCGCCAGCGCGCCAGGGCCGCCGCATCTCATAATGAACGCCCGCCTTCGCCTGGGTCGCGAGGCGCACGTTTTCGGCGACGCTGAGCCGGGGAAAGAGGTTGGTGAGCTGAAACGCGCGCCCCAGGCCGAGCCGGGCGCGCTGGGGCGCGCCCAAGCGGGTGACGTCCTCGCCCTCGATGAAGAGCGCCCCATCAGAGGCGGTAAGCTGCCCCGACATCAAGTTGAAATAGGTGGTCTTGCCGGCGCCGTTCGGCCCCACAATGGCGGTAAGCTCGCCCGGAAAGAAAGCGCTGGAGACGTGATCGACCGCCACATGGCCGCCGAAGCGGATGGTAAGCCCCCGCGTCTCCAGCGACGGCGTCATCGCTTGTTGCGGATCGGAATATCCATATCTTCGATTTTGAGCTCGCGTGTTAGCTCGGGGATGCCCCAAGCGACGTTCGGATCGACCTTGATCTTGAAGGCGTACATCGATTGTAGCGCCTGATGGTCCTCCTTGCGGAACACCATCTTGCCCTTGGGCGTATCGAACTCCATCCCCTCCATGGCGGCGATGAGCTTCTCGGTGTCGGTCGATTTCGCCTTCTCGACAGCGGCGACGATCGCCATCGCGGCCGCGAAGCCGCCGGCGGTGAAAAAGTCCGGCGGCGCGTTGAATCGCTTCTGATGTTCGGCGACGAGCCAGTCGTTGATCGGATTTTTGGGGATCTCGTAGTAATAGTAGGCTGCGCCTTCGAGGCCAGGGAAGCGTTTGTAGGCCGCAAGCGCAGGCAGAATGTTGCCGCCGGTCGACAGTTCAATGCCGTAGCGGCCGGGATCGAGATCGGCAAGCTTGTCCAGAGGGTTGACCGCGCCGGCCCAAACGACCCAGATCAGTTTGCGGCCGGGCTTGTCCTTGAGCGCGTCGAACAGCCGCTGCGCCGGCGCTGTGAAGTCGGTGGTGTTGATGGGCGCATATTCCTCGGCCTCGAGGGTTGCGCCGGTCTTGGCGAGCGCCTGTTTGAACGCCGCGACGCCGTCGCGCCCGAACGCGTAATCCTGCGCCAGCGTTGCGATGTGGACTCCTGGCTTGCCGATCGCCAATGCGTTGGAAATCGCGTCCTGGGTGGAATTGCGAGCCGTGCGAAAAATGTATCGGTTCCACTTGTCGCCAGTGATCTGGTCGGCGACGGCGGGCTCGACGATCAGGATCTTCTTATGCTCCTCGGCCACCGGCAGCATGGCGATCGCCGCAGCGGACGAGGTGGTGCCGACCGCGATGTCGGCGTCGTCGTCTTCATAAGCCTCGGCAAGCGCGCTTTTGGCGAGATCTGGCTTGCCCTGATCGTCCTTGGTTATGATGACGATCTTGCGCCCGTCGACCTCCATCGTCCCTTTGGTCGCGTATTCGAACCCGAGCTTGAGCCCCGTCTCGGTCTGCTTGGCGTAGGCCTGTAAGGGTCCGGTGAGGCCATAAACGAGGGCGATCTTGAGATCGTCAGCCGCCGCCCCGGCAGACACAACAAGAGCTGCAGCGAAGGCGAAGACTCTCAGACGAAAGCTCATGCGCGCTCCCTCGTGATGAGTTGTGGGGTCTGCGCCGGCCGCAGTAGCCCGCCTCGCGCCGTCCAATCCGGTCGCGTCCGAAATTTGAGCTTAGCCTTCGATCGCCCGAGGGGGAAGGCGCCGCGCCCATTTGTCCGGGCGGCGCAAGGCGAGGCTTGCGCCTCCCCAGCCGCGCCCCTATAAAGCCGGCTCGCTGGCCTTAACCGGCCGCGATGTCGGAGTGTAGCGCAGCCTGGTAGCGCACATCGTTCGGGACGATGGGGTCGGAGGTTCGAATCCTCTCACTCCGACCATATTTATCAATAACTTAGCAGCAAATCTCGGGCCCGTTCAATGCGCGTGGGACCGCTTCGGGACCGCTTCGGCCTCAAGACGCCAAGTTTACGCCGGTTTGCTGCTTCACCTTCAAAAGCAAGGAGTCGAGAGCAACCCGGCTCGCTACCGGCTTGGCGCGCTCGGGACCGCTTGGGGACCGTTTGGGAGCCGGGTTGCGACAAGCGGCCCTCATGTCATCGATCGCGGTGAGGGTGACGAAGTCTTTCCCGGCGATGCGCTCGATCACGAGCCTGCCCTTGGTTGCTTCTTTGCGCAACCCGGAGACGGTCATTCCCCCATGTGGAAAGGCAATCTCGACAGCGTGGGCGAGCCGCATGGGCGCCGTCCGGTCGAAGACTGGATGCGACTCGCTCATGCCGCGGTCTTTCGTCACGGCTTGAGGTCGCTCCGCCGCGGTTCCTTCCTTGGTAAGCATGTCTTGGCTTATGACGCATGCCGCCGCGACGCACAAGAACTAATTTGTTAATTTTTCTCCATATGCGAGTCTAGCGAAGTAAGATCGCACAAATGCGAGCGCGGCTTTTAGTAAACTCGCACAAATGCGAGTGGGAGCCTTACTTCGCCAGACTGGCCGCAACGGTCACTCGCACAAATGCGAGTGGGAGCCTTACTTCGCCGGACTGGCCGTTGACTCGCGAGCCCCAAAAAACGCCCGGTGGTGGACCGGGCGCGACCTCGACAGCAAGCTTGAGCGCCGTCAGGCGATCACCAGCCAGACCGGAGCGACTAGCGCGACGACGGCGGGCGAGCCGGTGGCCGTGGTGGACCGGTGGCGCGGCGGGATGGTGTTCGGTCCAGTAGAGCCCTGTTCCAGGCGAGCCAACCGTCACCCGCCGGCCGCGCGGCCCTTGCACAGCCAGGATCCGCGCTGGCGGCCTGAAAGTGTCGCGCCGTTCACAGCAAAGGCAAGCGTGCCGAGGCGTGTCGCTAGAAGCTTTCGTGATAATCTGATTGTCTGCAAGTTTCTGGGGCGGTGATGAGACCGTATTTTTTCGTTGCAATTATAATTGTCGTGGCTGTGGCTGTAGTAATCGGCATACCGGCCAGGGCCTCTCGCAAGGGGTGCTGTTTCCCAAGCGAAACTCGGTGGGTCTGCTTCCGAGAATGGATGAAGGCATTCGCACCGGTGGCGACGCTTGTTGCAGCTTGTTTTGCCGCATTTGCCGTCATCGCCGCTTGGCAAAACCTAACAGAAACCGGAAAAGGCTCTCTGGTTCGTGTCGACGAAATACTTAGGCATCGTCTAATTGCAATTGAAAAAGAGACAGACGATTTTAACGCAATAGCAAGTAAAAGTGTAGATTTGACCAATTTATACAAAACACTTCATGACCTTCCGAGGACATTAAAGCTTGGAGCGGTGGCGTTGATCCCCAGCGAATTGACTTAATTAAAGCAAGAAGCCAGCTTGCCGAGCAATTTAATTATCTAACTGGTCATTTTCTTGACGTAGACACCGCTGAT
>Ga0210386_10001992_pt1 | contig 17827 bp, 19 predicted proteins | sample IncBWH32OmetaG_FD_160091 | JGI IMG/M metagenome (GOLD analysis project Ga0210386, IMG submission 160091) | Forest soil microbial communities from Barre Woods Harvard Forest LTER site, Petersham, Massachusetts, United States - Inc-BW-H-32-O ... | reverse complement strand
GTAGATCCGGCGCTGGCACAGCTCCGCCAAATAGACGTACTGCTGCAAGACGGTTGCGTTGCGACCGCCGAACTCCGGCGGCTGAGTAGGCAGCAGCCAGCCGTTGTCGAACAGCAGCCGCTGCCAACGGCGTGCCCAGGCCGGCATGTGCGACACCGACTTCGGCCGCTCCAACGCCTCAGCGGCGGCAGCCGGCATGTGCTCGTCGAGGAAGGCGACGAACTCCGCGCGGAATGCCTCGACATCGGGATCAAAGGTGAGCTGCACGGTACTCCTCGGTGATCATCGCCCGGTGCTCGGCGGCCCCGCCGAGCAGGAGCTCGCCGGCCTTGGCCCGCTTCAACGCGAATTGCAGGTCGTTCTCCCAGGTGAAGCCCATCGCGCCGAACAGTTGCAGGCCATGGCGAAAGACCAGCGACTGGCACTCGCCCGCGGCCGCTTTCGCCATTGCGGCGGCCAGCCGCCGACGCGGGTCGTCCTCAGCAATCGTCAACGCTGAGTAGTAGGCCAGTGCGCGGGCCCGCTCCACCGCGACGTGCATGTCGACGGCCTTGTGCTGAACCGCCTGAAACGAGCCGATCGGCACTCCGAATTGGTGACGGCTGCGCACGTGGTCCAGCACGAGATCCAGAATGCGTTGGCAAGCACCGACCATCGTCACGGCCATGCCCATCAGGGCCACATGATGCGCGCGCTCGGTATCGACACGCACCCGGGCGGTGTCGGGCACTCGAAGGCCGCTGAATGTCACATCGGCGACATGCAACACCGGGTCGAACACGGAACTGCGTCGCCTCGACACCTGCCCACCCACCTCGGCGGCGCTGACGATGAAGACCGCGGCATCGGTGACCACCGCCAACCACTCGGCACGATCCCCATCCAGCACATGCTTGGCCGTGCCGTCCAACACCCACTCGTCGGCATCCCGGTGCGCCGTCACCCCGGTGTAGACGGCGGTTCCGGATGCCTGCGGGTCGAACCGATCCGCCGCCAACGGTGCGAACTGGCTCATCGTCGCCAGAAACGGAGTCGGATCGGTGGCGCGGCCCAACTCTTCCAGCACAATGGCAAGCTCGACGGCAGTCCCCGGGTCGCTCATCTCGGTCCAGCCGTGCTCCACATAGGCCTTCCAGACCGGGGTGGGGTCCAGGCCATCTTCGGCGACGCCTCGCACCAGCGCCGGCGGGCATTGCTTGCCAACGGCATCACGCACTGTCTCCTGCCAGAGCCGCTGATCGGCGTCGAATTCCAACAGCATCCGGCCAGCTCCTTAGATCAGTTAACGTGCTGTGAGAATACTATTCTCTTAATAGCACAGTGACAATCTCGCCGGGAACTTTCGGCAGCGCCGCAAGCGGGAGGGTCAGCGAGAGCAAGGCGGTCGAAGTGGAGATCGGATTTATTGGCTTGGGCCACATAGGCTTTCCGGTGGCACGGCGCCTCATTCAGGCGAATCACCGCGTCGTCGGATTCGACACTCGCGCGGAAGCACTGGACAGGGCCGTCGAGGTCGGAGTGCAGCCGGCCTCGTCGCCCAAAGAGGTCGCCGACCTGACGGAGACCGTGCTGGCCAGCCTGCCGTCGCCCCAAGTCGCACTGGCCGTAGCGGCCGGTGCCGGTGGCGTGATCGAGGGCAGCAGAGTCAAGCGTTACGTCGACCTCTCAACCGTCGGTAGCCGAACGGCGGTCCAGATTCATGATCTGCTCGCCGCACGCAATATCGCGACGGTCGACAGCCCGGTCAGCGGCGGCGTGAGCGGAGCCGAAAACGGGACACTGGCCTTGATGGTCTCGGGCCCCCGCGCGGAGTTCGACCTACTCAGGCCGGCTTTCGAGACGATCGGCAAGCCGCTTTACATCGGTGAGGCGCCCGGCTCCGCGCAGACGATGAAGCTGGCCAACAACATCCTGGCGGCCACCGTCCTGGTCGCGACTTCAGAAGTCGTCGTGATGGGCGTCAAGTCCGGTCTGGACCCCGGGGTGATGATCGACGCGCTCAATGCGGGCTCTGGCGCGACGAGTGCGAGCCGCGACAAGTTCCCGCGTGCGATCCTCCCGCGCACGTTCGACTACGGCTTTGCCACGGGGTTGATGGTCAAAGACGTACGGCTGTACCTCGACGAAGCGAAGGCCCTCGGTGTGCCGGTCGAGGTCGCCGAAGCGGTCGGGCGAATCTGGGAGACCGCCATGCATGACGAGGGCGCCGATTCGGATTTCACCTCGGCCATCAAACCGATCGAACGAGCCGCCGGCGTCACTGTCGGCCCAGTGGGCCCAGTGGGCGCGGGGAGCCCCGAACCAGGAGAATGATATTATCGGTGAGCAAGAACAACGCTTACACACGCTACCCGCAATTGCGCCCGCTACCAGGTGCGATGATTAATCGAAATGCTTACCGGAAACCCGTTGATTAGCGGTGAATGGGAATGTTAGATTGCCTATCGTATGGCCAGCAGGCCCGACGGGATCGTCGGAGCCGCGAAGGGCGGTTTAGGTGATAGAACACCCGGACGGGACACGTACGCCGCTGATCGATGCCAGCGTGCACATCTTCTTCTCGTCCAATAAAGAGCTGCGCTCGGTTTTGCGCGAACCGTTCAAGAGTCGTGGTTTCCCCGACTACGAGATGGATTGGTACGGGGCGCCGGGCGGCGAGTACGCGCCCAACACCGAGGGGCCGGACCGCCAGTACCCGGGTTCGGACCCTGAATTCGTTGGCAATGAACTCTTTTCGAAGCGCGGCGTCGACATCGCGATTCTGCATCCGATGGCGCGCGGCATCATGCCGGACCGGCATCTGGGCAGCGCCCTACACGCGGCTCACAACGAGATGATGGTGTCGAAATGGCTGGAGCACAGCCATTTCGGCGACCGGTTCCGCGGCACTATCCGGGTGAACCCCGACGACATCGCGGGTGCACTGAAGGAAATCGAGAAGTGGCGCTCGCACCCGCGGGTGGTCCAGATCGGCGTCCCACTGCAGTCGCGTGAGGTCTACGGCAAACCGCAGTTCTGGCCGCTGTGGGAAGCGGCGGCCGAGGCGGGGCTTCCGGTGGCCGCGCACATCGAGGTCGGTTCGGGTATCGCCAATCCGCCGACCCCGAACGGCAATACCCGGGTCTACGAGCACTACGTGAGCTTCATGGCGCTGAACTACATCTACCACCAGATGAACATGATCGCCGAGGGCGTGTTCGAACGCTTCCCCGGCCTGAAATTCGTCTGGGGCGACGGCGCCGCGGATTTCATCACGCCATTCATGTGGCGAATGGATACGTTCGGCCGGCCTCACCTCGAGCAGACGCCGTGGGCGCCCCGGATGCCGAGCGACTACCTGCCCGGCCATGTGTTTTTCGTCCAGGGCAGCCTCGACGGCCCCGGCGACACCGAGTTCGCCGGCGAGTGGTTCGGCTTCACCGGCAAAGAAGACATGGTGATGTTCGGCTCGAGCTACCCGCACTGGCAGTGCGGCGACATCCACAAATTGCCCAAGGCACTATCTGCCGCGCAACGGGAGAAGCTGTGCTGGCGCAACGCGGCCGACCTGTACGGCATCGACATTTCGGTCGACTCGGTCGACTGTGCGACCGGCTAGTCGCAGAATAGAAGAAGTTAGGGAGAGCGAGGAGATCGAAATGACGCTGACCCATTCACAAGAGCGCGTTCCGGCCGCCGAGCGCATCGCCGTGCGGTGCGTCGACTCGGATGTCCACCCGGTGCCCCGGCGCGGCGAGCTGGTCCAGTACATCCCCGAACCGTGGCGCAGCAAATACTTCCTGAGTCGCAATGTGGGCGACCAGATCTACTACGACGCCCCCGACTACGCGCACGCCTACGCGATGCGCACCGATGCATTCCCGCCGGACGGCGAGTTCCCCGGCAGCGACCCGGACATGGCGTTCCGCCAGCTGATCATGGAAGCGGGTTCCGACATCGGCATTCTGGAACCCGGCGCCTACCCGGCGCGGATCCCCGAGGCGCAGCACGCGATGGCGGCCGCCTTGAACGACTGGCAGGCCAACCACTGGCTCGACAGCCACAACAACTGGCACCAGCGGTGGCGCGGATCGATCTGCGCCGCGATCGAGGAGCCCGAAGAGTCGGCCCGCGAGATCGAGAAGTGGGCCGGGCACCCCTACATGGCGCAGATTCTGATCAAGGCCGAGCCGCGGCCCCCCTGGGGTAACCCGAAGTACGACCCGATCTGGGCCGCAGCCAGCAAACACGACATGCCGGTGAGCTGCCACCTGTCCCGCAGCCAGTTCGACGAGCTGCCGGCCCCGCCGGTGGGATACCCCAGCTACAACCACGACTTCATGGTCACCTATTCGCTGCTGGCCGCCAACCAGGTGATGAGCCTGATCTTCGACGGCGTCTTCGACCGCTTCCCGAGTTTGCGGATCGTGTTCGTCGAGCACGCATTCAGCTGGATCCTGCCGCTGATGTGGCGCATGGACGCGATCTACGAAGCCCGTAAATCCTGGGTGGAGATCAAACGCAAGCCGTCGGAATACGTCAAGGAACACATCAAGTTCACCACGCAGCCGCTGGACTACCCCGAGAACAAGACCGAGCTGACCCGCGCGCTGGAATGGATGGAGTGCGAAAAGATCCTGCTCTTTTCCTCGGATTACCCGCACTGGACCTTCGATGACCCGCGCTGGTTGGTCAAGCACCTGCCCAAATACGCCCGGGACGCGGTGATGTACAAAAACGGCATCGCGACCTATCACCTTCCGGAGACGGTTCCCGTCCTCGAGGGTCAAGTCCGGGTGCTCTGAATTGCCGGAAGACACCAAGCGGCCCGAGCCCCGTCTCGCCCAGGGCCGCGAGCATGTTGTTGCCACGGTTGACGAGATCCCGCCGGGCCAGCACAAGCTGGTCCCGATCGGACGTCACGGTGTCGGCGTCTACAACGTCAACGGCACTTTCTACGCCATCGCGAATTACTGCCCACACCAAGGTGGTCCGCTGTGCTCGGGACGTACCCGAGGACACACCATTGTGGACGAGACCGCGCCCGGCGATTCGGTCATGGTGCGGGACAAGGAATACATCTATTGCCCTTGGCACCAATGGGGTTTCGAGCTTGCGACCGGCACGACCACGGTCAAACCGGAATGGAGCATCCGCACCTACCCGGTGCGAGTCATCGGCAACGACGTCCTGGTGATGGCCTGACGTAGGAGGAGAATCTGTGTCTTCTATCGAGGTGAACGGTGGCAACGTCGTCTACGAAATCCTCGGCGAGTCGGGCGATCTCATAGCCCTGACACCGGGAGGCCGGTTCAGCAAGGAGATCCCCGGCCTGCGTCCCCTGGCCGAGGCACTCGTCGCCGGCGGCTATCGGGTGCTGCTTTGGGACCGACCCAATTGCGGTGCCTCCGACGTCCAGTTCTACGGGCAGAGCGAGTCTCACATGCGTGCCGAGACGCTGAAGAAGCTGTTGAACGTCCTCGGTGTTGAGCGGTGCATCCTGGCCGGCGGCTCCGGTGGTGCAAGGGATTCCATGCTGACCACGATGCTCTACCCAGAACTCGTGGAGAAGCTCGTGGTGTGGAACATCGTCGGCGGGATCTACGGCACGTTCGTGCTCGGTTCCTTCTACATCGTCCCAAGCATTCTGGCGGTGCGCGGTACCGGAATGGACGGCGTGGTGAAGGTGCAGGAATGGCGCGACCGGATCGAGGAAAACCCGGCCAACAAACAGCGGTTCCTCGACTTCGACTCCGACGAGTTCCTCAAGGTCATGCTGCGCTGGCTCAACGCGTTCGTTTCCAAGCCTGGGCAGACGATTCCGGGTGTCGAGGACGAGATGTTCGATCGAATCCAAGTCCCCACGTTGATCATTCGTGGTGGCGAGAACGACATGGATCACCCCAAGCGGACGTCGCTGGAAGTCAGCTGTCTGATCAAGGGATCGAAGCTGATCGACCCGCCCTGGCCGGAGGATGCCTGGGAGCGCGCGTCCGAAGACCGCGCGGCGGGGCGAGTGCAGCACTTCAACATGTTTGATACCTGGGTGCAGGCGGCCCCCGCGATCCTGGAATTCCTGGGATCGTGATGTCTCACAATGCACTAGATAGTGCGAATGTGGACCTCGCAGTTCAGCGACGCCTCCAGCGCCGTATGGATCCGGCTTTCCGGAATGCGCTCGAGGTCGGCTTCGCGCAGTGTCACGTGGACGATGTCGAAGCCGTCATCGCCAGGCGTCCGGATAATTTCGCCGGTGAGTCCGAAACCGGACAACACACCGTGCGCGTCGTCATCGGTTCCCCTGCTGACGAAGGTGACCACGCCGGGCACCGGGGTGGCGACAAAAGCTTTCGTGCACAGGTCAATCGCTACTTGCTTGGCCGCGTCGACGTCATCGCAGGCGATCAACAGCTCTACCTCGCGGCGACCGGCAGGCATGGCCCCGAGATCTTTGAGGACGACGTCGCCGCCCACCTGGCCGACAAGCCCGAGGAGCGCCGCCATGCCCTCCGCTAGTTGTGCCGGTGCTAGCGCATTCTCCGGGTCGACGTTGACGCGCACGACTGCAGTCCGCATGTGCGCAAGCCTAACTGCGACGTTGAGGGGCAGCTGATGGAGACCAGCGCTGCGCCTGCGATCACAATCGCCTCGTCGCCTGGTTTCACGCCCAGGCTGCTGGGCGACCAGGGCGACCAAGCCCGAGAAGACATCGCCGCGTACCGGGGACTTGACGGATACCAGCCGCTCGTCGGGGCTGACGAACTGCTCGGTGAGGTCGAATCCGCAGGACTACTCGGACGTGGCGGTGCCGGGTTTCCGCTCGCGGTCAAGGTGCGCGCGGTGCGCGACTACCTGCCCGCTGCCGGTGACACCGTCGTCGTCGCGAACGGTGAAGAGGGCGAACCCGCTTCGATCAAAGACCGCTGGTTGCTGCGGCACCGGCCGCACCTGATCCTCGACGGACTGCGGCTTGCCGCTGCGCTGGTGTCCGCGAACCGCGCCTACGTGTACGTGTCGGACCCGGAGTCTGCGCGCAGTGTAAAGACCGCGTTGACCGAGGTAGAACCAGACGCGTTGGGCGGCATCACGGTCGAGGTGTGGAACGTCGAACCGGGTTACATCGCCGGCGAGGAGACCGCCGCCATCCGCGCGATCAACGGCGGTCCGGTGAAACCGACGGACAAGCCGCCACGACCATTTCAGAGTGGTGTCGGCGAGCTCCCCACGCTGGTGAGCAATGTCGAGACCCTGGCCAATCTGCCTTACCTGCAACGCCACGGCTCAGCCGCGTTTCGCTCACTGGGCACGGCGCTTTCTACCGGCACCTTCTTGGTAACCCTCACCGGCGGCGGCCGACCGCCCGGCCTCTACGAGATCCCGCACGGTTTGCCGTTCGCCGAACTGCTTACCTTGCACGGTATTCCGCCTGAGCAGGTAAGAGGTGCGCTGTTGGGGGGCTATTTCGCCGGCTTGCTCAATCGCTCGGTGCTGGACGCCACGTTGGACCATGAGACCCTGCGCGGCCTTGGTAGTGGCCTGGGCAATGGTGCGATAGCAGTGATCACCGACGACTGCCCGGTCGCCGTCGCCGCGTCCGTGCTGGCGTACTTCGACCGTGAAAACGCCGGGCAATGCGGTTCCTGTTTCAACGGGACCGCGGCGATGGCCGCCGTCGCCACGGCACTGCGCGACGGTGTCGCCACCGACGAGGATCTGGCGAGGTTGCGCCGCTGGTCAGTGGTGCTTCGCGGGCGCGGCGCATGCGCGACGTTGGACGCCGCGACCAATATCGCCGCGAGCCTGCTAAAGAACTTCCCCGACCTGGTCCAGAGTCATCTCGACGACGGTTGCCAGACATGCCAACTCGTCGCCTTCAAAGCCGATCGTCCCTACGAGGTGGAGGCGGTGAGCCTGACATGAGAATCCGTCTCGACCGCACCGTGTGTGACGGCTTCGGCGCGTGCGCCAAGCATGCGCCGGACTACTTCTCGCTCGACGACTGGGGATACGCGTCGCTGGAAGGCAACGGCGAAGTCGCCGAAGGTGACCGCGACGACGTGCTGCGGGCGCTACTGGATTGCCCGGTGCACGCGATCACCGAGTGGGGCGAGCACCACGACGGCGAGCCGCATCCGAGGTCGGGCGGTGCCGAGGATGCCGCCGAGCACCTCAAAACCGAGGCCAACGAAGCGGAGTGGGGTTTCACGCGTTGACGCAGAACACCGGACGCCCGCTGCCCTTGGTCACCGACGATAACGAATTCTTCTGGCGCTCGGGTGCAGACGGCACGCTGCGGCTGCAGGGCTGCGCCGACTGCGATGCGCTCATCCATCCGCCGGCACCGATCTGCCGGTACTGCCGCTCGCACCGGCTAGAAGTTCGGGCGGTGTCGGGTCGCGCGACGCTGGCCGGATTCACCGTCAATCACCGGTTCAGCCTGCCCGGCTTGCCCGCACCATACGTCGTGGCCCAGGTGGCGATCGCCGAGGATCCGCGGGTCCGGTTGACCACCAACATCGTTGAGTGCGACCCCGAGCAGCTGCAGCTCGGTCAGCAAGTGGAGGTCGTCTTCGAGCGGGTCGAGGACGTGTGGCTACCGCTGTTCCGGCCTGTCGAAGACGCCGAGCTCGCTGAGCTGCCAATCGACGAAATCGCACCGGAGCGTTTCGGTGAATATGTCCGACCGATGCTCACACCGGAGAAGTTCGAAGACAAGGTGGCCCTCACCGGGATCGGCATGTCGGAGATCGGGCGTCGGTTGATGGTGCCGCCGCTGTCGCTGACGGTGGCCGCGTGCGAGGCGGCGGTCGCCGATGCCGGCTTGACACTCGACGACATTGACGGCCTGTCGACCTACCCCGGCGGCGGCAACCTCGGCGGGTTCGGCGAAGGCGGAGTGACCGCGCTGGAGGCCGCGCTGGGCATCCGACCGACGTGGCACAACGGCGGGATCGAAACCTTCGGCCCGGGGGGGTCTGTCATCGCGGCGATGCTGGCCATCGCCGGCGGGCTGGCCCGTCACGTGCTGTGCTTCCGGACGCTGTGGGAAGCCACCTTCAACGAGCAGATGAAACAGGGCAAGATCGTTCCGTCCATGGGCCGCCGAGCCGACTGGCTGATGCCGTTCGGCGCCACATCGGCGGCGCACACGTTGGCGCAGAACGCGCAGCGCCATTTCCATCGCTACGGGACGACGAAAGAGACGCTGGGCTGGATCGCCTTGAACCAGCGCGCCAATGCCGAACTCAACCCGTCGGCGGTCTACCGGTCTCCGATGACGATGGACGACTACCTGAACGCGCGGCCCATCACCACGCCGTTCGGGCTCTACGACTGCGACGTACCCTGCGACGGGGCAATCGCCGTCATCGTCTCGGCCGTCGATGTCGCCCGCGACATGGCCAAACCGCCGGTGCTGGTCGAGGCGGTGGGCACACAGATCACCGAGCGGATCGACTGGGACCAAAGCACATTGACCCACGAGCCGCAGGTCCTCGGCCAATCCGCGCATCTGTGGTCGCGCACCGCGCTGCGACCCGAGGATGTCGACGTGGCCGAGCTGTACGACGGGTTCACCATGAACTGCCTGTCCTGGATCGAAGCGCTTGGCTTCTGCCGGATCGGTGAGGCCAAGGAATTCCTGGACGGCGGCAAGAACATCGCCCGCGACGGCCAGCTGCCGCTCAACACGCATGGCGGTCAGCTGTCGCACGGCCGAACCCATGGCATGGGCCTGCTGCACGAAGCCGTCACCCAGCTGCGCGGTGAAGCCGGTCAGCGGCAGGTCGCCGATGCTCGAGTCGGCGTGGTCAGCAGCGGCGGCCTGACGCCCAGCGGCGTACTGCTGCTGCGAGCCGACACATGACCACCGCGCCCCAGCCCAGAGTCGTCATCGTCGACGGCGTGCCGATGTCGGCACTGTTCGCCGAGGCTGAAGACCCCAAGGCCGTCATCGTCGCCATTCACGGCGGAGGCACCACCTCAATCTATTTCGACTGTCCGGGCCACCCCGAATCGTCTTTTCTGCGAACGGGTGCGGCGCACGGATTCACCGTCGTGGCACTGGATCGCCCCGGCTACGGCAGCTCGGCTCCCTATCCGGAAGCGGTGGCTCGCCCCGAGCAGCGGGTGCGGCTTGCGTATGGGGCCGTCGATCGCATTCTCGGCGAACGGCCGCGCGGCGCGGGCGTGTTATTGCTGGGCCATTCCGGCGGATGCGAATTGACAATGCGGATGGCCACAGACACGCAGGCCGAACGCGGTGGCGATCTGCTGGGCATCGAACTGGCCGGCACCGGCCGGCATTACCACCCGGCGGCCCGCGAAATGCTCAAGACGGCAACCCGGGAACGCCGCCCGTCGGGCCTACGCGAATTGTTATGGCATCCAACGGAACTGTATCCTCCCGAGGTGCTCAACGGAGCGACGGTGTATCCGGGGGCTCCGCCCTACGAGGACCTCATGGTGTCCAACTGGGCCCGTCAGGACTTTCCGGCGCTTGCGCCCGCGGTGCGGGTCCCGGTGCACTTCAGCATCGCCGAACACGAGAAGGTCTGGGAGACCGACGCTTCGGCGATGACGGAGGTCGCGGCCATGTTCTCGGACGCGCCACGGTTCGTCATCCATCACCAACCCGACGCCGGGCACAACATCAGCCTCGGCCACACCGCCGCGGCCTACCACGCGACTGTTCTGGCGTTTGCGGAGGAATGCTTGTCTGCTCAAAAGCAAGGCACGCGTGAAAGTCCCGATTTGGAGGCCGGTTGATGCATGTCGGATTCATAGGGTTGGGCAGTCAGGGCGGCCCGATGGCGGAGCGCATCGTCGACGCCGGCTTCCCGACGACACTGTGGGCCCGCCGACCGGCGTCACTCGAGCCGTTCGCCGACACCGCGGCCAAGGTCGCCGGATCACCGGCGGAACTCGCGGCCAGTTGTGATCTCGTCTGCCTCTGCGTCGTCGGTGACGCCGACGTCGAGCAGGTCACCGGCGGCGAGAACGGTGTGCTGGCCGGGCTCAAGCCGGGCGGCGTGATCGCCATCCATAGCACCGTCCACCCCAAGACATGCCATGAGTTAGCGAAGAAGGCCAGTGCACAAGGTGTCTCGGTTATCGACGCACCGGTGAGCGGTGGCGCTCCGGCGGTGGCCGAACGTCGCCTGCTGGTGATGGTCGGTGGTGACGCCGACGTGGTCGAGCGCTGCCGCCCGGTGTTCGAGACCTACGCCAACCCCATCGTGCACCTGGGTGATCTGGGCTCCGGACAAACCACGAAGCTGTTGAACAACCTGCTGTTCACCGCCAACCTGGGCACGGCGGCCGCCGCCTTGGTGCTCGGAGAGGCGCTCGGGGTGTCGCCGGACCGGCTCACCGACGTCATCTCGCGCGGCAGCGGGAACAGCTTCGCGCTCAACGCTCTTGGCGGCGACACTGGCGGTTTGGAGCGTCTTGCCAGCCTTGCCGGGGCGCTGCTGCAGAAGGACGTGCGCTTGGTCGCCGACCTTGCCGATGCCGCCGCCGTTCCCGGTGGGGCCGTGCTTGACATGGCCGATGCCACCCTGACCCTGATGAAACACCCACGGTGAGAATCGGATTCATCGGCGCGGGACGGATGGGACGTCCCATGGTGACCCGTCTCGTCGAGGCCGGCCACGACGTCACGGCGCTCGGCCGCTCTGCCGAGAAGCGTGCTGCCATAGCCCAACTGGGCGCCACCACCGTCGCCCACACGGCTGAGGTGAGCGCGCAGGCGGACGCGGTGATCGTCTGCCTCTTCACCGACGAACAGGTACAGCAGGTCTGCCTGGCCGACGACCTGCTCGCGACGATGCCGCCGGGCTCGGCCCTGGTGGTGCACACCACGGGAAGTCCCCGCACGGTCGAGACCATCGCCGTGCGCGCGGCAGCGCACGACGTCGACGTCGTCGACGCGCCGGTCAGCGGAGGCCCGCACAACGCCGCGGCAGGTGCGCTGACGCTGTTCGTCGGTGGCGCCGAGGATGCGGTGGCGCGGGTACGCCCGGCGTTGAGCTGCTACGGCGATCCGGTCTTGCACGTCGGCTCGCTGGGCGCGGGGCAGAAGGTGAAGCTGGTCAACAACGCACTGTTCGCGGCGCACATCGGGTTGCTGTCTGGCTCTGTCGAGCTGGCTGCCCGGCTCGGCGTGCCGGAATCGACGCTGCTCAACGCCCTTCCGCACGGCAGCGCCGCGAGTCGCGTACTGGACATCGTCGCCGCGGGCGGATCCGTCGCGTCCTTCATCGACACGGCCGGCGAATTCGTCGCCAAAGACGTTGGCGTGGTCCGGAGTATCGCCGCTGAACTGGGCAGTGACCTGGGTGTCCTCGACGACGCCATCGGCGCGGCGATGCCGGGGGTGAGATGAGGTCTTTTCCACCCGCCACGAACCGTCTACCGTTAGCGTTACAGTCAAGCATTCCGTCGTAACGGCGTGAGGCGCTGACCGGGCGCGCAGGAGGGTGCAATGACCAAGCCGAAGGTCGTCTTCGATCCGTTCTCCGAGGAGTACTTCACCAATCCGTTCGATATCTATCGACGAATGCGTGAGGACGCACCGCTGTACTACGACGAGAAAGAGGATTTCTACGCGCTGACCCGCCACGAAGACGTGGCCGGCGCGCTCAAGGACTTCGAGACCTACTCCTCGAGCCGTGGTTGCGACCTGGCGATGGTGCGCAGGGGCATATCCCCCGAGCAGAAGTCCATCATTTTCATGGACCCGCCGGAGCACCGCCACATGCGCAGCCTGCTCAACAAGGCCTTCACGCCGCGGGCCGTTCAATCGCAGCACGACACGGTCGTTGAGGTCGTCGACAAGTACCTGAGCGCGGCCGATCCCAACCGGTTCGACGTCGTGCAGGACTTCTCCGGGCCGTTCCCCGTTGAAGTCATCACCACGATGGCCGGAGTGCCGGAGGAATACCGCCAGCAGCTGCGGCACTGGATCGACACCAGCCTGTCCCGCGAACCGGGACAGATTGAGATCAGTGAGGCCGGCATGCAGGCCAACATCGACACCGCGATGTATTACTTCGGGCTGGTGCAGGAACGGCGGGAAAACCCGCGCGACGACATGCTCAGCAAGCTGATCGCCGCCGAAATCCCCGCCGAGGATGGTCAGACTCGCAAGCTCGACGATATTGAAATATGCGGTTTTGCCACGCTTCTGGGCGGGGCCGGCGCCGAGACCGTCACCAAGTTGATCGGCAGCGCGGCCGTGCTCTTCGCCCACAACCCAGACCAGTGGGAGAAGCTGAAAGAAGACCGCAGCAAGATCCCCGGCGCCGTCGAAGAGTTGTTGCGCTACGAGGGACCAGTTCAGTACAACGTCCGCTGGACCTTGAAAGAGGCGCACACCAGCGGTGGCACGATCCCCGCCGGCAAGCCGGTGTTCTTGATGAAGGCCGCGGCGAACCGCGACCCCGACGCCTTCACCGACGCGGACACGTTCGACATCGAGCGCGACCAGACCGAGGCACAGCACCTCGGTCTGGGGTACGGGATTCACAGTTGCCTGGGCGCTGCGTTGGCCCGGATGGAAAGCAGCATCGCACTGGAGAAGCTGCTCGAATTCATGCCCCGTTACGAGGTGGATTGGGACGGCTGCAAACGGGTTACCATGCAGAATGTCGCGGGCTGGCTGAACGTACCGGTGAAGGTGTTGCGGTGAGGCGGCTTAAATGACCAAGAAGATCGAAGTCGACTGGGGGCTGTGCGAAAGCAACGGGGTGTGTATGGGCATCATCCCGGAGGTGTTCCGGCTCGAGGATGACGACACACTGACCGTGCTACAAGAGGACGTCACGCCGGAGAACGAAGAGCAGGTGCGCGAAGCAGTCCGACAATGCCCACGGCAGGCTATCTCAATCGTCGAATAACGGCTGAGGGGTCCACGCACACCTCGAACCTCAAATGCCTCTGCTGCCTACATCACCAAACGAAACCCTTCGAATTTGCCCAACGTGGCTACGTCGCAACCTATTACTGCACGTGCGGCGGCAGAATTACGCACCGTGCCGGCCGCACTCGACGTGTGAACCGGTGCGCCTGAGCAGAGGGCGCGCAGCGATTAGGAGGCGGTGGATACCGCTTCCCGTAGGCGCTTAAGCGATAGTTTTGCAGCCCGCCTCGACAGGGCCGGTGAGAGGCGTTCTAGATACCAGAAGGCCTTCCACCAGCTTGGCACCACAATGATTGCGTCTCCACGCAGCACGGCACGAAGGGTGCGCTCGGCGAACTTTTCGGGTGGCATCGGCCGGAATACGTCGAAAAATTTGAGGAGTTCCTCATCGCTGACGCCGGTGGTAGTCAGCCGCCCGTATTTGCCGCCGGTGAGGATCGGGGTCCGGATCACGCCCGGACACAGCGCCGACACCTGCACGCCGTGGCGCTCGGCTTCCACCCGCAACGCCTTCGAGATTCCGACGACGGCGTGTTTGGTGGCGGTGTAGCTCCCGAAGCCCGGAGTGGTGACGAGACCGTAGATTGAGGCCGTGTTCACGATGTGCCCGGAGTGCTGCCCGATCATGATCGGATAGACCGCCTGGATACCGTGCACCACACCGCGCAGGTTCACGTCGAAGACATCGTTCCAGTCATCGAGCGTGTAGGAGTCGATTTCACCGCCGACTCCGATGCCCGCGTTGTTGAACAGGTAGTCGATCCGCCCGGATTGCTGCACCGCCTCGGCGACGGCGCGCTCAAACGATGGGTAGCTGCGCACATCGAGTTCGATCGCGTGCGCCTTTCCGGCACCATTGTTGAGGCGTTGCGCCAGCTCCTGCGCCGCGCCGATCTGACGATCGGCGATCCAGACCTCAGCGCCGTCGTCGACTAATTTGGTGGACAACGCGGCGCCGATGCCGGACGCCCCGCCGGTAACGAATGCGACCTTGCCCGACACGCTCGACGCCATTGCGGAAGGATAATCCCTCGCCTTCGCAAGCAGAAGAGATGCTGTCCGCGAGGTCGTCGACGGCGGTCTAGGCAGTCACAGTTGAAATGTACTTCGGCAATCCGGTCACATCATTGGACCAAGACGTTTTGTGGCTGGACCGAAAGCAACCAGCCGACGGTCGGTGTCGGTACTGCGGACCGCAGACTGGCGTAAGAAATTCGTGACTTACGGCAAATCACCGGTGGCAAGGGTGGTATCCGTACGGGTGTCCCACGTGTGGTGGCTGAGGCGCTGACCAGACCCAGAAGATGGAGCTGACAATGCATGCGTTGCGGTTAATAGGCGGTGTCTGCCGGGCCGTTGTCGTAGTCAGCACAGTGCTCGGTGTCGCGACGGTAAGCGCTGGTGCCGCGGGCGCCGACGGCCCGGTTCAGTTGAGAAGCCGATTTATCGGTACCGCCCAGGCAGACCCTCAGTCCCCCGGCCCATCTCAGTGGTGCCCAGGGCAACCGTTGCCGGGGACGCACGCTGCCTCAGTCCCCGGTGTCAATGTAAAGATTCCGGCGACTCATGTGGTTTGGGACAACAGCGTCTGCCACACCTATTGGCAGACCCCCTATGGGCGAGGCAATGTTCCGATGAGTGATGGCCCGGTGAGCGAAATCTGGGACGGACCTGATCCCCCGCCATACTTCGAACCGGTGTGCGCTCCCTTTGTGCCCCCGATAAATTGTCGACCACAAAACGGCTGATCCGGTCTCTGTGAGGCGCACCGAACACGCGCGACCGCGCAGGACGCGATAGCGCGTCCCGTGAAGGCGTTTGGGTGCCCTGTGTTCGTCGGCACATTTTTGGCGTACCCGCGTTGTCGGAACAGCTAATGACCGCAAGAGGCGCCGTCGCAACGATGAGGTGATCACTTCCCATAAGACGAAGGGGGTTTGTGATGGGCACGACTGTTCTACAGGTAGGTGAAGTTCCGCCCCCGCTCGCCGAGGCGCTGACCGCGAAATACGACGCTCTGGTGCTGCCGATCGGTGCGGGGCGCGAGGATTTCCTCGCCGAGCATGGTGCTTCGGTCAAAGCGATTGTCGATGCCGGCCAGGCCCCGGTCGACGCCGAACTGATGGGCGCATTGCCCAACCTGGGCGCGATCATCCATTACACGGACGGCTACGACACGATTGACATCGACGCCGCGCGTCGGCTGGGGATCGGCGTCAGCAACACAGCCGATGCGGTGAGCGACAGCGTGGCCGATACCGCAGTCGGGTTGATACTCATGACAGTTCGCGGCTTCGGCGCCGCGGAGCGCTACGCGCGCGCCGGCCGCTGGTCTGTTGACGGGCCATACCGATTGACTCAGGCAGTGACCGGATCGCGGGTGGGGATCCTGGGTCTGGGCAACATCGGTTCAGCGATAGCCCACCGACTCACCGCATTCAACTGTGTCATCGCCTATCACAACCGCCACGAACTGCCCGGAACGGGCTACCGGTACGCGCCGTCAGCGGTGGACCTGGCGAAATCCGTCGAGGTGCTGGTGGTGGCGACCACCGCTGGGAAGGACGCCCCGCCCCTGGTGAGCCGCGACGTGTTGGAAGCCCTTGGCCCCGAAGGTTATCTGATTAACATCGCCCGGGGCAGCGTCGTCGACGAGCAGGCTCTGGTCGAGCTGTTGGCCCAGGGACGGCTCGCCGGTGCGGGCCTCGACGTGGTCGCCCACGAACCGGATGTGCCGCAACAACTCCGCGAGATGGACAACGTCGTCGTGCTGCCGCACGTGGGCACCGCGACGGCACAGGCGCGCGCGGCGATGACCGCGCTCACCCTGCGCAATCTGGACGAGTACCTGACACACGGCACCCTCACTACCCCCGTCATTGCGCCGACGCGTTAAACCCGTCCGCTGCGACCGTATTTCGCGAACCACAAACCCCCCGCATGACAGCGTCTGGCTGCTTCTAGGAAAGCTGCTGCGACTCAGCGAATTCCGGATAGGATCACGACGTTACAGTCGGCGGCGGCTTGGCGCAGTTTGACTGCCTTCTGATAAGCCTCCGACTCGTACCACGCGCGGGCCGCGTCAACCGATTCGAATTCCAGCAGGACAGTCTGGTTGCCGTGCCAGGTGCCTTCGACGACGTTGGGCGCGGTATCCACCGCGAGAATGTTGACTTCGCCCATCGCTGCCCCGGCGGCTTGGCCATAGGCCTTCATACCCTCCGGATCCTTGATGGCCTCGGTGAGGATGACATACCCCTTTGGCATAATGCGGCGAATCTCCTTATTCGAGTGCGCTTCTCGTCATCGCTCAGCGATGGCCTGTTCGGGGCAGCAGTCCATGGCCTCCCGGGTGGCCGCCTCGAATTCCGTTGGGACATCGGACTCTATCGCTTCCGCATAGCCATCGTCTGTGAGGTCGAATACCTCCGGACAGAGCGTGACGCACACGCCATGACCGCGACAGCGCTGATCGTCGACCCAGACTTTCATGCCGGTGTGAACTCCAAGTGCAGCTCGGTCAGGCCGCGCAGGATATAGGTCGGAACGTATTGGTAGCGACGGTCATTCGCCGGTCCGTGAACTCGCTCGTTGATCCGGATGTCCGATGTGCGATCCAGCAGCCGCTCAATGGCCACCCGCGTTTCGGTGCGGGCCAGAGGCGCACCTGGGCAGCTGTGGATGCCTCGCCCGAACGAGATATGCTGGCGGGCATTCTTTCTCGCCGGATCGAAGGTGGTGGGGTCTTCGAACCGGCGCGGATCGCGGTTGGCGGCGGCCTGCACAATCATCACCGTGGTCCCCGCGGGTAAGTCGACTCCACCGACATTGACGGGCACCCGGTTCATTCGGAAGTCGCCCTTGACCGGACTTTCGATGCGCAGCGCCTCTTCGATGAAGTTGGGTATCAGGCTGCGGTCCTTGCGC
>Ga0210386_10001991_pt1 | contig 17829 bp, 13 predicted proteins | sample IncBWH32OmetaG_FD_160091 | JGI IMG/M metagenome (GOLD analysis project Ga0210386, IMG submission 160091) | Forest soil microbial communities from Barre Woods Harvard Forest LTER site, Petersham, Massachusetts, United States - Inc-BW-H-32-O ... | reverse complement strand
CCCGCAACGTGCCGTACGCCGTCCGTTCGTCGAGCTGATTGTGGCACGCTACCGAGCAGAGGACCTCCGGGTAACCGCTGGACTCATCGACCGATGACACCTCGCCGGTGATCTTGGTCAAATCCCCCAATGTGTTGAACCCCGTCACCCGGTCGTCGACGGCCACGATGATGGCATCGTCGCCCATCCAATCGGTTACCGCGTGCATCAGCCACGCGTTGCGCAGCATCCCGTAGTCGTAGGCCCGGCGCGCGCCGACCGATCGTGCGAAGGCATCGTCCCAGTGAACGCGCATGGCCGAATCCCACGCGCCGAATTCATTGCGGGAGTAGAAGCCGCCCATCCGCTGCCGGTTCTTCCAGTTCAGCCGGTATGGGAAAATCTCGTGGCGGCCGTTGCCTTGCAGCCAGGCAATCACGTCGCCCGTCACCAACGGACCACGGAACCGCGGCGTGAACGTCTCACCCGGCTCGACGTCCTCGACGTAGCGCTTCTCACCGCCGCGAATCGACTCCATGGCGTAGTGCTCGTCCACCTCGTCCAGCTCCGCGGCCGTGTAGTGGTGTTGCACCAACGGCTTGTTGTCGGTGTTACGCTCGGCCGCCGTGGCACGCTCGGTGTGGACAAAGTCGGCGTCCCAGATAGCGATGAGATCGCCGGCGTCATTCCAGTACACGCGTCGGCGCACAGACACGGCCGATTTTCCACCGAACCGCGAGCGCTCTTTTTCCTTGATGTCGGTGTAGAAACGGCGGACCCAGATGCGCTCACCTTCGCGGACCGGACGGAAATAGCGAATGTGGTCGCCCGCCCAGAACATGTGGACGCCGGACAGCGCGCCACGACCGCGGGCGCGCACTTCACGCGGCGTTGTCACTTTGGGCGTCAGACCCGCTCCCTCAAGGAATCCCGGCGGGGCGATGATGCCATTCCATCGGGTTTGCGCGGCGTAATCGGGATCGCACCACAGCGGGTTGTCGTCGCCGAAGCCGTTGGCGTAGTGACGGATCCCGTCGCGCGTCGCAGCTTCATTCCAGGTGGTCCAACGGTCGTAGGGCCAGTCGACCCCGATCTTGCCGCGGAATGCCTCAAGGCCAGCTGGTGTCAGCTTGCCGAACTCGGGCTGCTCCGAGGCCGCCTCGGGTGTCGTCACGCTCGTCATCGCCCATCCTCTCCCTATAAATAGAAGTATCATACATCGTTATCTCGGCCTCCGACACGTCGTGTGCTCGACCACACCCGCAAGTCACGGCTTGGTGCTCCGATTATTCGATGTCTAAACTATCGCTTTAAAGCCAACGACTGCGATCGGCAATCCCGCTCGGCCCGCCAGCGGCCGCGAGGCCTGGCGCCCGGCCGTCGCACACCACCGTAAGGAAGACAATGCAGGCGAAGTACCTCGAAGAGCTCAGTGCCGGTGACAGCTTCTTGAGCGCCGGACGCACCATCACCGAGACCGACGTCGTCGGGTTCGCCGGGCTCAGTGGCGATTTCAATCCCATCCACACCGACGTCGAGTTCGCTCGCAGCACCGTCTACGGGAAGCGCGTCGTCTATGGCCTTCTCGGCTTGGCGATCTTGACCGGACTGTTGGACCGAACCGGGCTGTTCAGCGGTACGGCCATCGCGATGCTGGGCATTCGCGACTGGCAGTTTCGTGCACCGCTGTTCATCGGCGACACCGTCCGCTTCCGTCTCACGATCACCAACGTCAGGCGGACAAGCCGCGGCGACCGTGGCGTCGTCGAGCGCTATTTCGAGCTCCTCAACCAGCATGACGAAGTCGTGCAGCACGGACATATCGACATCATGGTCCGCGCTCGGGATGCCGCTGCGACATAGCGCCAGGCGGTGCCATCCGCGGTGCCGGCTCCGATGCCAACGCCGTTGCATTAGATAACTAATTAACCTAATATGACTGAATAGCCGTCCGCCAGACAAGTAAGTCAGACAATCGATGAACCTCTCCCTACTCCTTGACATGGCCGCCGATGGTTTCGGCGACCGCATCGTGCTGGGCTTTCGTGACGGAGGAATGACAGCCGAGCGCCTCCGCCGGCGCAGTCTCGCCGGATCGCGCATCTTGCGTGATAGGGCTGCCGACGGGTTGATCTACGTCGGCGTCAACAGCCCTCTCTTTCCGGCCAGCTTGTTCGCCGCCGCCCGGGCAGGGGTCCCGCTCATCCCACTGAACTACCGACTCGGGGACGAGCAACTACGGCAGTTGATTGCCCACCATCCCAACGCGGTGGCCGTCGCCGACGACGAACACTGTGAACGGGTTGCCGCCGAAGGCATCGAGACGTTTTCCATGACGACCTGGAGTGCCGCCCTCGATGAGCCCGCGGCCGCCACGGACGCGCCCGACGACGACCGTCCGGCGGTGCTGATATATACCAGCGGCACCACGTCGGCACCCAAGGGCGTGGTCATCCGGCACGCCAACCTGCTCAGTTACGTTTTCGACACAGTCGAATTCGCGTCGGCCGGTCCCGAAGACGCCGCCTTGATCAGCGTGCCGCCGTATCACATCGCGGCGGTGGCGAACGCCGTCACCAACCTTTACGCGGGCCGCCGGTCGGTGATCCTGGAGCAGTTCAGCGGTGCCCAATGGTTGGCCCTCGCACGGCGCGAACGCATCACCAATGCATTGGTCGTGCCCACCATGCTGGCCCGCATCGTCGACGCAGACGACGAAGACCTGCAGGTGCCCACGCTGCGCACTGTCGCCTACGGTGGCGCCGCGATGCCCCCGCAGGTCATCGAGCGCGCCCTGCGGGCCTGGCCGGAGGTGGACTTCGTCAACGCCTACGGCCTGACCGAGACGAGCTCGACGATCGCCGTGCTCAGTCCCGAGGACCACCGCGCCGCCACTGCCAGCGACGACGACATCGTGCGGGCCCGGCTGCACTCCGCCGGTCACGTGCTTCCCGGTGTGCACCTTCAGATTCGCGATGACGACGGCAATCCGCTGCCGCACGGCCGGGCTGGACGGATCTGGGTTCGCGGGGCGCAGATCTCCGGTGAATACGCCGGAATCGGCTCAACGCTTGACCCTGATGGATACTTCGACACCCGCGACACGGGCTACCTCGACCGCGACGACTACCTGTTCGTCGTTGGACGCGCTGACGACACCATCATTCGCGGCGGCGAAAACATCGCCCCGGCCGAAATCGAAGCGGTCCTGCTACGCCATGCGGCCGTCGCCGACGCCGTTGTGGTCGGCGTCCCCGACGACGAGTGGGGATACCGCATCGAGAGTGCCGTCGTCCTTCACCCGAATGCGACAGCCACACCGCTCGAGCTGATCGCGTATGTGCGTGAGCGGCTGCGTGGGTCCAAGACGCCGGAGCGGATCGTCGTCTGGGACGAGCTACCCAGAAATGACATTGGCAAGATCGTGCGGCGTGAAGCCCAGGCCAGGCTCGCACACGGGCGCACCTGACGCCGCTATGCATGCGCCTAAGTAGCCGCTAGCTGTCGGAGCCTTCCAACTGCGTCACCAGCCGGGCCACCGCGGCGCGATCGATCTTGCCGTTAGGAACCCTGGGCAGCGATGAAACGGTGAACAGGGCACGGGGGCGCTTGTAGGAGACCAGGCGCGACCGCGCCGACTCGAGCAGGGCCTCCGGCGTCGCCGTCGACTCGACCACCGCGACTGGGACCTCTCCCAGTCGCTCGTCTGGGCGCGAGATGACCACGGCCTCCACCACACGGGGGTCGTCTTCGAGTACCGCCTCGACCTCTTCGGGGGCGATGTTGAATCCGCCGCAGATGATGATGTTCTTGACCCGACCGGTTATGTAGAGGTAGCCGTCGCCGTCGAGATAGCCCCGGTCACCCGTGCGCAACCAGCCGTCGGAGCCCAACGGTGTCGTCTCGTCGGCATTGAGGTAGCCGACGGTCGCCGAGCGGGATCGAACCCAGATTTCGCCGTCCGAGCCGCCCGGCCTGTCGACCCCGTCCTCGTCGACGATGCGGATCTCGACGCCGGGCAGCGCCCGTCCGACGGAGCCGGCTCTGCGCCGGCCGGCCAGCACATCGCGCACGCTTTCGATCGCGATGCCGCCGAACGCCTCGGTCTGGCCATAGGCCTGCAATACCGGCACACCGAACCGCGACTCGAACTCCTCGCGCAGCGCGGGCGTCAGCGGCGCGGTGCCCGACGACACGTAGCGCACCGCGCCCAGCTTCTGCCCGGCGGGCACCTCGTCCAGCAGCATCCGCAGCATGGCCGGATTAAGGGTGAGATTGTCGATGCCGAACTGGTCCACCAGTCGCTTGGCCAGCGCGCCGCCGAACTTCCGCAGTAACACCACGTCGCGTCCGACATACAGCGCGAAGAGCAGGCGCACCACGCCCGCGGTGTGGGACAGGGGGTTGGCAATCAGGTTCGGCGGTTTGGCCACCGTCGGCAACGGGCTGGGATCGGTATTGGAGCGGAACGCCGAAACCGTCGCGCGAAGGTTCGACCACGCGTTGTCATGAGTCAGCACAACGCCTTTCGGCGCACCCGTGGAACCCGAGGTGAGCAGAACCAAGGCGGGCTCATCGCCGGCGACATCGGGTACGGCCAGCGCCTGCGCCCTGTCCACGCCCTCGTGGGTCAACCGGGCGAATGGCACCACGGTCAGTCCGAGCTGGCGCAGGTCGTCCGCCTCGCCCGGATCCACCACCGACACGCGGGCATCCATCGAGGTCGCCACGCGGTGTGCGTCATGCTGCGGTACGCCGGGATGCATCGCGATGATGGCCGCACCGAGCGACCAGCCGGCCGCCAGCACCGCCAGGAACCGCTCGTCGTTGCCGATGCGGCACAACACCCTGTCGCCGTGCGACACACCGGCAGCCGCCAGTTCGCCGGCAAGCCGTGCCGCAGCTGCCGTGAGCTCACCGAACGTCCACGCCGACTGGTCTTCGATGAACAGGAACGGGTGTTCGGGCGCCTCGGCGTCGCGCCAGGCGAGAAGAGCCACCAGCGAACCCCGCCGTCCGACGGCGGCGGCAAGGTCATCCGCGCGCGTGCTTGATGCTGGCCGAGGCTCAATAGCCGAAGTGTTCACCACATCTCCCGATGGACCCTGACCCCCTGTACGCCGAAACCACAGAGGCTTAAATAGTTATATCAGATGATTATTTATGAATCGGGATCGGGCTTCAAGGTTAATCCGATCTATGATTGTCAAATTACTGGTGACGACGAGGAGAAGCCGTCGATGACGCCTGCCCGAGAGCCCGAACTGGTCAGTCGCGACGAGTCTCAAGATGACTATGACCTGCTGACTTACCGGGAAGTGGCGGCTCGGCTCTCGGAGGAGATCGTCGCTGAGTCCCAGCGCATCGCCGAATTCGAGGCATCCGGCGCTGACCCGAAGGCACTGGAAGAGTCGAAACGGCGACTGGCCTCACTGCAGGCGAGCACACATCGCTACGAGCAACACGCCAAAACCGCTGATGTCTTCATGCAACGGTTCGGCCTGCGGCCACGGATCAGTGCACCTGGAGGACAATAGCCCCAGCCTGCCCGCCCGCGGCACACATCGTCGCCAGCGCGTAGCCGCCTCCCCGACGGCGCAGTTCGTGGGTGAGCGTCGTGAGCATCCGGGCGCCGGAGGCGGCGACGGGATGCCCCAGGCTGCACCCGCTACCACTGGTGTTCACGATCGCCTCGTCGATGCCCAGTGCCCGGCATGCCGCGATCGGCACGCTGGCGAAGGCCTCGTTGATCTCCCACAGTGCGATGTCGGACATCTTTAGGCGGGCACGGCCGAGGACGCGGTGGACGCAGTCGATCACGGCCAATCCGTTGAGCCGGGGCTGGCCCCCGACGTTGGCCCACGCCCGAACCGTGGCAAGCCGCTGCAATCGTTCCGCCCGAGCCACGTCGCTGGACACCACGGTCAGCGCGGCCGCCGCATCGTTGACGCCGCTGGAGTTCCCGGCAGTGATCGAGAAACCCTCGATCTCTGGATGAATGGGCTTGAGTGAGGCGAGCTTGTCCATCGACGTCGACCGTCGCGGGTGCTCGTCGGTGCCGAAGTCCTTCACGCTGCCGTCGCGCTGCCGTGCCCGCACCGGGATGATCTCGTCATCGAATGCGCCTCGGTCGATGGCCTCGACCGCCCGCCGGTGCGAACGAAATGCCCAGGCGTCCATGTCTTCTCGACTGATCCCGGCCTCGACGGCGGTGTTCCAGCCAACGGTGATGCTCATGTCGCGATTGGGTGCCTCGGCCGTGTCGGGATGGGCGGGGCTGGCCCAGTCCTCGATCCAGTCGTTGGCGGTGCCGACCACTCGGCGCCGTTGCGCCGGATTGAGCGAGGAGGACTGGACACCGCCGGCGACGATCACCCGGTCCATCCCTGCGTGAATCGCCCCGGCGGCGACCTGAACCGCCGTGAGGCTCCCGGCGCAGTGCCGGTTGACCGCCTGCCCGGGCACCTGGGTCAGACCAGCCTCGACCGCCGCGTGTCGGGCGAGATCGCCGCCGCCGTAATTGGACTCCGCTAGGACGATGTCATCGAAGGCCGCGGGGTCGAGCTGTGAGCGCTGCACGGCCTCGGCGAGCACGATGCGCGCCAGCTCCTCGGGCGGCGTCTCGGTCAACGATCCCCTGAAGGCCGTGCCGATCGGGGTGCGAACGGCGTTGACGATGACGGCATCGGACATGATCCACCTCGGTTTCATTACGGATTGCTGAGTCGGCTGCGTAGAGCTCCGTCGCGGGAGTCAGTGTCCCGCCCACCGCGGCGGGCGGCGTTCGGCGAAGGCGAGCGCGCCCTCACGAGCATCGATGCTGCCGAAGATGGGCTCGCGGTATTCCTCGACCATCTTCAGCGCCTCGGATGCACTCTGCGTGATCGTCGCCCGCATCATCGCCTTCGTCGCGGCCACGGCGAGTGGCGCGTTCCCGGCGATGGCGTGTGCCAGATCAAGGGCGACGGTGAGCACCTGCGACGCGGGCACAACTCGATTGACCAGGCCGAGTTGGTAGGCGCGTTCGGCGTCGATGGGTTCTCCGGTCAGCCCGAGTTCCAGTGCGACCGCCAGGGGCACCCGGGCGGGTAGCGCGACTCCGCCACCCGCGGCGAATAGGCCTCGTTTGACCTCGGGCAGGCCGAATCGGGCGTGCTCGGCGGCCACCACGAGGTCGCACGCCATCACCAGTTCAAAGCCGCCCGCCACCGCCGCGCCGTTGACCGCGGCGACCACCGGCTTGGCGTGCTCGCCGCGGGTGAATTCGGTGAACTCAACGGTCGCGGCCATGTCCCGCAGCACTCCCCCGGTCGCGAACGCTTTGAGGTCCATGCCCGCGCAAAACGCCCGGTTCCCCGCGGCGGTGAGCACGACCGCCCGCACCCCGGCGTCGCGCTTGATGTCGGCCAACGCGGCCGAAAGCTGCTCGAGGAGAGCGGGACTCAGCGCGTTGCGCTGCTCTGGCCGGTTCAGCGTCAGTATCTCGACGTGGCCGTCGCGCCCACGCTCCAACTCCCCGCCCGTGGTGTCCATGACTCAGCCCACCCCACGCGCGGTGAACCGCAATGCCCCGTCGAGGCGGATGGTCTCGCCGTTGAGGTAGATGTTCTCGGCGATCTGTTGTGCCAGCTGGGCGTATTCGGCCGGCCTGCCCATGCGTTTGGGAAACGGCACCGCCGCGCCCCATTTCGCGTCGAGCGCGTCGGGGTCTGCGTCCCCGAAGGCGGGCGTCAGGAATGTGCCCGGCGCGATGGTCACCACCCGGATTCCGATCGGAGCCAGGTCGCGCGCGATCGGCAGCGTCATGCCGACGACGCCGCCCTTGGCCGCGCTGTAAGCGGCCTGCCCGATGGTGCCCTCGAACGCCGCGATCGACGCGGTGGTGATGATGACCCCGCGTTCCCCCTCGGCGAGCGGTTGGCTTTTGGCGATGCTGGCCGCCGCCAGTCGCACGACGTTGTAAGTGCCGCCCAGGAACACCGTGAGGACCTTCATGAACAGCTCCTGGTCGGCCGGCTTGTTCTCGCGGTCCAAAGTGCGTTGTGAGCCGGTGCCGCCGTGGGCAACCACCGCGATGCGCACAGGCCCGAGCTCCTCGGCCGTGGCCAGCGCGGCCTTGACGCTGGTTTCGCTGAGCACGTCGGTGCGCATGAACACGGCGCGCTCGCCGAGATCGTCGGCAACGGCCCGGCCCTTGACCTCGTCGAGGTCACCGACGACGACGGTCGCCCCCGCCGCATGCAACCCGCGTGCGGTCGCCGCTCCGAACCCGCCGGCACCCCCGGCGACGAATGCGACGGCACCGTCGATGATCATGCGGACCTCCTGGAGTCTGGACGGCCGACGGACCCCGAGGACGAACGATCCGGACCCAGCCATTTTAGGTTACTGTTATACCTATATACCGTGTCGTTAGGACGAAGGGCAATGACCGCGATCACTCATCGATTCGTTCAGACCGACCCACTGCTCCATCGGGAGCGGTTCGGCCTCGACGGCGCCAACGACTTCTTCTGGCTCAGCGGAGCCGACGGCGTGCTGCGCTTCTGGACTTGTGCGACATGCGGTTATCGGACTCATCCGGGCGGGTCGGCCTGCGCGCGGTGCCTGCGCCGCGACGTGGGTCCCCAGCCGGTTTCGGGACTGGCCACCGTCCTCACCTACACGGTCAACGTCCAACAGTGGTCACCCGGTCAGCAGCCGTATGTGATCGCGATTGTGGGCATCGACGAACAAGATGATCTGCGGTTGACCACCAACATCGTCGATTGCGACCCCTGGTCGGTGCGCATCGGCGACCGGGTGGAGGTGGCGTTCCTGCACCGCCACGGCCTGTACTACCCGCTGTTCCGGCCGGTGGCCCCATGAGCCGCCATTTCGAGCACGACTCCGTCATCTCGGGCATCGGGCAGTCCGCGGTAGGCCGTCGGCTGGGACGCTCGGCGATCGACCTCACCGTGGAGTCGGCCCTGGCCGCGATCGAGGACGCGGGATTGCGCCGCGAGGACATCGACGGGATCACCACCTATCCGGGCGGAGACAACCTCACCTCGTTCGGATACGCCGGCCCGCCGCCCAGCGCGGTGATCGATGCGCTACGGCTGCAACCGAATTGGTTCCAGGGGTCCGCCGAACTGCCCGGCCAGCTGTCGGCGATCGTGGCGGCCATGATGGCCGTCTCGGCGGGCCTGTCTCGCCATGTGCTGGTCTACCGCACGGTGACCGAATCGACGGCGCAGCGGGGCAGCGGGCGCGCGGCGGTCTACGACCCAGACGGGGAGTCCCCGCCGAATGTGATGGGGTGGTCACGCGTATTCGGGGCTCCGTCGGCGTCCAACTGGCTGGCCATGCTGGCCACCCGGCACTTCCACGAGTTCGGTACCACCCGCGCGCAGCTGGGCCAGATCCCGCTCACCTGCCGTCGCCATGCCGCGCTGAATCCCCTTGCCGTCTACCGCGATCCGCTGTCCCTGGATGACTACCTCGCGGCGCGGATGATCTCCTGGCCGCTGTGCCTGTTCGACTGCGATGTTCCGGTGGATGGCTCTACCTCGGTCATCGTCTCGGCCGCAGACACCGCCGCCGACCTGAGCGCCCGCCCGGTCTATGTCGATGCCGTCGGGACCGCGTTCCGCGGCCGCTACTCGTGGGACCAGCAGCCCGCGCTCGCCGAGATGGCCGCGACGGGCGCGGCCAAGCACCTGTGGAGCCGCACCGCATTGCGGCCCGCCGACGTCGACACCGTCCAGCTCTATGACGGGTTCAGCGTGCTGGCCCTGGTCTGGCTGGAGGCGTTGGGGTTCTGCAAGCCCGGGGAGGGCGGCGCGTTCGTCGAGGGCGGATCGCGCATCAGCCTCGGCGGCGAACTACCACTCAACACTGCCGGCGGGCAGCTGTCGGCGGGCCGGCTGCACGGTTACGGACTGGTGCACGAGTCGGTGCTCCAGTTGCGCCGGCAAGCCGGGGACCGTCAGGTCGCGGGCGCGCAGGTCGTGGCGGTGTCCAACGGCGGCGGGCCGATCGCGGGGACGATGCTGTTGACCGCCGAGCGCGCCGCCTGAGTCAGAGCGCCTGCACGCCGGCCTCGGCGGTCGTCAACCTCGCCCGCGCGCTCATGTCCGGCAGCCCGCAAGCGGCCACGTACTCCGCGCGCAGGCGCAGGACCAGCTCGGCGACGCTCGGGATGTCGTCGATCAGGTCGATGCCTTGGCCCGCCGACCACAGCGTCTTCCACGGTCGCACCTGCGGCGGAAGGTGGTCGTAGGTCCGGCCTCCTCGCCGCGGCTTGGGCAGATTCTCCGGATCCAGACCCAGCCGTCGCATGGATTCGACCATCCAGTTCGCGGGCACGCCGGCGATGTCGGGTGTGTAGAGCAGATCCGTCGAGCTGTTCTGCACGATGAGCTGCTTGTAGGCGATGTCGGCGTCCGACTCGCGGGTCGCGATGAAACGGGTCCCGAGGTAGGCCAGGTCGGCCCCGAGCACTTCGCCCGCGCGGATGGCCGCACCCGTGGAGACCGAACCGGCGATCACGATCGTCCCGTCGAACATCGTCCGCACCTTGGGCACCAGCACCAGATGTCCGAGCGTGCCGGAGTGACCACCGCCGCCCGCGCCGATACAGGTCAGCCCATCGGCTCCCGCGGCGATGGCCTTCTCGGCGAACCGCAGCGACGTGACGTCGTGATACAGCAACATGCCGTGGTCGTGGACCCGGCGGGTTGCCTCGGTCGGGTCGCCACCGGCCGTGATGATGATCTTCACACCGTGGCGGGCGCACAGCCGCAGCTGCCGGTCGAAGTCCGCGCCGCCCATCGCGATCCGCAGGTTGACCGCGATTGGCGCGATCCGTCGCGACGGCTCCCGCTCGGAGGCCCGTTGCAGGTCGCGATCGATCGTGGTGAGCCACTCGGCGAAAGTTTCCTCGCTGCCGGCGTTGGCGCGCGGCAGCGCGCCGATGATGCCCGCCAGGCAGGCTTCGCGCACCAGCGCCGGGCCCGTGACGCGGAACATCGGCGCACAGATCGCGGGAAGGGTCAACCTGTCCCGCAGCTCGGCCGGCAGGCTCATGATCGAACCGGCCGGGGCACGACGTGGTGCCCGGTAGGTTTCACCGTCACATCAATCCTCCTGTCTTCCTAGGAAATTCGGGCACCTTCAGTGCTCTTGAGCCGTCTCGGTCACCGCACGAACCGCTCCGCCGCGCGTTCGGCGAAGTCCGGCGCCACCCGTTGTGTCCGAAAACTCTCGTCGGCCAGTCCCGCCGACAGCGCCATCCCGTCGGTGCGCAACAGCGCCTGCTTATGCTCCCGGTGGCTGAACCACGATCCCCGCGTGATCGATTCGACGAGCTCGGCGGTTGCGGACTCGAGGTCGGCGTCGGGGACGCAGCGCGATGCGAGGCCGATCTCCGCGGCCTCGCGGCCATCGAAAACCCTTCCGGTGAACATCATTTCGCGGGTGCGATACGGTCCGATCCGTCGTGGTAGGCGCTGGGTGAGCCCCCAGGTCGCGGCGAGCCCGAACCTCGCATGCGTGTCGGCGAATCGCGCCGACTCGGCGGCCAGGATGAGGTCGGCGGCCAGTGCGAGTTCGAGTCCGCCGGTAACGCAGTGCCCGTGCACCACGGCCACGACGGGCTGGGGCAGGTTGGCCAGCCGCTCGATGACCGACGCCTGGAAGTTGCGCCGCGGTGCCCGGGTCGGCCCCGAGATGTCCGCGCCCGCCGAGAAACACCGTCCCGCGCCGCGAATGACGACGGCACCGATCGTCTCGATCGCCTTCTCCACCTCGGCAACGTGGGCTTCCAGAGCTAAAAACGTCGCGATGTCAAGGGCGTTGCGCTTGTCCGGCCGGTTCAGCGTGAGGTAGGCCACGCCCGACGCGTCCTCGCGCAGCACGACGCCGCCGGTCTGCTCGCTACTCGCACCGACCATGTGCCGGCCCTCCTGCCGCTGGCATCTTTCGCATCCCAAGACTACCTTTTATATAGTTATAGTAGTAACCGATTTATTGAGGGGCTGGGTGTGACCGGTATCGTCCTGACCACACGCGCCGAACGGCGCGAGCTCGCCGACACCGTCCGTAAGTTCCTGGGCGCCGAATGCAGCGAGGCGCACGTGCGCCGCGCCATCGACTCCGAGGATGGATTCGACCGACGGCTGTGGCATCGGATGGGTCAAGAGCTTGGACTGCAGGGCCTCGCCGTGCCCGAGGAGTTCGGCGGCGCGGGCTTCGGCAGCCTGGAGCAAGCCGTCGTTTTCATCGAGGCCGGCCGCGCGCTGCTGCCGGCACCACTGCTCACATCGGTGCTAGCCACGCAGCTGCTGCTGGCCAGTGGCGATGCGGATGCTTACAAAGAATTGTTGAGCGGGTTGTGCGGCGGGGACCTTGTCGCGACGGTGGCGCCTCCGGTCGCCGACGGCGGATTCGATTTGTCGCGCACTGTCTGTCGGGCGCGATTGGCGGAGGTGACCACGGCCGACGGCGAGCTGAGCTTTGTGCCGTGGGCAAGCGCAAGTGACAGCATCATCGTCTTCGCCGCCTCGCAGGACGGCGTCGGATTATTCGTCGTCGAGCGCGATCAGCCCGGCGTGATCGTGACACCGCAGGAGACGCTTGATCTCACGCGCCCGCTCTACCGGGTGCGCCTCGAGGCCGCCCGCGCCCGTCCGGTCGGTGGCCCCGACTGCGCAGCCGCCGCCCTGGCTGCGGCGTTCCCGGTGTTTCTCACCGCTCTTGCCGCCGAGTGTGTGGGCGTCGCACAACAGGTGCTGGACATGGCAGTCCAGTACGCCAAGGTGCGCGAGCAGTATGGACGGCTCATCGGATCGTTCCAGGCCGTCAAACACCGATGCGCAGACATACTGCTGGCAGTCGAGGGTGCCACCTCGTCCGCGCAGGCCGCGGCGACGGCGGTCGCCACTGGCGCAACCGACCGGGTCATGCTCGCCCACCTCGCGGCCGCGCAGTGCACCGATGCCGCCGTGTATGCGACGACCGAAAACATCGAACTGCACGGCGGGATCGGCTACACGTGGGAGCATCCCGCGCATCTGTACTACAAGCGGGCGCTGTCGTCTGCCGCGCTGTTCGGCACCGGCTCCACGCACCGAGCCCGCGTCGTCGAAGAGGCCGCGCGCACCCGAACCGCCAGCGGTGACCCCGCCGGCCAGCCTGAAAACGCTTCTGCGCATGAGGGATTGCTCGCCCTGGCCGCCGACGACGCCGAACGTGGCTTCGCCCGGGAAGCGCTGCAGTTCTTGTCCGCCAACGCGCGTCCTCGCGTCGCGGCATCGGCTCTGTGGGGTGAGGGCGATGAGGGGCTCGCCCTCTTCCACGAGAGTTCGGGTGAGCAGGAGCGCGAGGAAGCCCGCGCCGCCCAGCAATGGCAACGCAAACGCTGGGCTGCCGGATACGGCTGGATCACCGGTCCCACACGATTCGGTGGCCGTGGCCTTCCGGCATCCTATGAACGCCTGTACCGGACGATCGAGGGCGCATTCGAGATACCGGACATGAACCCCATCCGCATCGGGCTGAGCACCGTCGGGCATGCCATCACCGACTTCGGCACCGACGAGCAGGTGGCCCGCTGCGCGGCTGGCATTAGGCGTGGTGACATCATCGCCTGCCAACTCTTCAGCGAACCAGAGGCGGGCTCCGACCTCGCTGGAGTGCGATCGCGTGCCGAGCGCCGCGCTGACGGATGGCACATCGATGGACAAAAGGTTTGGACGTCCAACGGCACGTTCGCTGATCTCGGCCTTGCTTTGGTACGCACGAATCGGGAGGCGCCCAAGCACCGGGGGCTGACCATGTTCCTCGTCCCGATGGACGCCCCTGGCGTTGATGTCCGCCCCCTGCGCCAGATGACCGGCGGCGCCAGCTTCTGCGAAGTCTTCCTCACCGATGTGGTTGTGGACGACACCATGCGCATCGGCCCCGAGGGTGACGGCTGGAAGGTCGCCACGAAGACACTGGCAGCCGAACGACGCTCGACTGGCGACCGCAACCACGAGACGAACGTGCGCGCCGTCGAGTTGTTGTGGCAGCTGATTGTCCGGTCGGGGCGAGACGACGACCCGATGGTGCGCGAGGCCTGGGCGCAGGTGTTCACCCGCATTCAGACCGCTCGCTTTCAGCAGATCCGCATGGAAGCGGTGCCCGACGGCGAGCTGGTCGGCACAGAACGGGCGATCGACAAACTGTTCCTGGTTCAATCTCTGCGCGCCATAGGCGAACTCGCCGCCCAGCTACTTGGACCAGCGTTCGTCGCCGACACCGGTGAATGGGGCACCTACGGATGGAACCGCTGGCTGATGGGAGCCCTGGGCTACCGGATTGCCGGCGGCACGGATGAGGTACTGCGCGTCATGCTGGCTGAACGACTGCTCGGGCTGCCCCGCGACCCGCGCTGACCCACATACGGGCTCAGAGTTTATCGCTTGCAGTGAAGTAGGCGCTCACTTCTGTCAAGTGCACTCCGAAGAATGCCCACGCCAACAAAAGAAGCCCGGCAGCGCCGATCTCGGCGGTCCCAGGCCGAACGCCGCCAGGAGATCCTCAGCGCGGCGCGCCCCGTCTTCCTGACCTCCGGATACGCCGGCGCGACCGTCCGCGAGATCGCCGCCGAAGCCGATGTCAACGACGCCGTGCTCTACCGCTCGTTCAGCACCAAAGAGCAGATGTTCGAAGAAGCGGTCGCCCGACCGCTGGAGGAAGCAGTCTGCGCCGCCTTGCAACCCGGATCTCGAAGTCCGTACCGTGGCAGAAGGATTCGTCTGCGAGCTCCTCGAAGCGATGGGTGACATCGCTCCCCTGCTGCTTGCCGTGCTCGGAGATTCCGAACGCGGGAAAGCCTTCTATCGCGACCGTTTCCAGCCTGCACTGGCAAGCTTCGTGAGAGCATCGACACGAACCTGCCGAGCTGGGCACACCGCGACTTCGACCCCGATCTCGCGACAATGACCGTGTGTGGCATGTGCCTATTCGTCGATGGAGTGTGTGGGTGAGGTGGTCCCACAGCGGACAGACCAGCGGCGAGATCAGACCGCCGGCGAGTACCGAGATGGCAAGGCGCAAGTGGCCGCCCTGGGCGCGCTGGCGCCGTAGCACCCATACGGTAATTGCCAGCGCGACAACGAGGTTGGCCGTCGCAAAGATCCACAGCAGCTGATTGTCGGCGTGCATCTAATGCGGTGCCGCAAGCGTGGTCATCGTTTACCTTCGCCCGCGATCGGACCGCGGAGTTGGTCCAGATAAAACCCGGCCCGAAGAGGGCTCATTTCGGGCAAAGCTGTCGAGCAATTTCGAAAACCGTAGGAGGAGTGCGACTTCTACCATGCATACAGACTTGAAGTCGCGCCGAGGTCAACGTCGCGTTCCTCGCTTCATGCTCATATCTGCCCATGTCCCACTGGTTGTTCATTCGCGATGGGATAGCGCCGACGCTCGCTCGCGGGATGCCAATCGACCGCGACAGCACGGATCATGCCCCAGAGCAGGCCGAAGGAGAGGACCACAGTGCCGAGAGACCCCAGGGTACGCAGCAATATGCTCTCGGTGTTACTCATCATCCACACCATTGGGATGTCGGGGCACTTCGATGCCCATAGTGCCAACAGCATCAGGGGCGCGAAGACCCATGTTTGACGATCGCTGCTCAGCAGATGTCTGCGGACCAGGTAGATGGCGACGGCCGCAGCCATGACGCAGGTCCCGTTTGTGAACCACCAATTCAGAGGCAGCCCTGTGAAGTTGAGCGGCTGGTTGCCCCAATAGCGCCACCACCCGAGGGCAACAGGCAACGGTTCGAACAAGGCGGCCGCTAGCACAAGAACACCGGTGTATTTCCAGAGTTGACGTTGTGTCACACCCGCCTCCAGACGTTGGTAGAGCCATGTCACAGGGAAGGCGAAGTAGAAGATGTAGACAAAGAAAATGTAGAGCGGCACATCGTGGCCAAACCAGTTATGAATCATGAACCGGGGTCCCCTTGGGTACCCGCAATCAAGAAGCATGTCGGTGAAGGGCTCGTACAGCATGGTAAGCATCGAGCCGACGATCACCCACAGCGGCCAGACCTTATGTTCGCGGCGCGCCACGCTGACGCAGTAGCCGATCGACGCCAGCCCCGCAGCGCCCAAGACGATCTCGGCCGCCAGGCTTGAGGTTGCGCTGATTGACCAGTCGGGCTGGAACGCCGGATAGATCATGGATCCTCCAAAGTAGGCGCCTACTTACGACGGACCCTAGACGTAGGCTCCAGACTCCGTCAAGACCTCGGACGATATTTTGATACGGGCAAGTGCAAAATAGCGATTGCGCGGATAGCCTGCTGTTTCAAAGATTTAGGGCACAGATCGGGGTCGGCAACGACTAACGAGCGGTTCGTTCCGCGACCAGGCTGACGACCGCGTCGTCAAGCGTCGACACGGGCTCGCTGCTCGCGCGCCGCGGCGAGAATCTTCCGCTGCTCATCCGCCGAACGACGGGGGCGACGTTGCCGCGGCTGCTGATTCTTCACCGGACGCTCGGGCCGTCGCCCTGACAAGTTTAATCAGCGCCACCTGACCCGCAGCGGTCGAATCGCGGCTGCGGACGCGACGGACATCGGTCCAGCGCGCGCTGGCCTGGCCGAGATGCGGGCGATGCAAGCGCTTTTCACCGTTGCGCCCCAATAAGCGCTAACGACCGCGGCCACGGCCGCCTTCGGCGCTCTCTGATTTGGGTTAGGTGATTGCGCCCGCGATCTTCAGCTCGATCAGCTCCTCTTCGGTGAAACCCAGCTCACGAATGACGTCGTCGGTGTGCTCGGCGAACTGAGGCGCGCGCCGCAGCTGCGTCGGAATCTCGTCGAACTGCACCGGGTTGTTGACCAGTTCGCGTTCCTTGCCGTCGGCATCGGTGACGGTGGTGATATAGCCGTTGACGCGCAGGCTGGTGTCCTGGCTGACCTCCCACGGATCTTGCACCGCGGCCCACTGCCCCCGCACGTTGTCGAGGGCCGCGCGCCAGTGTCCGAAATCGTGCTCGGCGATGATCTCTGCGACGATCTCCGCCGCCTCGGCTGCGTTGGCCATAATCGAGTCCGCGTCGGTGAATCGCGGATCGCTGGCCAGCTCCGGTCGCCCGACGGCCGTGCAGAACTCGGGCCAGTACTTGCCTGGTTGCAACATCGTGAGCATCAGCCAGCGGTCGTCGCAGGTTTTGTACGTTCCACTCAACGGGTTGCGCGCCGAGCCGTGACGGGGCTGCACAGACTCGGGCGGTGGTCCGCCCACCAGCATCGCGAGGTTGACCGCGAACTGCATGGCCCACGCGCCCACCGCCAGCAGCGATACATCGACCACCGAAGTCTGCCCAGTGGTCGCTCGCGCGTACAGCGCGGCGGCGATGCCGCCGGCGATCGTCACGCCACCGATGTTGTCGCCGAAGGCGCCCGTCGGCATGTGCGGCATCTGGTCGGCGCCGGGTTCGGTCACACCGTCGCCCGTCCCGGCCCTCGCCCAGAATGCCGTCGAGTCGTAGCCACCCTTATCGCGCTCGGGACCTCGCTGACCAAAGCCGCTGCCCCGCACGTAGATAATGTCGGGGTTCAAAGCGCGAATGCTGCGACAATCGATGCCAAGCTTCGCCTGTGCCCGCGGTAGGTAGTTGGTCAGAAAGACGTCCGATCGTTGGATGAGCTTCGCAAGTACCGGCCCGGCCTCTGGACGGTCCAACGCGATCCCGACGCTGCGCTTACCCCTATTGGGTCCCTCCATCACCGGGAAAAATGAGCAGCCAGACACCCCGCCATCGAGTCCCATCACGCTGACCAGGCCACGCTGGGCGTCGCCATACTCG
>Ga0210386_10001989_pt1 | contig 17845 bp, 16 predicted proteins | sample IncBWH32OmetaG_FD_160091 | JGI IMG/M metagenome (GOLD analysis project Ga0210386, IMG submission 160091) | Forest soil microbial communities from Barre Woods Harvard Forest LTER site, Petersham, Massachusetts, United States - Inc-BW-H-32-O ... | reverse complement strand
ATCATTCCTGGCCTAGGCGACGCGGGCGACCGCATGTTCGGCACGAAATAGAAGCACCGCGTTCCGTGGCCGCGCCAGACAGACGCCGCTCGGCCTCGGGGAGCCCGGGGCGTTGGGCCGGGATTAACCGCGCGTCTTACTTGCGGCGCCGGCGCTGCTGGCCAAGGCCCATCTGCTTCGCCAGGGCCGAGCGCGCCTTGGCGTAAGCGGGAGCGACCATGGGGTAGTCGGACGGAAGACCCCACTTCTCCCGATATTCCTCGGGGGACAGGTTGTATTGGGTCCGCAAATGCCGTTTCAACGACTTGAATTTACGACCGTCCTCCAAGCAGATGATGTAATCGCTGGTAATCGACTTCTTCGGCGGGACGGCGGGCTTGGCTGCTTCGACTACGACTGGTTGTGCGCCAGACGCGACACGCACGATCGCTGCGTGAACGTCGCTGAGAAGCGACGGCAACTCGCCCGACGGCACGGAATTGTTCGACACATAGGCCGATACGATCTCCGCGGCGAGTTCAATGTGGTTGGTGGAATCGCTCATTGTTGACGTTACTCCAATAAGTCGCCTGGGAGAGAGCGCCCTGTTGGCGATCACCTTCAGGCCCTTCTGCTCGCCCGACCACGACGAGCATCCTCATTCTTTGTCGCCTCTCGCGACTGGGGCAGAGATGCATATAGCCCAAAAGAAAACATAGCACAAGACAAGATATGATGACTTCAACTAGGGCATCAATCGAGATCGGCTGAATACTCAAAAATGAGTGGGGCGACGGATGCTGAATTTACACAAAAAAACAACTGTCTCCACTTGACAGACGGCGATTAGCGTGCCGCAACCGCTTCGACCGAATCATCGCAGGCTGTCTTCAAAGTCGCCGGACATCCACGCGAAAGCTTATCGTTCCGCATAAGTGCAGGCCGGGGACAGGCGTGGACCTCATTAGCCGCAGCAGGCGGCTTCTTTCACCTGCGCCGCTGCTTCGCGAACAATGATCGAGCTCAAGAATATGGCGCCCGTGAGGATGTCGTCGGCGCTAAAAGCGATTATATGCGGCCTGCCGATCCACTTGATCGGCGGCGCGTGAGCTTCAATGCAGCATCAAAAGACGTCAACATTCATCGCCACGCGCAACAATGCAGCGCAGCGGGCCACGCTGACGGGAACCGTCCGGCTTCTATGGCCTTACATCTGGCCGGGGGACCGCGCTGATCTGAAACTGCGCATATTTCTCGCCGTCGCGCTGATGCTGCTATCGAAGTTGTTCACGATCGCAATTCCCTATTCCTACAAGTGGGCGACCGATGCGGTCGCCAGCAAGCTCGCGCTCGATGCGGTCCCGCTGCCGCGCGTTCTGATCGGAGCGGCGGCGCTGACCGCCCTTTATGGGGTCTTGCGCATCCTGATGGCGTTCACCCAGCAGGGGCGCGACGCTTTGTTCGCGGCTGTCGCCATGAATGCGGTGCGCCGATTGGCGATCGAGGTGTTCGATCATTTGCACCGCCTGTCGTTGCGCTTTCATCTGGAGCGCAAAACCGGCGGACTGACGCGCGTTCTGGAGCGTGGCCGCAACGCGATCGAGACCATCATTCGCACCTCGATGCTTACTGCTGTCCCAACCGCGGTCGAGTTCGCGCTGGTCATCGGCGCGATGCTGATCTCGTTCGACTGGCGCTATGTTGCAGTGATCAGCGCCACGGTGGTCGCGTATCTGATCTATACCACTGTGGCCACCAATTGGCGCATCGGCATCCGGCGTTCGATGAATGAGAGCGACACTGACGCCAACACCAAGGCGATCGACAGCCTGCTCAACTTCGAGACGGTGAAATATTTCGGCGCCGAAGAGCGCGAGTCGGCGCGATACGACAAGGCGATGGAGCGATACGAGCGGATGAGCGTGCGCACCTATGTGTCGCTCGCGGTTCTCAACGCCGGTCAGGCGTTCATTTTCACCCTCGGCCTGATCGTGGTCCTTCTAATGTGCGTCGCCGAAGTGAGAAACGGAACCAAGACCGTGGGCGCTTTCGTGCTCGTGAACTTGATCATGCTGCAACTCTACCAGCCGCTGAATTTCATGGGTATGGTTTATCGGGAAATCAAACAGGCGATCATCGACGTCGAGGCGATGTTCGCCATCCTGGCGCAGAATCCGGAGATCGAAGACATTCCCGGCGCCCAGCCTTTGAAGGTGACCGCCGGCGTGGTCCGATTCGAGAATGTCGACTTCGCCTATGATCCAGGCAGACCCATTTTGCGCGGCGTCTCGTTCGAGGCGCCCGCGGGGCACACGATCGCCATCGTCGGGCCGTCGGGCGCGGGCAAGTCGACAATCTCGCGACTCCTGTTCCGTTTCTACATGCCCAACGCAGGGCGCATATTGATCGACGGACAGAACATCAGCGCCGTCACCCAGAGCTCGCTGCGCACGGCGATCGGCATGGTGCCGCAGGACACGGTGCTGTTCAACGATACGATCCTCTACAACATCCGCTATGGGCGCGTCGGCGCCAGCGAGCGCGATGTGGCGACCGCCGCCGAGAATGCGCAGATCGACCGGGTCATCCGCTCGCTGCCGCACGGCTATGAGTCGCCGGTCGGCGAGCGGGGCCTCAAGCTATCGGGCGGCGAGAAGCAGCGGGTGGCCATTGCACGCACGATGCTCAAGGCGCCGCCGATTCTGGTGCTCGATGAAGCGACGTCGGCGCTCGACAGTTTCACCGAGCGGGAGATTCAGTCGGCGCTGGAGCGCGTCTCCCGCGGGCGCACGACGATCGTGATCGCCCATCGCCTTTCGACCGTAGTCAACGCCGACGAGATCCTGGTGCTCGACAAGGGCGTCATCGCCGAGCGCGGATCCCATCAGGAGCTTCTCGCGCGGGGCGGAATCTATTCCGCGATGTGGAGCCGCCAGAGACAGGTCGACGCCGCGCAGGAATTGTTGCGGCGGGCTGGCCGCGAAGACGATCTCGCCGCTCCCGACGGTTTCGCGTCTCAGCCCCCGCCGTGACATCAGGGACGTTTGGCGCCATGAGTGCGCGCGGCGTGGTTTCAGGCGCGGGTCAATGAGCATCGTCAAATCGTTGCGCGGCCAGTTTGCGCCGATCCACCCCGAAGGCTACATGTTCGTCTTCGGCTTCGCCGTCGCGACGCTCATCCTGTGGTGGATATGGGCGCCGCTCGGCTGGCTCGGCCTCGTCGCCACCCTCTGGTGCGCCTATTTCTTTCGCGATCCGGCGCGGGTCACGCCGGTGCGAGCCGACCTTGTCATATCGCCCGCTGACGGCGTGGTCAGCTTCGCCGGCTTCGCCGCACCTCCGCCCGAGCTCGGCCTTGGCATGGCCCCGTTGCAGCGGGTGTCGATCTTCATGTCGATCTTCGATTGCCACGTCAATCGCGCCCCGGTCCAAGGCCGCATCGCTCAGATCGTCTATCACCCCGGCCTCTTTCTCAATGCCGACCTCGACAAGGCGAGCGAGGACAACGAGCGCAACAGCATCGTCATCGACGCGCCGTCCGGGCGATTTGGCGTGGTGCAGATCGCAGGCCTGATCGCCCGGCGGATCGTATGCTTCGCGCACGAAGGCGCACTGATCGGCGCCGGTGAGCGCATTGGCCTCATCCGCTTCGGCTCACGCGTCGACGTCTACCTGCCGCCGGGCGCGCATATCGTGGTCGGCGTCGATTCGCGCGCCGTTGCGGGCGAGACGGTGATCGCGCAGGTCGCGGCCGAGGTCCAGCCGCCGCCCTTTCAGCGGAGCTGAGGCGTGAACGAGGCCGGCCCCCCGCCCCAAGCGCCGATCGCAGACGCGGCGGCGGGGCGGCGGCGCGGCCTTAGGGCGGTGCCGCTCAGGCTCTTGATCCCCAACCTTGTCACGCTGTTCGCGCTCGGCCTCGGCTTGACCGCGATCCGTTTGGCGATGGAGGGATCGATCGATTGGGCGGTGAGCGCGGTCGCCGGCGCAGCCGTGCTTGACGGTCTCGACGGGCGAATCGCGCGCGCTTTGAAGGGAACCTCGCGCTTCGGCGCCGAACTCGATTCGCTCGCCGACTTCGTCGACTTCGGCGTCGCGCCGGCGCTGGTTCTGTACGTCGCCAACTTGCACGCGGCCAAAAGCTTCGGCTGGGTCGCGGCGCTCGTGTTCGCAATGGCCTGCGCCCTGCGCCTCGCCCGCTTCAATGTTATGATCGATGAGGATCAGCCGCCATGGCGCGACATCTTTTTCGTTGGCATGCCTGCGCCTGCGGGCGCGATCGTCGGCCTCCTACCGATCTACCTTGATCACGCCTTCGATTTCGGCCCGCCGACCTCGCAGTCCGCTGTGGTCGAGAGCCTTTATGTGCTGGCGGTGGCGCTGTTGATGGCGAGCCGCGTGCCGCATTACTCCGGCAAGTCGATCGGCCGCGTGCCGCGCGAATATGTCTCGGTGGTGCTGGTCGGCGTGGCCGCTGCGCTCCTCATCCTGTTCAACTTTCCCATGCAGGCGCTGGTCGCCGTCACCCTAGCCTATCTCGCTTCGATCCCGTTCGCGGTCCGGCGTTATCGCGCCCTCGACCGAGCGGCGCACTCGCAGCCAAATTGAACGCGTCATTAGCTCTTGCGCTCAAACGCCGGTCAGGCATCATAGGCAGGCGTCATGGCCATTGGGCTCGCCCCTAGGTATTGTTCGCTCGCTTCTAGGATTCGCGGACCCATGTCGACCCGACCGCTCTATTCCTCAGTCTGGTTCGCTGTTCGGGCGGCCGCCTTTGTGATTGGCGCGATCACGCTTGCGGCCTGCAGCTCGAAGAACGCTTATGTGCCGCCGCCACCGCCCAAAGTGCAAGTGGCGCAGCCCCTGCAGCGGCCAGTGACCCTCTACCTCGAATTGACCGGCAATACTCAGGCGTTCAACTCCGTGGACCTCGTGGCGCGTGTTCAAGGCTATCTCGAATCGATCGACTACAAGGACGGCGCATTCGCGACCAAGGGAAAGCAGCTGTTCGGCATCGAGCGCGACCAGTACCAACAGCAGCTAGATCAGGCGAACGCGTCGCTCGCCGCCAATCAGGCGACGCTCGAGTACAATACGGCCGAATACGAGCGACAAGCCTCGCTCGCCCGGCAAGATTTCGCCAGCAAGTCGATTGCGCAGCAATGGAAGGCCAATCAGGATTCGGCGGCGGCGCAGGTGCTGAGCGCCAGGGCGGCGATCGAACTCGCCAAGATCAATCTCGGCTATACGAACGTTACCGCGCCGTTTGACGGCGTCGTGAGCAACCATCTCGTCGACGTCGGCGCGCTGGTTGGAAGCGGAAGCGCGACCAAGCTCGCGACCATCGTCCAGCTGGACCCCATGTACGTCTATTTCAATTTGAGTGAGCCGCAGGTCCTGGCGATCACGCAGAGCAACGCCAAGGCCGGCCTCCCGTTCAGGACGACGAATCTGTCGAGCATCCCGGTCGACATCGGGCTGCAAGGCGAGGAAGGCTATCCGCACAAAGGCCACATGGACTACGCGGATCCGCAGGTCAACCAGTCGACCGGCACGCTGACGGCCCGCGCCCTGCTCGACAACAAGGATCAGAGGCTGCTGCCAGGCCTGTTCGCGCGCGTTCGGACGCCGGTCGGCCATCTGGACAAGGCGTTGCTGACGCAAAACGTCGCGATCGGGACAAGCCAGGAGGGAAGCTATGTGTTGGTGGTCGGCCCCGACAACGTCGTTCAGCGCAAACTCGTAAAAACCGGAGACCGTGAGGGTCAGCTTCGGATCATCGAGTCGGGACTCGATCCTTCCGACTGGGTCGTGACCGAAGGAATCCAGCGCGCCTTCCCCGGGGCCAAGGTCGAGCCGCAGCGAACCCAGCTTGCGGCGGACGTGCCCGAGCCTACCGACGCCGGCAAGACGGGCGCTCAGGACCCGACGGCCAAATGACGCCGCCCGAGATTGATCCGTCCAAACGGGCGCCGGATGAGTCCTCAGGGCGCGCGGGCGCGATATCGCGCTTCTTCATTGAGCGGCCGGTGCTCTCCAACGTCCTCGCGTTGGTCGTCGTGCTCGTCGGGCTCGTCGCGCTCGTCCAACTGCCGAGCTCGCAATATCCCAACGTCGTGCCGCCGACCGTGCAGGTCACGACAAGCTACCCGGGCGCCAGCGCGCGCACCCTCGTTGATTCCGTCGCCCTGCCGATCGAGCAGCAGGTCAACGGCGTCCAGAACATGCTCTATATGCAGTCGACGAGCGCGGACGACGGCACCTATACCCTCACCGTCACCTTCGCGATCGGCACGAATCCGGATTTGGCGCAGGTCCTCGTGCAGAACCGGGTGGCCATCGCTTTAGCGACGCTGCCGGTGGAAGTGCAGCTGCAGGGCGTCACGACCAAGAAGAAGTCGACCTCGATTCTCGAATTCGTCGGGCTGGTTTCGCCCGACAGCCGCTACGACAGCCTGTTTTTGTCGAACTACGCCGTGATCAACGTGCAGGACGAGCTTCGTCGCCTCGATGGAGTGGGCGACGTTTCGGTGCTCGGCGCCGGGCAATACGCGATGCGCATATGGCTGAACCCGGACCTGCTTCAGGCGCGGGGTCTGACGCCGCAGGACGTCATCAACATCATCCAGCAGCAGAGCCAGGAGGTCACCGCCGGCCAGGTCGGCGCGCCTCCCGCTCCGAAAGGCCAGGATTTTCAATACACGCTGAATCTCAGGGGCCGCCTCGACGATCCCGCCGAGTTCGAGAATATCATCATTAAGGTCGATCCAGCGAACGGCGGACAAATCACTCGAATCCGCGACGTTGGCCACGCCGAGCTCGGGGCCCAGACCTACAGCGAGTCATTCAACCTCGACGGCCGGCCGGCCGCCGGCATCGCCGTCTCGCTCTTGCCGGACGCCAACGCGATTGCAGTCTCCAATGAGGTGAAGGCGAAAATGGACGAGCTCGCCAGGAGCTTCCCGGAGGGCCTCGTCTACCGCATCCCGTACGACACCACGGAATTCGTGAGGGCCGCGATCTCCGAAGTTTATCGCACGCTGATCGAGGCGGCCGTTCTGGTGCTGATCGTCATTCTCGTCTTCCTGCAGGACTGGCGCGCGATGCTGGTCCCGGCCACCACTGTGCCGGTGACGCTCATCGGCGCCTTCGCCGCTATGGCGGCCCTGGGCTTCTCGGTCAATCTCCCGACGCTGTTCGCCCTCGTGCTGGCGATCGGAATTGTCGTCGACGACGCGATCGTCATCGTTGAAGGCGTCGCGCGCTATATCGAACAAGGGTTACCCGGCCGCGAGGCGGCCGGACGGGCGATGGACGACCTGACCGGCCCGGTCCTCGGCATCACGCTGGTCTTGATGTCGGTGTTCATTCCCGCTGCTTTTGTGCCAGGGCTTACCGGACAACTTTACCGGCAGTTCGCGCTGGTCATCGCCGCCACCGCCTTCATCAGCGCGGTCAACGCCCTGACCCTGAAGCCGACGCAATCTGCGTTGTGGCTCAGGCCGCCGAAGCCCCCTGAGCAGCGCAACCTGTTCACGCGCGGCTTCGACGCCGTCTACGGCGCCGCCGAGCGCGGATACGCGGGGCTCGTCGGCCTAATGACCCGCCGCGCCGGAGCCATGGTCGTCCTCGCTCTCGCGCTCGTCGGAGTCGCCGTGTACGGGCTGACGCGGGTACCCACCGCCTTTCTGCCGACCGAGGACCAGGGCTACCTGATCGTCCCCGCGCAACTGCCCGATGGCGCCTCGAAGGAGCGCACGGACGCAGTCATGCAAAAGATCCAAGGGATTGCCGGCAAAATCCCCGGCGTCAAGCTTGTGGTCACCGTCAGCGGCGTCTCCATCCTCGACAACCTGGCGAGCCTCGCCAACGCCGGTGTCGCCTTCGTCGTCCTCAAGGATTGGGACGTGCGCGCCAAGGAGCCGGGACAGGATGCCCGCTCGATCGCCTTGCGCCTCAACGGCGCCCTGCAAGGCGTGCCGGAAGCGTTCTCATTCGCGGTTCCACCGCCGCCGATTCAGGGCATCGGCAACGTCGGCGGCTTCACCATGCAGGTCGAGCTCAAAAACGGCAATTTCGACTACGACGTGCTTCAGGGCTTGACCAACGCGGTCGTCGCGGATGGCAACGCCCAATCTTCGCTTCAAAGGCTCGCCACGACCTTCCGGGCAGGCGCGCCGCAGTTCTTTGTGAAGGTCGACCGGATCAAGGCCGAGAGGATCGGCGTCACGGTGGGCCAGGTGTTCGCCGCCCTTTCGGGCTATGTCGGAGCGGGCTATGTGGGCGAGTTCAACAAATTCGGACACGTCTTCCAAATCTATACACAGGCGCTGCCCAACTACCGCGCGACCGCCGAGGACATCCGCAACATCAAGGTGAAGGCGGGCGACGGAACCATGACGCAGATCGGCACCGTGATCGACGTCACCGAGGTCCAGGGCCCGCCGCTCATCAGCCTCTACAATCTCTATCCGTCGTCAACCGTCATCGGCAGCCCGGCTGCAGGCTTCAGCTCCGGCCAGGCGCTCGACATCATGGACCAGATCGGCCAGCAGGCTTTGCCGTCCGGAACGGGCTACGACTGGACCGCGATGTCGTACCAGGAGAAGGAAGTCGGCAACCAGATCTACTACGTCTTCGGCTTTGCGCTGCTGCTCGTCTACTTCGTGCTTGCCGCCCAGTACGAGAGCTGGATCCTGCCGCTCGCTGTGATCCTTGGCGTGCCGCTGGCCTTGATCGGGACGGTCGCCGCGCTGAACTACCTGGGCGCTACCAACATTGCCGCCAGCCAGAGCGGCGTCGCCGCCGTCAATCTCTACACCCAGATCGGAATCATCCTCCTGATCGCGCTCGGCGCCAAGAACGCGATCCTCATCGTCGAATACGCGCGCCAGCGGCGGGCCGAAGGGATGGACATCGTCGAGGCGGCGGTCGAGGGGTCCCGCTTGCGTTTCCGGCCGATCATCATGACCTCGTTCGCCTTCATCCTTGGTGTCTTGCCGCTCGTGCTCGCCACCGGCGCCGGCGCCTCGGCGCGCATGTCGATCGGGATCGCCGTGTTCTACGGCATGATCTCCTCGACTTGCCTTGTGGTGGTGTTCGTTCCCTCGTTCTATGTGGTGATGCAGCGGCTGGAGGAGCGCAGAAAGCGCAAGCCGGCCCCGCGGGCCGCGCCGCCATCCCAGCCGGACGGAGTCGCTCCCTCGTCGGCGGCCTGACGATCGTCGTTCCTTGGCAGCGATCGAGATCGTCGGTGGCGACACTCTGAGCCGGGGCCCGACTCTGGCCTTCGCGCGCTACGCGCCTTATACAAGCGCCCACTTCGAGCAGGTCCTGCTCAAATGCGCCGTTGGGAGGGATCGTCATGAGGTTTCCAGTCGTCTGCTGGGCGATGGTGATGTATTCAGCTTTGTCCGTCGCCGCTTTCGCACAATCGCCACCGCTGACAACCATGGAAGCGATGATCCCGTCGTCGGATCCAGGCATCAAACTTTATGTGCGCAACAAACACGCGGAGGGCATGACGTCCTTTTCGCCGGACAAGACGCTGCTCTTCGTTCACGGCGCCACATATCCTGCGGAAACGAGCTTCGACCTGCCGATCGAAGGCGTGTCGATGATGGAGCTGTTCGCTCAGAACGGCTTCGACGTTTTTTTGGTCGATGTGCGGTCATACGGACGATCGATCCGCCCGCCGCAGATGAATCAGCCGCCCGAAGCGAATAAGCCGATTGCGACTTCGGATGAGGCCGGCGCCGATCTCGGCGCAGCGGTCGACTATGTTCTGGCTCTGCGTGGCATTCCGAAACTCGACCTCATGGGTTGGTCGTGGGGTACATCGATCGCCGGCAATTACACAGCCCATCACAATGACAAGATCAATCGGCTGGTCCTTTACGCGCCGGCTTGGGTCTCTCAACCTCCAGTCGAGCCGTCGACGAACGCGATTCCAGCCTATCGTCTGGTGGCGAAAGAGTCGGCGAAGGCGCGATGGCTGAGAGGCGTTCCTGAAGACAAGCAGGCGTCGCTAATCCCGCCCGGGGTCTTCGACCGCTGGTGGGACGCCACGCTCGCCACTGATCCGGTCGGCAGCAAAATGGAGCCTCCTAGACTTCGCGCCGCCAGCGGCGTAATGGCCGAATTCACGAACTATTGGGGCGCAGGAAAGCCGTACTATGATCCGGGCCAGATCACCGTCCCAACGCTCCTCATTCACGCGGAATGGGACGCCGACCTTCCGAGCGCCATGGCCGAAACCTATTTCACCAAACTGACGAACGCTCCTTACAAGCGCTTTGTCGAGCTCGGCGAGGGCACACATACGGTCATGCTGGAAAAGAACCGCATGCAGTTCTTCCACGAGATCCTCGGATTCCTGGACGAATCGGACGCCACGGCGCTGAAGTAGCTTGGTTTGACGCCGATCCACCGATAAACTGCGTTTGGCAAAGCGGGCCTTGGGCGATTTTGGGCGGGCGGCGCAATCTTACAACCTCGCGGTGGTAGGACAGGCTGCCGGCGGCGTGCTAGGGGCCGTTCAGCGCCGCCGTCTCTGTTCGCCTTCGGCGGTCGCGGGCGATACGACAAGGAGCCTTATGTCGAAAGAAGAACTGCTTGAATTCCCCGGATTCGTCGTCGAATTGCTGCCCAATGCGACCTTTCGCGTCAAACTTGAGAACGATCACGAAATCATCGCGCACACCGCGGGCAAGATGCGCAAAAATCGCATTCGCGTGCTGGCCGGCGACAAAGTGCTCGTGGAGATGACGCCCTACGATCTGACCAAGGGGCGCATTACCTACCGTTTCAAATGACCCTGACCCTCGGGCGGCGCGACGGTCGCTCCGCTCCGTACCCGGGCCTCCATCTCGTGCTGGGGTCCGCTTCGCCGCGCCGGCTTGCGCTCCTGGCGCAGATCGGCGTCAAGCCCGATGCGGTCCTACCGGCCGAGATCGACGAGACGCCACGCCCGCACGAAGGGCCGCGCGGACTCGCCGAACGACTGGCCGGCGAAAAGGCGCTGGCCTCAGCGGCGATGGTGGGCAACCGGGCGGATCTCGCCCCCTGCCTGACGCTTGCGGCCGATACGGTGGTTGGCGTGGGCCTGCGGATCTTGCCGAAATGCGAGACACGCGACGAGGCGGAGGCCTGCCTCGACCTCTTGTCCGGTCGGGGCCATCGCGTTTTTACGGGCCTTGCGCTCATCACCGGGCGAGGCGCCGTACGGCGCCGGCTGGTCGAGACCCGGCTCCGGTTCAAGCGCCTGTCGCCCAATGAGGTCGAGGCCTATCTGGCGTGTGGCGAATGGCGCGGCAAGGCTGGTGGCTATGCAATCCAGGGCCTCGCCGGGGCGTTCGTCGAGCGCCTGGTCGGCTCCTACTCCAACGTCGTCGGGCTGCCGCTGGCCGAAACGGCTGCATTGCTCGCCGGCGAAGGTTATCATATCCATCAAGGCTGGGGTGTGAACCTCGTTCAATGACCGCCGACGACCACAAATCCTATGCCAAGCCGAGTCCGGGCGAGAGCAAGCGGACCTGCGCGATCTGCGGCAAGCCGCGCAGCAAACGCTATGACCCGTTCTGCTCTAGGCGATGCGCCGACGTCGACCTTCATCGCTGGCTGAAGGGGAGCTATGTCATCCCTGGCGCCAACGCCAAGCCTGAGCCCAGCGACGAGCAGGAGTAGCCATTAAAGAGGGGGCCACTCCTTCTTGTTTCGCGCCTGATCGAGCGGCGCGCTAGAGGCGGCCCTCGACGCAGGCGATGGCGAAGGCATATTGGCGGGCGACGTCCTCGAGCCGGTCGTAGCGTCCCGACTGGCCGGCGTGGCCCGCCTCCATTGAGGTGCGCAACAGAATTGGCCCGCCGCCGGTCATCACCGCGCGCAGGCGCGCGACCCATTTGGCGGGCTCCCAATAGGTCACGCGCGGATCGGTCAGGCCGGCGAGCGCCAGAATCGCCGGATAATGCTGGGCCCGAACGTTGTCGACCGGGCTATAAGAGCGGATGGTTTCGAACGCTGCTTGGTCGTGGATCGGATCGCCCCATTCGAGCCATTCCGGCGGCGTGAGCGGCAGGCTGGCGTCTAGCATCGTCGCCAGCACATCGACGAACGGCACGTCGGCGATGATTCCAGCGAACAGGTCTGGCGCGAGGTTGGCGATCGCGCCCATCAGCAAGCCGCCGGCGCTGCCGCCCTGCGCCACGACCCGTCCCGCGCTGGTAAAGCCTTCGGCGATGAGGAAGCGGACGCCGGCGAGGAAATCGCCGAAGGTGTTCGTCTTTCGGCCGAGCTTGCCGTCCTCGTACCAACGCCAGCCCTTGTCCGTGCCGCCGCGCACATGGGCGATCGCGAACACGAAGCCGCGGTCGACCAGCGAGAAGCGGTTGGTCGCGAAACTCGCCTCAGCCGCATAGCCGTAGGCGCCGTAACCGGTGATGAACAGCGGCGCCGACCTGTCGAGCTTCACGCCCCGCTTGTAGAGCAGCGAGACCGGCACACTCTCGCCGTCCTCGGCAGGGGCAAAGACCAGTCGCGCAACATAAGTCTTCGGATCGAAGCCGCGCGGCATTGCCTGCCGCTTGACGAGAGTCCTGCGCCGGCTCACGACATCGTAGTCGTAGGTCTCCTGCGGCGTCGTGGGCGATGCGTAGCTGAAGCGGATGAGCGAAGTGTCGAATTCGTAGACCGGCTCAAGCCTCAGAAAATAGGTCTCCTCGTCAAACGCGATCTCGTGCAATTCCCCGCTCTCCAGGTCCAAGACAACGAGATGCGGCCGGCTCATCTCGCGCATGAGTAGCACGAGGTGACCCTTGAACAGCGCTGAGTCGGCGATGAAGCGTCCGTCGCGCTCGGCGACGAAATCGCGCCAGTTTGCCTCCTGCGCGGCGTCGCGCGGCGCTACGACGATCTTAAAGTCGGGCGCGTCCGCATTGGTGCGGACAAAGAAACGATCGCCATGATCCATCACATCGTAGTGCAACCCCGGACGGCGCGGCGCGATGAGCCGGGGTGGAGCGGTTGGATGATCGAGGTCGACAACCAAGGCTTCCGAAGCGTCGTGGCCGTGCACCGAGATAATGGCCGCGCGACCGAGACGCGTCGCCTCAATGCCGATGAACCAGGCCGCGTCGGCTTCCACGAAGATCTCGACGTCGTCAGTCTGCTCGGTCCCCACGCGATGCAGCATCACCCGGCAAGGGCGGTGGCTCTCGTCCTGCTCGACGTAAAGAAAGGCCTGTGAATCCCGCGTCCAAACGATGTCCCCGGTCGCTCCGACGACACGATCGACAAGGTCCGTCTCACGCTCAAGGTCGCGGACCGAAATTGTCAACAACTCGGATCCGAGGTCGTCGGAACTCCAAGCGAGCTTTGAATGATCGGGCGAATGACGCGCGCCAGCGAGATGAAAAAAAGCCTTTCCTTCGGCACACGAATCACCGTCGATCAGCACCGTCTCCGCGCCGCCCTCGCGGGGCTTGCGGCAATAGATGCGGCGCTGGCCACCGGGACGAAAGCGCGAGTAATAGGCCCACGGCCCGTCGACTTGCGGCGGCTCGCTGTCATCCTCCTTGAGGCGAGCGCGCATTTCGCGCTTGAGCTCTTTCTGCAAAGCAAGCGTCGGCGCTAAAGCCGCGTCGGCATAGGCGTTCTCGGCCTCCAGCAGCGCCCGGATGTCGGCAGGCAGTCGGCTCGGATCGCGCAGCACCTCGCGCCAATTGTCCGCCCGCATCCAGGCATAATTGTCGGCCCAGGAAACGCCGTGGCCGGACAGAAACGCCGGCCGGACCTCGGCGCGAGGGGGAGCGACGATCGAGGCTTGCGGGCCCGGTTTGCGCCCCTGCTCGGATCGGACGCTGGTCATGGCGGTCGCGTTCTCTCCGCGCGTGGAAGCGCCCGAAAGGCCGCGGGAACATGCGATGGCGATTCGCACAAAGCCGCCGCACCCGCCGCGCGAAGCTCATCGGCGCCGCCATAGCCCCAAAGCGCGCCGATGGTGGGGATCCGGTGCCGGCTCGCGGCCAGAACGTCATGCTTTCGGTCGCCCCACATGCAGCAATCGTCGGCCTCGAGCCCCTCACTCGCGAGAATGTGAGCAACTAGGTCCGCCTTGTCCTGAAAGCGGCCGCCCAGCTCGTCGCCATAGGCCGCCTCGAAGTGACGCTCAAGGTCGAAGTGGCTGAGGATCCGCGCCGCGTAGACGAGGGGTTTCGCCGTACAAAGGAAAAGACGCGTTCCCGCGGCGCGCAAATCGGCAAGCGTCTCCTTCACGCCGTCATAGACGGTAGCTTCGAAAAGACCCTCCGTCGAATACCGGCCGCGATAGATCTTGAGCGCCTCCTCGGGATCACCTTCGTCGCCCAGCGCCTCGGCGAAACATCCGCGCAGCGGCGGGCCGATGATCCAGCCCAGTTCGGCGGCGGGCGGCGGGCTTCGTCCCAACGCCTCGAGCGCCAGACGAAAACAGCCGACGATGCCCTCGGCCGGGTCCGTCAGCGTTCCGTCCAAATCGACCAGGAGGGCGCTTCGCCGATTGTGCTCCGCCGTGGGCGTTCCGGCATCGCGCGATGCCTGAGGTGTTTCCTGCTGCGCACCCGCAGCCCCACGATCCTCAGCGCTCACGGAAGCAATCCCCGGCGCAAGCGCGACCGGCTAACCGCGGATCGGCTCGTGCGCGACCGCCGCCCGCAGAAAATAGAACAGCCCGGTCAGCGCGGTGAGAATGAGTACGCCTTCCAGCGAGCGCGTAAGCGTCTCGCCGAGCTGGAACAGGCCGCCGATCGCCCAACCGGCGGCGGCGCCGGCACCCACGAGCTCCGTGCCCACGAGAATAGCGACGCTGAGCAGCGTCATCGCATTGGTCCAGTTGATCGGCGCGGCGTCCGCCAAAGCGCGTTCTCCTTCAAATGTTCACGAAGCGGTCGCGCATATACCAACGCGCCCCGCGGCGCAAGCGTCATCGCTTGGCGGCGATCTCCCTACCGTTCCGCGCCAACTCGTAGGCTCTCACATGAAGTGTGGCGATGCGCAGCAGCGAACGGTCGTCCGGCTTCGCAGCGCGGCGCAAAAGATCGCCGAGGATCTGGTCGCCTTCGACCGGCTTGCCCCCTTCGATATCGCGCAGCATCGAGGCCTTGATCGGCGAACCCACGGCGGTCATTGCCGCCCGCGCGCGCTCGAGCGCCGGGGCGCGAAGTCGGAAGCCTTGAGCGGCCGCGATCGATGCGCACTCATCTAGAAGCCGGAGCGCGAGATCCGCGGCGCCGGCCGCGACGTAGTCGCCAACGGCCGACCGCATCAGGCAGGTAATACCGGCGGCCGTGGCGATGAACACCCACTTTTCCCACATTTCCTGCTGGATCTCGTCGCTGAGCCGCGCATCGAAGCCGGCGTTGAGCAGCGCGGAGGCGATGGCCTCGATTCGCGGCGAGTGGGAACCGTCCAGTTCGCCGAAGCTCAGCGCATGCCAATCATTGAGGTGGACGACGGCGCCGTCGTCGTTGAGGGTCGCCGAGATGGCGCACTGCCCGCCGAGCACGCGCTTAGCCCCGAAGCGTTCGACCAGCCGGTCGATGTGCCGCATGCCGTTCAACAGCGGCAGAATTGCCGTCGCCGGGCCGACCCCCTTGGCGAATGATGCTATCGCGCCGTCCAGGTCGTAGGCTTTGCAGCTCAGCAACGCGAGGTCGAACGGCTCTGCCAAGCCCTCCTGCAGCACAATCGGCGGCGATGCGCGATAGAAGTCGCCGACCGGGCTGCGAATGGTCAAGCCGTGCTTTGCGAGCTCCGCGGCCCGGCGCGGCCGAACGAGAAACGTCACATCGCGGCCCGCCTCCAGCAAACGCCCGCCGAAATAGCCGCCGACTGCGCCCGCTCCGACAACGAGAATTCTCATTTCGTCCGATCCTCCTTCATGAGGGAATCTGCCGCCCGGCCACCGCTGACTCTCGCGATGCGCGACAGTCCTCCAGCCCGCCAGATGGACGGGCATGGTTTACGGCCCAGCCGACACAAGCATGAACGCGGCGAAGATAACGAGATGTACGGCACCCTGCAGCACGGTCGTTCGGCCGGTGCCCAGGGTCAATGCCGCGATGTAGAGCGTCGGCAACAGAAGCGTCATATCCGTCGGCGAAACGCCGAGCGTGATTTGACGGTTGAGCACGATCGAGACGACGGCGACCGTCGGAATCGTCAGGCCGATACTGGCGATGGCCGAGCCGAGCGCGAGATTGATGCTGTTCTGCAGCTGATTGCGAAGGGTGGACTTACCGCGGCGAGCCCTTCGGGCATGAGCACGATGAGCGCGATGACGACGCCGACGAAGGCCTTCGGCAGCCCCGCTGCGGCGATGGCCGCGTCGACCGGATAGGACAGCGTCTTGGCCAGCAGTACGACTGCAGCAAGCGAAACGACTAGCAGGACGAGGCTCAAGACCAAGGTCAGGATGCCCGGAGCGTTGTGCAGCGCGTCGCCAGAATCGTCGTAGCCTGGGCCATCGAGGAAGTAATCGCGATACTTGACGGTTTGCACGAACACAAACACGCACCACAGAACCACCGATGTAAGGCCGATGCCTTCGAGCTGCAGGATGGAATAGGACGGGCCGGATGCGGCCTCCGCGAAGTTGGGCAGGATCAGCGCCAGCGTCGCTAAAGTCCCGAGTACGGCCAGGGCAGAGGCTGCGCCCTGGAGCTGGAAAGTCTGCTCGAAGTGCTTGCGCGCCCCAAGGACAAGGCAGAGACCTACAACGCCATTGAGAACGATCATGACGGCCGCAAATACCGTGTCTCGGGCGACGCGCTCGCTGCCCTCGGCCCCGGCAACCATGATCGAGACAATGAGCCCGGCTTCGATCACCGTCACCGCGACCGCGAGAAGGATCGAGCCAAAAGGCTCGCCAAGCTTGAGCGCAAGCACTTCGGCGTGATGGACGCCGGTGAACACCGTTGCGCCGAGAAAAAGACCAGCGAGAACAAGCGCATACGTATCATCGGAGGGGACGATATGGGCAAATTTCAGAGCCAGGAGCGCGGTCGCGAGCAGCGGAATAGCCCAGGCCCAGGCCGGAATGGAGGCGTGGTGCGACGACGACATCGGTCCATTCCGCTGCAAGAGGGTCGAAGTGTGCAAGAGAAGGGCGACGCGCGCAAATTGGCGACGCGCCTGGACCGCTGTCTGGGAAACAGCGCCTTGACGCTCTCATTTCCGAGAGTATTCTCCCTGATGTGGAACCTCTGTCCCCAACGTGCGACGCCGCAGCGGATATACGCCTCGCCGAACGCCTGCGCGCATTGCGGCGCGCGCGGAGCTGGTCGCTCGATGAACTTTCCGCGCTGAGCGGGGTCAGTCGCGCTTCCCTGTCGCGGATCGAGAACGGCGAAGTGAGCCCAACCGCGTCCGTGCTTGGGCGGCTCGCCGCAGCGCATCGCACAACCGTCTCGCGCCTGCTTGCCGACATCGAGGGCGACGCGCCGGCGCTGGTCAAGCGGAGCGAACAGCGGGAATGGGTCGATCCGGCCACCGGCTTCCGCCGCCGGTTGGTCTCGCCGCCGGCGGTCGGCTTCGACTGCGAGCTTCTGTCGTGCGAATTGCCGGTCGGCGCGCGCATCGACTATCCGATTCCGCCACGTCTAGGTCTCGAACATCATCTTTATCTGATGGACGGCGCTCTGGAACTGACCGTCGAGGGGACCGTCCATCGCCTGCACGCCGGCGACTGCCTTCGCTTCAAGCTGATGGGCCCGAGCCGTTTCGTTGCGACTGGGCCGCGCGCGGCCCACTACATTCTCGTTCTCCGGTGAGATCGTGGAAGCCCAGACGATAAATGTCGCGGCGATTGACGCCGCCGCGCTCGCCAAAACCGTCG
>Ga0210386_10001986_pt1 | contig 17865 bp, 16 predicted proteins | sample IncBWH32OmetaG_FD_160091 | JGI IMG/M metagenome (GOLD analysis project Ga0210386, IMG submission 160091) | Forest soil microbial communities from Barre Woods Harvard Forest LTER site, Petersham, Massachusetts, United States - Inc-BW-H-32-O ... | reverse complement strand
AACGATGTTCTTCCCGATGTCGAGAACATCCCCTTTGACGGTCGCCATGAGGATTTTGCCCTGGGCCCGCGGGTTAACCTGGGATGCGCGTTCCGCTTCCATGAAAGGGGTGAGAAAGGCCACGGACTTCTTCATCACGCGGGCGCTCTTGACGACCTGGGGCAGAAACATTTTACCAGCCCCAAACAAATCGCCGACGACGCTCATCCCGGACATGAGAGGCCCTTCGATCACTGCCAACGGCCTGCCGTATTTAAGGCGGGCTTCCTCGGTATCTTGTTCGATAAAATCGACGATCCCTTTCACGAGCGCATGCGACAGCCGTTCCTCAACGGGAGCTGCCCGCCAAGCCTCGTCTTTCACTGGAACCTTCACCGAAGATTTAACTTTCTCCGCAAAGTCCACCAGCCGTTCCGTCGCGTCGGGGCGCCGGTTGAGAAGGACATCCTCGACTAATTCGAGCAGCTCTTTCGGGATCTCCTCGTACACAGCCAACTGCCCGGCATTGACGATCCCCATATCCAGCCCTGCGTTAATCGCATGGTACAGGAACGCAGCATGCATCGCCTCTCGCACTACGTTGTTTCCTCGAAATGAGAACGAAATATTGCTCACCCCGCCGCTAACGCGCGCATAGGGTAAGTTTTCCTTTATCCAGCGCACCGCCGCGATGAAGTCCACCGCGTAGTTGTTGTGTTCCTCCATCCCCGTCGCGACAGTCAGGATATTTGGATCGAAAACGATGTCCTCCGGAGGGAACCCAACGTCTTCCGTCAAAATTCGATAAGCTCGGGCACAGATCTCTTTTCTGCGGGCAAGATTGTCCGCCTGACCTTGTTCGTCGAAGGCCATCACCACAACGGCCGCGCCGTAACGACGGACCAGACGAGCCTGTTTTTTGAATTTTTCTTCTCCCTCTTTGAGGCTGATCGAATTCACGATCCCTTTTCCTTGCACACATCGAAGACCGGCCTCGAGAACGCTCCCACGGGAGCTATCGATCATGATCGGTACTCGGGAAATATCAGGCTCTGCAGCGATCAGGTTAAGAAACTTCACCATCGCTGCCTCGGAATCGATCATCCCCTCGTCCATGTTGATGTCGATGAGGTTCGCTCCCCCTGCCACCTGCTGACGAGCCACGGCTAAGGCACCGTCGAAATCTCCGGCCAAGATCAATTTCGAAAATTTCGGCGACCCAGTAATGTTTGTCCGCTCACCGATAACGCTGAAACCCAGCCCAAGTTTGTAGGGTTCAAGGCCACTGAATTGCGTCGTCCGAGGGAACTCAGGGACTTTGCGCGGGGGCAGACCCTTCACTACCTGTGCGATCGCTGCGATGTGTGCTGGAGTCGTGCCGCAACAACCACCGACGATGTTTAACCAACCAAGTTCCGCCCATTCCCGAAGTTGAGGCGCAAACGTTTCCGGCGTCTCGGGGAAGCCGGTCGGAGACAAAGGATCAGGCAAACCGGCGTTCGGATAGCAGGAAACGTAGATCGGCGCAATGCGCGCTAATTCCTCGATGTATGGCCGTAGTTCTTTCGGGCCAAGAGCGCAGTTGAGTCCGACGCTGAGAAGCGGTGCATGAGAGATCGAGATCCAGAAAGCCTCGGTGGTCTGACCGGTCAAGGTCCGTCCGCTGGCATCCGTGATCGTCCCTGACACCATCACCGGCAGGCGATATCCCAACTTTTCGAAATGTTCCTCAATCGCAAATAACGCCGCCTTCAAATTCAAGGTGTCGAACGTCGTCTCGACAAGCAGCAAATCGACTCCGCCTTCGACGAGAGCAGCGATTTGTTCCTGGTAAGAATTCTTGACCTGTTCCCAAGTCACCTCCCGTTTACCCGGATCATTGACATCGCGCGAAATCGACAGGGTTCGACTCAAAGGACCGATCGCTCCGGCCACATACCGTTTCCGGATCGGATCGGCCGCCATCACCTGTTCAACTGCTTCCCTGGCTAAGCGGGCAGCGACACGGTTGATCTCAGGGACATATTGTTCCAGCCCGAAATCTTGTTGGGAAATGCTCGTCGCGTTAAAGGTATTCGTCTCGATGATATCGGCGCCCGCTTCAAGATATTCGCGGTGGATCTGTCGGATGATCTCAGGGCGCGTGAGGCAGAGGACGTCGTTGTTGTTTTTCAGATGCGTGGGATGACTCGCAAATAAAGTCCCCCGATAATCGTCCTCCTGGAGTTTGTACTGCTGAACCATGGTTCCCATGGCTCCGTCCAGGATGAGAATCCGCTGGTCGAGAGCTTCAACGATATCAAAAGAAGCGGCTTTTTGGAGGTGATTGGCCATAGGTAATCGAGCGGAGAACCTAACATCAGGGGTCGCGCACTGCAAACAATAGATTGATCCATCTTGATGGATCGATGGATCATTATCAACACCCTACCAGGGAGCGAATCCTCTCCCATGGTTTCCTTGAAACTACGCAAAGACATCCGCCGTGACAGCAAGCACAAAGACCAGGCTCACGAAGGCGTTGCTCTGAAAGAATGCCCTGTTGATGCCAGCAATATCCAACTGCGCCGCTGCGCGATGTTCGTAAATCAAGGCGCCTAAAACCAGGACCAGCGCCGCGTGGTAAATCGGACCCAAACCACTCACCAAACCGAATAAGACCAGGCAAATGAGCAGGATTCCGTGCATCACCTGGGCTAATCGCAGACTGCCCGCGATCCCAAACTTTACCACCATCGAACCTAGCCCTTGGCGCTTATCGAAGTCGTAATCCTGGATCGCATAGATCAGGTCAAATCCGACCAACCAGAACATGACACCAATACCCAAGACAAGCGGAGGAAAAGCGAACTGACCTCTAACCGCCAACCATGCCCCGACCGGTGCAACCGCCAGAGCCAGCCCAAGAAAAAATTGGGTGAACGCCGTAAAACGCTTGGTCAGCGAGTAGAAAAAGATGATCGCCAGCGCCATCGGAGAGAGCACAAAACAGAGCGGGTTGATCAGCCAACTGACCACCACAAAGGCGCCGGAGGGGATAAGGACCAGCGACCACCCCACGCGCTTCGAAACCAGCTTGTGCCGCCCGGCGGTTCGCGGGTTTTCCTTGTCAATTTCCCAGTCTGCCACGCGGTTGAAGGCCATGGCCGCCGTTCTGGCGAAGACCATGGCAAGAAGAATCAGCAGAACGATCCGCATGCTGGGAAAACCGTGGGCGGCGACGATCATCGATCCCGCAGCAAATGGCAGGGCAAAGATCGTATGGGAAAATCGGATGAATTTCAGAATGCGCTGGATGTAGTCGAACACGGTTGGAAAAACGAATAGTTGCCAATCGGAGAAAATGCAAAGGCAAGCGGAGCATCCCGCCTTGGCCCGATTCTTTGCTTACTGTTGGGGTTCCCAATCCAGCTGGCTGCTCAGCATTTTTTCTCCGTCGAAGACAAAGAAACCGCGGAAAGATCTTCCTTCGAGCGCCTGAGGAAGCCAGAGTTTATCGTCCTCCCACATCTCATTGAACGGAAGCTGACAGAGATCAAACCAGAGCGGTACAGCCTCTTCCGTTTCGATCGGCGTTCCAGCAAAACGGGACGCCACAAACACGGTGCAGAAAAGACTGTAACCGTCCAGAAATTGGAAATGCAATTCACCCCGCTTAATCGGATCGGTCAGCGTAATCCCTAATTCCTCCCGTGCCTCGCGAAGGATGCCCGCCAAAGGCAACTCACCACGCTCAAGCCTGCCGCCAACGCCGTTAATTTTCCCGGCGCCTAGTCCACGCTTCTTTCGGATCATTAAGATCCGTCCATGGTCTCGGACGAAACACAAGGTCGCCCATTCCCGCGGTTGCCAAGACGACCAATCCGTCATTTACGCGTCACGCAGAGGTCACAGAATGTCTTCGGCGCCCGAACGCGTTCCTTCTTTTGGGGGCACGGCAGGGCGAAATCCTCTATAACTCAGACGCGCGCCATGGCTGTAAGTGATATAACTCCAAGCCCATTGGAAAAAGATCAGGATCCGATTTCGGAGCTCAACAATGAAAAGCAAGTGGATTAACAACCAACTGAGCCAGGCAAGAAATCCGCTCAACTTGATCACCTTCAGATCGGCGATTGCTTTGTTGCGACCGATCGTGGCCATGCTCCCTTTGTCCCAATATTTGAAAGGCTTGGTGGGACTTCCGAGGGCGCGAGCGATGATGTTCCGAGCCGCGTGTTCTCCCGACTGCATCGCGAACGGAGCAATCCCCGGCAGCGGTTTCCCGCCCTGGTGCGAAAAATTCGCGACATCACCGATGGCAAAAATCTCAGGATGAGCCGGAATACTCAGATCTTCGTTGACAATGATCCGGCCTTGACGATCGGTTTCCCCCAATTGTTTCGCTAAAGGCGACGCCGCGTTACCGGCGGCCCAGACAACCGTGCGCGCACGCATGAACTCACCTTCGAGTTGGACTCCTTCGGGAGTTACGCTGAGCACTTTCGTGCCGACTTTCACTTCAATGTCCAGCTTTTCAAGCTGCTTGAGAGCCGAAGCGCAAAGACTTTCATCAAACATCGGCAAGACCTTCGGCGCGGCGTCGAGCAAGACGATTCGCGCCCGATGCGTCTGAATGTTTCGAAAATCATGCACGATCGTTCGCTTCGCAAGCTCTGAAATTGAGCCAGCCATCTCGACTCCCGTCGGACCGGCTCCGATAACGACGAAAGTCATGGCCGCGCGTTGAATCTCAGGATCCGTCGTGGTTTCGGCGATCTCGAAGGAATTCAAGATTCGGCGGCGCAGCTCCAACGCGTCGGAGAGATTCTTTAAACCTGGGGCGAATGCCTCCCAATGATCGTTACCAAAATAGGAGTGGCGAGCACCCGCGGCGAGAATCAGGTAGTGGTAGGGATACTGCGATCCGTGAGTGTAGACAATTTTTGCTGCGGTATCGATCGTCTCAACCCGCCCCATCACGACGCGTATATTTTTCGCATCCCTCAAGATGGCTCTGATTGGTTGTGCGATGTCCGCGGGGGAAAGCATCGCGGTTGCCACTTGGTAGAGTAACGGCTGAAACAAGTGGTGGTTGGTACGATCGATTAAAGTGACATCAACCGGCTGGTTGGTTAGTATCCTGGCGGCGTACATCCCGCCGAAGCCGCCGCCAATGATTACCACTTTCGGATTGTTACTGGGAGTTTGTGCGGAGATTTCCATTAATTTGTTTCTCCTGATCTTTGAGCTGACTTACGGTCGCTTTCTACAAACTTTGTCGATAGAAGGAAACAAAAAGCGACGAATTCGTCCTTCCAAGGATCAGAGTGTGCACGCGATACGCGCGCAAAGCCAATCGGCGTTCTAGGTAAAAGTTACCAGTTCTTCTGCGGGAGGCTGTGAAATATTTCCTAAAATACCCTTGCGGGCCTAAATAAGAAAAACTTATCTTCATCTCGCCCCTGCTTATTTGCTATGGCAATTACTACTCGCGACATAGAAACGCCTGATACACTAGCTCGCGCTTCAAGATCGCTTGAGGCCATCAGTGATTCCGAAATGCTGGGCGAAAAACTGACGCTCAACATGGGGCCTTCTCATCCGGCTACCCACGGCGTTCTTCGTATTGTGCTTGAGCTGGATGGGGAAATTATCACCGGCGCTGATCCGGACGTCGGTTACCTGCACCGCGGAGATGAAAAAATCGCGGAAAACATGCAGTACAACCAATTTGTTCCCTACACGGATCGTCTGGATTATCTTGCGCCCCTGGCCAACAATGTGGCGTACACTCTCGCAGTCGAAAAACTGATGGGCTGGGAATTGCCGCCGCGGGGGAAAGCGGTCCGAGTCATCTGCTGCGAAGTAGCGCGCATCTCCGCTCACCTCCTGGGTTTGGGGGCTTTCGCCATGGACGTCGGAGCGACCACGGTTTTTCTTTACACGTTTACCGAGCGTGAAAAACTATACAATTTGATCGAATTGCTGACTGGCGCACGGTTCACCACCTCTTACACGCGCGTCGGCGGGATGACACGGGATCTCCCGGATGGATTTATTCCGGCATTGAAGACTTTCCTGGACGAATTCATTCCGCAATTAAACGAGCTCGACAAGCTCCTGACGCGTAACCGCATCTGGGTGGATCGCACCAGGGATCTCGGCGTGATTTCGAAGGAAGACGCAATTTCTTATGGCCTGACCGGTCCAAATATTCGCGGAAGCGGAATTGACTACGACGTTCGAAAAGCCAATCCCTACCTTGATTACCAGAAGTACGAATTTGATATCCCGGTCGGTACTGTCGGTGACGCCTACGACCGCTATCTTGTACGACTTGAAGAGATGCGTCAAAGTGTCCATATCCTGCGTCAAGTAATCGAGAAATTGCCCGAGGGACCGATCACGGTACAGGACCCAAAAAATCTGCCCCCGGATAAACCGAAGGTCCTGATGAAAATGGAGGAATTGATTCACCATTTCATCATTCACACTGAAGGCGTGAACGCACCGCCGGGTGAAATTTATTTCGGTGCGGAAAACCCGAAGGGCGAGCTCGGGTTTTACATCAACAGCCGGGGAGGCGGTGTGCCTCATCGGTTAAAGATTCGGGCTCCATCGTTCGTGAATCTGAGCATTCTGCCAAAGATTCTCCCCGGCCATATGGTGAGTGATGTGGTCGCGATTCTCGGCAGCTTGGATTTCGTGATGGGAGAGTCCGACCGATAGTGATGCAATGGCGCGAGCTTCTCCTGGGTGCAGTCGCAATTCTCCTGATGACCGGCTGCCAAAGAGAGTTCGGGAACAGAAACCTGGCGCAACTGAAGATCAACATGACCCAGAAGGAGGTCGAGTCGATCCTCGGAAATCCGGATAAGACAGAGAAAGTGGACCTGGAACTGGAAACGCAGAAGAAGACGATGGCCATCACTCGATATTTTTACGTTCACGATGGTGAGACGGTGGTCCTTCACTTCCAGAACGGGCGTCTGATCAACGAGCCTGAAAAATTGAAGGAGAAATAAAGATGGAACTAACGGCCGAACTTCAAGCCAGGATTGATGAGGTGATCACCCACTACCCCGTTTCCAAACGCAGCGCCGCGTTGCCATTACTTCACTTGATGCAGGAGCACTCCGGCTTTATCGAAGACGACGCGGTCACTTGGATCGCCACGAAACTAGGGCTCGAGCCAATCAACGTCCTGGAGCTCGTGACTTTCTATCCGATGTTTCGCCGGGAACCCGCAGGTAAACATCACATCCGTGTCTGCCGAACGCTTTCGTGCGCGATGGCGGGCGGCTACCAACTTCTGGACACATTCTGTAAGCACGCCGGTATTCAGCGGCAGGGCAACGGCCATGGCACTCACTTACTGAAGAGCGAGGACGGGAAATACAGCATCGAATTTGTGGAATGCCTGGCCAGTTGCGGCTTTGGGCCGGTGTGCATGATCAACGATGACTTTTACGAAGCGGTAGCCGAACAGGAAGTTCCACAATTGCTCGAAAAATATCAGTAACCATGGCCTCGACTACTCGCACTCCGCACCCGCGTGAAAAGCGGATCATCTTCAAGAACATTGATCGCCCGGATTGGACGAACGATATCGGCTGCTATCTCCAGGACGGCGGCTACGAAGAACTGAAGAAAGCCCTGACGATGAATCCTCAGGAGATCGTGAACGAGGTCAAGGCTTCCGGTTTGCGAGGACGAGGCGGTGCAGGTTTTCCCTGCGGCGTGAAGTGGGGCTTTATCAAACCGGGCGGACCGAAGCCGGCTTACTTGATTTGCAACGCGGACGAGTCGGAGCCTGGCACCTTCAAAGACCGGTACATCATTCATCAGGATCCTCATCAGTTGTTGGAGGGAATGATCATTTCGTGTTTTGCGGTCAACGCGCGCCTCGCCTACATCTACATCCGCGGCGAGTTCCCGGAAGGCGCAAAAATTCTCGAACGAGCTCTCGCCGAGGCAAGGGAACACGGATTTCTGGGGAAGAACATTCTGGGGTCGGGATTCGACTTGGAGATTTATGTTTTCCGCGGTGCCGGAGCCTACATTTGCGGCGAGGAAACCGGTCTGATTGAATCGATGGAAGGGAAGCGCCCGTATCCACGGATTAAGCCGCCCTATTTTCCCGCGGTGCTCGGATTGTATTTGTGCCCGACCATCGTCAACAACGTGGAAACCCTCTGCAACGTGAAGTACATCGTGCGGATCGGTGGTGCAGAGTACGCCAAAATCGGGAAACCGAATAATACCGGCACTCGCCTACTCTGCGTGAGCGGAGATGTCCAGAGGCCCGGCTACTATGAATTCGAGGTTGGCGGGGTCACGATGGGTGAATTGATCTACGATATTTGCGGCGGCCTCAAGCCAGGACGAACTCTCAAGGCGGTAATCCCGGGGGGTAGTTCCGCGAAAGTGCTGAGCGCCAAGGACCGCTATAAGATCAAAACTAAAAGGCCGGACGGCACGATGGTAGAGAACGAAATCGGTCTGGAGGATGTGCCGCTCGATTTCGATACCTTGGCCGCCGTCGGCTCGATGGCAGGATCCGGAGGCGTCATCGTGATGGACGATACCCGGGAAATGGTTTGGGCTCTGAACAACATCAACGAGTTCTACGCGCACGAAAGCTGCGGCCAATGCACGCCCTGCCGGGAAGGTTCGCTCTGGATGAAGAAAATCACCGAGCGAATGCTCCATGGAGGTGGCGCTGAACGAGACACCGACACGCTGAAGAGCGTTGCGGACAACATCGCTGGACGAACGATCTGTGCATTTGGAGAAGCTTGTGCATGGCCTACCCAAAGCTTTGTCGCCAAGTTCCGGGACGAGTTCGTGGCGACTGCAGGTACGAAGGGAAATGGGAACGGATCTACTAACCACTGACGAATCACGATGAGCGCACCAACCGAACTCCTAAACGTCCAGATCGACGGCGTCTGGCATCAGTTCCAAAAGGGCACTCGCGTCATTGAGGCGTGCGCTCAAGCGGGAAAATTTATCCCTCACTACTGTTACCATCCGAAGCTGAGCTCACCCGGAAATTGCCGCATGTGCCTGATCGAAATGGGCATGCCAAAACTCGGCGCTGACCGCAAACCGGAGATCGGCGCAGATGGCAAACCGGTGATCAATTGGATCCCGCGGCCGCAGATTTCTTGTGCTCAGGATATCGCGGAAGGCATGGGAATTCGAACCGAGTCACCGATGGTGAAGGAATGCCGGAATGGGGTGATGGAGTTTCTTTTGATCAATCATCCGCTCGATTGCCCGATTTGCGACCAGGCGGGGGAATGTCATCTCCAGGAATACAGCGTCGAGTTTGGAACCTCCGGGTCGCGTTTTCTTGACGAAAAAGTCAAAAAACCGAAACGTGTCGAAATCGGTCCGCGCGTCACGCTCGATGATGAGCGGTGTATTCTTTGTTCCCGCTGCATACGTTTCATGAAGGAGGTCGCTCACGACGACGTGTTAGGATTCGTCAGCCGCGGCAGCCATACCTATCTCACCGCGCATCCGGACAGATTGCTTGATAGCAACTATTCATTGAACACCGTCGACATATGTCCGGTCGGGGCTCTGACCAGCAGCGATTTTCGATTCAAAATGCGCGTCTGGTTCCTCAAAGAGACCAAGAGCATCTGCACGAGCTGCGCAACCGGTTGCAACACCATCATCGGCACTCGGCAAAACGAAGTTTTCCGGCAAACACCGAGAGAAAATGATGCGGTGAATTCTGCCTGGATGTGCGACTACGGCCGCTTGAACTTTCATTATGTCAATTACCCCGATCGACTCAAGACTCCCCAGATTCGCGAGAGCCAGGGACTCGTCGACGCCAGCTGGAATAGCGCATTGGTTAAAGCCGGAGAAGCGTTGAAGCAATTTCAGAAAGACGAAGTCGCCGTGATAGCGTCCGCCAGGATGACGAATGAAGAACTCTGGCTGACGAAAAAGTTGATCGATTCGATTGGCACCTCCCGGCACGATGTTGTTCCTCGAACGGGGAAAGCCGACGAGATATTGATGAGCGCAGACCGGAATCCGAACACCTTGGGGGCCCAGCTCTTCGGCGTAACGAGCGAAACACCTGGCAGCGGACTAAAGGCGATCGCCGACAAGATCAGATCGGGCGCTATCAAGGCAGTGGTCGTTCTCGGAGAGAATCTCGCGGAACTTGGGTTAACCGTGGATGAACTGAGGAAATTGGGGGCGTTAATTGTCATTGATATCCTGCCGAATGAAACAACTCGTAGCGCAACCGTCCTGCTTCCCTCTTCCGCTTTCTCCGAGAAACGCGGCTCGATGATCAATATCAAGGGACGACTGCAACGTTTGAACCGTGCGACCCAGCCGCCTGGAATGGCCCGAGACGATTGGGAAATTATTCGTGACCTCATCCAGCAGTTGACGGGATCGAACGGGATCTATCTGATCGAGGATGTTTTCAAACAGATTACAGACTCGATTCCCGAAATGAATGCGCTATCACTGAGCAAGATCAGCGACAAAGGCGTGCAGCTTGTGGAAGAGACTCAGGAGGCGTCGGCAACGGTATGAGCCATATTTTGCTGCTGGTCCTGGTTTCGCTGATTAAGACCGTCGGGTTGATCTTCGTCATCATCCTGCCGATGGTTTCGTATACCGTCTATGCCGAGCGACGGGTGAGCGCAATGATCCAGGACCGGCTCGGCCCGAACCGAGTCGGTATCCCTCTCACCTTGTTCGGATTCAGCAAAGACATTCCGTTTTTTGGTCTGGCCCAGCCGATCGCGGATGCGCTCAAGCTGATGTTAAAAGAGGACTTTACGCCGGCGCACGTTAACAAGTTTTATTACTGGCTGGCGCCAGCCTGCGCCATGGCGCCTTCCATGATGGCGCTCGCCGTCATTCCGTTCGGGAGCCAGCTTTGGGGTGAGCCGATGGTGGTCGCCAACGTGAACATCGGAGTTCTGTGGGTCTTTGCCGTTTCTTCCCTAGGCGTTTACGGCATCGTGTTGGCCGGTTGGTCCTCGAACTCGAAGTATCCGTTTCTCGGCGGGATGCGATCCACGTCCCAGATGATTTCTTACGAGCTTTCGCTCGCCTTATCGGTCATCCCGATCTTCATGATCTGCCGAACTCTGAACTTGTCGGAAATCGTCAAATACCAAACTGTCAACGGCTGGCTGATCTCTCCGATCTGGATCAAAGGTATTAGCCTTTTTCCTCTGAGCGTCAATTTTCAGGAGATCGTCCAGTCGTTCGACATCCTGAAGATCCTCCTCTGGATCCCGCTTTTCATTTCGTTCATTGTCTTCACGATCTCGATGTTCGCCGAAACGAACCGTCTGCCGTTTGACTTGCCGGAGGCAGAGACTGAGCTGGTCGGTGGATATCACACCGAATATTCATCGATGAAGTTTGCCCTCTTTTTTCTCGGTGAATACGCAGCAATGATTGTCGGCTCGGCGGTCATCGTCACCCTTTTTTTTGGGGCTTGGCATGTTCCATTCCTGCCGACTACACTTCATAACCCTTATACATTCTGGGGCGTCATCCTCGGACTGATTCACATCGCGGCATTCTTTATCAAAGTGGCTTTGCTGCTCTTCTTTTTTATCTGGGTTCGCTGGACGTTACCGCGTTTTCGATACGATCAATTAATGAGGCTTGGCTGGTATTTCTTCATCGAGATCGCGCTGGTTAATGTTTTCATCGTCGCACTCATTCTGCCTTTCATGCGAAAATAAGGAGTTAGAGCCATGGCGTACACCGTTGCCCGTCCAAAACTGACCTTTGCAGAAAAGGCATACCTACCGGCGATCTTGACCGGTCTTGGGATCACCATCCGTCATTTCGTGAATATTCTTTCGGGCAAAAAGAAAGTCACGATGCAATACCCGGAGGAGAAATGGGACAAGCATTTGCCGGCACATTACCGTGGTGCGCCAACCCTGGTAACGGATGAACATGGGCGCGAACGCTGCGTGGCCTGTCAACTTTGCGAGTTCATTTGCCCGCCGCGGGCGATCACCATTCATCCCGGAGAAATTCCGGAGGAGGACCGGTGGCGCAAAGTGGAAAAATTTCCCCGGGAATTCGAGATCGACATGATCCGCTGCATCTATTGCGGACTCTGTGAAGAGGTCTGCCCGGAGCAAGCGATCTTCTTGCTCAAAGATTACGCGATCACCGGCCTGACCAGGAAGGAAATGGTGCACGACAAAAAGAAGCTCTACGAGCTTGGCGGCGTCATGACTGGCCTGGTGAACAAGTGGAACGACAAGAAATAACCGAATGTCACCGTTACTTTTCTGGATCTTCGTTGTGATGATGTTGTTTTTCGGCGGGATGGTGGTGGTTAACCGCAACCCCGTGGCGAGCGCGTTGAGCCTGGTCGTTTCCTTTCTTGCCTTGGCCGCTCTGTATGTTTCGCTCGATGCCTATTTCATCGGGGTAATCCAGATTCTGGTCTACGCGGGAGCGGTCATGGTGCTTTTTCTCTTCATCATCATGCTCCTGGATCTCAAAGCGGAGATTCGCCGCCGCGTAAATCTTCCGGCGTTGTGCGGCGGATTCGTCGTCATCATCCTGTTCGTCAAGGTTCTGTCAAACGTCAGTTACGGCTTCGAGGGCGGGAATGCCAAGTTTCAGGCAATCTCGCAGGGTCCTCAAGGAGATGTCTGGCACGTTGGAATGGTCCTTTTTCAGCGGTATAACATTCCGCTTCAGGTGGTGGGTACACTGATTCTGGTGGCCTCTATCGGTGTCGTTATCCTCAGCAAACGGGAGCTCAAATAACCATGGTGACCCTTAATGACTATCTGATGGCCAGCGGCCTGTTATTTGCCATCGGGTTTGCCGGCGTCCTGCTCCGCCGAAATGTCATCATCATTTTCATGGCGCTGGAGTTGATGCTCAATGCCGCAAATCTCTCGCTGATCGGATTCGCCAGATATAACGTGCACGACGGCTTGCCGGACTATAACGGGCAGGTTCTGGCGTTTTTCATCATCACTGTCGCTGCCGCAGAAGTTACCGTCGGACTGGCCATCATCGTCGCACTGTTCCGAGCTCGACAAACCACCCATGTCGAGGACATCAACACATTGAAATTCTGACGAATGAACTCGAGTCCATGGATCATTCTCTTTGCACCGTTTGTCTCCGCGGTGGTCATCGCTCTGGTCACTGAGCGGTCCAAGAAACTGAGTTCATATATCTCGGTGGCCGCGGTCGCCATCTCGTTTGTTTTCAGCTTGGGAGTCTTTTTCGGCCCAGATGGATCGGCCGGATTCAACTGGATCGATTTGGGGGTGTTCCAGGTCAAGATCGGTTATCTCATCAATGATTTAACCAAACTGATGCTCCTGGTGGTCACTGGTGTCGGACTCCTGATTCACATCTATTCGCTTGGTTACATGGCGGACGACAAGGGTCGTTCACGCTACTTCTGCGGGCTCTCCCTGTTCATGTTTTCGATGCTCGGGATCGTGCTGGCGAACAACTTCATCATGATGTTCATCTTCTGGGAGTTGGTCGGAGTCAGTTCGTACCTGTTAATTGGTCACTGGTTCTATCTGCCTGCTCCTCCGGCTGCCGCCAATAAGGCCCTCCTGGCCAATCGCCTCGGCGATTTCGGATTCTTGCTTGGCATCCTTCTGGTCTGGTCGGCGTCTGGAACGGTCTCTTTCGACGAACTGGCTCAGCACTGGTCGACTCTCGGGCTGAGTCCCGGCTTCATGACCGCCGCGGCTCTGCTGATCTTCTGCGGAGCGGTCGGAAAATCTGCGCAGTTTCCGCTCCACGTCTGGCTGCCAGACGCCATGGAAGGGCCAACTCCTGTTTCCGCATTGATCCACGCCGCAACGATGGTGGCTGCCGGGGTTTTCATGCTGGCACGCTCATTCTTTCTGTTCCAGCCTACCCCGACGGCGCTCACCGTCGTTCTTTGGATCGGTTTGATTACCTCGTTACTCGCAGCACTCATGGCGACGCAACAGGACGACATCAAGCGCGTTCTTGCCTATTCGACACTTTCCCAACTCGGGCTGATGGTGGCCGCAGTCGGTCTAGGGGCTTGGCAGGCGGGCATGTTTCATCTCTTCACCCACGCCTCGTTTAAAGCACTTTTATTCCTCGGCGCAGGCTCAGTGATCCACAGCCTGCATCATGAGCAGAATATCTGGCAGATGGGGGGTCTGCGGAACAAAATGCCGGTGACCTTCTGGACATTTCTCATCGGCAGCTTGGCTTTGATCGCTTGCCCGCCTTTTGCCGGATTTTGGAGCAAGGACGCTATCCTGGCGTCGGCCAGCCAGAATGTTCCGGCCTTTCTTGCAATCGCGGCGGTCACCTTCCTGACCGCTTTTTACATGTCCCGACTTTTCGTGGTCGCTTTTCTTGGAGAACCTCGCTCGGATCACGCGAGCCACGCTCATGAATCGCCCACGGTAATGACCATTCCCCTGATACTGCTCGCGATTCCTGCGACTATTGCCGGATTCCCGTTTATCGCCTCGATTTTCATCAAAGTACCAGAACATGAAGGTTCGCCTATTGGCGCGATCGCGGTTTCACTCCTCGCTTTCGCGGCGGGCGCCGCTTCAGGTTTCTATCTCTACAATGGCAAGAACAAGGATGGTATTGATATCCCTCTTTTCGAACACAAGTTCTATATTGATGAGTTTTACGGCAGCCTGATCAAATGGACGCAGGATCTGCTCGCCAATATTTCGGGTTTCTTCGATCGATGGGTGATTGACGGCGGTCTGGTGCGAGGGATCGGAGGACTCACCTGGGGCGTCGGCTTCGCCCTGCGCTTCCTCCAGATCGGCAATTTGCAGGCTTACGCGTTTCTTTTCGGAGCGGGGGTAGTCTTGCTGCTTTACTTCATTCTGTTCGGCACAAAATGAATCTACTGGTTCAACTGATTTATCTCGCCCCGATCCTTTCGGCGGTCGGCATTCTTCTCGGGCTACCGGCGCGGAGAACTGCGGTGATAGCGGCTCTCGTCGCGCTTGTTTCGGCTTTGATCGTGTTTCTCGGCTACGACCGCGCACACGCCGGATACCAGTTCGCGAGTTCCCTTCTTCTTGTCCCTGGCTGGGACTTGAAATTTTTCGTCGGCATCGACGGCTTGAGCGCGACACTGTTGCTCCTGACCTCCATCGTGGACCTTGCCGCCGTATGGCTTGCGCCGAAAGTGGATTACGGAGAGAACCGGTACTACGCCTGTATCCTGTTGATCGCCGCCGGAGCAGCAGGCGCATTCGCCTCGCTCGATCTGTTCTTCTTTTATGCGTTTCACGAATTGGCGCTTATTCCCACCTTCTTAATGATCGGGATCTGGGGATCGGGCAATCGGCAGAGCGCCGCCTGGAAAATCACTATTTATCTATCGATCGGTAGTATCATTCTCCTGGTCGGCTTGATCGGCCTCTACCTGTTGCCGCCGCCCGCGCAGCGAACGTTCGACATCGAAAAACTCCAACAACTCGCTTCGAGCGGGGTATTCTCGGGAGCGGGATCCAGATCGGTTTATATCCTGTTATTGATCGGCTTCGGGATTCTCGTGTCGCTCTTTCCGTTTCATACCTGGGCGCCTCAAGCTTATGCGTCCGCGCCGGTGCCGGTAGCCATGCTGCACGCCGGCGTGTTGAAGAAGTTCGGACTATACGGTCTTCTGCGAGTCGCTCTGCCGCTGATGCCAGAAGCGGCGCGGCATTGGGCCCCCCTCCTGCTGATCCTGCTGGCTGGGAACATCCTTTACGTGGGCCTGGCCACGATCTCGCAAAAGCAACTCGATCTCACCCTCGGTTATTCAAGTGTGATGCACATGGGGTACGTCTTTCTGGGGATTGCCAGCTATAACGTGATCGGCCTCAACGGCGCCGCTCTGCTCATGCTGGCTCATGGGCTATCGATCGCGGCGCTTTTCGCCATGTGCGGCGAACTCCGCAAACAGACCGGGACGGTCAATTACGTCGACCTGGGAGGATTGGGAACCAGTATGCCGACGCTTTGCTTTGTCTTTGGACTGGCGACTTTTGCTTCGATCGGACTTCCGGGATTTGCGAACTTCGCTTCTGAACTTCTCGTTTTCTTTGGCGCGTTCAAACACTCCACGCCCGGAGCCGGGTTTAACGAATTTCAGGTCGTTGGCACGATCGCCCTGTGGGGTCTCGTGATCTCCGCCGTCTATATGTTACGCGCTTATCGGGCGATCTTTATGGGAGAACCTCAACCCCGCTGGCAATCGGTAAAAGACATGCCGATGAACCTCGGGTGGGCCGTCATTCTGCTGGTCGCCGCACTGCTCGTGGTCGGCCTGCTCCCCAGAACCGTTTTGGATGCTGTTGAACCAGGAATTCGGCTTTTCGTTAAATGACAATCCCTCCAGTTTTTCTAGAGTTGTTCGTGTTAGCGCTCGGAATTCTGATTCTGGTCCTCGAATCATTCGCTGAAAAGCGGGACCGGAAGCTCTTTGCGATCATTGGAATCATCGGATTGGTCGTCGTCTTCTTATTTCTTCAAGGAAGTGTCCCTCGCGACAGCGGAATGCTCTCCTATACGGTCGATTGGCCGGCCATTTTCTTTAAGAAGGTTGCCGTAGTGACGACGATTGTCGTGCTGATTATGTCGATTGATTATGCCGACACGATCAAGCGTTTTTTGCCTGGCGGTTCCTCACAATCCGGTCTTGGCGAATTTTTCGCGCTACCGATACTCACTTGCGCCGGGATGATGTGGATGTCGTCCGCCATTGACTTTATCCTGATTTTTGTCTCCCTGGAGCTCGTCACGATTTCATTTTATGTCCTTGTGCCTTTCATGCGCAGGAACGCCGCTTCGCTGGAAGCCGGCGTCAAATACCTGATCCTGAGCGCTCTTTCCACCGGCTTCTTCGTCTACGGGATTACCTGGATTTATGGCGTCACGGGGCAGACCAATCTCAATCAGCTGCAGTTGGCTTTGCCTTCTATTCCTCTAGAAAATCAGCCAGGACTTCTTTTTGGCGCGCTCCTCGTACTTGTTGGCCTCGGTTTCAAGATCGCTGCCGCGCCATTTCAGTTCTGGGTTCCTGATGTTTATCAGGGGGCTCCGACGCCGATCACCGCATTTCTCTCCGTGGGTTCGAAGTCTGTCGGATTTATCGTGCTTCTGCGGGTCGTGCTGGCATTTCAGACTCTTCCGGCTGTCGCAGATAAATTGATCACCGCGATTACGCTTTTGGCCGCTGCCACCTTGCTCTATGGCAATCTCGCGGCGTTGCCTCAGACCAACTTCAAACGTCTTCTGGCCTACTCGAGCATTGGTCATGCCGGCTACCTCCTCATCGCCGTGGCGGCAATTGGTTCTCTGGACTCCGGGCTAGCCGTGGTTGTCTATCTGGCCGCTTACCTGCTAATGACTCTCCTCTCGTTCCTGATCCTGGTGATTGTCAGCGCTCATGCCGACGGCGACGACATCGTTCATTTCAATGGTCTCGGTAAGCGTTCTCCGTTTCTGGCTTTCGGCCTTCTAGTCGCCATGATGTCGCTCGCCGGTGTTCCGCTGACGGCCGGGTTTTTGGGCAAATTTCTTGTCTTCAAAGTGGCCTTCGAGACTCGGCAGTTTTTTCTCATCGCGCTCGGCATTCTAACGGTCGGCTGCGGTTTCTACTTCTATTTGAAGGTGGTCAAGGCAATGTATTGGCAACCTGCGCCGGCCAACGCGTCAGCGATTCCGGTGAGCAGACTCTCGATGGTTGCCATGTGGATCATGGTGGTTCTTATTTTTGCTTTGGGCATCTTCCCCCAATTCGCGACTGGCCTGCTGCCTTTGGCGTCACGTTAGTGTCCGGGGCGAAGGAGCCAAGCAGCCGAGGAGCCAAGCAGCCAAGGAGCCAGAAGTCAGGAGCACTGGAAT